>Ga0207695_10011237_pt1 | contig 10856 bp, 10 predicted proteins | sample KBSC54metaG_FD_184354 | JGI IMG/M metagenome (GOLD analysis project Ga0207695, IMG submission 184354) | Corn rhizosphere microbial communities from Kellogg Biological Station, Michigan, USA - KBS C5-4 metaG (SPAdes) (version 2) | ecosystem: Host-associated > Plants > Roots > Rhizosphere > Soil... | reverse complement strand
GCATCGAGCGGCGGGCCGACGACGGTCATACCGGCGGCCTCGCCGTGCGTGCGGAATGCCGCCGGCGCCCCGGCGGTGCCGGCGTGCGCAGCGAACGTCTCGAAAAATGTCTCCATCCCAGCCGGGGTGAAGACGGCGAGCATTCGCGCGGGCCCGTCGCCGACGTTGCGCCATGTATGAGGGACGCCCCGCCGGATGTACATGCAGGCCCCGGCCGGAGCCTCGCTCACCTCGTCCTCGAGCCGGAAATGGAAGCGCCCGTCGAGCACGTAGAGGAACTCGTCCTCGTTGGCGTGTGTGTGCAGCGGAGGGCCCTCCCCGGAGGCTGCGACGGTCTCGAGCGCGAGCAGGGCTCCATGGGTCTCATGCCCGCGAACCTTGAACGTGATCGAGCCGCCGACCGGGTTGGCGACGGATACACCGTCGTCAGGCCCGACCACCACGCCATGACCGTCATCAGCCATCGGCGGACCCTACCGTGCCGTGACGACGCGCGCCGCGCGGGTCGGGGCGCACACGGCTGACGGCCGGACCCGCGGGGGAGCGGCCCGTGCGCTCCCCCGCAGCGGACGGTCGGCTACCGGGGCTTGTTGGACTCGATCGGGAGCGGGGGTGGCATCGGCGGCCGCGGGAACTGGTAGAAACGCCCGGGGCTGCTGCCCTGCCGGCCGAAGCCGACGCCGGCCCCTTCGAGTGCGGCGACGATCGCGTCCACGTGCTGGAAGGTGAACGCCTCGAAGCCGACGTTGTTGGGCGGGGTGGCGCCGATCAGCGTCTGCGCGAGCACGCGGTGCTCCGCCTCGACGCCGGCGAGCTCGGCCATGAAGCGCGCGAAGCGCGGGCGGCCGGCGCTCGCGAAGGTGGTTACGCCGATCAGATAGGTGTTGACGAACAGCGTCTCTCCGGCCACCAGGGCGTGGCCGATGGCGTCCAGGCTCAGGGTGTTGCCGGGCCCGCCGAAGAACCCGTCGGGAATCCAGAACCGGCGCGTCTGCGGGTGGAAGTGCTTGTGGATGAAGCGCCAGTGATCGAGCTCGGCGGCGTACGCGCCCTCGAACACGGCCACCACGCCGGCCGGAACGGCGGGGTTCTGCACGCTGACCCGGCGCAGGAGCTCGGTCAACAAGGTCACGGTCAGCGCCTCGCTGGTGGCGGCGAAGCGCCCAAACGCTCCGACGGAGTCGCCGCGCGGCGATGCCGCGGCAGCGGCGGAGTCGACGCCGAGCAGCGACCCCCCGACCGCCGCACCGGCGGCACCGGCGGCTGCGCGTTCCAGCAATCCGCGCCGTGTGCGCCCCGGCGTCGACGCGCCCCGTAGCGCGTGCTCCAGCACCGACACATCGGAATCGGATCCGGACATCACGATCACCCCCTGGTCGAGCCGACTGGACACCACCTGCCAGGCCCACATACTCGGCCTCGAGCGACCAAACCGCAAGCCACGCACAGGAGCGGCGGCTGGAAAGGTGCGGAGTGGGGGCAGCGACCGCCCGGGCCGGGCGTTGTGCCGACCCAGGCGGTGATCGTTCAGCTCTGTGAATGGACTTGAAAATCGACAGCGAGGTGGACGCGCCCGCGTCAGCGGGTCGTGTCTGCGTTGTGCGGACGACTGCAACGCAGGAGGAAGTCGGGCGGCCCCGGACACTGCAGCGTCGACTCGATGCGCGTGCGCCGATCGAAGACGCCGCATCGTTTGCCGACACCAGGCACGAACGATCCCGCGGCCAGGAATAGCCTCACTGCGGCGGGTCGAAGATCAGTCTGTTGGGCCGACGAGCTTCCAGCCGGATTGCCACGGCCATCCGTTGCGAGCGTTCAGGGAGATGTTGAGGAAGGCGATCTGCTCGAGCGCGCGCGCCGCGGTCAGCGGCCCCGCGTCGATCGGCCGAAATCCGATCGCCGCGAGCAGCTCGGCAACCCGCTTCTTGGCTCCCTCGTCGTCTCCGGCGTAGAACCCGTCCAACTGCTCTCCGCCGGCTTCCGCGTCCGACTGGTTTGCGGCGAAGACGGTGTTGAACGCCTTGACGACGTGCGCGCCGTCGAGCTGCGCCTGGATCTCCTCCGCCCCGGAGCGGTCGGTGACGGCGAGCCCGCTGGCATCCTCGTTGAGTGGATTAGTCGCATCGATCACCGTCTTGCCGGCGACCTGGTCGTGGATCTCGTCTGCGACCTCCGCGGCGGCGGTGAACGGGACTGCGAGGACGATGACCTCGGCGTCCTGTGCCGCCTCGCGAGCGCCGGTCGCGCTGCCGGTTCCCAGCTCCTCGGCGACCCGCTTCGCCTGTTCGGGATGGGCAGCCGCAAGCGTCACGTCGTGTGCGGCCTCCTTTGCGGCCCGTGCCACCGCGGTGCCGACGTTCCCCGCGCCGATGATTGCCAGTTGCATGGCTGACCCCTTTCTCGGTTGGGTCAGACGCATACCCGGATCCTGGCCGGGTGAAGCTCGAGAACCGGTCTTGCTCGACCGTTCCCGCCAGCGAGGGCCGAGTTTGTGAGGGTGCCCACACATCGGAAACCGCTGGTCGCGAGGATCCGTAGCTCGTGCGCCGGTCAAGGAGACGACGTGTCGGTTATCGAGGTGAGCAGATTCATCCCCGTCGCAAGGGGGAAGGTTCACGCGCTGCTGTCGGACGTGGAAGCGCATCGGTCTCTCAGCGACCCTGCCATTCAGCTGCTTGCGGCCGACCAACGCCAATCGGCGGGGCAGGGCGTCATCCGTCTGGATCCGCCGATCCCGGTCGAACGGACGGTCGTGACCAAGATGACGGAGCGACGCGAGCCTGGACGAGTCGCCGGCACCGCCCACATCGGGCGGCGCAGGCTCGCCGACATCGTGTGGGATCTCGAGATCTGTGGCGATGGCACGATTGTGCGGCTCAGCGCGACCGCGCGCGACGTATCCCCGGCGGAGCAGCTGCTGCTCTGGCTTGGCGGTGCATGGTGGCTTCGCCGGCGGTTCCGCAGCGTCCTCGACCGCTTGGAAGGGACGCTAACGCGAGCCGAGTCGTAGGCGCGTTTCGCGAAAAGCCTTAGGCCTCACACGGCGCGTGGCTGGCGATGATGGGCCTGGTCGAGGTGAAGGACAACCGCTTACAGCTCACCGCGGAAGCCAGCTTCAGCCTCAGGCCGGGAGCGCCCCGACCCGCGCCGCGCCGCCGAATGCGGCGCTAACCCTCGACCCGCGCGCAGAACCGCCGTACTGACATTCCAATGTCCAAAAGCACTGACATTCGACGTCCAAAGCGGTGCCACGCACGGGTCGATTCACATCAGCTCAGCCGCAGCCGGAGTTGTCGCCGCAGTCGCGGCACGTGTAGCACGCGCCGGTGCGGACCTTGCGGCCGCCGCACTTGGCGCACTCGACGGCGTCTTCCCAGGCGTTGAACAGCGCGCGCTGGCCGGGGCCCGGGGCGGGCGCCGCCTGCGGGGCGGGCTCGTCGGCGGTCGGTGCCGTCGAGTGGCCGCTGCCGTTCGCGAGCTGCTCGCGCATCGCGGCGTTCATGATGCCCAGCTCGGCCTGGGTCTCGGCCTCGAGGAAGCGCTTGCCCATCCACCGGAAGATGTAGTCGGGGATCGACTTGGCGATGCGGATGTCCGGATCGTTGGTGATCCCGGACGGCTCGAAGCGCATGTGGGCGAACTTGCTCACGAACACCTCGAGCGGCACGCCGTACTGCATGCCGACCGACACGGCGATCATGAACGCGTTCATGAGGCCGGCGAGGGTGGTGCCCTCCTTGGCGATGTCGACGAAGATGTCGCCCGGGTCGCCCTCCGGGAAGAGGCCGACGTGGATGTAGCCCTCGTACTCGCCGACCTGGAACTTGCGCCCGATCTCCTGGCGCTCGATCGGCATCACGCGGCGCCTCGGCTTGGCGGCGATCAGCTCGGGCTGCGAGCTCTTCGTCTGCAGCGGCTGGGCCACCTTGCACCCGTCGCGGTAGATCGCGATCGCCTTCACGCCGAGCTTCCACGCGTCCATGTAGAGCTGGGCGACGTCGTCGACGGTGACGTCGGTCGGCAGGTTGACCGTCTTCGAGATCGCCCCGGAAACGAACGGCTGCACGGCCGCCATCATGTTCACGTGGCCCATGTGGTGGATGGCGCGCTCGCCGACCGCGACGTCGAACACCGAGAGGTGCTCGCCGTGGAAGCCGGGCGCCCCGACCACGGTGTTGTGCTCGTTCACGTGGGCGACGATCTGGTCGACCTCGTGCGGCGCGTAGCCCAGCTTCTCGAGGGCCGTCGGCACGGTCTGGTTGACGATCGTGATGTCGCCGCCACCGACGAGCCGCTTCGACTTCACCAGGGAGAAGTCCGGCTCGATGCCGGTCGTGTCGCAGTCCATCATGAAGCTGATCGTGCCGGTGGGCGCGATCACGACGGCCTGGGCGTTGCGGTAGCCGTGCTCCTCGCCGAGGGCGAGCGCCTCGTCCCAGGCGCTCCGGGCCGACGTGACCATGTCGGCCGGCACCAGCGAGGAGTCGATGTTGCCGACGGCGGCCCGGTGCTTGCGGATCACCCGCAGCATCGCGTCGCTGTTGCGGGCGTACTCGTCGAACGCGCCGACGCGCCCGGCCATGTCGGCCGACTTGCGGTAGGCCCGGCCGGTCATGATCGCCGAGATGGCGCCCGCGTAGGCCCGGCCCTCGTCGGAGTCGTACGCGAGCCCGCGCGCCATCAGCAGGGCGCCCAGGTTGGCGAAGCCGAGCCCGAGCTGGCGCATCGCCCGCGCGTTCTGCGTGATCTCCTCGGTCGGGTAGCTCGAGTTCCCGACCAGGATCTCCTGGGCCATGAAGATCACGTCGACGGCCCGCTCGAACCGCTCGACCTGGAACTCGCCCGTCTCCGGGTCGCGGAACTTCATCAGGTTCAGGCTGGCGAGGTTGCACGCCGAGTTGTCGACGTGCAGGTATTCCGAGCACGGGTTCGAGGCGTTGATCCGCCCCGTCGCCGGGCAGGTGTGCCAGTCGTTCATCGTCGTGTCGTAGTGCATGCCGGGATCGGCGCATTTCCACGCGGCCTCGGCGATCTGGTGCATCAGGTCGCGGGCGCGCACGGTCTTCACGACCGAGCCGTCGGTGCGCGCGGTCAGCTCCCAGTCGTCGTCGTCGGTGACGGCGCGCATGAACTCGTCGGTGACGCGCACCGAGTTGTTCGCGTTCTGGTACTGGATCGAGGCCCAGTCAGGCGAGTCGAGGCTCATGTCGTAGCCGGCCGCCTGCAGCACGCGGGCCTTCTCCTCCTCGTGCTGCTTGCACCAGATGAACTCCTCGATGTCCGGATGGTCGACGTTCAGGACGACCATCTTGGCCGCCCGGCGCGTCTTGCCGCCCGACTTGATCGTGCCGGCCGAGGCGTCGGCGCCGCGCATGAACGAGACCGGCCCGGAGGCGTAGCCGCCCTTGGCCAGCTGCTCCTGGGAGGAGCGCAGCTTGCTCAGGTTGATGCCCGACCCGGAGCCGCCTCGGAAGACGAGGCCCTCCTTGCGGATCCAGTCGAGGATCGACTCCATGTTGTCCTCGACCGAGAGGATGAAGCACGCGCTGCACTGCGGGTTCTCCTCGAAGCCGACGTTGAACCACACCGGCGAGTTGAACGCGACCATCTGGTGCAGGAGCAGGTGGGTCAGCTCGGCGCGGAAGGTCTCGGCCTCCTGGCCGTCGGCGAAGTAGCCGTCCTTCGTCCCCCAGGCGGTGACGGTGTCGGCGACCCGGCCGATCATCTGCCGCACGGAGCGCTCGCGCTCGGGCGAATTCAGCTTCCCGCGGAAGTACTTCTGGGCGACGATGTTCGTGGCCGTCTGGCTCCAGAACTTGGGGAACTCGACGTCGCGCTGCTCGAACGACGGGCCGTCCTTGCCGGGGATCAGCGCGGTGCGCGTCTCCCACTCGACCGCGTCGAACGGCTCGATGCCGGCCTGGGTGAAGTAGCGGGGCACGCCGATGCGGACATCCTCTTTGCCCTCCACTACCGAGTTCGTCGTCCGCTTCACGGTCGTCGCCATGCCCGTCGCCTCCTCACCAGTCGAAGTTTACCGAACACCTGTTCGTTTTGCCACCCGCTTGGCGGGCTTCTTGCGTCCCTCGAGCTGCGCCAGCTCGCGCTCGAACTCGTCCACGTCCTGGAAGTCGCGGTAGACCGACGCGAACCGCACGTAGGCCACCCGGTCGAGATCGCGGAGTACCCGCAGGGCCTGCTCGCCGATGCGGCGCGCCTCGACCTCGTCGCCGACGCCGTTGCGCAGATCGGCCTCGATCCGCACAGCCGCCTGTTCGATGTCCGCGAGCGGCACCGGCCGCTTCACGCACGCCCGGGTCAGCCCGGCCATGAGCTTCGCGCGGTCGAACGGCTGGCGCGTGCCGTCGCGCTTGACCACGTGCAGGCCGGCCTGCTCCACGCGCTCGAACGTCGTCATGCGCTGGCCGCAAAGAAGACACTCTCGCCGCCGCCGGATGGCGCCTTTGCCCGCGACGCGGGTGTCGACGACCTTCGTTTCTCCGTGTTCGCAATAGGGACAGTTCATGCGGTCTCTCTTCCCGGCCCTCTTCTACATCTCGTGGGTGGTCTCCTGCCGAACCCCTATATCTAGTGGGAACGACCGGTCGGGGCGAGGTATTCTCGTAGGTGGGCCGGACGGACTCGCAAAGCCGGCTCAGGGAGCCGGATTGCGGTTTTCGGAGCCCGGCGATGGAGCAGGAGGAGCGTGATGGGACTGAGCGATGCATTGACGGTCGTGGGCGTCGTCACCGCCACGGTCGCCGCGATCGTGATGGCGGCCGTGATCGGCTGGAACGAGCGGAGCGCGAGCCTCGCCGACCGCCCCCGCCACCCGTCCGGATAGCGCCGCGTTCCTAGCGGGCGATCGAGCGGAGCGTCTCGGCGAGGCCTTCGCCGATCGGCGTCGTCGCCTTCCAGCCCAGCTCGCGCGCGGCCAGCGACGGGTCGAGGGCGCTGCGGGCGAGCTCGCCCAGGCGGGGCGGCCGCAGCTCCGGCGCGACGTCAGTGCCCGCCGCCCGCTGGCACTCGGCCAGGAGGTCGTTCACGCTCGTCTCGGCCGCCGTGCCGATGTTGAAGACCGCGTGCTCGCCGGTGTAGCCGAGCGCGGCCAGGTTGGCCGCGACGACGTCGCCCACGTAGACGTAGTCTCGTGTCTGGCTGCCGTCCCCGAAGACGAGCGGTGTCTCGCCCTCGGTGAGCTTGCCGAAGAAGATCGCGACCACGCCGGCCTCGCCGTGCGGGTCCTGCCGCGGCCCGTACACGTTGCCGTACCGGAGGATCACGTGGCGCGTGCCGTAGAGCCGGTTGTAGAGCTCGATGTAGTGCTCGCCGCACAGCTTGGCGACGCCGTAGGGCGCCATCGCCGCGCACGGCGTCGACTCGGGGGAGGGGATGACGTCGACGTCGCCGTAGATCGCCCCGCCGGTCGAGGCGAACACGACCCTGGCGTCGCACAGGCGGGCCGCCTCGAGCACCTCGGCCGTCCCGCGCACGTTCACGTCGGCGTCGCGGCCGGGATCCTCGACCGACACGCGCACGTCGGCCTGGGCAGCCAGGTGGAAGATCGCCTGCGGCCGCAGGTCGGAGGCGAGCGCGCGCAGCGCGGAGGCGTCGCGGATGTCGATCTGGTGGAACTCGGCCCCGCCCGGCACGCGCTCGCGCTTGCCGGAGGAGAGGTCGTCGACGACCGCGACCCGGTCGCCGCGCGCGAGCAGGGCGTCTGCGACATGGGAGCCGATGAAGCCGGCGCCGCCGGTGACGATCGCGGTGATGGCCATGGCGGCGGAGCTTACCGGGCGGCGTTCGGCGGCAGCGCGCCCACGAGCCCGCTGTGGGCCATGACGACGCCCGGGCTGACCTGGAGCATCGCCAGGTAGCGGCGGCCGAACGGCGTGCCGGGATCGGGCGGCGCGACCAGCGCGCGCACCCGTGCCACGAGCGCCTCGGGGGTCTCCGCTGCCGGCTCCGCGTCGCCCGCGTCCTGCGCCTCGTCGATCGCCGCGATGAGCTCGGACAGCGGCCGCAGCCACGCCAGGCGGTAGCTCTGCGATGCGATCTGCAGAAACTCGGCGCCGGTGAGACGGCCGCCGTAGCGCTCCAGGTCGACGCGCTCGGCCTCGAGCAGCCGGCGATGCAGATCGAGCAGGTGCGGACGCAGTGCGGAGAGAACGTCGGCGATGCCCGTAGTGTCACCGTTCTCACCAGATCCGCGCGTTCCTCGGCACGATGAGCGAGCCCATCGGCGACGGGGACTCGCCCACCGGACGTCCGCGAAGCGGGCTCCTAGCGGTCGAGGATCGTCAGGTCGAGGCGGCCGAGCCGCTCCGGGTCGGCGAGGATGTCGATCGCGACGATCCTGTCCCCTCTCACCGTGAACGCGCCGATCGAGAACGGCTGCCCGTCCCGCGTCGCGACCAGGCCGGCGGCGCCGTTGACGAGCACGCGCTGCGTCGCGAGGGCGACGCGCGACCAGACGAGCGCCTGCCCGGCGACGACCTCGGCGCCGCGGACCTCGCGTGACCCGCCCGCCGTGACACCCTGATCCGCCCTGAGCACCACGTCGGGGTCGAGGACGGCGACGAGCGCGTCGAAGTCTCCCTCGCGGGCGGCGGCGAGGAAGGCGTCGACGGCCGCCCACTGGATCTCGAGATCGGCATCGGGGATGGGGTCGCTCTGCTGCACGCGGCGCCGGGCGCGGCTGGCGAGCTGGCGCGCGGCCTCCGGCGAACGGCCGACGATCGGCGCGATCTCGTCGAACGGCATCGCGAACATGTCGTGCAGCACGAAGGCGAGCCGCTCGGCGGGCGAAAGCGTCTCGAGCACGACGAGCAGCGCGAGCCCGACCGAGTCGGCGATCAGGGCCTCGTGCTCGGGGTCGGTGCCGTCCGCGCGGTCGATGACGGGCTCGGGCACGTGCACGCCGATCGGCTGCTCCCGCCGTGAGCTTCGTGAGCGCAGGGTGTTCAGCGAGATGCGGGCGACGACCGTCGTGAGCCAGGCTCCCAGGTTGTCGATGGCGCCGGCGTCGGAGCGGCTGAGTCGCAGCCATGCCTCCTGCACCGCATCGTCGGCCTCGCTGATCGACCCGAGCATCCGGTAGGCCACCGCGCGCAGCCGCGATCGGTGCTCTTCGAATCGTTGCGCCAGCCATTCCGTGTCGTCCATCGGTCGCCTCCGTTCTCACGAGGTGTCTGCGAGTTGACCCGCGGCGCCCGGCGAACGTGACGTGCGGCCCGGTCACCTTCCGGTCTCGAGGTGGGTCTTCCCGGTAGCACCCACATCGAGAGACACGGAGGTCTTCTCCCATGGCCACAACCCATCCATCCGTCGATCGGCCGCTTCGAACCGGGCCGGCCCGCGCCGGCGCGCACTCCAGCGCTCGAACGCGAACGGGCGACGCCGCGGCCGGCGCGCCGTCGCTCCTCCTGCGCGCGGTCTGCCTCGGCATCCGCGGGGCGCTCGTGGCCGTGACGCTTCTGGTCGGGCTCGTCGCCGGCGGTGTGATCATCGTCCCGCTCCTGATCTTCGCCCCGCCGCTGCCGGTCATCCTCGCCGGGCTGGCGGTCGTCTACGTCCTGGGCGCGACCGGCTCGATGGCCGACGACTGGCACGCTCGCCGCAGCCGGCGCTGACGGCGTCAGGCGGCCTGGGTGGCGACCGGCTCGTCCTCGCGCTGCACCTCGACCGTCTTCTCCGGAGTCAGCACGAGGCGGCCGCGGAACGGCCCCTTGCGGTCCTTGAAGTCCATCCAGTCGGAGGCGCCCTGCTCGATCACCTGGCGGGCCTCGGCGGCCGTGATGGCGCGGCCCTTGGTGGACTTCCAGATGACGAAGCCGCAGCCCGGCTCCTTGCGGCTCTTCCACGACGAGCAGCCGTACGCGCGGCTGTTCTCGCGGATGTCGCCACCGCACTTCGGGCAGGTGGCGATCGTCTCGCGCGGCCCCGCCGGCGCGTCCAGGCGGGTGCCGTCGTCGGCGATCAGCTGCACCTGGTTGCCCTCGGCCAGGACGAGCCGGGCCCGGCTCGGCCGGGTCTTGAACCCGTCGAGCAGTTCGGTCTGGCCGTGCTCGAGCAGGTCGCGGGCCTCGCCCGGGCTGATCGAGCGGCCCTTCTGCTGCTTCCAGATGACGAAGCCGCAGCCGGGCTCCTCCTTGCTCTGCCACGACGAGCATCCGTACGCCGCCCGGTTCTCGCGGATGACGCCGTCGCCGTTCGGGCACGGCCCGATCTCGGCGCGCTGGGCGCGCACCTCCTCGGCGGTGAGGTTGCGGAAGTAGTCGACCACCTCGGTCGTGAACTTGCGGATGTCGTCCATGAACCCGTCGCGCGACTCCTCGCCGCGCTCGATCGCCGTCAGCCGCTGCTCCCACTTGCCGGTCAGCTCGGCGGACGTGATCGCGTGGTCGTGCAGGAGGCCGATCGCCTGGCGGCCCTTGGCCGTCGCGCGGAGCGATCGGCCGAGGCGCTCGATGTAGCCGACGCGCAGGAGCTTCTCGATCGTCTCCGCGCGGGTGGCCGGCGTGCCCAGGCCGGCGTCCTTCATCGCCTGGCGCAGCTCCTCGTCCTCGATCTGCTTGCCGGCGGTCTCCATGTCTCGCAGGAGCGAGGCCTCGGAGTAGCGGGCCGGCGGCTTCGTCTGCTTCTCGAGCACCTCCGCCTGCTGGCACGTGCCGCGCTCGCCCTCGTCGACCTTCGGCAGCACCTGGCGGGGCTCGTCCTCGTCGGCCTGCGGCTCCTCGGCGGCGGCCTCCTCGCCGAACGCGGCGCCGCGCCAGCCGGCCTCGATCAGGCGGCGGCCACGGGTGCGGAAGCGGTGCTCGGCGGCGACGGTCACGATCTCGGTGTCCTCGAACTTC
>Ga0207695_10011235_pt1 | contig 10857 bp, 7 predicted proteins | sample KBSC54metaG_FD_184354 | JGI IMG/M metagenome (GOLD analysis project Ga0207695, IMG submission 184354) | Corn rhizosphere microbial communities from Kellogg Biological Station, Michigan, USA - KBS C5-4 metaG (SPAdes) (version 2) | ecosystem: Host-associated > Plants > Roots > Rhizosphere > Soil... | reverse complement strand
GCGTTGAACAGCCAGGGATCGGCATCGGACAGCACCGCCGCCTGGCCCGGTATCTGCGTGCGCTTGCGATAGCGAACTTTCTGCGCGCCCAGCCCCAATTCGCCGACGCCCTTCCAGGCCATCTGATACGCCAGCCCCAAAGTCATCTGGCTGACATGGTCCAGGGTCTCGTCGGTGTAGAGGAATCCCGGCGGTGGCACATCGATGCGCTGCCCGATCGCCACGCGGCCAAGACCGGCAAGATCCGCGCCGCCATAAACCCCGTTCCAGTCGCGCATGCGCAGCGACAGGATCGCGCGATGCACGCGGGCTCCCTCCGTCAAACTGTGATCAAGCCTGAGCTCGCCGCTGGTGGATCGGGCGCCGGACGGCGGATCGGAGAAAATTTTCAGATCGCCCTGGCCCTGCTGATCCAGATCGGTCAGGAGAATGAATTTGTGACGCGGCTGCTTCTGCTCGGACCGGAACAGACCCGCCCGCAGATTCCAGCCTTCGGTCAATTCCATCCGGGCCAGCCCGCCATAATTGACATCGAATTCACGGCTGACGGCCCAGTCGGGGCCGAAGAAATGCCGTCCCGGCATCACGGGAAGAAACGGCCCGCCCGGGACATAAACCTGCCCGACCAGATTGTCGTGAATGTCCAACCGGGACCAGAAGGGCAGGATTTCGATATGCGGCGCCGGCGTCCAGCGGGCCAGGATGCCTTCGCTGTGCTGGTAGCTGCTCGTTCCGTCCGCGAGCACATCGCGCAGGAAGCCGACACCGCCGCCCACACTTAAAACGCCGTCGATAAGCGGCATGGCTCCGTCAAACTCCACGCGGGTGGTGCCGCGGGTGTTGGTTTCGGTCAGGGCACTGAGATGCGGATCGGCGCCCGGCAGGCGCAAGGAATAATCCACCACGCCGGTGGGCGCGGGAAAAGCATATCCCTGTGCCGCAATGCCCACCCGGATGCGGGATGAATCCACCACCCGGGAATCGAGTTCGGTCACCTGATCGAAATAAAGGCCATCGATACGGACATTTCCGGCCGTGGTGGGAGAGAAGCCGCGCACGTCGAAAGAGGAATAGAGCCCCACCTGCTCATTGCCCACGCTGGTTCCGAAGGCGTCCTCCGCCTGGGTGACGGCGTTTTCGGCGGCGCGCTGTGCCGCGGCCAAACTCACCCCACCCATCAGCCACGAAGCAGCCAATGCGGTACGCAAGATGAATCTCTGCTTCCCCTCGATCGGCACCGGTATCCCCAGAATTTTATGAAATCAACGCAACAATTGCGGACCGCTCACGCGCGCCGAACGGTCAATGCGGAAATCAAGTCGTGCTGTGCGATGGGATTGCCAGTGCTTCGAAATATCAGCTCTGCTCTCTCCCTCCCTCTGAATAGAAGCTTCAATCTGAACGCGGGATGAACACCGCGAAGTGATAAATTGTCCGCGCTCTCTTCCGCGTCCGCGTGCCGGTGACGGCCTTCCAGACCGACTTCATTTGTTTGTCCCTCGCGGTATCAGGGGCAGCACCAGATGCGAAGGGTAGCGCGCGCTGTGATAAATGGTCTGCTTGGCGACCGTCATCCGCGTCCCGGTCGCCGGATCCTCGCCCGTGTTCAGGTTGCGATCGAAGCGGGGAAAATCGCTGCTGGAAATTTCCAGGCGCAGCCTGTGGCCCGGCTGGATTACATAGCTGGTCGCCCAAAGGTCAATCGAATAGCTATAGACCTTATCCGCCTCGACGGGCTGGGCAGGCTTGCCCCCGCCATCGCGATAACGCGCCCGCACGATGCCGGACTGGATATTCTGGGCGACGCCATTGGGCTGCACATCCACCAGTTTCGCCGTCCAGTCCGTGTCCTTGGCCGAGGTGGAAGCGAACAACTCCATCTTGATGGGGCCGGTGATCTCGGTCGGCTCCTTCATTTCCGGCGTGGTATAGACCAGAACATCATCGCGCCGCTCCACGGAGCGCTGATCCATCGGGCCGCTGGGGACATTGCTGCAGCAGACATTGCCGCCCATGGAGGGCACAGGATTGGCCGGATCGTAGCTGAAGGCATCGGTCCCGGCGCCTTTGGGCTGCAGCGTGGTCAGGACGCCATCGCCGATCGCGGAATTGGCGTGGCCGCCACTCTGGATATAGTAGTTCGTATATTGCGTACGGGCGAGCGGCCATTCTTTTTCGTCGCGCCAGCTATTGTCACCCATCACAAAGATCTGGATCGGAGCATCGACGCTGACGCCATTGTCGATCCCTTTCAGCCAGTGATCGAACCAGCGCAGAAACACCGGCTTCATGTCGAAAACGGCATTGTCGCCGGACATAGCGGGAGCGCCGCCATCGATCCCGGTGGGCAGGGTGCGCGTGCCCACGCTGTGCGCCCAGGGCCCGATCATCAACCGCTTTGCGTTCCGCGCCTCCGGAGTCTTCCCTTCCTTGCGCATCCGGGCGTCGTCATTGATGTCGCCTCTGAGGAAGATGTCGTACCAGCCGTCGAGGGAGAGGATCGGCACCGAGATTTTGTTATAGTCATTGTCGAAGCTGATGCCGTCCCAATAGGAATCGCGCGTGGGATGGGCCATCCAGTCGCGGTAATGGGGCGTGCGATGATGTCCGGCCTCGTCGGACGTCGCCGTCGGCAGGTGTTTGTAGATCGGATCCCATGTGAACCCGTCCGTGAACTGGCTCACATGGCTGTCCATGCTGATCCCGCCCCAAGGCAGGTCGAAGCCATAATGCGGCGCGCCGTCGATATAGATCCAGTTGCCGTAAATATCCGGCGTGGTGATGTAGGGGATCATCGCCTTCAGATATTTGCTGCCCCGGATCGCCTGGGCCCATTGGGTGTATCCCACATAGGACCCGCCCATCGTGCCCAGATTGCCGTTGAACCAGGGCTGGCTGCCGAACCATTCGTCGGCGTCATAGCCGTCATCGGCTTCATTCTTGAAGGCATAGAAGGTGCCGTCGGAATCGTAGCGGCCCCGCACATCCTGCCGGACCACCACATAGCCGCGGGCCGCGAACCAGCGCGCTTCGTCGGTAAGGCCCGTCGAAGCCCGATTATAGGGCGTGCGCACCAGGATGGCGGGAAATTTGCCGGGCGCGTCCGGGCGATAGATATCGCTCGCCAGGGTCACGCCGTCGCGCATGGGAATCCGGACATTGGATTCGAACAGGACGCGGTACGCCGGCTTCGACAAGGTCGGATCGTCCAAATGCAGGATCGAGGCCTGGCTGCGCATCGCCGGCGCGTTCTGCGCCGATGCCATGCCCCCCGCCGCAACAGCCAGCACCGCTGCGCCCAGCAGCATCTTATAATGCGATCTCATTTGCCCGCTCCCCGCGGTATCAGCGGCAGCACCACATGCGAGGGATAGCGCGCGCTGTGATAGACGGTCTGTTTGGCGACCGTCATCTCAGTCCCCGTCGCCGGATCCTCGCCCGTGTTCTGATTGCGGTCGAAGCGGGGAAAATCGCTGCTGGAGACTTCGAGTCTCAGCCTGTGACCCTGCTGGATCACATAGCTCGTCGCCCATAGATCGATCGTATAGTCATAGACTTTTCCGGGCTCGATCATTTGCGCAGGCTTGCCGCCGCCCGTGCGATAGCGCGCCCGCACGATGCCGGACTGGATGTTCTGGGCGAAGCCGTCGGGCCGCACATCGACCAGCTTCGCCGTCCAGTCGGTATCCTTGGCCGAGGTGGAGGCGAACAATTCCATCTTGATGGGGCCGGTGATCTCGGTCGGCTCTTTCATTTCCGGCGTCGTGTAGACCAGCACGTCCTTGCGCGTTTCCACGGAACGTTGGTCCCAGGGCCCGCTGGGAACAGTGCTGCAGCAGACATTACCGCCCATGGACGGAACCGGATTGGCGGGGTCGTAGCTGAAGGCGTCTGTTTCGGTGCCCGGTTTCGCACTCTGTGGCCGCGCCGTGGTCAGCACACCGTCGCCGCTGGCGGAATTGGCCCCCCCGCTGCTCTGGATGTAATAATTGGTGTAACGCGTGCGGGCGAGCGGCCATTCCTTTTCGTTGCGCCAGACATTGTCACCCATCACAAAGATCTGGATGGGCGCATCGGCGGCAACACCATTGTCCATCCCCTTCAGCCAGTGATCGAACCAGCGCAGATGGAGCAATCTTTTGTTGACGACGGCATTGTCGCCAAAATCGACCGGATTGGGATTGGCGCCGATGCCGCCGACCGGCAAGGCGACCCGCCCGCCGGTCTCATGCGCCCAGGGCCCGATCATCAGGCGCTTTCCGTTGCGCGCCTCCGGCGTTTTTCCCTGCCGGCGCATCCCGGCATCGTCATTGATGTCGCCCCGCAGGAAGATGTCGTACCAGCCGTCGATCGACAGGATCGGGACCGAAATCTTGTTGTAGTCATTTTCGAAGCTGATGCCGTCCCAATAGGAATCGCGGGTCGGATGCGCCAGCCAGTCCCGGTAATGCGGCGTGCCGTGATGGCCCGTATCGTCCGCGGTGCCCACCGGCAGGCGTTTATAGATGTGCTCCCAGTCAAAGTCGTTGCTGGATTGCATGACATGACCGGACATTTCGACCCCGCCCCAGGGCAGGTCGAAACCGTAATGCAGCGCCCCGTCGGTATAGATCCAGTTGCCGTAAATATCCGGCGTGGTGACGGTCATCGCCATCGCCTTCAGATATTTGCTGCCCCGCACAGCCTGGGCCCATTGGGTGTAACCCACATAGGATCCGCCCATCGTGCCCAGATTGCCGTCGAACCAGAGCTGCTTGCCCAGCCATTCGTCCGTGTCATAGCCGTCGTCCGCTTCATTCTTGAAGGCATAGAAGACGCCATCGGAATCGTAGGTGCCGCGAACATCCTGAAGGACGACGACATAGCCGCGTTCGGCGTACCATTTGGCGTCGCCCGCGGGCAGCGCGTGCGCGCGATTGTAAGGCGTACGCTGCATGATCACGGGAAATTTGCCGGGTGCATCGGGGCGCCAGATATCCGTCGCCAGGGTGATGCCATCATGCATGGGAACCCGGACATTGGCCTCCATCACCACGCGATATGCCGGCTTCGACAGGGTGGTTTCGTCGTAACGCAGGGCCGGGACTACCCGCGAATCCTGTGCCGAAGCCGCGCCCGCTGCCATCGCGCACAAGGCCGCCGCCAAAATCGTTCGCGCTGTCATGCTATCCTCGCCCCCTCGAATTTCGCCGGATCGCCCGGCGTCACCGCCCTGTTCTTTTGCGCCTCACCATGATCCGCGGCGGAAGTCGCATGCCGGTGCCCGGCAATCCGGCGGCGCGCGCCTTTCCTGCCGGCTTTACGTCTGCGTCACGCAGGATTTGCGGCAATGGATTTTCCCCGGCGCGGTTCCCCGCCCATTGGCGCGACAGGAACGCTTTTTCGAAACGCAAATACTTGGCCGACATCTCAATGTCCCCGGACCAGATCCTTGCTCTGCCATATGTCTAGACATTACGGGCAGCGTTGCCAAGGCGGGTCAGCCTTGGGTGCATCGCAATAAAGTTCGCAAAGTTGTGCGAACGACCTCGCTGCATTCGCAGGGCCGCGACCGATATCTTGTCAGGCCGGGTGATGTTTTCGCGCCGTGGCGTTTTTGGATGTGAAGCGGGCAATCAAATCATACGTTGCGCCCACGAAGACTTGGCGGACTGCCGTGATATTGGCCTTTCCGCGCCAGGTCCGGCGCTCCAGCATCAGACAGGCCTCGCCTTCCGGCACCTCCAGGATTTCGGAGGTCGCGGCGTCCGCGTTGATGGCGGTGATGCGGTGCTCAGCCTCGGTCCACGGCACGTGAACAAGAAGCCATGTGCCGGGCGGATCCACGGAAAAATCCGCCGCCGCCGCCGCCGGCACGGCTTTCAAATTGATGATGCGATCTTCCAGCGCGAAGGGCTGGCCGTTCGCCAGATGAAGGCAACGGAGCACCACCACCGACCCCTGCCCCGCCAGCGCCTTTTCATCGGCGCGGGTGGCTTTACGCACTTTGCGTGAAAGAAGGCGCAGGCCGTAACTGCCGCCCCGGGCAACCACGTCCGCCTTGATATCGGGAATGTCCAGAACCACCGACCGGATATGCGGCTGGGCCACAAAGGACCCCACCCGCCGCCGCCTTACGATCAGGCCCGCATCCACCAGGCTGGCAAGGGCCCGGTTCACGGTCATGCGCGCGCAGTCATATTGGGACATCAGATCCCGTTCGAAGGGAATGCGATATCCCGGCGCCCAGGCACCCGTGAGGATCTTGTCCTCGATGGTTTTGCGGATCTTTTCGTGCAACGAAGACGTGCGCTTCATGCCGCGCTAAGACGAAAGCAGTCTTCCCAATGTTTTTCTGTAACGGGCAATGATGCCGTCCTTACGCAGATGACGACCGTTGCTGACAAGCTTTTCTCCCCCACGCCAAACATCGCCGATAATGCCGCCGGATCCTGCGAACACATAACTGTCCAGCAAGGCATCCCCCGAGCGGCACGACAGCGCGGCATGCCCGGCATCGAGAGCCATGATATCTGCAGCCGAGCCCACGTCCAGGCCGGATTTGATACCAAGCGCCTGCGCGCCGCCCGCCATCGCCGCGTCGAACAAAGCCCGGCCAGTCGATGCCGTGGCCAACGCCGCCACATTGCGAACCTGACCGCTCAGCCTTTGGGCGTATTCCAGCAATCGGAGTTCATCGGCCACGCCAATGTAAACATTGGAATCCGACCCGATACCGATTCTGCCCGAATGTTCGAGAAATTTTCTTAAGGGGAAGATTCCGTCTCCCAGATTGGCTTCGGTGACGGGGCAAAGACCAACCACCGCACCCGAAACGACAATGGCGCCGAGCTCGGCTTCGTTGGTGTGGGTTGCATGAACCAGGCACCAGCGGGAATCCACCGGGGCATTTTCCATCAGCCACGCCACGGGCGTTTTTCCGCACCAGGCCTTGCACGCTTCCACCTCCCGCATCTGTTCGGCGACATGGATATGAACGGGCGAAGTTCTGGCCAGGGACAGGATTTCCGTCAGCTCGCTTCCGGTCACCGCCCGCAAACTGTGGGGCGCGATGCCGACCCGGCTGTTGGTCAGGCCCGCGACCGCCACGGTGGACCCTTCCACCAGCTTCGCGAATTCGTCGGGCGTTGAAATGAACCGTCTCTGACTGGCATGCGGCGGAGCGCCGCCGAAACCGGAATGGGCATAGAAGACCGGCAGCAAGGTGAGGCCGATTCCCGAGATCTCCGCCGCCGCCGCGATGCGGCCCGCCATCGTCGCCGGATCGTCATAAAATGCGCCATCCGGCGCCCGATGCAGGTAATGGAACTCGCCCACATGTGTGAAGCCGCTTTCCACCATCTCCATGAAGGCCAGCGCGGCAATCGCTTCCAAATCGTCGGGCGAGATCCGGTCGACGAACCGGTACATGATCTCCCGCCAGCTCCAGAAATCGTCGCGCGCCTCGGCGCGCCGTTCGCCCAGGCCCGCGAAGCCGCGCTGAAACGCATGGCTGTGCAGGTTCGGCATTCCCGGCAGGCCGATCTTGTGCCGTTCGGCCCCAGGGGCAGGCTCGACGCCGGAGGCAACCTCCCGGATGACGCCGCCGCCGATCCGGATTTGGACATTCGCGGCCCATCCGCCGGGCAAAAGCGCCGTATCGAAATGCAAATGCGTGGCCGTCATCGTTCCATCGCGGCAAGGCCCAGGTCTGGACAGTCCCTCCCTTTTTACAATATGTCTAGACATTAGAAGACGGAGGGCTCCGCGTCCCTTGTCTGGAGGAATGATGCGTTGCGAAAGGGTATGGCGTAATGCGCGCCTGGCCACATTGGCCGCCTCTCGCCCCGAGATCGGAACCATCGAGAATGGCATTATCGCGGCCAATGGCGGCAACATCCTATTTGCCGGCGCCGCGCAGGATGCCCCCACATTCCAGGCCGCCGAACGGATCGATTGCGAAGGCCGCTGGATAACACCCGGCCTGATCGACTGTCACACCCATCTCATCTATGCCGGGACCCGCGCCGCCGAATTCGAGCAGCGATTGAACGGCGCCTCCTATGAAGAGATCGCCCGGGCCGGGGGCGGAATTTCCGCCACGGTGCGCCAGACCCGCGCCGCGACCCGCCAGGCCCTGGTGGCCGAAGCACTGCCTCGCCTGGATGCGATGATCGCCGAGGGGATGACCACGGTCGAAGTCAAATCGGGCTATGGCCTGCGTCTCAAAGACGAAATCAAGCAACTCACCGCGGCGCGGGACCTGGAGGGCCGGAGAGCGATCAAGATCTGCACCACGTTTCTGGGCGCCCATGCCTTGCCGCCGGAATTCGAAGGCGATCCGGACGGATATATCGGCGAAATCTGCGGTGTGATGATCCCCAGAATTGCCAAAGCCGATCTGGCCGATGCCGTGGACGTCTTCTGCGAAACCATTGGATTTTCGCGTGCGCAAGCGTCGCGCGTGCTGGCCGCGGCGCGCAAGGCGGGTCTGGCCGTCAAAATGCATGCGGAACAATTGTCCAATTCGGACGGGGCGGCGCTGGCCGCGGAATCCGGCGCGGTGTCGGCGGACCATCTGGAATATCTGGAAGAACGCGGTGCGGCGGCGATGGCCGCGGCCGGAACGGTGGCCGTCCTCTTGCCCGGCGCCTTCTATTTTCTGAGAGAAACGAAACTTCCGCCGGTCGATCTATTGCGATCCCTGGGCGTCAAGATCGCCATCGCCAGCGACTGCAATCCCGGCACATCGCCGCTCACCTCGCCGCTGCTGGTGATGAACATGGCCGCGACCTTGTTCCGCCTTACCGTGGAAGAGTGCCTGGCGGGCATGACGCGCGAAGCGGCGCGAGCACTCGGCCGCGCCTCCGAACTGGGAACGCTGGAGGCCGGCAAGCGATGCGATCTGGCCATCTGGAACGTGAACAGCGTGTCGGAGCTGGTTTATAATATGGGCCTTAATCCACTGCACGCGCGGGTCTGGAGGGGATTGTGACCACTGGGCCGCTGACTCCGGGACATGTTTCGCTGGAGGATTGGCGCGCGATCTATCGCGGCGCGCCGCTGGCGCTGGACCCGGCATGCGCCGGTCCGGTCCAGGAAGGCGCAGCCGCAGTTTCCCGCATCCTCAAGACCGGCAATGCGATATACGGAATCAATACCGGCTTCGGAAAGCTGGCCAGCACCCGCATCGGTGACGCCGATCTGGCGCGACTGCAGCGGAATATCGTTCTGTCCCACGCGGCAGGAACCGGCGATCCCATGCCGCCCGATATCGCGCGCCTGATGATGGCGCTGAAATTGTGCAGCCTGGCCCAGGGCTATTCCGGCGTGCGGCCGGCGATTGTGGAGTTCCTGACCTCGATGCTGGCCCGCGGCTTGACGCCGGTGGTGCCGGCTCAAGGATCGGTCGGCGCCTCCGGCGATCTGGCGCCGCTGGCTCATATGGCGGCCGCGATGATGGGCATCGGCGAGATCATTGCCGGGCCCGGCAGAATGCCGGCACAGGACGCGCTGCGTTCGGCAGGACTCGATCCCGTCACGCTTGGTCCCAAGGAAGGCCTGGCGCTTTTGAATGGTACGCAATTTTCCACCGCCTATGCGCTGGCGGCTCTTTTCGAAGCGGAAAATGCGTTTCAGACCGCGCTGGTGACTGGCGCGTTGTCGACCGAGGCGGCGCGCGGGTCCGACACGCCTTTCGATCCGCGCATTCATCGCATCCGCAAGCATCAAGGCCAGATCGAAAGCGCAGCCGCGCTCAGGGAACTGATGGCCGGATCGGCGATCCGGGCCTCGCATCTGTCGGGCGACCCGAGGGTGCAGGATCCTTATTGCCTGCGCTGCCAGCCGCAAGTGATGGGCGCGGTCCTCACCATCCTGCGCCAGGCGGCAACGACATTGCATGACGAAGCCAATGGCGTGTCGGACAATCCCTTGATTTTCGCCGAAAGCGACGAGGCGTTATCGGGCGGAAATTTCCACGCCGAGCCCGTGGCCTTCGCCGCCGACATCATCGCCCTGGCGTTCTGCGAAATCGGTTCCCTGGCCGAGCGGCGCATCGCCATGCTGATCGACCCGGCGCTGTCCGGCCTGCCGGCATTCCTCACGCCCCGGCCGGGCCTGAATTCCGGTTTCATGATCCCGCAAGTCACCGCCGCCGCCCTGGTATCGGAAAACAAGCAATGCGCGGGCCCCGCGAGCGTGGATTCCATCCCCACCTCCGCCAACCAGGAAGATCATGTCTCAATGGCCGCGCACGGATCGCGCCGCCTGATGCCGATGGCCCGCAACACCACCGCCATTATCGGCATCGAACTTCTGGCCGCGGCCCAGGGCTGCGATTTTCATCGCGGCCTGACATCCAGCCAATGCCTGGAAAATGTCCGCCGGACCGTTCGTGCCAAAATCCCCACCTTGAATGATGACCGCCACATGCATCCCGATCTGGAAACGGCCAACAGTCTGGTGCGCAGCGGGGCCATTGTGGACGCGCTGGAGTCCGTCCGCCTGCCGGGGCTCGAGGCACCATGACCGATCCCTGGCTGCTGATCCGCCGGGGCCAGGCGCCCCTGATCGTATCCTTTCCCCATGCCGGCACGGAAATTCCGGACGCCATCGAAAAGCGGCTGGTTTCACCCTGGCTGGCGCGCAAGGATACGGACTGGTGGGTCCGCCGCTTATACGATTTCGCGGAAGGGCTCGACGTCACCCTGATCGCGACGGACATGTCGCGCACCGTGATCGATGTGAACCGCGATCCCAGCGGCTCATCGCTTTATCCCGGCCAGGCCACCACGGATCTTTGCCCGGTCACCACCTTCGACGGAGAAGCCCTTTATCAGGCGGGACGCGAGCCCAGCGACGCCCAGATCGCCGACC
>Ga0207695_10011232_pt1 | contig 10859 bp, 6 predicted proteins | sample KBSC54metaG_FD_184354 | JGI IMG/M metagenome (GOLD analysis project Ga0207695, IMG submission 184354) | Corn rhizosphere microbial communities from Kellogg Biological Station, Michigan, USA - KBS C5-4 metaG (SPAdes) (version 2) | ecosystem: Host-associated > Plants > Roots > Rhizosphere > Soil... | reverse complement strand
CCCTCGCGATCGACGTGATCGTGCAGATGGTGGTGGGCGGTGTGCTCGGATATCTCATCGGCGCGGCGGCGCGGTGGCTCATTGCGCGCGTGCGCTTGCCGGCGAGCGGCTTCTATCCCGTCCTCACCATCGCGGTCGCGCTGCTGGCCTTCGCGCTGCCCACGCTCGCCAGCGGGAGCGGCTTTCTCGCGGTGTACATCGTGGCGCTGATGCTGGGCAACGCGCCGCTGCCGTATCGCGCGGGCCTCGCCCGCGTGCACGATGCGCTGGCGTGGCTCAGCCAGGTGGCCATGTTCCTGATGTTCGGCATTCTCTCGTTCCCGTCGCGCCTCATCGATGTCGCCGTCACCGGGCTGGCGCTCGGCCTCATTCTGGCGTTCATCGCGCGTCCGGTCGTCGTCGCCCTCTGCCTGCTGCCATTCCGTTTTCCGCGCCGCGAAGTGAGCTACATCGGCTGGGTCGGGCTGCGCGGCGCGGTCCCGATCATCCTCGCGACATTTCCGGTACTCATCAACGCGCCCGGCGCGAAACGCATCTTCGACGTCGTGTTCTTCATCGTCGTGCTGAATGCCTTTCTTCCCGGCGCCACCGTTCCATGGATCACGCGCCGCCTGGGGCTCGAAGCGCGCGTAGCACCCAAGCCGCCCGCGGTACTCGAAATCGAATCGCTGCAGCCGCTCGGCGGCGAGCTGATGTCGTTCTACATTGACGAAGCGCTGGCCGTGGCCGGCGTGCCGCTGGCGGATCTGCCCTTTCCGCAGGGCGCGTCCGTGCTGCTCATCGAGCACGGTCGCGAGCTCATCGCGCCTCGGGGAGATACGGTGCTGCAGCCCGGCGATCACGTCTACGTGTTCGCCGAAGAACATGCGCGGGAAGTCGTGCATCTCCTGTTCGGCAGTGAGCTGGAGTAGACGACAAGTGGCGCTAATGATCCTCACGCATATGCGTTGATGAGGCTCGCGGAGTCGCAGGGCGGGCGGTATCAGGCTCGGAGAGCAGACCGGATGCAATTGACAGGATTTACAGGATGAACAGGATGAACAGGATTTTGGGGAGCCGCATTACCCATTGCCGGTGCCTTTGCTGAACGACAGCAACTGCATTGGGGAAAGCACCGTGTGAATCCTGTGAATCCTGAAATCCTGTCCAGCTGTTACTGGTATCAGGGGCACCGCGGGAATCCTGTAAATCGTGTCCAGGCGTAACAAGTGCCGACGGCATCAGGTGAAGCCTGCTAGAACGTCGGCGCCTGCGATACCGTGCCGAGGAACATGTCCGCCACCTTCTGCGCGATCGTCCAGGGTTCGCCGCCGTTGCGGTTGGTGAGGACGATCACGGTGAGGCGCTGCTCGGGGTAGCGCAGGATGAAATTGGTGAATCCGCTCGTCTCGCCGTGGTGATAGAGACGGCGCCGGCCGCCGTCGTGATCCACGAACCAGCCGAAGCCGTACTTCGTTGCTGCGCCGGCGGGGAGCACCGGCGGCGTCCAGGCAAGCTGCTGCGACGCCGCGCTCACGATCGCATTGGTCTCGAGCGCGTGATCCCACTTCACGAGATCCGCCACTGACGAGTACACGCCGCCGTCGCCGAGTACTGCACTCGTGGGGCTCTGATCCGTGGGCTGGAACACCGAATCCCGCTGGGTATATCCGTACGCGCGGTGCGGCACGGTGGACACGCCCTTCTCGTATGCCAGCGTGGAGGTCATCCCGAGCGGCGCGAAGATGCGATCGTGCAGGAAGTGCGCGAACGACATGCCGCTCGTTTTTTCCACGACGAGCGCAAGGAGCGCGTAGCCGGTGTTGCTGTAGCGGAAATGCGTGCCGGGAGGGAAGTAGAGGCTGTCCGCGTGCGCGAGCAGCGCGAACATGTCGCGGTCATGCACCTGAACGCGCTGCGTGTCGGGCACGAAATCCTCGTAGTCCCACAGACCGGACGTGTGATTGAGGAGGTTGCGGATCCGCACGTCGTGCGCATACAGGGGCAGGCCGGACACCACATCGCTCACACGCTCGTCGTACGAGAGGCGGCCGTCCTGCACGAGAAGCATGATCGCGGTGGCCGTGAACTGCTTCGTGAGCGATGCGAGACGATAATCGGTCTGGGCGTCGGCGGGCGTGCGCGTCTCGAGGTTCGCCGAGCCGTAGCCACGCATGAAGACGACGGTGTCGCGCTGGACGACCACGATGCTTGCGCCGGGTGCATCCGGGTGATCGTACGGCGCGAACAGGGCGTCGATGGCGCCGGCAAATGGGGTTCGGCTCACGGCGGTGCGCGGCTCGCTGCTCGTCATCGCGGCACTACGGGCGTGCGCACACGCCCCAACGCACACTGCCGCCACGAGCGGCATGAGGGCATCACGGATCACCGGCTCTCCCGTTGCGGGTGAATGTTTCGTTTCGGCGGGGAAGATAGCAGAACAGGACGGCGGGCGCCCGAATGCAGCGCCCGCCGTCCTGTTCGCCGTGCAGAGCGCGGCGCAGAGTATCAGTGACGGCGCCCCGAGTTGCCGTGCGTGTTGTTCGGCTCGCGACGTCCGTTCGGAGCGTTGTCCGGCTGCCGTCGCGAATTCCCCGCACGCGGCTGTGCCTCTCGCGGCGATGCGCTGCGCGAACGTCCCTCCTGCGGCTGTCCTCCGCGCGGTCGTGCGACGCGCTGTTGCGCGGCAGGCTCGCCCTGTCGGCGATTCGTCGGCGCCGACGCCGCGCGGCGACCACGACGTTCCTGCGACGCCGCGTTTTCGGTTGGCCGCGCAGCGCCACCGGCCCGGGTGCCCTCCGGCAGCGCGCGTCCACGAGGCGCCAGAGCCGGACGCATCGCGCCCGCGTTGAACGCATGCGTGGGCCCCTGCCGCGACTCGACGCGTCTCGGCAATGCCGTGGCGGGCGGACGGCTCACGGGTCCTGCCGAAGCGCTGCGTGCGCGCATGGCTTCCCGTCCGGGCGCAATTGCCACGCCGTGTCCCAGCACAGGGGCCGCGTCTCTCTCGCGCGGTGACACACTCACCACAGAGCGCCCTACGGGCCGGCCGCCGGCGAAGACGGTGCGCGGCACGGTCGTCATGCCACCCGCCACGCCGCGATTGGCGTAGTGCATGTTGGTCACGTTCACGTTCGTCACGTTGATGTTGGTGACGCGTACGTTGGTGATGTTCACATTGCGGGCATACCGCTGACTCACGCGATACGACGGGTAGAATACCTCGCCGGGGGCGAGCGGAATCCAGCCGACGGCATTGCCGACGCCAACGGAAACGTGCCACCCCGGACCGCCCACGAACGCCACGAGCGCGGGCGCATACACCGGGCGCGCCACGATGGTGCCGGGCACCCACACCCAGGAACCGCTCCAGAATGCCCAGCGCCCATAGTGGAAGGGCGCGAAGCCCCACGGCGCATCGTCAACCCACGTCCACCCCCACGGCCGCACGTACACCCAGTGGCCATAGCGGTATGGTGCCCATCCCGGCGCGACGCGCCGCGGCATCCACACCCTGCCATATGTCGGAACCACGCGCCAGGTGCCATAGGCGTCGAGGTCATCGTAGCCGGTCATCTCACGCGACACGTACTGCGCCGACACGGCGTTGTCCTGCTGCTGGTCACGCGCGAGCGCCCACTCGTCGAAACCGTCGAACGCAGGCGCACCATGCATGTCGTAGCTCCCCGAGCTCGCGCTGTTGATCGCGACGCTGTTCCCGGCGGGAATCGGAAACGTCGTTCCACCCGCACTCATCTCCGCTTCTCCATGACGCACGGTCACGGTGGTGACCTGGCCATCGGGAGAGACATCCACGCGCAGATCACCGGGGCGCACCATGGACACCGCGCCGGCAGGCGTGTCGAACTCCGCGACTTCATTGTCGGCCAGTTCGCGCACGCGCGCGCTCAGTGTTCCCTGTGTGATGCTCACCTGCGTATGCTGGTAGTCGAGTGCCGTGGTCTGCAGCGCGGTCTGCGGTCCGAGCTGCAGTGTCATCGAACCGACCTGCAGCTCGGTGCGCGCTCCATCATCCGTCCAGAGATAGTTGTCTGTCGTGATGGGGTAATTGAGAACCGCCTGGGACCAGTCACTGGTCGCGTCCGGGCGGAGCGAAACGGAGCCCTGGATGTAGCTGATGCGCGCGACACGCGCCGGCGGATCGACTTCACCCTGTGCGGCGAGTGACAACGGCAGCGCGAGTGCGCAGAGCACGAGACAAGCGGGTCGCATGAGATCATCTCCAGAAAACCGGTAGCCTGCAACGGCCTTATTCCACTACTACCCAGGCCTTCAGGCAACGAGCGTTCCGCGCGGCCGGGCGCGGCGGCCGGGTTCGCATGCGAGTGCATCTCGCTGGCCGGCAACGGCTTGTAGAGTCAATTCGATGCGACACGCCGCCTGCTGCAGGCGCGCAACTGTCAGCGCGCGAGGACGAGCGCACGTCGCTCGCCGGGGACGGTGCGCGCGTGCGCTCAGGTGCCGATGTGGCGCACGCGTGCCACGAGATCCTCGAAGCCGCGCGGCATGAGCAGGTTGTCCGCGATGCCGGCGATTTCCTCGGCGTCGCGCCAGGCGCGCTCCAGCTCATGCAGCTCGCCTTCCATGGCGCGCCGCTCGCTCTCCTCATGCGCGGCCATTTCGAGCGCGATGCGCGCCGTGGCCGGCAGCTCGGCTATGCGCCTGCTCATGCGGCTGGAGCGCGCGGTCTGCGAGAAGAGATCAATGGGTGTGTCCACGCGCTCCAGCAGCTTCACCGCATCGGACACCTGCACGCGCGTAGCGCCGAACCGGTTGAGCGCGGGAAGCAGTTGCGACGCGGCGCGACGAGCCGTGTCGCCCGTAAGATCGAGGCTTCCAGCAGTGCGCATGCTGGTGCCGCGTCGCGGAATCGCGAGGGTCCACCCCAGCGCATCAGTCGATGGTCGGAGGGCGAGCTTGCTGAGCTGGCCGCGCTGGATGGGAAGCACCATCCCATCCGTCACCGCGACGCGCGCGATCACCGTACGCGGGTTGCCCTGCACGATGAGCTGTCCCGCGCGACTCAGGATCCAGGCGAAGCCGCCCACGCCGGCGCCGAGTGCCGCGCCGCCGGCAACGACTCCGGCGAGCGCGCCCAATCCCACGCCGACTTTGAGCATGGTGCGGATGCGACGGCGTCCGAATTGATCGCCGTAGCGCCACGCGGCGAACTCCGGCCGCAGCGGCCGGCCAATGCGAACGAGCTCGAGCCCCTCGCTCAGCCGCGTCATGCCGATGTTGTCGGTGGACACGCGCAGCTTCGTCGAGCTGAAGCGCCGCTCGCACTCTTCAATGGCTTCCCAGCGCTCATCCAGCGGCGAGAGGTTCCACCGCTCACACTTGCGACACACGACCCAGAGTCGCCCCCGTTCGGCGTCGAACGCCAGGCGTCGCCCGACGGGGAACGTCTCGATCACCTCATTCGATCCGAGGGAAGTGTGGCAGAAGAGACAGGTAGAAAACATCGGAGCAGCGCAGCATCCTGATCTGTGAGCCGTGAATCGCGTGGCCACCGCACGCGGCCATGACTCGCAGCTTATCGATGTGCATTCACCAGCGGTACCAGCCGCAGCAATCCGTGATTGTTCCCGGCATAGTTCAGCACGCCAATCTGCAGGCCGTGCAACTCGTGCGCGAAGTTGAAAATGCCGATGGTGAGGCCCCGCTGCGTACCCCTGACATAGTTGAACGCGCTCGCGGAAAGGCCCGCGAAGCGTCCACCGGACTCCACCCGGAAATACGCCGGCGCAAGGATCACACCCGTTACCTGCCGGCCGCCCGCGGCGGTCGCCACCACGAGTCCCTTGACGCGCGGCGCGCCTGCAGCGCCCGCCGAAATTGCGATTCCCTCGAGTGATCCGCCCGCCCCCACGCCGATCCCGGCAATCGTCAGGCCGCGAACGCGTCCTCCAGCGCCGGCACCAATGCCCGCGACTGTAATGCCGGTAATGTTGCCGCCTGCGCCCGCGCCGACTCCGCCAATCGTGAGTCCTTTGACATTGCCCCCCGCGCCCGCGCCGACTCCGCCGACCACGATGCCCGTCATGTTGTCTCCCGCACCGACGCCCACCCCGCCAACCATCAGCCCGCTCAGCGAGCCGCCCGATCCGAGGCCGATGCCGGCGAGCGCGATCCCCGAAATGTCATGTCCGGAACCGGCACCGATGCCGGCGAGCGTGATGCCGCGGAGGCGCTTTCCCGCGCCAACGCCAATGGGAGCGAGCGCGACACCGTCCAGGTCCTCGGCGGCGTCAATGCCCAGCCCCGCGGCCACACCCGCGATCTGCCGCGCGCCGGTGAGCGGGAGGCCGATCGCTACACCGCGCACCACACCCTGCGCCGGGTCGTACGGCACCCAGAGCGTCACATTGACTCCCTGCACGCGTACGGGCCCCTCGTCCCTGAAGTTCAGGCGCAGGCCCGTGATGTCCGGTGAGTTGCCGATACCGACGCCGGCATGATGCGCGGCGAGATCGAGATGCCAGTCGTGGTGCGCGGCGATCGTGTCCGCCGTGCTCGGTCCGGGCGGCAGGCTGTCCTGCGCGAGCAGCGATGCAGCGGTAGCGGGCAGGAGCGCAATGCTGAGCGCGAGGATCAGGTCGGCAGAAGTCGGACGCATGGCTGTCGCGGGGCAGGTTCGCTCTCTCTACGCGCCCCGCGACAGCCGGTTTCACCGCCCGATCACGCGTCGAACTGCTTGTGTGCGCTCCGGTAGCTGGCGACAATGGGCGGGAGATATCGCCCGATTGGCGTGTAGCGCACGCCGAGCGTCTCGCACGCGTGTGTTCCGTCCACGTGAAATCCGGCGGCGGAGAAGCGCGCCTCGTCCATGGAGATCGCAGGCCGGCTTCCCGACACGCGTGCCACCGCTGTGGAGAGAGCGGCGATGCCAAGGGTCAGCGTGCGCGGGCGTGGCATGGGTGTGGATCGCCCCGAGAGCTTCGCGACCCGCGACATGAAGCCGCGCACGCTCATGGTGTCGCCATTCAGGATGTACCGTGCGCCGCTCTGTCCGCTCTCCGCGGCGGCCACGATGCCGGCGGCTGCATCGTGCGCCCAGATCCATCCCATTGGCGTTTCCGCCGCGAGTCGCCGCCGTCCGCTCACGTAATCGGAGATGAGTCGTCCCACCCACCCCGGATCACCGGCGGACACCACGAGACCGGGATTCACCACGACCACGTCCATCGCCTTGCTGCGATAGCGAAGCACGTTGGCTTCGGCGGCAAGCTTTGACCGCTCGTAGGCGGTGAGCGTGTAGCCGCGGTGGACAGTGCGCTCCGTGCCGCAGAAGCCGGGCATCTCACCGATCGTGAGCGACGTGGACACGAACACCGCGCGCGGCACCCGGGCTTCCACCGCGGCCGCCATCGTGTTTTCCGATCCATACACGTTCACCGCGTGGAACTGCGACGGCTCCGGTGCCCAGAAGTCGAAGAACTGCGCGACGTGTATCACCAGGTCGCACCCACTCATGGCGTCGGCGAGGTGACGCGCGCGCGTCAGATCGTTCATCACGGGCTCGGCGCCCAGGCGCTTGAGTGTGCTCACGCCGCTGCGGCGCCGGATCTGGCCGACCACCACGTTACCATGCTGCCGCAGCTCTTCGGTGATGGCGCGTCCGAGAGGACCGGCGGCCCCGGTCAGAAACACTCGCATGATTCGGTCCGTCCTGTGGGTTCTCAGTAGAGACGATCAGGTCGCCGCGAGGTTGCGCCCGTGCCGCGCGCCGCCACTTGCCGCCCGCGCCCGTCATCCGTCTATTCTCCCGCTCAGCAGATTCTCGACACTCCAGGGAGCCAGATCATGCGTGGGACTCTGACCTTTCTCGCGGCCGGCGCGGTGCTGGCGGCCATGCCGGTGCACGCACAGCAGCAGGACACGGCGTACGCCCGGCTCGTGCGGGCGTACACGACGGATGCCCGCTTTCTGCCGGCATCCGTGGCGTCGCTGCCCGCGAGCGCGAGCGTTCCCAGCCCGGAGCGCCATTTCGGAACGATCGCCGGTGCGCCGGGCGTGATGCACCACGCGAGCGAGGTGTACGGCTACTTCCGGGCGCTCGCGAAGGCCACACCGCGGGTCCGCGTGGAGACGCTGGGCAAGAGCGAGGAAGGGCGCGAGATGATCCTGGTGATCATCGCGGATGACAGCACCATGCAGCACCTCGACACGTACCGGGCGCGGATGGCCGAACTGGCCGACCCGCGCCGCCTCCCCGGTGGACCCGACAGCGTGATCGCGGGCGCCAAGCCCATTTACTACCTCAACGGGGGGCTGCATTCCACGGAGATGGGCTCGCCCGAGATGCTGATGGAGCTCGCCTACCGGCTGGCCGTTGGAACGGACAGCGCCACAGCGCGCATTCGCGACAACGTGATCACGATCATCAACCCGGTGAGCGAACCGGATGGTCGCGACCGCGCCGTGGACTGGTACTATCGCTACACGAAGGGGCGCAAGGAATTCGACGATGGCTTTCCGCGTACGCCGCCATACTGGGGGAAGTACGTGTTCCACGACAACAATCGCGATGGACTCCAGATCTCGCAGGCGCTCACGAAGGCCATCTTCGGCGTGTACTACGACTGGCACCCGCTCGTGATGCACGACCTGCACGAGTCGGTGCCGCTCCTCTACATCTCCACGGGCACGGGGCCGTACAACGAAACGAACGACCCGATCGTCACCAGCGAATGGCAGCTCTTCGCCAACAGCGACATCACGGCGCTCTCCGCGGAGGGACTGCCCGGCGTGTGGACGTGGGGATTCTTCGACGGATGGTGGCCCGGCTACGCCATGTGGGTGGCGAACAATCACAATGCCATCGGGCGCTTCTACGAGACGTTTGGCAACGCCGGCGCGGACACGTACGTGCGCGACCTGAGCCACGAGAGCTATGCGGGCGAGCCGGTGACGAGCCGGCAGTGGTACCGTGCGTGGCCGCCCACGAAGAAGGTGCGCTGGTCGCTGCGCGACAACGTGAACTATCAGGAGGCGGGCGTGCTGGCGTCGCTTTCCCTCACGGCGCGTGATGCGCCGACGCTGCTGCGCGACTTCTGGCAGACCGGAGTGAACAGCCTCACGCGGGGTCGGACCACCGCGCCGTACGCGTACGTGATTCCGGGGTTCGCGCGTCAGCGCGATCCGGGGCGCACCGCCTATCTCGTCAATCAGCTCCTGCGCCAGCATATCGAGGTGCACGAGCGCACCGCCGGCGACTCCGCCGGTGACTTCGTCGTGCAGCTCGATCAGCCCTACCGCGATCTCGCGGTCAACCTGCTCGAGGCGCAGCACTACCCCGAGAAGGCTCAGTATCCGCCCTATGACGACATTGCCTGGACGCTCGGCGACCTCTATGGCGTCGCGGTGCATGCCGTGACCGACAGCGGCGCGCTGCACTGGACCGGTCTGCGCGCACTGACCGACACGGTGGCGGCGTCGCAGCAGGTGCGGGGAGCGGGGACTGTCTATCTCCTCCCGTATCGGGCGCAGACCGAGGTGATCGAAGCGCTGTATGCGCTCCGCGGCGGAGCGGCGGGCCGGGAACGGTCCAGGCCGGGCGCATTGCCGGGAGTGTGGTCCGCGGGGCGGAGTTTCGTGGCCGGCACGGACAGCTTTCCCGCGGGCTCGCTGATCTTCGACGGCCTGAGCGCCGCCGCCGCGAAGGATGTGGCGGCGCGCTACTCGCTGCCGCTCGTCGCCGTGACGCAGCAGCCGGACGTGGTGAAGCGCGCGATCACCCTGCCGCGCGTCGCGATCTACCGCGCGTGGTACGACACACAGGATGAAGGGTGGGCGCGCTACACGTTCGAGCAATATGGGATTCCATACACATCGATTGACAAGGATGACCTGCGCCGCGGCAAGCTGCGCGACCGGTTCGATGTGATTCTGGTCCCCAATCTGCGCGGCTCCGTGGAGCGGCTCATTCACGGCATTGACCGGAGCTTCGGACCCCTGCCGTTCACGAAGACCGCGCAGACACCGTCGTTCGGCCAGCCGGCGTCGAGTCCGGACATCACGGGCGGACCGGGATTCGACGGGATGGCGGGGCTGCAGCAGTTCGTGGATGACGGCGGTACGCTCATCACGCTCGGCGGCGCCACGCGACTGGCAGCGGAAACAGGAATCGCGGCGCCACTCTCGCCTCATGCCACGCGCACGCTCTTTCATCCGGGTTCCGTCGTGCGCGTGCGGGCCCGCGGCGCGGCTTCTCCGCTGCTGTACGGCTATCCCGACACGACGACGGTCTTTCGTGGCAACGATCCGCTCTACCAGGTCGAGCCGCGCGACAGCGCCATGCTGGTGCTGCAATACGGAACAAAGCTGCCCGAGCACAAGGACGAGGGTCCGATGCTTGGCATCGTGGATACGACCCGGCACGCGCCGACGGATAGCACCACGGGCACGTCAGGGGTGAAGGAGGGGAAGGCAGGGAAGGAAGGGAAGGAGACGAAGGAGCCTCCCTATGTCGTGAGCGGTCTCGTGCGCGGCCAGGATGAAATTCTCGGGCAGGGCGCGATTTTCGACGTCCCGGTGCGGGCGGGGCGCGTGATCGCGTTCACGTTCGACCCGCTGCATCGCTTTCTCAATCACCACGAGTTTCCCATGGTGTGGAACGCGCTCATGTACTGGAACGATCGGCCCGGTACGCCGTGAAGTGAAACACGTGCCGCCTTCCGCGCACGCGAGTGGACACGAAATTGTCCATGTGACTGGACACCGTGCACCCGGTGCCGCGCGCTCCGATTGCCCGCAAGTGTGAATAGCGCAAGCGCATAGCCGGAGTTGCGCGGCGCGCGGTCGGCGTGGCACTGCGCGTGCGAATTCCGGTGTGCATGCGGTATCACGTGCACACT
>Ga0207695_10011229_pt1 | contig 10862 bp, 9 predicted proteins | sample KBSC54metaG_FD_184354 | JGI IMG/M metagenome (GOLD analysis project Ga0207695, IMG submission 184354) | Corn rhizosphere microbial communities from Kellogg Biological Station, Michigan, USA - KBS C5-4 metaG (SPAdes) (version 2) | ecosystem: Host-associated > Plants > Roots > Rhizosphere > Soil... | reverse complement strand
CTGGCGGGCTGGCGGGCTGGCGGGCTGGCGGGCTGGCGGGCTGGAGCGATTCGACCAGCAAGGTCCGCCCGCCGCCGCCGGCCCGAACGATCGACCGATCGCTGCCGGTCAACCGACCCGCCGCTCCGCCCTCAGGCCGCCAGCGCCAGCAGCACCGGCCCGCCCGCAGGCCGCCGCGCCGCCAAGTCCCGCCGCGTCGCCAGCTCCCGCCGCACCGCCAAGTCGTGCCGCACCGCCAGGTCGTGCCGCGACCCCAGCAGCGCCGCCTCCCGCTGCGCGCGCAGCTCGTCCGCGACCGACTCCGCGAGTCCGCCGAGCGTCGTGCCCAGCGCGCCGGCGACGGCGGCGATCATCTCGCTCGACGGTTCCTTGAGTCCTCGCTCCACCTCCGACAGGTACTGGGGCGAGATCCCGGCCCGGGCCGCCGTCTCGGCGAGGCTCTCACGGTGACTGCGCCGCAGCTCGCGCAGCTGGTCGCCGAGCACCTCGCGCCACAGCGGCTCGGGAGCGGCCGGCTCCTTCGCGGGGGTGGGGGTCTTCGGCGCTTCCTTCCTCGCGGGCTGCTCGGCCGGCTGCTCGGCCGGCTGGTCGGCGCGGCCGCCGGGGATGACGTGCAGTCTCAGAAGCTCGCTCATACTTCGAGCCTACGGATCCCCGCCGGGACGGGTCCCCCTTGTCTGCTCTCAGCAGACACCGCTGCGCAGAACGGGTGACCCGGCGTGCCGCCGCCGGGACACAACTGGATCATTCGGTCACGTCCGCCCCCACTTTCCCGTCAGTGCCCCGCCCGCAGCTCATCTTCTCTATCTTCCAAACAGTTCGCATTGGTCCACGGGGAGGAACAGCAAAGGATGATCACGCGCGTAGCAGGACTTTTGTACGGGGCCGACTACAACCCGGAGCAATGGCCGGAAGCCGTCTGGAAGCAGGACGCCAACCTGATGCGGGAGGCCGGCGTCACCATGGTGACCCTCGGCGTCTTCTCCTGGGCCCGCCTGCAACCCGCCGAGGACGAGTGGGACTTCGGCTGGCTCGACCGGCTGATGGACCTCCTCCACAGCCGCGGCGTCGCCGTCGACCTGGCCACGGCCACCGCCTCGCCGCCGGCCTGGTTCGTCCGCCGGCATCCTGAGACGCTGCCGGTCACCGCCGAAGGCGTGCGCCTGGAATTCGGCTCCCGCCAGCACTTCTGCCCCTCGTCCCCGGTCTACCGCGAAGCGGCCACCCGCCTCGCGCGCAAGATCGCCGAGCGCTACGCCGAACACCCAGCGCTGGCCCTGTGGCACATCAACAACGAGTACGGCGACCACATCGCCGAATGCTTCTGCGACGTCTCCGCCGAAGACTTCCGCCGCTGGCTCCGCGAGCGCCACGGCACCATCGCGCAGCTGAACTTCGCCTGGGGCACGGACTTCTGGTCCCAGCGCTACGCCGACTTCGCCCACATCGAGCCGCCACGCAAAGCCCCGGGCCCCGTCAACCCCGGCCAGCTCCTCGACTGGCGCCGCTTCAGCTCCGACGCCCTGCTCGCCTGCTTCCTCGCCGAGCGTTCCGTCCTGAAGGAGGTGACCCCGGACATCCCCGTGACCACCAACTTCCTGTCGATGCGGAAGAACCTCGACTACTGGAAGTGGGCCGCGAACGAAGACGTCGTCTCCAACGACGCCTACCCCGACCCCGCCGACGCTTCAGCCCACGTCAGCGCGGCCATGAACTACGACCTGATGCGCTCGCTGGCGGGCAACCGACCGTGGCTGCTGATGGAGCAGGCACCGTCGGCGGTGAGTTGGCGAGCGGTGAACGTCCCCAAGACGCCCGAACAGCGGCGGTTGTGGTCGCTGCAGACGGTCGCGCGCGGCGCCGACGGCGTCATGCACTTCCAATGGCGCGCCTCCCGAGCCGGCGCCGAGAAGTTTCACAGCGCCCTGCTCCCCCACAACGGCACGCACTCCAGGGGCTGGCGCGAAACGGTGCGCCTCGGCGAAGACCTGGCCCACCTCGCGGAGATCGCCGGCACCCGGATCGAGAGCACCGTCGCCATCATCCTGGACTGGAACTCCTGGTGGGCCCTGGAAGCCGAGGACCACCCCTCGTCCCGGGTCGAACTCAGGGACCAGATCCTCAGCTGGTACTCGGTCCTGCACCGGTGGAACCACGTCGTCGACTTCGTCCCCCCGGACGCCGACCTGACCCCCTACAAGGTGGTCCTGGCCCCGAACCTGTATGCGATCAGCACCGAGAACGCGTCCCGGCTGACCGACTACGTGCACGGCGGCGGGTACCTCGTCGTCGGCTTCTTCAGCGGGATCGTCGACGAGCTCGACCACATCCATCAGAGCACCGACGGCTCCGGCGGCGGCTACCCCGGGCCGCTGAAGGAGGTGCTGGGGGTCACCGTCGACGAGTGGTGGCCGATCCCGGACGGACACTCGACGGCCGTCGCCTTCACCGCCGACGAGGAAGCCGCGAAGGCCAAGAAGAAGCACCACCACGGTTACAGCGGCATCGGCTACCGCCACACCCCCTCGGCCGCACGCTGGAGCGAATGGCTCGGCACGACCACAGCCCGTACCGTCGCGCACTACACCCACGGCCCGCTGAAGGACCGCCCGGCGGTCACCTGCAACGAGTTCGGCGACGGCCGCGCCTGGTACGTCAGCTGCGACCTCGGCCCCGACATCGAGAAGGTCCTCGGCGAGGCCGTACGCCCCGCCGTCGTGTGGCCGTCCCTGGCCTCGACGCTGGCGTTCAACGGGATCGAGGTCGTGTGCCGCAGCTCGGAGTCGCACCGGTACCACTTCCTGCTCAACCACACCGACAACCCGGTCGAGCTCGGCTCGGCGGTGCCGTTCGGCGCGGTGAACCTGCTGACCGGCAGCCGGCCGACGACCCTGGCCGCGAAGGGTGTCGTCGTCCTGAAGGCGGAGCGGTGACGGCGGAATACCGCACCACCCCTCCCGGTTATACCCAGCGGGGTATCCGACCGAGACCCCCGTCGAGCATCGAGGAGGCAACGGCTGTGGCCGTCGTGGAACTGACCAAGGACACCTTCGCCGACACTGTTTCCGGCGAGGGCATCAAGCTTGTCGACTTCTGGGCCGAGTGGTGCGGGCCGTGTCGGTCCTTCGCACCGGTGTACCAGAAGGCCGCGGGCAAGCACGAGGACATCGTGTTCGGCAAGGTCGACACCGAGGCCGAGCAGGAACTGGCGATGGCCTTCGACATCCGCTCGATCCCCACGCTGATGATCGTGCGCGACGGCGTCACCCTCTACCAGCACCCCGGCGCGCTGCCGGAGTCCGCGCTGGAGGACCTGATCGCGCAGGCCCGGGCGCTGGACATGGACGAGGTGCGCAAGGCCCTGGCCGAGCGCGAGGCTGAGGCCGCCGACAGCACCGGCACCGAGAACGCCACGGTCTGATGACCGACGCCGAGGACCGCGACCTCTGGGAGAAGCGCTACGGCGAGGCCCAGTCCGTCTGGGGCTGGGCCCCGAATCGCTTCGTGGCCGAGGTCCTCGGCCCGCTTCCGCCCGGCCGAGCGCTGGACCTGGCCGCCGGTGAGGGCCGCAACGCCCTGTGGCTCGCCGACCTCGGCTGGCGGGCCACCGCCGTCGACTTCGCCGAGAACGCCCTGGCCCGCGGCCGGGCCCAGGCCGCCGAGCACGGCCTGGACGTCGAGTGGGTCCACGCGGACGTCCTGGAGTACGAACCCGAGGCGGGCGCGTACGACGCCGTCGTCATCGCCTACCTCCACCTCGGCGCCGAACGGCTGGGCACCGTGCTGCGGACGGCCGCGAAGGCGCTGGCCCCCGGCGGCACGCTGGTCGTCGTCGGCCACGACGTCACCAACATCGCCGACGGCGTGGGCGGCCCGCAGGACCCGGCGATCCTGCTCACCCCGGACCTCGTGACCGGGCACCTTGAGCGGCTTGAGCAGGTTGAGTCTGTCGGGGGCCTGGTCGTCACCCGCGCCGAGCGCGTCCTGCGCCAGACGGACCGCGCCCCGCAGCCGGCCATCGACACGCTGGTCGTGGCCCACCGGGGCTAGGCGCTGAAGAACGACGGCAGCGCGACCGGCACGACGGCGGGTCCACCCTCCGCAACCGCGCCGGCCACGCTGCCGGTCTCATCACCGGCACCGCCGTGTGCCCCCGCACACCGGGCGGCACCCTCCACCGCTTCTATTTCAACACATTGACTACAGCAAGCTGCGGAGGAAGGGCGCCGGCCGCGTGTCGCAGGGCCGGGACAGGCCGACTTCACGAGCGACTTCACGAGGGAGAGCAGGCCGAGCTCATCGCCCGGACCCGCGCCCGGATCCCGGACGCCGCGGCGGACCCGGCGGCGACCGGCGCGGCGGCGGGCCGACTCCGGCCGAGCGCGTCAACGGTGCCGAACCGTCTCCGGATCCTGCACCGGGCCGGGCTCGTGCGGCGCATGCGGGACGTTCGCAGAGTTCTGTATCAGTCGACACGTGGAGCCGGATAACCGCAGACGGGGAAGGTAAACGCCGCGCCGGTGCAGCGCATGGTGGCGGCGGCCGGGCCGACGCAGGCCCCTGGCTCAGCGCCCTGGCGGACGCCCGGCGGGGACCGGCCGGTCAGCCGAGGTCAGCCCGGCCGGTTGCCAGCAGCCCGAGCGGCTGCCGGCAGACCGACTAGCCGCCATCAACCCGATCGGCCGGCCGCCCGAGGTCAGCCCAATCGGCTGCCGTCAGCCCGGCCGGCCCCGTTCACCCCGCCCCGGCCCTCAATCCGCCGGCCCCGGCCGCAGCTCATAAATCGGGTTGTACACCGCACGCTGCCCCGCGACCGTCGTGATGCGCCCGCGCACCATGATCCGCCGCCCCGGCGATATCCCCGGTATCTGCCGCCGCCCGAGCCAGCTCACCGTCACCGAGCCGGTCCCGTCCCACAGGTCCGCCTCCAGCACCGGCACGCCGGCGCGCGGCCGGAGCCGCACCGTGCGCAGCATGCCGGCGAGGATCACCGGTTCGCGGTCCGGGCAGTCGGCGATGGCGGTGGCGCCGCACGGCGACACCTCCTGCGACAGCTCCTCCGCCTGCAGCTCCTCGGTCTCCGCCGTCAGCTGCTGGAGCCGCGTCTTGCGCGGCGGCTTCGGCTTGGTCATGGCACTCCCCTGGAACGAGCCCTGCGCCTGGGCCTTCGCGCGCTCGATGCGGGCCGACGCCGACTGCAGCTGGTACGGCACCGCCGCGACCACGACGCGCCGCTGGAACAGCAGCCGGCTCTTCAGGCGCAGCGCGGACTGGTTGTGCAGCACTTGCTCCCACCAGTGGCCGAGCACGTACTGCGGGATGTAGACGGTCACCACGTCGTCGGGGTTCTCGGTGCGGACCCGCTTGACGTACTCGATGATCGGCCGCGTGATCTCCCGGTACGGCGAGGCGATCACGGTCAGCGGGACGGGGATCGAGCGCCGCTCCCACTCGGCCTTCAGCGCCTCCACCTCGGCGTCGTCCAGGTTCACCGTCACCGCCTCCAGGGTGCTGGGGCGGGTGGCGCTGGCGTAGCCGATCGCGCGCAGCGTCGGCAGGTGCAGCTTGGAGACGAGCACGAGCGCGTGGTTGTTGGCCGGCAGGCTGAACGCCGCGTCGTCCGACGGCATCAGCTCCTGCGCCACCGCCGCGTAGTGCCGGTTGATGGCGCGCATGATCAGCCAGATGAGCGGCATCGCCAGCACGACGATCCACGCGCCCTTGGCGAACTTCGTCACCAGCACGATCACCAGCACGGCGGCGGTCACCCCGGCACCGACGGCGTTGATCACCCGCGACTGCATCATCCGGCGGCGCTGAACCGGATCGGCGGTGTCCCGCAACAGCCGGTTCCAGTGCCGGATCATGCCGGTCTGCGAACAGACGAAGGACACGAACACGCCGACGATGTAGAGCTGGATCAGCCGGGTCGGCGAGGCGTCGAACGCCACCACCAGCAACGTGGCGAACCCGGCCAGCAGCAGGATGCCGTTGGAGAACGCGAGCCGGTCGCCGCGGGTGTGCAGCTGGCGCGGCAGATACCCGTCCTTGGCCAGGATCGAGCCGAGGACCGGGAAACCGTTGAAGGCGGTGTTCGCCGCCAGCACCAGGATCAGAGCCGTCACGAACTGCAGGATGAAGAAGAACGGCGAGGAGCCGCCGAACACCGACCGCGCCACCTGCGCGATGACCGTCCGCGGCTGCTGCCCCGCCGGGAGCCCGGACAGGTTCGCCGCGTCCGCCGCGTGCACGTGGCCGGCCAGCGCCAGCGCCGTGACCCCGGCGAACATCGCCACGGCGATGCCGCCGAGCAGCGCCAGCGTCGTCGCGGCGTTCTTGCTCTTCGGCGGCTTGAACGCCGGAACGCCGTTGCTGATCGCCTCGACGCCGGTCAGCGCGGTGCACCCGGAGGCGAATGCCCGCAGCAGCAGGAAGACCAGCAGCACGCCGTTGTAGTGCCCTGCGTTGGTGATCGCGTAGTGCTCGCTCTCGGCGTGCAGGCCGCTGCCGAACACCACCCGGAACAGCCCGGTCGCGATCATGATGCCGACCGCCGCGACGAAGCAGTACGTCGGGATGGCGAACGCCGTCCCCGACTCCCGCACACCCCGCAGGTTCAGCATCGTGATCGTGGCGATGACCACGACCGAGATCAGCACGACGTGCGCGTTCAGCGCCGGGAACGCCGAGGCCAGGTTGGCCACGCCGGAGGACACCGACACCGCGACGGTCAGGATGTAGTCGACCATCAAGGCGCTGGCGACCGTGAGCCCGACCTTCGGACCCAGGTTCGTCGTGGCGACCTCGTAGTCGCCGCCGCCGGACGGATAGGCGTGCACGTTCTGCCGGTACGAGGCGACGACCACCAGCATCAGCAATCCGACCGCCGCCGCGATCCACCACGTGAAATGCAGCAGCGCCAGCCCGCCCGCGGACAGCACCAACAGGATCTCTTCGGTGGCGTAGGCGACCGACGACAACGCGTCGGAGGCGAACACCGGCAACGCGATCTTCTTCGGTAGCAAGGTCTCGCCGAGCAGTTCGCTGTGCATCGGTCGGCCGACCATGACCCGTTTGGCTATCCCCAGAGCGCTTGGCACGCTCGCGATGCTATTGCCGCCCCAGCCGGAAATCACTAGAGATCGCGCAAATATTTCTCACGGACTCCTCACAGCTCACACGCCGCCGGCCCACGCGTCACTCACGAGCTCCCTACGGCTGGAAGCGATAACCCATCCCCGGCTCGGTCAACAGCTGGCGCGGGCTCGAAGGCTCCGGCTCCAGTTTCTGCCGCAGGCGCGCGAGATAGAAGCGGAGATAGCTGCTCTCCGGCTCGTGCTCTGTCCCCCATACGTGGGCCAGCAGCTGCTTGCTGGACACCAGGCGGCCGGGATGGCGCAGCAGCGTCTCCAGAACGGCCCACTCCGTACGCGTCAGGCGCACCGACTCCGGCACGTCCGCAGGCGCCTCGGGTGCGCGCTTCACCGTACGGGCCGCGAGATCGACGAGGTGGTGGCCGACGGCGATCACGGGCCCTGTCGCGTTCTCCGGCTCCGCTCGCCGCAATAGCGACCTCACGCGGGCGGCCAGCTCGTCCATGTCGAACGGCTTGGTGACGAAGTCGTCGGCGCCGGCGTCCAGCGCCTCGACCTTGTCCCAGGACTCGGTCCGGCCGGAGAGCACCAGGATCGGCACCGTGGTCCAGCCGCGCAGACCGTTGATGACCTGGACGCCGTCCATGTCCGGCAGGCCCAGGTCCAGGACCACCAGGTCCGGAGGACGGCGCGCGGCGGCGGCCAGGCCGGCGGTGCCGTCGGGGGCGACGGTCACGTCGTAGCCGCGCGCCGAGAGGTTGATGCGCACGGCCAGCAGCAGCTGCGCCTCGTCGTCGACGACCAGCAGGCGCTTCACCGGACGGCCCCTTCCGTCTGGCCGGCGGCGGTCCGCGCCGGCACCGCCACCACCATCGTCAGCCCGCCGCCGGGGGTGTCCTCAGGACGCAGTTCGCCACCCATCGCCTCGACGAGTCCGCGCGCCAGGGCCAGGCCGAGGCCGACGCCCGCGGTGTTGTCGTGGTCGCCGAGCCGTTGGAAGGGACGGAAGACGCGCTCGTGGTCGGTGGCCGGGATGCCGGGGCCGTGGTCGATCACGCGTATCTCCACTGTGTCGCCGTTCTCGTGGTCTGATGTGCCGTTCGTGTTGCCGGGATCGAACCGACCGCTCATGCCGATCGAGCCGTGCACCGGCCCCGCTGTCAGCTCGATCCGCGATGCGGTGTGCTTGGCGGCGTTGCCGACCAGGTTGGCCACCACGCGTTCGAGCAGGGCGCCGTCGGCCAGCGCCGGGGGCACGCCGCCGGGGTTGGCCGCGTACGTGACCCGGCCGGCGGCGGTCGGCACGTCGTCCAGGGCGCGCGGGATCACCTCGTCGACCGACACCGACTCCAGATGCGGCTTCAGCGCGCCGGATTGCAGCCGCGACATGTCCAGCAGATCCTCCACCAGGCGCGAGAGCCGGCCCAGCGAGGTGTGCGCGGCGCCGAGCAGTTCGCCGCGCTCGGCCTCGGACAGCTCGAAGCGCGGATCGCGCAGGGTGTCCACGGAGGCCAGGGCCGCGGCCAGCGGGGCGCGCAGATCGTGCGAGACCGCGTTGAGCAGCGCGGTCCGCATCCGGTCGGCCGCCTCCAACTGCGCGGCCTCGGCGGCGGCCCGGGTGGCGCGCCGGAACTGCTTGCCGGAGTACTCGACCACCGAGGCCACGGTCACCGCGACGATGACGAAGGCCAGGAACGCGATCACGTCGTTGGCCACCGCGATGCGGAAGGTGTGGATCGGCGAGATGAAGTAGTAGTCGAGCAGCAGCGCGGCCCAGATCGCGGCCACCAGCGCCGGCACCATCCCGCAGACACGCGCGATCGCGACCAGGGCGACGAGGTAGATGAGGACTTGGCTGCTCAGGTTCAGGCGCTCGGTGAGGGTCGTCAGGACAGCCGTCAGCAGCGGGGGCACGACCAGCGCGGCGGCCAGCCCGCGCCACCGGCGTCCGAAGTCCGGCATCGGTCCTCCCCTGGCTCCCTGCGCTCGCCGCTCCGCCCCGGGTCACCGGGCCCGGGATATGGTGAGCAGCATATTGCGAGCGTGGCAGCACGCGCGATCATGTGCTTCAGGTGTGAGGCGGGGGAATCATGAGACGCAAGAAGGCGGCATTGGCGACGGTCGGCCGCATTCCGTTCCGGTGCCACGTGTGCCAGTCGCAGCTGTTCTTCGACCGGGAAGTGAAGCTGAACACCACAGGTGCGGAGCTGTTCGACCTGGGCTGGGCGAACCAGTCGGCCACCGGCCTGGTCTGCGCGCAGTGCGGCTATGTCCACCTGTTCCTGAACAACGCGATCGAGCTCTGGCAGGCCGAGCACGGGTATCCGCAGCGCTGAAGCCGCGCAGCCTCACTCAGATACGACCGACCGGCCCCACGCGCAACAGTGCACCGTCCGGGTCGGCGACCGCGAACAGCGTCGGGCCGTAGACGGCCGGGACCGGCACGTCCGGGCACTCCACCCCGTCGTGCTGCCACTTCTCCCGCAGCTCCTCGGGTTCCTCGACCCGCAGGTACCAGCCGGAGGCGTTGGCGGCGGGGTCGGTGTCCGCGGCCGGGTAGAAGTGAACCTCGGCGTCGTCGAAGCGGAGGCGGAGGTACTCGTCGGCGGCGTCCACGACGGTGAAGCCCAGGAAGCAGTAGAACGCGCGGGTCCGTTCGAGGTCGGCGCTGGGCAGGATGGGGACGCTGGTTGCCACGTCTTCCAGCGAAACCCCAGATCGGCGCGGCGGCCATGGGTTCTCACGGGGCTCTCACGCCGTGCGCGGGCATCCTCACACCGTGCCAATGCCGGCGCCGGGACCGGTGCCGACATCGGTGCCGCCGATACCGGCGCGGGGCATGTGAGCGCGCATACGCCGTACTCTGCGTCCATGAGCATCCGAGCAGTGCGCCCGACCTCCGGTGTCACCGCGGCCACGCTCCGGGAGATGAACATCCGGACGGTGTGGTCGGTCATCGAGGGCGGCCACCCGATCTCCCGTGCCGAGATCGCCCGTCTCACCGGCATCTCCAAGCCGACGGTCTCGGTGCTCCTGGAGGAACTGCTGGCCACCGGGCTGGTGACGCAGTCTCCGGACTCGGCGCGCGACCCCTCCCACGGCGCGGTGTTCTTCGGCCCCAAGCCCGACGGCGTGCACGCGCTGGCCCTGGACCTCGGCGCGCACCGGCTGCGCGGCGTGCTGACCGGCCCCGGCGCGGCGATCGCGGCACGGCGGGACGTGGACGTGCACGGCTTGGACGCGCCGCGCATGGTGGCCGCAGCGGCGGAACTGGCCGGCGAGCTGATCAAGGCGGCCGGGGTCGACGCGACGACGGTGCGCCACGCGGTGGCCGGGGTGCCCGGCGTCGTGGACCGGCACACCGGCCGCGTCTGGCAGGCGCTGAACATCCCGGCGCTCAACGGATTCGCGATCGCCTCGGAGCTGGAGGCGGCGCTCGGCTTCCCGATCACCGTCGAGAACGACATCGACCTCGCTGCCCTCGGCGAGAACACCCACGGCACCGGCGCCGCCGCCGAGAGCTTCGCCTTCCTGTCGGTCGGCACCGGCGTCGGCGCGGGCCTGATCCTGCACGGCCACCTCCACCGCGGCCACTCCGGCGCGGCCGGCGAACTCGACAACGCCTTCGACGCCGCCGGGTTCGCCGCGAACGACCCCTGCGCCGCGGCGATCGTGGAGTACGCGACGCCGTACGCCGCAGAGCTCACCGCCGGCACCACCACCACGACCGGCACGACCGGCACGGCCGGCAGCACCACCACGACCGGC
>Ga0207695_10011225_pt1 | contig 10864 bp, 7 predicted proteins | sample KBSC54metaG_FD_184354 | JGI IMG/M metagenome (GOLD analysis project Ga0207695, IMG submission 184354) | Corn rhizosphere microbial communities from Kellogg Biological Station, Michigan, USA - KBS C5-4 metaG (SPAdes) (version 2) | ecosystem: Host-associated > Plants > Roots > Rhizosphere > Soil... | reverse complement strand
GCCATGACCGGGCACAGTGCAGCCCATGCACGCAATCCCTGGTTCTGGTCCGATCAGTACGACCTGACGCTCCAAGTGGCCGGTATTGTCAATCCGAGTTGGCCTTTCATTCGTCGTGACTTGGGGGACGGAGCCTTCATTGTATTTCAGACTTCACCTGCCGGCACACTGCGCTCCGCCTGCGGCATTGGAGTGGGCAATGGCGTGGGAAAGGACATCCGACTGGCGGAGATGTTGATGGAACGAGGAGTAGCTCCATCGCCGGAAGCGCTGGCCGATCCAGCAATCCCTTTGAAACGCTACTTGAAACGTCCGGAACCCAATGATAACCCCTGATGACGAAGACGATATAACGCCGGTGGTTAGGAACCGAGCGAGTGCTTAGGACTACCCAGAGTCGGCTGCTATTTTTGAACGTTAGCGATCGAGCGAGCATTCTGGCCGTCGGCACCGCGTTCAACGTCCGCCGGCATCACGATGAGACGGATGTCGCGGTGATGGAAGGGGCGGTGCAGGTTCAGGACTGACGACCTCAGCATCCACGCCGTCCTCTCCATCGACTCGCCTCCCGACTAATTCAACTCCGTCCGCATCGCCCGTGAGTATTCAGGAGCGTGTGCAACTGTCAGCAGGTGAGGAAGCGCGCGTGAGCCGCGGGCTCGTCCGTAAGCAAGCTGACTCAAACATTTCGGACGCTCTGTCCTGGCGGCAGCGCAGGCTCGTTTTCCGCAATACGCCTCTCGCGGAAGTGGCTGAGGACTTCAACCACTACAACGCCGTGCAGATTAGAGTGGAGGGCGTCGCTGCTGGCCACATGGAGCTCACGGGTGTCTTTGATGCAGATCAGCCGACTGAGTTGGTTCTCTATGCCATGAAGCAGGACTCATTAGTTGTCGATCACGAGGGCAACAACTGGGTCATTCGACAGCGGCCGGTGACTGAGTAAGGAATTCTGAGAGTTTCACGCTGCTCAGATCCAGAAGAAGCATCAGACTAGATCTTGCATCGCGGTGTCCTGCACAGCGCTAGGAGGTCTCGTGCTCCCAAACAACTCTCCGCGCCATGGGGCCCAGCCGCGCATGACTCGCAACCCAAGTTATTGTGCCCCCGGAGCCCGGCCTGAACTGAGCTCAACGTCGTGCGCGACAATCGGCGCGCACGACCTCGAATACGGAATCCCGCAGGCTTCGCAGTAGAAGCAGCGCTTCGCCGCCAACCCGCTGCGCTCTTTCAAGTCGCGAGGATTGGGGTGAGCTGTCGTACTACATGCTCGTCACTGAAGTTCACGAGTCATCCCGGCGGCACATCAAAGATGTCTCTCAAACCACTCGAGAAGTACTTCATTTTGGATTCTGCGCGCAGCAAGGGGCCCGTCGGAGTCGCCCATATGTTTCATTCCAGGAATTGGAACTAATTCCGTCTTGCAGCCCGCATCGTGCAGTGCTCTATAAAATTGCTCGGCCTCCGCCATGGGGCAGCGACGATCTTCCTCACCCTGCAGCATAAGCGTTGGGGTGCGGCATCGTGGTGCGTAGGTGAGTGGTGATCGCGAGCGATAGATCTCCGGAATTTCCTCCGGGCGCCCGCCGAGCTCGTACACGAACACGTCGGTGTCGTTCAGATAGTAGAATGTGAAAAAATTTGTGATAGCGGACTCAGCGACGGCGGCACGGAAGCGAGTTGTGTGACCGATGATCCAGCATGTTGCAAAGCCACCAGCGGAAGCGCCCCATACTCCGAGACGATCGGAGTCGGCGAGGCCACGAGCGACTGCAGCGTCTACCGTGGCCATGTGATCCGGAAATCCCCGAGCACCAAAGTCGTCCATGAGAGCGTTCATAAATTGCTCCCCATACCCGGATGAGCCGCGGTAATTGGAGAAGACTACGCTGTATCCATTGGCTGCGAGTAGGTGAAAGTCGTATCTGAAAACATTTCCAACGGACAACATGGGACCGCCATGAATGAACATGACCGTCGGCTGCGGCCCCTTTCGATCGACACGGGAGAGGAACCATCCCTCTATCGGAACGCCGTCCGCACTCTGAATATCCAAATGCTCAGCCTTTAATGCAGGCCAAGTCGAGAGGATTGCGCGGTTCAAGCTAGTCACCGGCTTCTCACTGTTGCCGTTCAAATCAGATCGATACAGTTCCCAAGGAGCGTTGAGATCACTTACTGCATAGAGCAGTTGGGATGTTCGGAGATTGACATCCATGATCACACAAGTGCGCAGACCTGAAACAGCGGCCTCACATCGTATAGGCCCGTCGAGCGAAATTTTGGTGATTTCTGCACACCCGCGCTTCAGCACCGTCGCGTAAGCGTGGCTTACATCTGGCACGACCAAAATGTTGCTTTGGAGTGTTTCCCATGTGGGCATGTCGTGATGTATACGCAATCCGACGTTGCCTACAAATCCCGGAGTTCGGCACTGAATATTTGAGCCATCTCGGTTCACGACCCATAGGCCGCAGTACGGAAATGTCGCCCTTCCGTTCGGATGGCCTGCGAACACTATGCGTTCGCCACAGGGAGACCAAGCTGCCGCTGCAATGAACCAGCTGCCGAGCACTTCGGTCACTGCTCCTTGATTCAAATCGGCTGTAAACAGCTTTAGGCCGCCAAGCCATGCGTAGCCGACCGCAGAGTCTGAGCCCAGAAACAAAATGCGCTTTCCGCACGGACTAAATTCCGGTTGTACACTCGCGGACACGGCCTTGCCGAGCTCGATGCGACGGCTTACCCGGCTTCGAACGTCCACTACGTGCACGCTGAGCACTAATGCATCTATCGCGCCGGCTATTGCTTCGGAACGAAACACCCTTTTGGTGATACGCCGGATACCCTGAGCTTCGTGTTGTGAAACCAACGTATAGGCGATAAAGCAGCCATCAGGGGACCATGCAGGTGGCCCTTGCACCTGACTACGCTCGGGGGTTAAAGCAGTGGGTTCACGGCCACTGGTGTCTGTGACATAGAGACGCCGTGCAAGTCCGTCATTCCCAATAAACGCCAGGCGAGTTCCATCGGGTGACCAGCGCGGGGAGATCGCGTGACGGTGATCGACTTGACGTCGTTCCCCAGAAACTAAATCTTCAATGAACAGCTCAAAGAACTCCTCTCCGCTCTCCTCAACGGTGCGGGAAGAAATGTACGCGACGCGTTTGCCATCCGGAGCGAATCGAGCATCATGAACGTACTTAAGTCCGAAGAGATCCCCTGGCCGCAGCACGCGTTGACTAAACTCTGGCATGGATAGTTCCTCACTAATGTAGGTTGCGGAGATTCCCAGCGTTATCTGCGTCAAAATTTGGTTGTGACAGTGATGCCAATCGTGCGCGGTTGCAGGATAGCAACGCGGGGACCAAATTGAGGCTGATACAGCGACTGCTGGCCGCGGTTATCGAAGAGATTGTGGATGTAGAGTTGGGTGCTAAATTGACCCAGCGTGAGGCCAGCTCGTAGGTCGGTGGTCGTGTAAGCTGGCAATAAGTATTGCGGATACCCGGTGCTATTATTGAAACTCGCCGTTCGATCGGACACATGCCTTAGCGTTGCACCGACGGTGGGCTGTAAACTCGTCACGGGCAGTGAGTAATCAACGCTTAAGCTGCCCGAGAAGTGAGGCGTAGTGGGAAGTCGTTCCCCTCGGGCGGCCCCTAGATCGGTGTCGGCCTGCGCTAACCGTGCATCATCGTAAGTGAGCACGCTCCTGACTGTTAGCCCATCAATCAGATGGCCAGTTGCGCCTAACTCCGTACCCTTGATTTTCGCACCGCCGGGCGCATTGACGTAGGCTTGGAAGCCACCACGAATCGTGGCGAGTTGAATATTGTTCCAGTCAATGTAGTAAAGTGACAGATCAATGCTGTATCGTTGATCGGTGGTCTCCTTCTTTAATCCAGCTTCGTAGCTCTTCAGACGGTCAGGTTCGAACGCGGCTTGTCCCACTGGAAGTCCGGTGCTGGGATCTATTGTGGCGAGGTTTGGACCACCTGGCCGGTATCCTGTGGCATAACGCAAGTAGCCGATTGAATGGTCATCGAAGTGGTATCTTGCGTTACCTAGGTATGTAAAGACGTGGCCGTTCGATTGGGTGATCGGGCGGTTCCCAACCAAAAGGCCGGAACCATGCTGTTCGTTTATCTGGTCATTTCTAGCAAAGCGAAGGCCCGCGGTGACATCTAATCGCGGACTGAGGTGCCACGTTAGATCACCGAATCCGGCGTATTCCTTATAGTTTGAGGGTGTGACATACGTGAAAAGATCATTTGGAAGCGGCTGACCCGTCGGGTCTCGTAGTACAAAGATCTCGTCCAGCTCTGATGCCTCACGGGTGTAAAATGCGCCGATTAGCCAGTCGACGTGGGTACCTTTATTGGAGGCGAATCTGATTTCTTCTGTAAATTTGTGCGTCTCACTTACTCCCTGGTCTCCCACTGCGCTATAGGGGCCCAGACTCAACGAGTTCAATAGCGGAACATAGACCGCCGATAGGTCCCAGAAAAACGCAGTACGGACTGTCTGATAGCTCGAGATCGAAGTTAGAGTGGCTTGCCCGAAGTCATAGGAAAGGGTGCCGCTGATAAGCCGGAAGCTCTGGTCGAAGGGTTCTGCAAGCCTGCGGTACTGTTCCAAGTCGCCATAAACAGGTTGACCCGCGCGCGTGTAGTCAGCGGTTCCTTCACCAGCGCGAGAAATGTCCTGTGCGAAGGCGCCCAGACGGATGTTAGACGAGTTGGTCGGAGCCAGTAGTAGATCGAGGCGCCCGCCGTAGACATCCGACCGATTGACGTCCTTTTCGCCCAATGCAATGTTATCGATGTAACCGCCATCATGCGACTCGTAGGCACTCGCGCGCAGGGCCGCTATATCCGTGGCGATTGGCAGATTGATTGATGCCGCGACGTTATAGCTAACGCCACCGTCCTGGGTATACGAAGTGCCCGCCCGGGCTTCTCCAGTAAAATTTCCTGTGTCTGGTCTCTTAGTTACATACTTGATAAGCCCGCCCATCGTGCTTGCCCCATAGAGAGTGCCCTGTGGCCCTCGCAAAACTTCGATGCGATCTAGTCCAAACAGAGCGGTGTCCAAACCAAGCTGTGCACCGAGGGCGAAAGGTGTGCTCGACCCGATTGGCACTTCGTCGAGATAGATCCCGGTGGTGGGACTGCTATCGAAGCCGACGGTGACTCCTCGCAGGGACGTCTGTGTCGCGCCAGCACCTGATGTCGTGTAGCTCAACCCAGGAACGGTGTCGGCAAAATCTCTGAACTGTGTAGCGCCGAGCTTCGTCAGGTCTTCGGCGGATAAGGCCGATACGGAGAGGGGTGCATCGATCAGTTTTTCCTCGCGCTTGGAAGCGGTGACGACCACCTCGTCTATCACTTGCTCGGAAGCCGAGGGGCCGCGCTCAGAGTTAGTCCTATCGTCCGATATATCTTGCGGGCCAACAGTTGAATTATCGGGCCCAGACGTTGATGTAGGGGGCTCCACCTTCTCCAGTCGCTGGCCGGGCCGGATAAGAGACTTAACGGGCACTATCTGAATCCTTCCCCCTTCCACGGTATATGACAGTCCTGAGTCTTTAAGTAGCGCCGCGAGTGCGTCCCGGGCAGGAAGAGTGCCATGGACTCCATGTGTTGTTTGATGCGCTATGGTCGGCGTATTGATCATCAGTGCGAAGCCGGCTTTTACACCCCACTCAATTAAGGCATCGTCAAGTTGAGTGTTTGCCGCGATATCGAGTGTGATAGAGCGATCGAGTGCATCGCTTGCCAATGCCGTTACACAGTACAACTGTGTGCAAAGGCCAAGGAAGAAGCAGACCATGAGCGAGAAACGCAAATGACCCGTGCGGAGAGGCCGTTGCGCGGCAACTCGAAATCGAACTATGTTCACCGGAACCCCCAGCATATTTTTTCACCGCCGTCCCTATCGGCGGCCGCCCGTCACGTCTTGTCTGGTATTCCGTTACTAATGTTGGCTGCTGGAATCTCCGATTCGCGCTACCGTCCTCTTCCGTACACTCCCATTCGTCCTGACATTGAATGATGCGGAGCGTGGCGATCACCACGCTGCCGAACATCGTTCGAACGTCGTGGACCTAAGACGAATAGCGGAAACAAAACCGAAATGGGATAGCGATTGCGCAGTAGATCAATCAACGCAGCGCAGATTGTTGGGCATTTTGAAGCGGACTGAAGCGCGAGCGAATCACGATCCGGTCCGGATCAAAGCAACCGGGCACCGGGTATGTGGACTTGCGGCAGTCGACAACATCGACATCGGGGTAAATCAAGGGAAGATCGCGGACCCAGGCTTCGACGTTTTCCTGATCTACGATACCCGTGTACTGAAGGTCGGCGGCTTGGGGGTCAACCATGATTCGGCGGCGGGTATAGGGTTGCACTTCATCGATGACTTCCTGGAGCGCACGGCCACGGTAAATGAGCGGAACAAGGTGCCCCTCAGACCAGGCTGCGGCGATTCGTGGGTCTGCACGTGTCGGCGTACTCGCCTCACCACGAGAGTCGTAACTCATCTGCTCGCCGCCGGCGACGCGCATTGTTGGCGGTTTTACGGCATCTCCGGCAGGAATTATTGAGCCAACAGGAAGTAGCTTCACCGGCGCAACCACCACAGCACCCTCTCTGACCCACACTTGAACGTGATCCGCGTGTCGGCGGACCTCGAACGCAGTGCCAATTGCCGTGGTGGTGCCGCCAGCGGCATCGACAGCAAACGGTCGTCGCGGATCGCGCTGAACCTGAAAAAATGCTTCGCCATGGTCGAGCTCAATGGTGCGCGCGTGGGCTGTGAACTTGATAGCGAGCCCCGTATCGCCCCCCATTCTGATTCTTGAACCATCAGGCAAGAAGAATTGTCGTTGCTCTCCCGGTACGGTTGCGACAGACTGCTCGAGATTCGTGGCCCTGTGCGCCTCCCGGACCCAATATAAGAATACGGCGGCCAGTGTGAACACAGCAGCGACAGCTGCTACGACTGGGGCCCATCTATGCAATCGGCGCTTGGAGTGCGTTAATCGCGGCGTGGAGGTTGCAAGTGAGGGCGGATAAACCACGCCTCGGTTAGCCTCTCCAACGGCTCCGAGAAGGGCTTCAACGCTGGGGAGACTGGGCCGGGGCAAGGCCGCGAGTTCGTCACGCAGCCGAAGAACCTTAAGGTAATCGGCAATATTGTCGGCTCGAGAGGACCAGGCTTCCCATTCCATCTCCGTTGCCTTGCGCTCCTCCTGGTCTGTTTCGTGGTCGACGAACCAATTGACGGCTTCACGCAAGCGTGGCGGACCGTTCATTCTTCCGGCTTTTCCCTTTTTCATCCGAGTCTCTCCGCCTTCAGGTCCTCGGCCATGCCCTGGACCGCCAAGCCTAACTGCTCAAGCGCATCCTTATACCAATTACTCACAGTTCGCTCGTCGACCACTACCCCGTCTGTCGCGAGACGCATCGCAATCTCGCGAAACGTTAGCTCATCCCAAATTCGTAAGACCAACACCGTTTTATGGTGAGGCTTCAGTCCATCGATCGCCTTCCGTAGAAAATACGCTCGTTGTCCGTTGATCAGAAGCGGTTCGGGTGAGGGGCTCGTGGTATCGGATTCGTAACAGGCGATCTGGTCAATCCGGTTGTGAATAGCGCCGATTTTGATGCGGTCCAGCCAAATATTACGGGCGATGCTGTACACATAACTCTTCAGATAACTCACACTTTGGGGGTCGTTCATCTCCAGAATTTGCGCGAACGCCTGAGATGCAACATCGCGAGCCTCGCTCAAAGAGCGGGTCCGCCCAAACAGATAACGAACCAAGCGCGTGTACTCTGTCTGAAATAGCTTCGCGATTCGTTCGGCATGGCCCTTGTCTACAGGCTTCCTTTTTTGTTTGACGGATTCGCGCTCGCCGGGCTGATCGGTCTGAACTTTGAATGAGACAGGATCGGTACTCATCGAGAGTCACATATAGGACGAGTGGCAGCCTCAAAACCGAAGCACGTACAACGGGACCCACGTTCAATGACCTAACAGAGAATACGTGCGGTGCTAAAATATGGGTATCAATTTCTGAAAGCACTTCCTTATTCGTCTATTACTGATGGCTGCCTAGTACTCATGCTGCATCGCAGCTAAACAGTGCGTATCTCCTTCTATTCGGTCGTCCAGCGCCAGCGTTCCTCGGACGTTTCAGGTCCGCGCTGCTTTAGTGCCACCTGCGACGGTGCGGCGGTCCCGGGACGCTTCAAAACGCAACCTTGGAGGCTGCGATCAGGCTGGGACCATCGACGCAAGCGGAGAGCCCGCCTAGCGCGGCAGGTTACTGGGCGATATCGGCTCACCGGGACACTTAACGTCGGCGTGATCTGATCGTGGCGTCCTTTCCCGAAGGTGCGCGCGTGCTTCTGCGGAACAAGCCGGGTAATCTCGCGTTTGAAGTGTGTTTGCGTCCCGGTACAGGACCAGCGAGTTTATCGATGGGTCGTCCTATACGCATCGTGACCCCAACCGCGGCTGTCTGCGCGACGCTGATGATCGCCGCGGTGGGATACTCGGCCGCCCCTGCGGACGAAGGCCGCGTTGCCTTCAACAACTCCTGCCGAACCTGCCACTCATTGAAGGCGGGCGACAATCGCCTCGGCCCTTCTCTCCATGGAATTTTCGGCGCCAAGGCCGGGAAATCGACGGGCTACGCCTATTCACAAAGCCTGCGGCAATCCGGGGTGACGTGGGACGAGGCGACATTAGAGCGCTGGATAGAAAATCCCGAGGCAGTCGTTCCCAACAACAACATGAAACCTTACAGCGGTCTCGCCGACGCCACCGTCCGGAAGAAGATACTCGATTTCCTGAAGAAGAATAACGACGCGTCCTGAGGTCTCCATCGCACGGCAGCCCATCGTCTATGGCATTCGGCCGGACGGCCGATCAGAGACCGCCCTCGCATGAGCTCGACTCCGCCCCCTCCCTTGTCGTTTTTGACCCGGCGAAACGCACCAGCGCAACCACGAAACTCAGTAACACTGGGCCCACTATTAGACCGAGTACTCCGAAGGTAGCCACTCCACCGATAGCACCAACAAAGACAACGAGCGTCGAGACTTCGGCACGTTGCGCCGCCAGAAACGGACGCAGAAAGTTATCCACGAGTCCCACACCCACGCTCCAAACGGCCATGAAGATAGTCACTCCCCACCGTCCTGAAAATGCCAGATAAAGGACGGCCGGAACCAACACCGCGGCGGATCCTACAGGCAGAAGAGCCGCGATCGCGCCGATCACCCCAAAGACGACCGGCGACGGAAGCCCGGCGACTGCGAACCCGATTCCCACGCACGTGCCCTGAACCAGGGCTGTCGCGGTCGAGCCGAACGCGACGGCGCGCGTCACATCTCCCAGATATGCAAGCAGCTTAGCCTTCGACGCCGGCTCCATAGGGATGAGACGGGTCAAATGATCCAGCGCCGTACGGCCGTCGCGCAGCAGGAAGAACAACATGAACAGCATCATAAAGAATCCGACGAGCGATCCGACGAGGCCGAGCGCAAATGTGCTGCTCATCGCCGCAGCGGCCCTCAATGCCGCTTGAGCACCGCTTGCGATCCAGCCTTCGATCTGCTCGACACTGACAGGGGCCGAGTCCCGCAGCCAACGTGCGGCGGTCCCGATGACCGGATAGGCGGCCATCCGGTCCAACAACTCCGGCAGTGAAAGCAGGGAACGGCCTTTGAGCGCGTTCACTAGATTCGCCACCTGCCGCGTAAAGGCCATAGCGATGAAAATGAAGGGAGTAATCACAAGGAGCGGGGTCGCCGCGGTAAGAATGCTCGCGGAAGCGGACTGATGTCCCTTGAGCTTCGCAGTCAAGCGCTGGTGTAAGGGATGCAGAAGAAAGGCCAACACTACTGCCCAGCCGAGTGGAGTCCACAGTGGCTGAAGGATAGCGCACAATGCCCAACCCAAGATCGCGACGGCGGCGATGAAGAAGCTTCGACGGTGAAATGTCGAATACATAGGCTAGCGGTAACGGTAACTCAACATGGGATGAGCGCTGAAGGTCGGCCGACTACCTGAATCCAATTCCCCTTGCCACCCCGAGGCGGCCAGATTAGCTGGTTAGAAACTGCCTGGGCAAATGCAGTCTGCAAAATGATAGTCCGCCCCGGACGTAGCGTCAGCAGAAGTTCGGCTGAGAATATCTTTCAGGCTCACGATGCCGGCGCCAGCGGCTCGCCTGGTTGCTCACTGCTCGCGTACTGTTGGCCCGCTCGGCACCGCAAGTGAGATGCGTTGATCGGTATCGAATTGTGGGCGGTCGGACTACTGGCTGGCGGGCGCGACGTTGATCAACCGTGGTTCGCGCGGTACTGCTGGGCTACGGATCTGTTGGCGCACCGTTGGGCGACGCTTGCGTGGGGCCGCGGGGAGCGACACCCAGCGACCCGTCCGAATCGAACGGAGCATCGCCTCGATGATACGGACATCCAACATGCCTTCTTCGCCCGAGGGCTCTGGGGTCCGGTCGCGCAGAATGCAATCGGAGAAATAGAGTAGCTCAGGCGCGAATTGGTCGCTCTTGTTGAACCGCTTCTGACGCTCCTTCTCACCGATTTTCAAAACGTAGCTCAAGCCCTGCGCATATTCATACGCGGGATCAAGCGTTATGGTTCCGCGCGAACCAGCGAGCGTATACGTCGATCGATCCGTAGCTCCGAAGCTGCACGTGAAACTGGCGACTCTTTCGTCCCGGAAGCGCATTATTCCGACGACAGTCTCATCGACCTCACGAAAGCGAGGATCGCGACTGCTGGCCGCGAAGGCGCAAACGGCCACCGGGTCCTCAGACAGC
>Ga0207695_10011223_pt1 | contig 10865 bp, 7 predicted proteins | sample KBSC54metaG_FD_184354 | JGI IMG/M metagenome (GOLD analysis project Ga0207695, IMG submission 184354) | Corn rhizosphere microbial communities from Kellogg Biological Station, Michigan, USA - KBS C5-4 metaG (SPAdes) (version 2) | ecosystem: Host-associated > Plants > Roots > Rhizosphere > Soil... | reverse complement strand
ACCGGCTGTCAGCGCCGCCGCGCTGTGTCCAACCGTTGAACTTTTTGTCGATCGTGACATTGGCAAACCCCTTGTCGAACAGGGGCATGCCCATATTGAACGAGATGTCGTAGCTCTGCCCGTCTCTGGCATCATACTGCCCGGTATCGGCTTCGAGGATGCCGCCCGAAGATTTTTTCTTGAGGATGATATTGACGACGCCGCCGATGGCGTCAGTGCCATATTGCGCAGCCGCACCGTCCAGCAGAACTTCCACATGGTCGATCGCATTCTGGGGAATCAGGGAAATGTCGGGCGACGCGCCGCCGCCGGTGAATCCGTTTGCCGACACCTGGATGTTCGCGGTGCCATGCCGGCGGTGACCGTTCACCAGAACCAGCGTGTCGTTGGGTGAAAGGCCGCGCAGGGCGGCCGACAAAGTCATATTGCCGAGATCGCCGCCTCTTTGCTGCGCCGTGAAAGATGGCACCACCTGGGCCACGGCACTACGCAAGTCGGTTGAGCCCGTACCTTGTTTCAGCGCGTCGCTGCCAAGCACCATCACTGGGGCGGCACTGTCCGCGGCCGTCATGCCTTGAACGCGGGTGCCGGTGACGATGACCGTTTCGGAACTCGAATTTCCCGCAATTTGTGCCCAGGCCGGAACAGCCATGAGGGCAAGAGAAACGGCCGAAGCGCCGGCCAATAGAGACGTTTTGATATTGATCACGCGAAATCCCCTCTTTTCGGTTGCGCCGGCTGAAATTTCGCCCGGCTTCTTCATTGTCCGGACAAGCCTTCTCCGCCACGAACCGCGCACGCGGCCGCGCTCTCCCCATGCAGGAGACGCTCAAGAGAAGACAAAGCCCGATCGATACGCGGCAGTGCCGCGCGCTGGCTAATGTTCGGCTGGTTTCATCGTTGCGCCTTTCAGTTTGAGCGGATGCTCAAATGGTCGAGTGACTACTCAACTGGCGCCCCATCTGTCTTTTTGCCTGAGAGCATGACCCCTTCGGCGGATTCCATGGATTCAATGGAATCTCTTTCCAGATTTTAAAATCCTGCATGGTCCGTTTGCCTGAGAGTTTCCGAGGCGGTTGCTCCTTCGGCGTTGGCGAACCAATCTCTCCCATGCAGGAATATGAAAGTTCGATAACTGCATCATCAGGGTGAGAGCCTGTCAACTTCATCATGCGCAAATTTCGTCATTCTGCGATATTTTGATACCAAATGGTCCTTGGTCGAAGCTACGGCGCAACAGTCGTGCAGGTTCGGAACAGAACCAATGCGGGATAAGCGATGCGAGCGGCATTACATGTCGGAAAGAACAGGATCGTCACTGCAATTTTCATCCCGCCGCGAACCACTGCCTACATTGTGTGATCGGATGTAAGTCCCGCATTTGCCGCCGGCGCAAACTTCCGCTTGAAATTTTCTTCCCCGGCCGGGCTCCCACCACCCATTTGACCGACCCCGGATTGCTTGTAGGCTTGGTCCATAACAACAGAGCCTAGAGCCTTCGGGGGCAGCAGATGCGCAAGACCATATTGATCGCCTGTGCGGCGATGTCCGCCATGCTGGCCGCGCAGGCCGCAACAAGTGCGACGCCATCTCAAGTGACCATCGCCAGCGGTTCTTTGCAGGGCAAAGTCATAGGCGATGTGGTGAGCTTCAAGGCCGTGCCGTATGCCGCCCCGCCGGTCGGTGCGTTGCGCTGGCGCGAACCCCAGCCGGTCAAGCCCTGGACTGGAACCCGCAACGCATTGGAATTCGGTGCGCCCTGCGCCCAGGCGAATTTGGAATGGAACAAAAGTACCGCCGCCAAGAGCAGCGAGGATTGCCTCACACTGAATGTCTGGTCGCCGGTCAAGCGCGACAAGGCGTTGCCGGTGATGATCTTCTTTCCCGGCGGCGCCTATCATGGCGGCGGTTCGCAAGGGGCGAACGAGATCGAACCATCTTATGATGGCGGGAAGCTGGCGACGCGGGGCATCATCGTGGTGACCGCAAATTATCGCCTGGGCATGTTCGGCTTCATGGCGCATCCCGAGCTCTCCGCCGAGTCGCCGCATCACGTGTCAGGCAATTATGCTTTGCTGGATCAGATCGCGGCATTGAATTGGGTCAAAGCCAATATCGGCAAGTTCGGTGGCGATTCCGCCAATGTCACCATCTCCGGTCAGTCGGCAGGTTCCTACAGCGTGGGTTTCCTGATGACCTCGCCGCTGGCCAAGGGTCTGTTCGCCAAAGCCATCGGCTTCAGCGGCACGGTGGCCGACTTCCGCTTGGGAGCAAGTCAATTGAAGAGCGCCGAAAATGACGGCGCCATATTCGCCAAGGCGCTGGGCGCGCCGGGCAAAGGCGGCATCGACGCACTGCGCAAGAAGCCAGCGTCCGAGCTGTTCAAAATCATGATGGCCAGCGAAAAAATACACGCCACCGAGCCACGCGGTCCCGTGGTGGATGGTTATGCTTTCCCCGAACAGCCTTCGCTTGCGTTCAAACAGGGCAATGAGGCGCAGGTTCCTTTCATCATCGGCAATACCGCCCGCGATGGGGATGTCGACAGCATGGGCGTGTCGGGCACGCCCAAGGCGGCGGCCACCCTGGCCGACAAGTCGCGTCCGCTCGCGGGTACGCATAAGGTCGTGGCGCTAGGCCCCGAAGGCATCAAGCAGATCGAAGCCTATTACGCGCCCCACACCGATCTGGCGCGCCAGGCGATCAAACTCTACAGCGACACGAATGCGGTCGATCCGGTTGACGGCGATGTCCTCACCGCATTCAGCACCGACATCTTCTTCCGTTGCGGCGCGGGCATCACCGCGCATTGGCACGCCCGAACCGCTCCCACCTGGCGCTACCAATTCTCGCACGGTTATCAGCCGCTGGGCGGCGTGCATCTGTGGGACATGATGTATGTCTTTGGCTGGACCCAGGCGCCCGCCGACCAGCCGCGCGACGCGAAGCTGGTGGACCAGGAACAGCGCTATCTGGTGAATTTCGTCACCAAGGGCGATCCCAACGGCCCGGGCCTTCCGACATGGTCGAAAAGCGGACCGGCGGATGCCTATATGGACTTCGCGTCTGACGGCGCGGCGCCCAAAGCCGGCCTTCGCACTGCCGCCTGCAATATCTATGCGCAGAAGGTGGAGCGGGGCATGGCGGCGCTGACGGCCAAACGTCCTGCGCCCTAACGGTCAGCCTCTTTAGCCGGGCGCGCGCAGAACAAAGTTCATGGTATCGAGCTTGGCACCGGTCTTCGGTGCGGGCTTGACCCAACTCAAAGTCCCCTTTAGCGCACCCGGTTCGACCGGCGCCGACAAGGTGACTTCGAAAACCTTCTCGTCGGTGGGCGCGATTTTGGTCAGGTGCCATTCGGCGACATCGGCCTTGGCGGCGGCATCGGACCGGACGCCTTTATAGCCTTCGCCCGACGCGCGCGTGACGGTTACGCCGGCCGGCAGGACGATGTTGACCGTCACATCTTCCGCGGACGGGCCTTTCTGCTTGAAGCCGGAATTCTCGACCTTCAGCGTGTAGGTGGCTGCGCTCCCCGATGTCAGGCGCGCTTCCAGGAATGGACGGAATCCCAAATCATTCTTGGTCCAGTCATAGATTTCCTTGAGCTGCTGTTCGGAGATGCGCAAAGGATCGTAATTGCCCATATGCAGGCGCTGGCCGGGCGTATTGCCTTCCGCGATCCCCAGTTTGGGCATCGCAACCGTGTGGTCATAAACCAGATCCTTGAACTGGGCGAAGCCAAGGGCCGTGCCGCCGAAAATTCCTCGCGCCACGTCAAAGGTTGCGCCATGGCATTGCGCGCAGCCCAGAGAAATCGCCACCCGCTGTCCTGGCCGTCCGCCGTCCGGAACCGGAAAGCGCCACGGCCCCGGCTCGGCGACTTTCGGCAGGCTGGCGAAATAGGCAGCAAAATTGGCCAGATCTGCGTCGCTCACCTGATCCTGGGTGAAGGCCGGCATGATGCCCCAGGGCTTTCGCGCCGCCTGGCGGAATTCGGCGGCCGAAAGACCGCGTCCCGCCAAGGGAGGCCCGAACGCTCCCTCACCCAACCGGCCATGGCAACTGCGGCATTGGGTTTGGGAGCCTTCCCAGAGCGATTTTCCCGCGGCCATATCGGCGCCCGCGCCTTGCGCGAAAGCGCCGGATGACAGGCACCCCGCGATGAGTATCCCGATGGCGAAGTTCTTCATGGCGCCCCCCGACTCCGATGCGGTCCGACGTTAGCGTCAATAAAGCAGGTTTGCCAGAAGGCCGTGCCGCCCCGTCAAATCGCCAACGCTTCGGTGAGGTCGCCCGGCGTGAAGCCTTCGTGGCGCATCATCTCCCGTTCGCGCATTTCAAGACCCGGCAGTTTCTCCAAGGCAAAACGGCGGGTGATGAAACGCAGGATCGAACCGGTGTCATAGACCGTATGTTCAACATGCCGGGCCTTCACATGCGGCGAAATCAGAATCGCAGGAATGCGGGTCCCGGGGCCCCAGCGGTCGGCACGGGGCGGCGCGACATGATCCCACCAGCCGCCATTCTCGTCGAAGGTGATGACGACCAGCATATGGTCCCATTGCGGGCTTTTCCGCAGCGCCTCGACCACCGCCGCAATGTGCCGGTCGCCATCTTCCACGTCCGAATAGCCCGCATGCATGTTGAGGTCGCCTTCGGGCTTGTAGAAACTGACTGCGGGCAGCCTTCCTGCCAGTGCATCAGCCATGAAGCGATTGGTGTCGGCATCGCTGCCCAGCCCGCCATCGCGCAGATGCGCGCGCTGTTCGGTGCCCGGCGCGGAACTGGCGAAGTAATTCAACGGCTGGTGATGGACCTGGAAATTGGGCTTGGGTGGAAAACTGCCGAGCTGTCCCGCCTGCCCGTCCAGCGCAGCCTGCCATGCGCCCGCGTACCAGGCCCAGTCGACTTTTTTGTCCGACAACACATCGCCGATGGTCTTGTGGCTCTGCGGCGGCAGGAGCAGTGGGCTGCTATTGTCGCGCGCGGTGGGCGGATAAGCGGGAAACATCGTGTTCACCGCCCAAAAATCCGGCGTGAGGTTACTGGGCCCGAATTTCGGTGGACCGGACAATGCGCTATCCGGTGTGCCGGCGCGGCGCTTCAACCGCGTTCCTGTGGGGTCGCTGCCTTCCAGCTCGGCGATATATTGCGCCGCCGGGGTCTTGTCGGCACCGGGATAGAAGGGTGGCTGAGCCGCGACCAGATATTGGTGATTGAGAAAAGAGCCGCCGAACGCGCCCATGAAAAAATTATCGCAGAGCGTATAGCGGCGGGCGAGATCGGCGATGCGCAGGCCGGATACGGTATCGGCGTAATGGCCCATCACCAGCGCGCCACTGTCGCCCCAGGCGACAAAGCTGTCGTTGCGCCCGCCATTGATCTGCATCTGGTTGTGATAAAACAGATGCGCAAGATCGCGCGTCACCAGCCCATGCGGCAGAGGATCGCCGCCCGGCGTCCTGAGCGCAAAATGACTGTTCGCCAGAGCGGTGATCGCGTCCTCGCCGATCTGATAACGCTTGGTTTCCAGAACCTGTTCGTTCGGCACCAGCCCGCCCCAGATCGGCGGCAACCCCGCCAATACCGAACCGTCGCGGTCGCGTTGTTGAAACCGCTCCGGCGGCACCGCGGACAAAGGATGCTGAAGACCGGGAAAGTTAGAGAACAGATTGTTGAAGCTGCGATTCTCCGCGAAGATCACCACCACATTGCGGATCTGGTCGCGCAGCCTCGCGTCGAATCCATCTTTGCTGCGCGTTTGCGCGGTGGCGCTCAAGCCGCTGGCGGCGGTGATGCCAAGACCCGCCAGCCCGCCCAGCATCTGCCGGCGATCCGGCTTGCGGCCGGACAATGTAGGGCGCTTCCGCTTTGGGATGCGTTTTGACATCGCCGGCCTCATATTTGGGTTTGCAACAGTTTGATGACAGCCCGATCTTATGAGGTGCCTCGGTCAGGTCAATATTCGGACAGCGGGCCGGTCAGCGCTGGACCTTGGACGACAGAAGAATGGAAGACACCGTCTTCTCGACCCCTTCGAGCGAGCCGATGGCATCGATCAGACTGTCCAGCTTGCCCACATCGTCCGCCTCCACCATCGCGATCAGATCGTGCTCGCCGCTCACGGTATAGAGCGCGGTGAGCGCGGGCATTGCCGCCAGCTGCCGTTCCGTGGCCCGGGACAATTTGGGCAGGACCTTGATCATCACATGGGCGCGGATTCGGCGGCGGTCATGATCGGGACTGAGTTTGACTGTGAAGCTCTGGATCGGACCCTGCTTCTGCAGCCGGTTCAGCCGGGTATAGACCGCAGCCCGGGACAGTTTCAGAGCCTTGGCGAGACTTGTCACCGGCATGCGGGCGTCTTCGCGCAAAAGGGCCAGAAGCCGCTCGTCGGTCGCATCCAAAGTCAAACTGTCACTTCTGATAGACATTTTGTCATATTAGACCTGAATATATGACGGTTTTCAACTTCAACCTGGATAGTACCCGGGTGCAGGCTGCCCCTTGCAGTTCTTGGGAAAACGGCCATGCGCGACATTCTCCTCATCGGGGCAGGCAAAATCGGTGAGACCATCGCCGAACTTCTGTGCGGCTCGGGCGATTACCAGGTGACGGTGGCCGACCGCTCGGACCTGCAGCTGCAAAGGCTGCCCAAGCGCGCCCATATGAAGACCCTGGTTCTGGACGCATCGGACGAAAGCGCCTTGGCCGCCGCCATGAAAGGCCGTTACGCCGTGCTCAGCGCCGCGCCCTATTCCGTCACCGGCAAGATCGCCATCGCGGCCCGCGATGCCGGGGTGCACTATCTGGACCTCACCGAAGACGTGGCCAATACGCGCCTGGTCAAAAAGCTGGCCGAAGGCGCGAATTCGACCTTCATTCCGCAATGCGGCCTGGCCCCGGGCTTCATCTCCATCGTCGCGAATGACCTGGCCCGCCGTTTCGAACGGCTGGACAGCGTGCGCCTGAGGGTCGGCGCCCTGCCGCTCTACCCTTCCAACGCCTTGGGCTACAATCTCACTTGGTCCACCGACGGCGTGATCAACGAATATGATGAGCCATGCGAGGCCATCGTCGACGGCTCTCTGCGCGAATCCTCTCCCCTGGAAGAGCTGGAAGAATTCTCGCTCGATGGGGTGCGTTATGAAGCCTTCAACACCTCTGGCGGGCTGGGCACGTTATGCGAAACCCTGGCGGGCAAGGTCCGCCAGTTGAACTACAAGACCGTGCGCTATCCCGGCCATCGCGACATCATGAAGGCGCTGATTCAGGATCTGCGCCTGGGCGAGCGCCGCGAGATTTTGAAAGACATTCTGGAGCAGGCGCTGCCCGCCACTCACCAGGATGTGGTGCTGGTCTTCGTCACCGTCTCCGGCCATCGCGACGGGCAATATCTGCAAGAGACCTATACCAACAAAATATACGGCACCGAAGTGAACGGCGTGACCCATAGCGGCATTCAGATCACCACCGCCGCAGGCATCTGCACCATGCTGGATCTTCTGGCCACTGGAGCCTTGCCGCAAAAAGGCTTTGTGCGGCAGGAAGAGGTGAGCCTGGCCACCTTCCTTTCCAACCGGTTCGGCTGCGCCTATGGTGGACCCAAGCCCAGGCCCGCCAGCCGGGCCGCCTGACGTTCAACTTTCACCATAAGCCATCATGTCATCCATCATGTCTGAACAAAATCATCTCGGGCTTTTATTGACCGGGGCCGCATCGGCCATGCGCGATCGCGTGGCTCTTCCTGCCCAGGTTCTGCACGAAAAGGGCGGCGAGGTTTCGCGCGCTACATTGGCCGCTGCGCTCAATCTGCATCTGCTGACCGGGCTTCTGGAGCGCGTGCCCAGCGGCCGCGCCTATATGGATGATCTGGTTCAGGCCGGGCGCAAGCTGGTTTTCGATCACGGCGCCATGCGCACCGTGGCGATGGACGGCATGGGCACCTTGCCTGCCGGTCTCGCCGCCATCTCCCGCGTGCTGGAGCCGCTGGGCTATCACGCGACAAATCTCTATCCCATGGCGCGGCTGAAAATGACGGGCCGCTCCTTCACCCATCGCGACCTGCCGGAAGACCTGCCGCAATTCTTCGTCAGCGAGCTTCACCCCGAACAATTTTCGCCGGACTTCCAAGCCGCGGTGCTGCGAGTGACCGAAGAGTCCAGCGACCCGCTCTCCGCCGTCGATCTGGTGCGGCTGGCGCGGCTGGCCGGAGAAGGCACTTTGCCCCTGGCCGAAGCACAGGCCTTGTTGCCGAAGCTGGCCGCCTGTTTCACCCGCAGGCACGAAGCGCCCAACCTGGCTGATTACGAAATCCTCAAAGCCGAATCCGCCGAGATGGCCTGGATCGCCACCGAGGGCAACGCCTTCAATCACGCCACCGATCGCGTGCCAGACCTGCATATGGTGGTGGAAGAACAGGCCGCGCGCGGCCGCCGCGTGAAGGACCGGATCGAAGTGTCGGAATCCGGCCGGGTGCGCCAGACCGCACTCCATGCCGATCCGGTGCTGCGCGAGTTTCGCGATACGAATGGGGCGATGGTCCACAACGAAGTACCTGGTTCCTTCTTTGAATTCATCACCCGCGCGGCGATGCCCGACGAAGACAGGCTCGATCTGGCCTTCGACACCAACAACGCCCAGGGCATTTTCAAGATGACGGCGGCATGATCCAGGCAGCGAAAGACGCGAAAGCGATTTTGGACGGTTTCGGCCTTGCCGCCAAAGGTGAAGGCCGGGCCTCGCCGGTCGACGGCTCGATCATGCCGGGCCTGGCGGAATGCGACGCAGCGGGATTGGAGAAAGCCATCGCAGCCTCGGCTCGCGCTTTTCAAACCTGGCGCGCGACGCCCGGACCCGTGCGCGGCGAACTGGTGCGGCGGTTCGGAGAAATCCTGCGCGCCAACAAGGAGCCGCTGGGCCGACTGGTTACTTTGGAATCCGGCAAGCCCTTGTCGGAAGGCCTGGGTGAAGTGCAGGAGATGATCGACATCTGCGATTTCGCGGTCGGTCTTTCCCGCCAGCTTTACGGCCTCACCATTGCCTCGGAGCGGCCCGACCATCACATGCGCGAGATGTGGCATCCGCTGGGTCCAGTTGGCATCATCTCCGCTTTCAATTTTCCCGTGGCAGTGTGGGCCTGGAATGCGGCGCTGGCCCTGGTCTGCGGCGATCCGGTTCTGTGGAAGCCTTCGGAAAAGACACCACTCTCGGCTTTCGCCGCCGAGGCACTGCTCCAGAAAGTCATCAAGGATTTCGAGCCCGCGCCGGAAGGGCTTTCCGCGCTTCTGATCGGCGGCGCCGATATTGGCGAGGCGCTGGTCAAGGATGCGCGGGTGCCGCTGATCTCGGCCACCGGAAGCACCCGCATGGGCCGTGCCGTGGGCACCGCCGTCGCCGCCCGTTTCGGCCGCTCGCTGCTGGAGTTGGGCGGCAATGCCGCCACCATCGTGACATCATCGGCCGATCTGGATCTGGCGCTCCGCGCCATCGCCTTCGGCGCGGCGGGCACGTCCGGGCAGCGCTGCACCACTTTGCGGCGGCTGATCGTGCATGCGGATGTTTATGACCGGCTGGTGAGCCGGTTGAAGGCTGCCTTCGCCAGCATTTCCATCGGCGATCCGCGCGAGCCGGGCAATCTGATCGGCCCGCTGATCGACAAACAGGCACTGGATTGCATGACGCGGGCACTTGCCTCGGCGCGCGCCGCGGGCGGCACGGTTACGGGCGGCGAGACGGTGCGCGATCTTTATGTGCGTCCCGCCATCGCGGAGATGCGAGCCCAGACCGACATCGTGCGGGAAGAGACGTTCGCGCCTATTTTGTACGTGATGCGCTATTCCACCTTCGATGAAGCCGTCGCCCTGCTGCGGGATGTCCCGCAAGGGCTCTCATCGTCCATCATTACTCGCGATCTTTCCGAAGCGGAGAGGTTCCTCTCTGCCAAGGGATCGGATTGCGGCATCGCCAATGTGAATATGGGCCCATCGGGCGCGGAAATCGGCGGGGCCTTTGGCGGCGAGAAGGAAACCGGCGGCGGCCGCGAAAGCGGATCGGATGCCTGGAAAGCCTATATGCGCCGCCAGACCCAGAGCATCAATTACGGCAGCACCTTGCCGCTGGCCCAAGGCGTGAAATTCGACCTCTGAAAAAGAGACGGCCCGACCCCGGCAATGCCGGGACCGGGCCGCGTTGAACCATCGCCGAAACGGCTGGCTATTTCTTCACATATTTGACCAGATCCTTCGGCCCCACTTCGGCGCCATAGATATTTCCGGCCGCATCGACCGCAACGCCTTCGGCGGCGCTGGTGTCGGTTGCCTTCTCGACCGGATCGGGAATGAAGCCCAGGATTTTGCCGTCCTTCAGGCTGCCCCAGCGGATGCCGCGCTTCCATCCATCATGGTTGCGCGAAACCGATTCCGATTCCGAGTCGGTGACATACAACACGTCATCCTTGGTCACCCAGATGCCGCTGGGCCGGCTGAACTGGTGCAGCTGCTGAATGAATTTGCCGTCCAGGTCGAAAATCTGGACGCGGTTGTTGTTGCGGTCGCCGACCAGCAGGCGGTTCTTGGAATCGATGGCCAGCGCATGCGGCTGGTCGAATTCGCCCGGGCCGGTGCCCAGCTTGCCCCATTCCTTGATGAACTTTCCGGTCTTGTCGAATTTAAGAACGCGGTTGTTGCCCGCGCCATGACCTTCGGCCACAAAGATATCGCCATTGGCGGCGGTGACGACATCGTTGGGCGCGTAGAAATAATCCGGCGCGGCGGCGCCGCCCTTCTTGCCCAAGGTGAGCAGGACCTTACCGTCCGGGCTGAACTTGATGACTTGGTTGCCCAGGGTCGCGCCATCGGGCC
>Ga0207695_10011217_pt1 | contig 10870 bp, 7 predicted proteins | sample KBSC54metaG_FD_184354 | JGI IMG/M metagenome (GOLD analysis project Ga0207695, IMG submission 184354) | Corn rhizosphere microbial communities from Kellogg Biological Station, Michigan, USA - KBS C5-4 metaG (SPAdes) (version 2) | ecosystem: Host-associated > Plants > Roots > Rhizosphere > Soil... | reverse complement strand
TTTTCTTGAAATCTATTCCTTTCGTATCGAGTTGAAAGTTTCCCACATCATAGTTCATATCGTCACCCGTCCAGGCATCATCCATATGAAAACGAATATCTCTCAGGTCTACTTTCTTCAGATCGATCTCAATCGTATTTGATTTATGAGTAGTATCCTTCTTAGTGCTGAAGGCATCAGCAAGAAATTGATAGTTCCATGTACCCGATGTGGCCGTACGATATAGATGTACATATGCTTCATGCAAGCCTATATAATGTAGTACCGGGGTAGAGTTTTTGATGAAAAACCAGTCGGTTATGCGCACCTGCACTTCACCGGCATACAATAGTGTATCTTTATTCTGGTCGGCTATATATACACCTTGCAGCGAAAGATGGTTAACAAAGTCTATACGTACATGTTTTATGCTTACGGTTGTCTTCAACCGTTTTGATAGCATTTCGGTTGCTTTATCGGCAAGAAAGTTCTGAACCGGGGTAAGATTTATCAATACTACCAGTAAAACCAGCAAGCCGGCAATGCTAAGTGCCACATAGCGCAGTATTTTCAGGAAACGTTTCAGAATAAAGGCTGCTGTTTACTACAAAAATAACCTTCTCAAGTTATATCGCCTCGAAGACTTTGTTAAACATTTTTTTTGAATATAAGTTGATTTATAGCGATTAATGATATGCTATTTTAAATTTTTATGTAAAATCACTTGTTTTATCTTTATGCACATACATCTTATTTGTACTTCATAAGACACGTCTAAAAATTATAGAAAATGAATAAATGGATAGCAGGTAGTTTCTTTTCGCTCCTTAGTGTTGTTGCTACTGCCCAAAAACCAATGAATATAGGAATTATGTATCCGCATGCTAAAATGACGGACCAGCAGGATGATTATTTCGGGACCACCGTCAGTGACCCTTACCGCTGGCTGGAGAATGATACTTCAATAGCAACAAGAATGTGGGTAAAGGAAGAGAACATCGTAACCCAGCGGTATTTTGCTGAAATTCCTTTCCGTGATTCTATAAAGCAACGCCTCACAGAGCTTTGGAACTACGAAAAATATACGGCTCCTTTCAAGGAAGGGGATTATATCTACTATTCTAAAAATGATGGACTCCAGAACCAGTATGTCGTTTACAGGCAAAAAGGAAATGAGCAGCCCGAGGTTTTCCTGGACCCCAATACATTCTCCGCAGATGGTACCAGCTCTTTAGGCGGACTTGATTTTACAAAAGATGGCTCTTTAGCCGCATACCAGGTTTCTGAAGGGGGCTCCGATTGGCGCAAAATATATGTGCTGGATGCACAAACCAAACAAAAAGCTGCCGATTTCTTACAGGATGTAAAGTTCAGCAGCATTGCCTGGTACAGGAACGAAGGCTTTTACTACAGTAGTTATGACAAGCCTGCTGAAGGCTCTGCACTTTCGGGTAAAACACAATATCATAAACTCTATTATCACAAACTGGGCACTTCCCAGGCCAGCGATAAGTTAATTTTTGGAGGCGAAGCTACCCCTCGCCGCTACATAGGGGCAGATGTAACGGAAGATCAGCGTTACCTCATTATCTCTGCTGCCAATGCCACCTATGGCAATGAGCTATACATACAGGACCTTTCACAGCCTGCTGCGCCTATTGTGCCCATTATCACGGGCTTTAATAATGAGCAGGAGGTAGTCTATGCAGAGAATGGCAAATTGTACATAGCTACTAATCTGAATGCGCCTAATCGCAGGCTCGTTGTAACAGATGCGGCTAATCCTAAGCCGGAAAACTGGAAAGATTTAATACCTGACTCTGCATTTCCGCTCACGGTTACGTCCTGTGGTGGTAAGTTCTTTGCACAGTATTTGAAGGATGCCGTTTCAAAGGTATCGGTATATAGCCTTGACGGTAAAAAAGAAGCTGATATTGAATTGCCGGGTCTTGGCACTGCCAGTGGTTTCAGCGGCAAGCGCGAGCAGAAGGAAGCATACTATACATTTACATCATACATATATCCTCCTACTATTTTCAGGTACGATATTGGCTCTGCTAAATCAACGGTGTATAAAAAGCCTGCGGTAAAGTTTGACCCTAAGATGTACGAAAGCAAGCAGGTTTTCTATCTGTCTGCAGACAGTACTAAGGTGCCAATGATTATAACGTACAAGAAAGGCTTAAAGCTCAATAACCAGGCCCCTGCCATGCTGTATGCGTATGGTGGCTTCAATGTCAGTATCACGCCGTCTTTTAGTATTAGCAATTTAGTGTTTATGGAGAATGGTGGTGTATATGCAGTACCTAACATACGTGGCGGTGGCGAGTATGGCGATAAATGGCACAATGCTGGTACCAAAATGCAAAAGCAGAATGTTTTTAATGACTTCTATTCAGCAGCTGGCTATTTGCTTACTAACGGCTATGCTTCGCCGCAGCGTCTTGCTGCCTCAGGGGCGTCCAATGGTGGCCTGCTTATAGGTGCTGCTATCACGCAGCAGCCTGGCTTGTTCAGGGTCTGTTTCCCTACGGTGGGCGTTTTAGATATGCTCAGGTACAACAAATTCACGGCTGGCGCTGGCTGGTCTTACGATTATGGCACAGCAGAGGATAGCAAAGAGATGTTTGAATATCTTTATGCTTATTCACCTGTTCATAATGTGAAGCATAATATTTGCTACCCGGCCACGCTCATCACTACCGGTGATCACGATGATAGGGTAGTGCCTGCACATTCATTCAAATTTGCAGCAGCCTTGCAGGCAGCGCAAATGCCGCACTGTGGCAAGCCGATACTTATTAATATTGAAACAAAGGCGGGACATGGGGCCGGTAAGCCCACCGACATGGTTATTCAGGAGCAGGCCGATAAATGGGCCTTCATGCTCTATAATATGGACCTCACGTACAATCCCAAAGCTGTAGCGTCAGCCCCACAAAAAGCTTTACCTGCAGCAAAGCCTGCACCTGTTAAGAAGAATGTACCTATGCCGGCTAAAAAAGTAATGCCTCCTAAAAAGTCATTCAAATAAAAAAGGGGCAATTTGCTCCCCTTTTTTATTTATTCTTTTTGCCAAACAGCCGTTTGAAAAATCCTTCTTTTTTACCCTTCTTTTTTGCCAGCTCTTCTATTTTCTTATTTTTCACTACTGTTTTTTCAAGCCCCTGGTATATATTTTTCCATATCAGGCTGAAAAATGATTTCTGCGGGTCTCGTTTCAGATAGGTATTTACACTGCGTACACTGTCACCTTGCATAGGGTTGTCAGAATAGATCACAAGATTATTTGCAAGGAAAGACACCAGTGGCTTATCATTCAGCTCACGCTTTTCACCCGAGCTATCTACCTTTTGCAGTACTATTTTCAGGTTATTATATAGTATAGTAAAGTGGCCACTGCCTTCATATTGGTTGCCTTCTACATGCATATCTATCTTGTTTACGTGGAAGGAACTTATTTCCGCCAGCGCCAGTGCCTTGGTAGTATTGGTTATTTGCTCTGCATTCAGGTTTTTCAGGTTCCCATCCATGCTGAAGTGTCCGTTAGTATCAGGTAGCAGCAGTTTAAATGTTGCGGTGATATCACTTTTACCATACAGCTTGCCATGTAGTGCTATTGTGCATATTTTGTTTTTGGCTACCAGGCTATCTATATTGGTCACATTATATACATTTCCGTTCACGGTTTCAAATTTCACATTGCCTTCTCTGTGTGTGCGATCATTTACCTCTTCGTATGCTACCTTCCCATTATTTATTTTTATGCATTGTATATCAGTTTTCAGCTTTAGTTTTTGCAGCAGTTGATGTGGGTACTTGCCCAGCTTGCTTGCTTTGTTTGGCGGTAGCAGGCGGCTTAGATATACATTTATGTCCGGGTCCCTCAGCAATACACTATCAGCCCAAAGTTGATTACTATTTATCATGGCTTTCCAGTTCATATTCACGAAGATTACAGATGGGAAATGCAAATGATAAATTTCTTTTTGGTGCCCTATTGCTTTATAAAACTCATCTTTCGTTACCGCGAGGCTTATTCTTAAGTCATTCAGCGCCAGGCTATTTTTATCTGTTTCAAAGTTTACTTTCGATGTCGTTATATTATAAAACAATCTTTCTTTTTTATAAATAAAGCTGTCCAGCGTTATACGTCCCTTTTTTGCAAATAGGAATCTGCTTGTATCATTTTTTTCTCCCGCTTTTAGCAGCCAGTCATTCAGTAGTACATTGCAGTTCAGCATGTCAAACGAAAAACTGTCATTGTCCTTTGTCTTGCTCTTGAATTTAATGTCAGACTGCACTAATCTTATTTCATCTATAGAGAATTGTTTTATCACACCGGCTTTTTTCTTTCGCTGCTTCAGGGAGTCTGCCAGCTTCTTTTGCGCCGAATCCAGGAACACCGGTATTTGTGTTATTACTCCCTCAGCATTCCATAGCACTACCTGTCCACAGCTCACTTCATTATTGGCTATTATATTGGCCCATTTTATGCCGTTAATTTCCACTTTCGGTATATCAAATTCAAGTGTTGTAATGCGTGGCTTTTTGCGTAGTTCCTTCAGCTCATTTACGCGCGTCGTATCAGGCCATAGCTTTATGCCGCTTAGTGTCACCCGCCGGGTAATAATATTTATGCTTATATCCTTTAACGATACATGGTACACATCATCCGTAGCATTTGCTACCCAGTCTGGCAAATTGTCTTTTATCAGGGTTTTATAGTGGTTGGCTACCCATGCAGCCCATGCAGTAATACCTCCCAGCAGCACCAGGGTAATTATTAAAGCGATCTTTAAAGTTTTATGTGATTTTTTGTTCGGCACAAATTATTATCGAGTAAAATCGTGCCAGTTAAGGTTTTTTTATACTATGTGTTGTGTTTCAAATGCCTATAATGCTTTCAGCCTATCAATTTCTAATCTTATCTTGCACTGATTTTTAAAATTTATTGTTACTATGTATCGTACACATACTTGTGGCGAATTAAGAATGCAGCATACAGGTGAGACTGTAACGCTTGCCGGTTGGGTACAAACCCTCAGAAAGTTTGGCAGTATTACGTTTATAGATTTACGAGACCGTTACGGTATCACGCAATTGTTATTTAATGAATCGCTGAATAATAAACTTGACGAAACACCTATAGGCAGAGAGTATGTGATACAGGTGAAAGGTAAAGTGCTGGAAAGAAGCAACAAAAATCCTAAGCTACCTACTGGCGATATAGAAATAGAAGTAACAGAATTTGCCATCATGAATATGGCGGTTACTCCGCCTTTCACTATCGAAGAAGATACTGATGGGGGAGAAGACCTTCGTATGAAATACAGGTATCTCGACCTTCGTCGCCCTGTGCTTCGTCGCAATTTAGAGCTTCGCTATAAGGTCAATCGCTCTGTACGCAATTATCTGGATGGTCAGGGTTTCTGGGATATCGAAACACCGTATCTTATCAAATCTACACCTGAGGGTGCGCGCGATTTCGTAGTGCCTTCCCGCATGAACGGCGGCCAGTTTTACGCATTGCCCCAAAGCCCGCAAACCTTTAAGCAGTTGCTAATGGTAAGTGGCTACGACCGTTATTACCAGATAGTAAAATGCTTTAGGGACGAAGATCTCCGCGCTGATCGTCAGCCTGAGTTTACACAGATCGACTGTGAAATGAGCTTCGTTGAGCAGGAAGATATCTTACAAACTTTTGAAGGTTTGTTCAAGCATGTATTCAATGACGTGAAAGGCGTAAAGATAGAAGAAGCGTTTCCTCGCATCACCTGGGACGATGCCATGTGGAACTATGGCAATGACAAGCCGGACCTGCGTTTTGAAATGAAAATACACAACGCTAAGGCAAAGCATACAGTATATAATACTGCATTGGATAGGCTGGAATTTAAGGTCTTTAACGAAGCAGAGACTATTCTCGCTATAGCAGTACCTAATGCCAGCGAATATACCCGCAAGCAGCTTGATGAACTTACCGAATGGATAAAGCGCCCGCAAATAGGCATGACGGGCCTTGTGTATATAAAATGCAATGCCGATGGCGGCTACAAAAGCAGCGTAGATAAATTCTTTACAGAAGAGAAGCTGAAGGAGTTCGCCGCACACTGCAATGCAGCAACTGGTGATTTAATATTGATATTGGCAGGTGCAGAAACACGCACTCGCAAGGCCATGAGTGAACTGCGTCTCGAAATGGGTCAGCGTCTCGGTCTCCGCAATCCTGATGTGTATAAGCCACTATGGGTTATTGATTTCCCTCTATTCGAATATGATGAAGAAAACAACACATGGGCCGCACGTCATCATCCGTTTACTTCGCCTAAGCTGGAGCAGATTGAGCTCATGGCAATACCCGAAAGATTCGGTGAAATAAAGGCAAATGCATACGATATAGTACTAAATGGTACGGAAATAGGCGGTGGTTCTATTCGCATTTTCCAGCGCGATCTGCAGGAGAAGATGTTTGCAGCCCTTGGCCTAAGCCCTGAGGAAGCACAGGAAAAATTCGGATTCCTGTTAGGAGCCTTCGAGTATGGTGCACCTCCGCATGGCGGTATAGCCTTCGGTTTCGACAGACTCTGTGCATTACTCGGTGGCCAGGAAACCATCCGAGACTTTATTGCATTCCCTAAAAACAATTCAGGCCGCGATGTAATGATAGACGCACCATCTGCTATAGATGACAAGCAGCTTAATGAGTTGAATCTGAAAGTAACTTTATAAGTAAATATCTGTTGTTTATATCGCCTTGCACGCAAGTGCAAGGCGATATTTTTTATAGCTCCACTCCCAGCCCATATACTATCCTGCCATTCTTAAAGTCGAATGATGGCGTTATATGGTAGTAATACCCAACATTGAATGTCAGGTAGTACAGGTCAAAGTATTTTATGCGTACCAGGTTATTTAGCATTAAGCCTGTTTCATGATATGCGTTGTTTGGCACTCCAAATGCTACTTTAGTATGCACTTCGGGATGGCTCAGTGTACCATATAGCATATTATAGCCAAGGCATATGTTTGGTGCAGAGCTTACCTGGCCGTCTGTTTTCTCCAGCTTGTATAGTTTCCAGTCAAAGTCATGTCTGAATGATACCGTTACAAATTGATCAGAATAATAAGCATACGGGGTCATAGTAAGTAACCCGCCGAAGCCATACAAAGACGATCTTGAATCATAGCTGTAACCATTGCCTGCAAATAACTTGCTTATAGGCAGCGGGTTGTTGCTCCATGATTTCCCACCTTCTATTAGGAAATGTTCATAGCCCAGTCGGTTCACGTGTTTGTTCCATAGCACACCGCTTACTGCTTGCGTATAGCTTGTTTGCATGTCGCCACTCGTCAGGTTTCCCATTGTTACGCGCCCATACCATGTAGGGTATTTGCTGCCCAGGCTATTATAATAGCCAAATACAGGTGCTCGCCTTTCAGCAAAGGCATAGCGCAGGTTTAGTATTGCTTCCTGTGCGTTAAACTGGCTGTAGCTCTTGCCTTCATACAGTAGGCCATAGTCATATTTGGGCATTATATGCTCCTGATTGCCTATCAGTTCCACATTCCAGTACCCCAGGCGTTTTCTCACACTTACTCTAAAGGATTCTATATTATCCACCCTGCTCATCAGGTAGCTTTTCAGGTAGTTTTTATCCAGGTCGCGGTTCAGGTTTATTCTCCCCGGATCGCGTAGGTCATTATCATAAGCCACCCTTATCACAAACTCTTTATACTTGTCCGCATAGGCCTCTGCAAATGCACCGTATTTCCAGTGTGCATCACCAAAGCCATAGCCCGCCCAGCCGCCTACTGATAGCCATTTTATTACTTTCTCATTTGTCTGTAGTCCTAATCCCAAACGTGATTTTTCATACTTATTATAGCTGTACAGTCTTTTCAGGTCTACATCAAAGGCGCCAATCGGTAGCTTTGCTTCAGGTAGCTTTCGCATATACGATACTATCTGGTCAAAATGGTATTTATCACCCACACTATCCATAAACTGGTAGGTGCGTACTTCTTTATCGTCCAGTGATGTAGGTCTCAGCGCATACCAGCTCACATCATTCAGCTCATCAGCATTAGGCATTAGCTTCACCGTATGCACTTTGTCAAAACGAAAGCCTTTATCTTCATTCCAGCTTACAGAGTCTATCTGTGAATTCCCCTTCATATGCAGGGTATAGCTTAGTTGCTTGTCTGCCTTTATTTGCCAGTCTATTATATAGTTTAGCTGGCTGGGAAACCATCTGCCATTTGTTTTTTCATATTGTTGCTCTACACGCACATTATGCTTTAGTTGTTTGTTTTCACCCGTAGCTATCAGGTGTTCTATGGCATATCCGTCAGAGTTTATATATACAGTTCCTTTTAGCCCGTCAAAGGTTCCTTTGGGTCTAAAGCTCATCACCCATACGGTGTCTTTGCCTTGCAGTATTTCGTCATTCAGGTTAAACTCATAGTGTTGGCCCCAGCCTTTGCTTATTGGGTTTTTATAATCTTTGCCATTTAGCGTCAGGTAGTCGTTGTAAGAGTGGAAGGGCAGGGTATTGGTCACAAGGCTCGTAAACATCGATTTCTTAAAGCCGGAGAGTCGGGAGGCGACAACCTCTTCCTGCAGCTGCTGTGGTTTGCGCCAACTTCTTATGCTATATGTTTCAGACATTAGCAAATGTTGGCTGCTAAGAAATTGCTTTATTTCTTTCGCATCCTTGCTTGTATCATTAAGTACAGTATCCGGGAATATAGCATCGCACACCATCTTATAGTATATTTTGCACCGGTACCAGTCATATTTGTCCGGGTTGTTTTTATCCCTGTTGCCTATCGTAAGGTTTATCAAGCGTCGCATTTTATCATAGGGCGGTTTTACCACTACTTCTTTCAGGCTGCCTTGTTCGGGTGTCAACCCTATATTTATTTCCCTGCCATTATAGGGTAGTTCTATTCGCTTACTATTATATCCCAGGTATCTTATCTCTATAAAAGATACATCGTTTGGTATATGTATTTCAAAATACCCGTTAAGGTCACAGACAGTGCCCTGGCCGCTATTGCCCAGCTTTATGGTGGCAAATGGCAAAGCTTCTTTGCTTACGGCATCAGTTACCTTTCCCTTTATTAATTCTTGTGCCTGCAAGCCTGTACTCAACAACAATAATAAGTAGGTAAGCAAGAGTTTAAATTTCATGTATGCTGTTTGGGGTGTATAATAATAGGTTGAATTTATAAAACGTTGTTTGCGTTCATTTATTTCAAATGCAAGATTGAAACCAAATTTTTTCTAACCAACGAAAAAATAGAAAAATCCCCCGGCATTTACCCCATCCGGTCTCTGTTTGCAATGTGGATATGTTTTTTTGGAAACGGCCTCGCGCTCATTGTATCTTGCCAATCCGGGGATGTAATGCCGAACGCAAGTGAGGCAGCTCCCAAAATATGCACTTAACCTAATCGGGATTGTTGCATAGAGTTCTTTGACATACTCGTGTAAACCATTTTCAGGACGAGGCAAACCTCCCATGGGAGAAAAATGAGACATTTTGGGACATTTTGTTACAAAATGGGACATTTGTATAATCCAGGCTAATTCAATACAGCAAAGCCTTTTGGCTGAAAATGCCAAACAAAATGTCTCAAGCGATTTAATCTGCCAAATGGGACATTTCGCACGATGGCTGTCTTCTAAGAGTTGACTAAACAAATATTACAATGCTATCTGCAACACATATTTGTCCACTTATCAACAGATAACAGGCTAATTTTGAAATAATATTTTGTATTTTTAATCTGCGTATTATCTTTATACGGATAAATAATTATTAATGAAGAAGGTATTACTCTCCGCCCTTGTACTTGTTGGCTTATATTCTTGCAATAATGGTGCTTATGACATGAGCCCAACTGTTGATAAAAGCAATGTGCCAAACCCGCTTAATCTTCCTTTAGGCCCTACCGGGGATGTTTATATGATAGCCAGGATTAATGGAGATACAGTGCTTTGGAGATCCTCATATGGTATCGGCTCTCAATCAAACGGAGAAATAAAGATGATAGGCACCTATGGTATCAGCGCATCTAAGCGTACAATAATCATAGATATTCCTCATTATAATGGTCTGGGTTTGTATTCTATGAATACCAACGCCACTGCCACCTATGTTTTAAATGGCGACACAGTTAACTCCACCTACGGCACTTTGAATGTATACGAAGATCATAATTGGATAAGGGCTAACTTTTCTTTCCAGGGTACAGGTACTAATATTACCGAAGGCTATGTAGAATACGAACGTAACTAATTTAGATACAATTATTATATTATTTTATGGCTGCCAAAGGCAGCCATATTTTTTTTAACCAGGAGGACTGTTATAAACAAAAGCCTCCCATTTGGGAGGCTTTTGTTTATTTATCGATAATATATCGAATTAAGCTATTTCAACTTCAGCACCTGCTTCTTTCAGTTTGCCGGCCAGTTCTTCAGCTTCACCTTTGCTGATGCCTTCTTTCACACTCTTAGGAGCGCCATCTACCAGTTCCTTAGCTTCTTTCAGACCAAGGCCAGTAAGTTCTTTCACTATTTTCACAACGTTCAGCTTAGAAGCACCTGCGCTCTTCAATATTACGTCGAATGCAGTTTTTTCAGCAGCAGCAGCAGGGCCTTCGCCACCACCAGATACCATTACAGCAGCAGCTGCAGCTGGTTCAATGCCATAATCTGCTTTTAATACGTCAGCTAGTTCCTGTACTTCTTTTACAGTAAGACCAACTAATTGTTCGGCTAATGATTTTACGTCTGCCATCTTTATGATTTTTTAAGACTTTTAAAAATTGTTTGTTTAATATAATGCGACTTGGAAGCCAATTTTGTTATTCTGCAGCG
>Ga0207695_10011216_pt1 | contig 10870 bp, 10 predicted proteins | sample KBSC54metaG_FD_184354 | JGI IMG/M metagenome (GOLD analysis project Ga0207695, IMG submission 184354) | Corn rhizosphere microbial communities from Kellogg Biological Station, Michigan, USA - KBS C5-4 metaG (SPAdes) (version 2) | ecosystem: Host-associated > Plants > Roots > Rhizosphere > Soil... | reverse complement strand
TATAGTGGTTCTGCGTCGTTCAGCAAGGTCGGAAAGCTGCCTGATTACCAGACCGAATTTGGTCAGGGCTGGGGTGGCGTTTCTGTACTCAGTGAGAATGGCAGCTGGGGTCCGAAGCTGGATGGTATTGTGAGGCCCTGGGGCTCAATCGTAGACAATAGCCAGCTGATCAAACCCTTTTCTTTTATAAAGAACAATCTTCGTGATTTTTATAACACAGGGACAGAGTATAATAACACGATATCCGTCAGCGGCGGTACTGAGCAGAACCGTTTTTACTTTTCTTACGGTAATGTGACCAGCGATGGGGTTGTTCCGACAAAGTCGGACTATCTCGAGCGGAACACCTTGTCTTTCCGGACGAACAGCAATTATGGCGCATTCACGATTAATACTTCTGTAAACTATTCGAATCAGCGGCTCAACACTCCGAGCACCGGTCAGGGTACGACCAGTGGCGGCGGTGTTTTCCAGTCTGTGCTGCAAATACCGGTAGACATTCCTATCAAGGATTTCAGGGATTACAAGAATAAATTTTTCAATGTCAACAACTACTTTACGCCTTATGCGGAAAACCCGTATTTCGCGTTGTTCGAGAACGGCAACCAGCAGAAGCTTGACCGTATCTTCGGCGCTGTTGACATGGGTTACAAGATATCTACAGACCTGAGTGCTCAGTTCAGGGTGGGCGGTGACTTTACCAATGCGAGGACGTTTATCTGGAAGAATGTGGCGAATGCGCTGCCCGGCACGTGGGTTGGGCAGGGTGCTACCAATCCCGAGGGATATCCGAGGAACCCGGATATCGGGGAAGTAGGTCAGGGAGCCGATTATTATGGAATTATCAACGGAGATTTCGTTCTTAAATACAACAGGCATCTGAACGAGGACTTCACCCTGGACGCTCTTGCGGGTGTCAACTATTACCAGCAGCAGCAGCGTTCTGAGCTGACGACGGTTACGGATCTTCTGGTCCCGGGCTTCTTTAATCTGAATAATACAACGGCGGTGCCCGTGCCTACGGATATCTCGATCAACAGAAGGAGGATAGGTGCTTATGCCCAGGCGACTATCGGCTATATGGACCAGTTGTTCCTGACGGGTAATATCCGTGAGGACAAGTCCTCCACACTGCCGGCCAGCAAGAACAGCATTTTTTATCCTGGCGCCAATGCCAGCTGGGTTGCTTCCAACCTTTTCAAGGACAGCAAGACTGTCTCTTACTTAAAGATTCGTGCTGCTTATGGCCGAACGGGCAGCGATCCTGACCCCTACCTGGTAAGAACACAGCTGGGTTCGGGGACTATTCAGTTGCCGTTCGGTACCATGCACGTGCCTTTCAACGGTATCGGCGGTTTTGGTGTCAGCAATCAGATCGGTAATCCAAATTTGAAACCGATCCTGACCGATGAGCTGGAAGTAGGTGCGGAGGCACGATTTCTGCGCGACGCCATTGGTCTTAATGTAACTCTTTACGACAAGAAGACGAAGGGACAGATATTTGGCGTACCCATTGCTCCTTCTTCGGGTTATACCACCTTCGTGGAGAATCTCGGACAGGTTTCCAACAAGGGTATAGAAGTGACTCTGAACGTACGTCCTGTACAGACGCGGGATGTGACCTGGAACTTCACCTATATCTTCAGCAAGAACTGGAACAAGGTAGATAATCTCCAGGGCGCTCAGCAAAACCCTCTGATATTCAGTGCGTATGACGCCGAACTGAGGGCCGTTGTAGGTAAGACTGTTGCGTCTATCTATGCGCCTGTTCCCCAGATGACACCAGACGGCAAGCATGTCGTTGTAGACGAGAAGACGGGCTATCAGACTTTGAACTCGACGCCGCTGGACAAGTTCGGTCTGACTAAGGGTTTCTACGGCAACGGTCTGTATAGTTATACGATGGGCTTCAACAATACGATTACCTACAAGAATTTGATGCTCAACTTTGCGCTGGACTTCCGTTATGGCGGCGTTATGTACAGCCAGACGGCGGATATGGTGATGTTTGACGGTAACAGCGTGGCGACGTTGTACAATGACCGGAAGCCTTTCATCGTGCCTAACTCTGTCAATGCGGTTGACGATGGGAGCGGGCATGTCACTTACGCAGAGAACAAGACTTTTGTAGGCGCCACCGGATCGGGCCAATCAGATAACACTTACGGTTACTATTATCCTTCCCAGAACCTGGGCGGTGCGTATAAGAACCGGATCATCGACAGGTCTTTCCTGAAGCTGCGGGATATCAATCTCTCCTATAGCCTGCCTGCGGCCTGGTATTCCAAGCTGAGGGCGAGCAGTGCTTCGCTGGGAGTGTTCGGCCGGAATTTCCTACTGTGGGTTCCGAAGGCCAACGTTTTTGTTGATCCGGAAGCTACCAACTTCGGCAATGACCTGAACAGCCAGCTTGGTGAATTTGCTACCGAGCCACTAACCAAGAGCTTTGGCATTATCTTAAAAGTAGGATTCTAAATCTTTGAATATTATGAAAAGACTTAATAAGCATATATTATTCGGAGCCGGTCTCGTATCGGTGCTGGCTCTCGGAACTTCGTGTAAAAAGGAATTGGACATTAATACGAACCCGCGGTATCCGACGCTGGATCAGGGTACTCCACAGGTAGTTTTTCCCGTAGGAGTGCTGGCGACTACGGCGAAAGTGGGTGGCGATCTGGCGATCGTCGGGGGAATGTGGTCGCAGTTTTTTACGCAAGCACCACTGTCACAGCAGTACACGAATATTGACTCTTATAATTTGCCAAATACGGACAATTTCGTCAATGATTCGTGGGATGTAATGTATTCTTCGGGTCTGAAGAATTATCAGTTTGTGATTGATAAAGCCGATTCAACAGGTAACTGGAAGTATTACCTGATGGGCACGGTTATGAAGGCTTACACTGCGGAGGTACTGGTCGATCTTTATGACAAGATACCTTATACGCAGGCGCTTACAGGGCTGAATAACCTTACTCCTGCCTTCGACGATGGATATACGGTATATCAGAAGCTGCTGGCTAGTATCGATACCGCGCTTGGCAAGGATTTCACTGCGAACACGAACCCGGACGTCACGGCTGCACAGGATCCGATCTTTGGGGGTGATATCGACAGCTGGATCGCGTTTGCCAATACGCTTAAACTGAAAATGTATCTCCGGATGACAAATGCACATCCTGATGTGGCCCAGGCGGGTATACAGAAGATGATGAACGATGGCGTGACGTTCCTGGATCAGGATGCGGCGTTTACGAATTTTTCGAACGGCGCCGGACAGGAGAATCCATTGTATGAGCAGAACATCAAACAGCTGAACACAGCAACAAATATTGCGGGCAGCGCAACCTTCATTTTGTGGCTTCAGGATAATAGCGATCCCCGTATCTCGTATTTCTTCGGTGGGGCGGGAGTAACCGGGGTCAACCAGGGGGACTATCGTGGGACCTATGCTTCTCCTCCCACGCTCGTTGAGACACCGACGGATCCTGTAGAGTTCATTTCGAAGGCTGAATCTTATTTCCTGCAGGCCGAGGCCGACGTAAGGTACAACGGTGGAGGCAATGCGAAGGCCTTGTATGACCAGGGCGTAATGGCTGCTTTTGCGGCAACGGGAGAGGACGCGAGTTCCTTTGTCGGCGCCGGCGGCGTGTATGAGTGGGGCAATGAAGTGGAAGGTGGACAGACGCTGACGGCCATGCAGCAGATCGCTCGTCAGAAATGGGCTTCCTGTGCTTATGGTTGTCACGGGATCGAGTCTTTCTTCGAGAGCACCAGAACGGGCTTTCCGCAGAAGAGTACGGTTTACTCGACAAGCTCGAGCTATGTTCCGGGACAACTGGTAGTGGCCAAGAATTCGGTATTGACCAACAATCAAATGCCCAAGCGGATGCCTTATCCTTATGATGAGACGTCCAGAAATTCGAATGCTCCTCAGACCGTTGTTCCTATCGGAACTGCTGTTTGGTGGGGGAAATAACTCTTAAACTTTAATAAGTATGAAGCAATCAATAAAAATTCTTTTATCGGGCCTGGCGGTTTCTCTCGTTGCGCTCTCGTCCTGTCAGAAATATGAAGTAAAGAATTCGGCTAATCAGGTTGGCATTTCAAAGGTGACTTTCTATCCGGAAGTGTCTACAACAGGAGACCGGTTTGTTGCAGTCCCACAGGGACAGGCGTACACTGATCCCGGTGCTAAGGCGACTGTGAATGGGGCTGATGTTAAATATACGACCAGTATGGCAATTTCGGCCAGCACGGCACCTGGGGTATATGTGATCAACTACGACGCTACCAACAGCGATGGGTTTTCAGCCAGCGATTTTCGAATTGTAACGGTTATTCCTTCGAGTGCGCTTGCGGACCCTGTCGTTGTCGCCAATGATTTTTCGGGAACCTATTTGAGGGGAGCTACTGGGGTGACCAGCACCTGGAAGAAGGTCGGTACCGGCGTTTACGCGGTAGAGAACCCCGGTGGTGCTGCCACGGGTGTGGGTCTTTATGCGATAGTTACGAATTTTTCCGGTACTACGATCTCGATGCCAGTACAGAATAGCCCTTATTATGGCGGACAGGTATCCACGGAGAGTGCGGTCTATAGCGTCGGGCCTCCTGCCACATATCATTGGATATTTCACGCATCGGGTTATGGTACAGGTGTCAGAACTTTTGTAAAGCAGTAAAAAATTAAAATCAAAACAATGAAAAAATTAAGCATAATAGGTCTGGCGCTGACGGTGCTCGTGATTTTGGGCTTGACGTCCTGTAAAAGGACATTGCCTGATTACGGCAGGACTTCTACTGTGAAATTCTCGAATGGGTGGTGGTGCAATTTATATCAGGGAGGTAGCGCGCTATATGCAAAGCCGGCCTTCTTCAGCACATATAACACTTCCGCAGGAGATTCGATCTGGGTGGATGATCTGGCCAATCTGTGGGATTTCAAAGTAAAGGCGGCGATCGATCAGGCAGGTCTGACATTCAGCACCAAGAATGCGCAGAATGAGTATTATGATATACAGGTCACGATCACGGATGGGAAGATACTCCCGAAAGCGGGTCATTCTATCACGGGCCTGGCGACGGACAGTATTTATATGAAGGTTGTTTTTTCGGATGATCCGACGACTACTTATGAAATCAAGGGGACGGCGCGGACCGGACAGGAAGCCGATGATTATTAATTAGCATCGATATACCTGCAATTTGTACGGCGGGACCTTCGGGTCCCGTTTTTTTATCCGGGAGTGATGCCGGGCCTGAGGAGCTGCTTATCTTTGTCCAAAATCGATCAATGTCAGAACAACAGCAAGCCAGCAATCAGCTGAATATCGAGATATCCGAAGAAGTTGCCGAGGGGCAGTACGCCAATCTGGTGATCATTACGCATTCTCATGCGGAGTTTGTGATGGATTTTGTGAATGTGATGCCGGGGACGCCGAAAAGTAAGGTGAAATCGAGGCTCATTCTGACGCCGCAGCATGCGAAGCGGTTTATGAAGGCGTTGACGGAGAATATAGTGCGGTTTGAGGCGGCCAATGGGAAGATCCAGGACCTGGAGGAGGTGCAGTTGCCGATGAATTTTGGGGGGCCTTCGGCGCAGGCTTAGGTTGGTAGCAGGCCGGCATCGGCGAAGCTGAAATAGGTCTTTCCTCCTACTATGATGTGGTCCAATAATTTGATGTCCAGCAGCCTGCCGCCGTCGCTGAGTTTGGTAGTCAGGGTTTTGTCGGCCTGGCTGGGCTGTAGGTTGCCGGAGGGGTGGTTATGGCAGACGATGAGGCTGACGGCGCCGAGTTCGAGGGCGTTCTTGAAGATGATCCGGGGATCGACGACTGTCGAGCTGATGCCGCCCTGGCTGAGGATCTCGATGTCTTCCTGTTTTATGCGGCCGGCCTGGTTGAGGTAGAGAACTACGAATACTTCGTAGCTATAGTCTTCGAGGAGGGGCCCGAGGTATGCGGCGGCGGTCCGGCTGTCTTTGATGACGGGTTTTTTGAGGGAGGCGGAGGATTGTCTGCGGCGGCCGAGTTCGAGGGAGGCGGCGATGGTGACAGCCTTCGCGAGACCTATCCCTTTGATTTTCATTAGTTCGCGGATGCTGCGTTTGCCAAGTTCGTTGAGGTCGTTCTTGTTGAGGCGCAGTAGCTCTCTGCCGATCTCTACGGCGCTTTTGTCGCGTCTGCCGGTACGGATGAGGATGCCGAGGAGTTCGGCGTCGGAGAGGTTGCGGGGGCCTTTGAGCATTAGCTTCTCCCTGGGCCGGTCGGTGACGGCCCACTGGGTAATTCCGGTCTTTTTTTTCTTTGTGGTTCTCTTCGCTTGCATCGTTCAATTTTTATGATTATTTTGTGATTGATAACGACGAAATGAAATAAGCAATCGTTCCGGCCGTTATACGTTTTGAAACCCGCGGTTGATCACAACCGTAACCTTTGAAAACTAAAGTTAAAATCCAATGAATCGAAGAACTTTCAACGCGATCGGCGGCTGGCAGCCTTTCCTTTTTTGTATCGGCATGTATGTAGTCGCTTTGTTTTTCTCCATTTTCGTCTGTTCCTCCATTTTCTATGCTTTCAATGCGAAGTCTGCGGCTAAAGCGGCTGAGAAGACGGCCATTATCAGCTCGGCGCGGCCTCAGCTGGCGTCTGTCGGGCATTGATCAGAGCGTTCATAAAGATTATTCAAAGGCTGGTCCCGGTGATTGCCGGGGCTGGCCTTTTTGTGTTCGGAAGGGGTTGTGAATGCCGCGTTTGGGAGCAGATTTTTGCGCTTTTACAATTGCGTGTATACCTGTATCTTCGCCCCATATTTTACCATCCACATTATGCAGCATCAAGCTAAGATTTTTTCCGGTACGGGGTCTCAGTATCTTGCCGAAAAAATAGCCCAACAATTTGGTATTCCCACCGGGAAGATCACGATCCAGCATTTCAGTGACGGGGAGATCCAGCCCATATACAATGAAAGTATTCGCGGGGATATGGTTTTTCTGGTTCAGAGTACGTGTGCGCCGGCCGAGAATCTGCTGGAGCTGTTGCTGATGATCGACGCTGCGCGCCGGGCATCCGCCTATAAGGTGGTGGCGGTGCTTCCGTACTATGGGTATGCGCGGCAGGACAGGAAGGACAAACCCCGGGTCGCTATTGGCAGTAAGTTGATAGCCAATATGTTAGTTTCGGCGGGGGCTGATAGGGTCATAACGATGGATCTGCATGCTCCTCAGATACAGGGGTATTTTGACATCCCTGTAGACCACCTGGACAGTTCGGCTATATTTATACCCTATATTGAGCAACTTAAGGTGGAAAATCTTACCTTTGCGGCCCCTGACGTGGGTAGTGCCAATCGTATCCGGGAGATCGCGAGTTATTTCAATGCGGAAATGGTCATCTGCGATAAGCATAGGAAGAGGGCAAATGAGATTGCGAGTATGGTGGTTATCGGGGATGTGACGGATAAGGATATTGTGCTGATCGATGATATTTGTGATACGGGAGGAACGCTGGCCAAGGCGGCGGGACTGCTGAAGGAGAAAGGGGCGAAAAGTGTGAGGGCTTTGTGTACGCATCCCGTATTGTCCGGAAAGGCGTATGAAAATATCGAGAACAGTGTATTGGAAGAGCTGGTAGTCTGTGATACGATCCCGCTGAAGCGTCCGAGTTCGAAGATCAAGGTGTTGAGTGTGGCGGAATTGTTTGCAGTGGCGATCAGGAATGCGCACGAGAACAGGAGTATCACGGGGTTGTTCATCCACTCGCAGCTGAGGAATAAATAGGGTTGACGCGCAGCGGTAGGGGGGAGAGTAAATAAGCGTAATTTTTAAACAAGCATACAATGAAGACAATTACCATCGAAGGACAACTCAGGACCGAAATGGGCAAACAAGCCACCCGCCAACTTCGCTCTGAGGAAAAAGTGCCCGGTGTAATTTATGGGGGTGCAAAGGAGGTGAATTTTTCGGCTCCGACTGCGTCGTTCAAAACACTGGTGTACACGCCTGATTTCCAGTTAGCGGAAGTCAAGGTAGAGGGAAAGACTTACAAATGCATCCTGAAGGACCTGCAGTTTGATAAGGTAACGGACGAGCTGATCCATGTTGATTTTCTCGAGCTGGTCGAGGACCGGCAGATCACGGCTACTATTCCTTTGAAGTTCACCGGGACTTCCAAGGGTGTAAAAGACGGCGGTAAGCTGATCACGAAGATGAAGGCGCTGAAGATAAAGACCTATCCGAAGTATCTGAAAGAAAACATCGAGGTTGACCTGACCGACCTGGAGCTGAATGGTAACCTGCGGGTAGAGGACGTGAAGGCTGATAACTACGAGATACTGAACTCTCCCCGTATTCCTATCGCTTCTGTCGTGCTGACGCGTCAGCTGAAACAGGAAGAAGCTGCTTCAGCCACACCTGCGGCGGGTGCTAAACCTGCTGCGGCTGCTGCTCCTGCTGCTGCGAAGTCTGCGCCGGCCAAAAAATAAATTATTTTATTAGTAGGAACCCGGTTAAACATTAACCGGGTTTTTTGTTATTTTTAATGCCCCTTTTGAGGCTGTGTGTTGCGGCTGTTGCGGGTCAGCGGCTGCTGCCGGGACCACGGGAGGGCTGACGAAGGGCCGAACAGTGTTCATTTGTAATATGGGAAAGTACCTGATCGCCGGCCTTGGGAATATCGGAGCCGATTATGCCGGCACCCGGCACAATATTGGGTTTGATGTGCTGGATTCGCTGGCGGCGGGTAAGGACGTCCGATTTAGCGTAGAGCGTTTAGCCGAGATGGTGGAAATAAAGTGGCATGGTCAGATACTGGTCTGTATCAAGCCAACTACCTATATGAATGAGAGCGGCCGGGCTGTGAAGTACTGGATGGACAAGGAAAAGATCGCCCTTGACCATCTGCTGGTGGTGCTGGACGATCTGGCGTTGCCCCTGAGCAGGCTGAGGCTGAGGCCGGGGGGCAGTGATGCCGGTCATAATGGTCTTCGAAGCATCCAGGAGACCCTGGGCACGAATGCTTACCCCAAGCTGAGATTTGGTATCGGAAACAATTTCCCCAGGGGGCGACAGGTGAATTTCGTGCTTGGGAGGTGGGGTGCCGACGAGATGCCGGTCGTCCGGGAGAAGATCGGGAAGTCGGTAGAAATCATTGAAAGCTTTGTCACCATTGGGATTGAGCGGACGATGAGCCAGTACAATAATTTGGAGTTCGAACTATGATTTGTAAAGGGGAATCTTTATTTTCGCATAAATATTGCATTCATCCTTAATGAGTAAGTATTTTGATATTCAATATGCCTATGTACTACCCGGGTCTCTTCAGGCCAGATGAAAACTAGGATTAAGCATTTCCTGAGCCACCTGCTGTGGCTTGTCTGCGGGCGAGGTATGAAGCCCGCGAACGAGGGTCGCACCAGTGGTGCGAGCTGAAGTTCTGGAGAAATTAACTTGTTGTGGGAGATGAGCTATTTTTTTGGTAGATTATCCCCACATATAAAAACCCTGATTGAATATGAAAATATTCTGTGTTGGCCGTAACTATGTGGCTCATGCCAAGGAGTTAAATAACGACGTTCCGGAGGAGCCGATCATATTTATGAAGCCTAAGAGCGCTTTGTTACAAGCCCATACACCGTTCTACTATCCCGAGTTTACCAACGAATTGCATTATGAATGCGAACTGGTGCTTCGTATATCCAAGAACGGTAAATATATCCAGGAGCGATTTGCCAGCAAATACTACGATGCCGTAACGGTTGGTGTAGATTTCACCGCGCGCGACATACAGAACGAGCTGAAGGAGAAGGGGCTTCCCTGGGAGAAGGCCAAGGCCTGGGACAACTCGGCAGCCATTGGGAAGTGGATACCTTTGCAGAATGTCAAGAATAAGAAGGACATCAATTTCTGTATGTACAAGAACAAGGAATTGGTGCAGCAGGGTAACTCCAATCTGATGATCAACAATTTTGACAAGATCGTATCCTATATATCCAATTACTTTTCGGTCAATATCGGAGACCTGGTCTTTACTGGTACTCCTGCCGGTGTTGGCGAATGTGTGGTAGGTGACGAACTGGAAGGTTTTATAGAAGACGATAGTCTGTTCACTGTTGAAATAAAATAAAATTGCCTCCGGGCGGTCTGATGATCACCGTCGACATTCTTTTAAGAGCCTACCGGCTGATGTGCATGGCCAGTGAGATGGCCGTTACCTATGAAAATAATCGTCCTGTCTGCAAATACGTCCATTCAACTTCAAGGGGACATGAAGCCATTCAACTGGCGACCGCTTTTCATTTACAATCCTGCGACTGGGTAAGCCCATATTATAGGGACGAAAGTCTGTTGCTGGGCATGGGCTGGGAGCCCTATCAGTTGATGTTACAGCTGCTGGCGAAGGGAGACGATCCTTTTACCGGCGGGCGTGAATATTATGCGCATCCCAATTACCGGGGGACCGACAAGCCCCAGATGATCCACCAGAGCAGTGCAACTGGGATGCAGGTTATTCCCGCGACGGGTCTGGCCCAGGGGCTTCAGTATCTGGAGTCGATAGGGTCGTCGTTGTTGCGGCGGGGACCGGACGGAGAATTGCCGGTCGTGGTCTGTTCGCTGGGGGATGCCAGCGTCACGGAGGGGGAAGTCAGCGAGGCCCTGCAGTTTGCGGTGTTGAAGCAACTGCCGATCGTCTATCTGGTCCAGGACAATGACTGGGGCATCAGTGTAAGGTCGGAGGAATCGAGGGCGATGGATGCTTTTGAGTATGCGGCGGGTTTCAAGGGACTGGAGCGGCTGCGGCTGGATGGGAGCGATTTTCTTAAGAGTTATGAGTGTATGGGGCATGTGATCGCGGAGGTCCGGAAAGGGCGGAGG
>Ga0207695_10011215_pt1 | contig 10870 bp, 9 predicted proteins | sample KBSC54metaG_FD_184354 | JGI IMG/M metagenome (GOLD analysis project Ga0207695, IMG submission 184354) | Corn rhizosphere microbial communities from Kellogg Biological Station, Michigan, USA - KBS C5-4 metaG (SPAdes) (version 2) | ecosystem: Host-associated > Plants > Roots > Rhizosphere > Soil... | reverse complement strand
GCGACATAAAAGCCCCTCTCCCACCGGGAGAGGGGTTGGGGTGAGGGTACGGGCGGAGCGCAAGAGTGATGTGCATCGCTCCGCCCGAACCCTCATCCGCCTGCCGGCACCTTCTCCCGGAGGGAGAAGGATTCACTTCCGGTGATTGCTGGCTCAGTGGATCTCTTCCAGACCCGGATCGCGCGTCACCTTGTAGATGTGCTCCGGCTGCGGCACCGCGTTCAACTGCAGGCGCACATTCGGGCGATTGGTGCAGGCGTTGCCGCCGTTGACGAACACGCCGCCCTGGTTGCACTTCCAGTCATAGAAGTTCTGCAGGCCACCGGCCAGCTGCAGGCTGTAATCCGTGCTCAAGGCCTTGCCCGGATCGAACGGCCAGCCGGCCGGTTCGTTCTGGAACCAGCGCATCCAGTCCTTGCCGCCCATCGGCGGCGGATTGGCCTGGAAGGTCGGATTCATCGGCGACACCGCCGGCGCTTCGGCCGTCATATGGCAGCTCATGCAGGCGCTGATCGGATTGTCCACCGGGCCGTTGAGGCGTCCGTTCCAGCCCAGATGCGTCGGCGGCAACTCCTTGGTGTTGGCGTTGATCGCCGTCTCTTTCAGGTTGGGGTTGATGATGGTCTTGGTCGGCTGCGGGTTGCTGTAGGTGTTGCCGTTGTCCTGCGGATCGTTGCCCCACATCACGCCCACCGGCACCAGGTTGTCCCAGCCCGGCTTGCCGGTCTTGGCGCCGTTGTACTGGAAGGTGCCGAAGATCCAGCCCGTGCCGGGCACGCGCGTATCGCGCACGGCGAAGTCCATCTGGATCAGCGCAACCTTGCGCATCACGCGATTGGACGAGGCGAACGAGTCGGTGATGTAGGCATCCCACAGCACCGATCCGCGCTATACCTCCAAGCCCGACTGCACCACATCGGCGAACAGCGCTTTGCACACCACCGTGCCATTGGGGAAGCTGTTGGGCTTGGAGGTATAGCGCGGATCGGGGTTCTGCGGATCCTTCCACACCTGGCCGAAGACATAGCCGCCCAGATCGTTGTAGATACCGACCGCGAAGGTCTGGCCCGCGGTTTTCTGGCTCGCGGCCAACTGCATCGGCTTGATCGAAGCTTCCTTGGTCAGGCCGTGCACGCCTTCGCGGCCATCCGGCCCGTAGTGCTGCCACGGCGCGTGATACCAGCGGCGCACCGGGTTCTTCTGCACCACCCAGTCGGTTTCCACATTCCCTTCGAGGCAGTACTTCTTCACCGCGTCCACATAGGGACGCCAGGTCTCGAAGTTGTTGCTCATCGGCTTCGGCAGCTGGCTGAAGAAAGCCGGCGGCGTCGAGTTCGGCATCTGCTTCGGATAATCCTGGCTCAGCTGGAACAACGGACCGCTGTAAACCGTGGACGGCGGCTTGTAGCCGAAGTCCGGAAACGTACCCGCGTTCGCCGCGCCAGCGACGAAAGTCAGCGCGGCCAGCGCCCCCCATATTCCCAATCGATACTTACGCATTGCATCTGCTCCCTTTTTGGATAGATGAATCCCCTGAAGGCGCGGACCTTGCGTCCGCCCCTGCGTCTGTCCGGATGCGACTGACCCCGGACCGGCCTCATGCCGATCGCTTGCCGGCGCGGCGACTCGCGTCGCCAGGAACCTGGGCTGGGAGATGGTTGGGAATGCCCCCTGGTGCGCCCCCCTGGCGCGGCGGCGGTAAGGTCGCGCCAGGGCCGTGCAGACGATGTGACGGCAGGGAGTCTGTCTTTTAGAGGGGTTGGCCGGCACGAATCGGCCAGCCTGTCCCAGCATCTGCGCGCGGACAGCGTTAGCCTGAAAGGGCTCGTGAAGTGCGCGCAACCACCACACCCATGAAAGGGGGTAAGGCCATGAACCGTTCCATCACGCATCGCAGCGCCCGCCGGCCCTTCCTGCGCGGCCCGCTGTTCCTGCTAGCACTGGTCCTCTCACCGCTGGCGGCCCACGCCGCCGACTCCGCCTCGGGCCTGGGCCAGGCCTGGCCCAACGCACCCGACGTGAGCGCCAGCCCGCGTTGGCATGTCTACGTGTTCGAGCGCGACGGCGTGCGCTTCGTGCAGGTCAACGACGCCAACGGCCGCGTGCTCGGCGCCTTTGCCACCGCCGGCGGCCAGTTCCTGCTGCTGCCGATGGGCACCGGCGCCAACCTCAGCATCGCCGCTGCCGGCACCACGCCCACCACCGGCGAGACGGTCTACACCGACGGCACCGTGCAGGTGACCGCCACGGCGGCGGCGGATGGCTCATTGAACCTGCGCGCCAACGACATGCCCTGCAACGATCCGGTCGAGTGCAGCACGCATATCGCCCCGCAGTAAGCACCAAGGCGTGAGGCGAGCGCATTCACGGCCGCCTCACGCCGGGATCGGCATATCTCCCGCGCCCGGCCTGGACGCTGGACGAAACCTCGTAGCTCGCGCCTCTCCACCCCTGTAGGCGCTGTTTCCCGCGTCCGCCGTCACACCCGGCGGGCGCGGTCCTTTTTTCAGCCTTTTTCAGGCTTTTTCGGCAGCCGCCCTGCTCGCTTCGGTGGTCAGGCCCACGCTGAAACGCAGGCGCCCGCCCTGCACGAACATGCGCAACTGGCGATAGCGCACGAAGTAGCGCACGCCGACCGCCACCGCCGCCAATCCCGACAGCGCGCCCAGTCCCAGCGACCAGCGCGGCCCAAGGGTGTCGGCCACCCAGCCGACCAGCGGCGCGCCGATCGGCGTGCCGCCCAGCGCGATGGCGAACTGGATCGCGATCACGCGTCCACGCATCGCCGGCTCGGTCGACAACTGCACCAGGCTGTTGGTGGAGGTGGTGTAGGTCTGCGCCGCCATGCCAACCAGCATGAGCATCAGGCCGAACCACAGATAGGTGGGCATCACCGCGGCCAGCAGGCAACCGATGCCGAAGCACAGCGCCGCGGCGAGCAGATAACTCAGGCGCGGCCGCGCCTGCTGCGCCGCGAACAGCGCGCCGGCCACGGAACCCGCCGCCATCAGCGAGGTAAGCAGGCCGTACTGATCCGCCGCGCCATGGAAAGCCTTTACCACCATCGCGGAAATAAAAATCGGGAAGTTCAGGCCGAAGGTGCCGATCAGAAACAGCATCAGCATCACCGCACGCAGATCGTGCCGCCGCCACACGTAGCGAAAACCTTCCAGCAGACTGCCGCGATGACGTTCCGGGCGCAGGCGCGGATGCAGCTGGTCGGTCTTCAGCAGGCCCAGCGAAGCCAGCACCGCCACATAGGAAACCGCATTGAGCAGAAACACCCAGCCCGCGCTCATCGAAGCCAGCAGCGCGCCGGCCACCGCCGGGCCGATCATCCGCGCCGCATTGAACGAGGTGGAATTGAGCGCGACCGCGTTGGAGAGATCTTCCTCGCCGGCCAGTTCCGACACGAAGGTCTGCCGCGCCGGCGCATCGAACGCTGCCACCGCGCCGAGCAGGCCGGCGAACACATACACGTGCCACAGCTGCACCCAGCCACCCAGGGTGAGCAGGCCCAGGCCGAGCGCCAGCGCGCCCATCAGCGCCTGAGTGATCGACAGCAGCTTGCGCCGGTCGAAGTGATCGGCCGCATAGCCGGTCAACGGCAACAGCAGCAGCTGCGGCCCGAACTGCAGCGCCATCACGATGCCCACCGCAGTGGCGTTCTTCTGCGTCAGTTCGGTGAGCACCAGCCAGTCCTGCGCGGTGCGCTGCATCCAGGTGCCGACATTCGATACCAGGCCACCGGCCGACCACACGCGGTAGTTGTAGCTGCGCAGCGAGCGGAACGCGCCTAGCACGGGCGCGCTCCCTTCGATGCCGGAGCCCGCTCGCTCATGCGCGTGCGTCGAGCTGCTCGACGATCTCGCGCGTGCCGCCGGTTTCGCCCAGGCGCGGGAAGATGCGCGCGATGCTGTTGTCGTGCGCTTCCGCACGGGTGTCGGTCATCGCATCGATCGCCAGCGTCACGTTGAAACCGGCTTCGAAGGCCTGGCGCGCGGTCGATTCCACGCCGATGCTGGTGGAGACGCCGCCGATCACCACCTGGGTGACTCCAAGGCCGCGCAGATGCGCAGCCAGATCGGTGCTGGCGAAGGCGCCCCAGGTCTTTTTACTTACGCGATGATCGCTGGCCTGCGCATCCAGCTCCGGCACCAGCTCGGCCCAGTCCGCCGGACGCTCGCCGCCGGCGCGCTGCTCGACGCGGCCGGGCGCACCGCCGATGACATTGACCAGCACCACCGGCAACCGATGGCGGCGAAATGCGTCGGCCAGCTCGCGCGCGTGCTTCAGCACGGCCTCGACCGGATGCGCGGTCGGATTGGCGACGATGCCTTTCTGCAGATCGATCAGGATCAGTGCGGTATTCGCGTCGATCGCGGTAATGCTCATGGGTAACTCCGTTGCTGCGGGGAACAGCGCGCCGCGCGGGCGCGCGGGAGAAATGCGTGGGTCAGTCTGCGCGCGGCTCCGCCGACGCATCGAGCAGGCGGCGCAGCAATGGCATCGCGGCGGTCAGCTGCGCCTGCTCGCGCTGGTCGAGCTGCTCGCGCAGCAGGCGGTCCAGCCAGTCTTCGCGCGCGGCGCGGCTGGCGCGCACCAGTTCATGGCAGGCCGGCGTGAGGGTCCACAGCGTCTGCCGGCCGTCGGCCGGATCCGCCGCGCCGGCCAGCAGGCCCAGCGTCTCCAGCGCGGCGACGGTCGCGCCCATCGATTGCGGCCGCACGCCTTCGGCATGCGCCAGTGCCGTCACCGTGGCGGCGCCGTGGCGTTCGAGCTGGATCAGCACCGAGGTCTGCGCGGACGTCAACTGATCCGTGCGGCCCTGCTTGCGCAGGCGGCGCGCCAGCTGGCCGAACACCACGCGCATTTCCACGGCGAGCGCGTGGGTGGCGTCGGACCTGGGGGCTTGGGTGGGCATGGGGCGGCATCGTAGCGGGTGGCAAGGAAAACTGCAAAGCTTACCTTCGTATATTCCTGCGGGACGCAATGTCGATCCATCCTCGCCCTGTTCGTCGCTCCCATATCCCCACGCCCTATGGAGCCGCCATGACCTTGCAGCTGTTCGCCCACCCGTTTTCCTCCTACAGCCAGAAAGTGCTGATCACGCTCTACGAGAACGGCACGCCGTTTGAATACCGCGAGCTCTCGCCCGAGCATCCGGACACGATCCAGGAGTGGCTGGCGCTGTGGCCGGTCAAGCGCTTCCCCGTGCTGGTCGACGACGGGCGCGTGGTGACGGAGGCGAGCACGATCATCGAATACCTCGGGCTGTATCACCCTGGCCCCATGCGCCTGCTGCCGGAAGATCCGCGCGAGGCGCTGGAAGTGCGCGCGATGGATCGCTTCTTCGACAACTACATCGCCACTCCACAACAGAAAGTGGTGTTCGATGCGATCCGCCCGCAAGGCACGCAGGACGTGCACGGCGTCAAGGAGGCACGCGCCATGCTCGACACTGCCTACGGCTGGCTCGACCGCACCATGGCCAACCGCGAATGGGCGACCGGCGATCGCTTCACCCTCGCCGACTGCGGTGCCGCGCCGTTCCTGTTCTACGCGGATTGGACACATCGAATCGACCCGGCTTTTGCCAATGTCCTCGCCTATCGCAAACGCCTGCTCGCACGTCCCTCGTTCGCCCGCGCCGTCGACGAAGGCCGGCCTTATCGCCCGCTGTTTCCACTCGGCGCGCCCGATCGCGATTGATTCCCCCACCCCGCAGGAGGAGCAAACGATGAACTCCAGACCTCTGGTTCCCGCCGCCGAGCTGGCCGCGCGCGCCGGCGTGACCATTCCCGGCGAGAGCGCCGAGTATCGCAAGGCGCGCACCGCATTGTTGACCGAGGAAATCGAACTGCGCCGCCAGATCGAGCGCGTCGCCGCGCAACGCCGCGCGTTGCCGCCGGGTCCTGCGATCACCGGTGACTATCGCTTCGAAGGCGAGCACGGCGCGCTCGATTTCGCCGGCCTGTTCGGCGACAAGCAGACCCTGCTGGTCTACAGCTTCATGTTCGGCGCCAGGCGCGAACGCCCCTGCCCGATGTGCACCTCGCTGCTCGGCGCATGGAACGGCGAAGCGCGCGATATCCAGCAACGCGTGGCATTGGCCGTGGTGGCCGGCGCGCCGCTCGAACGCCTGCTCGCCTTCAAGCAGGAGCGCGGCTGGCGCGACCTGCCGCTGTATACCGACCTCAACGGCGACTACACGCGCGACTTCCGCGGCATCACGCCGGATGGCAGCGACATGCCCTCGCTCAACGTATTCACCCGCCGCGACGGCACGATCCGCCATTTCTGGAGCGAGGAGATGAGCATGGAGACCGCCGATCCGGGGCAGGACCCGCGCGGCGCGCCGGATCCGATGCCGATCTGGACCTTGTTGGATATGACGCCGGATGGGCGCGGGACGGATTGGTATCCGAAGTTGCAGTACGACTGAGCGATAAAAGAAAACGCCCGGCGAAAGCCGGGCGTTTTTCGTGCGGAAGCGTGCGGTGCGTCAGAGCTTGTAGTTGACGCCGAACATCACCGTGCGGCCCCAGGTGTTGTAGTCGAGCGGGCGGCCCAGTTCGATCCCATTGGGCAAGCCGGAGACCTGTCTGGTCTTCTCCGGTGAATTGGTGAGGTTATTCACCTGCAGCAGCAATGACAGCCCGCCCCAGCGACTGGTCTGGTCGAACTCGTAACCGACCTGCAAGTCCGTCTGCTTGTCGGCCAGCACCGTGACATAGCTGAGCTGATCGAACTTCGGCGTGCTCTCGCCCGTGAACGAAGAACGATAGCGTTCCGCGATGCGAACCGACCAACCGTACTTCTCGTAGTAGACCGCCAGGTTGGCTACCTTGCGCGACAGGCCTGGCAGTGTCTTCGGGCCACCGGGCACAGCGGACACGGAGCTAACCGGAATCGAGCTGTTGGTCAACGAGAAGTTCGCCTGCATGCCGAACCCATCGAGCGCATTCGACAGCAGTCCTCCTTCGAACGCTCCGGACAGCTCCAGACCCTGCATCCGGCCACCCGTGCCGTTCTCTGGGCGCGTAAACAGACCGAAGGGACTGCTCGGCACCAGCGTGGGGGTATCATTCTGATAACCCGCTTTCGGGAAATCGAGCACCACCGTCTTGTTGTAGATGTAGTTCAACAGGTTCTTGTTGAACACCGCGACGGCCACATAGCTGGACTTGCCGAAGTACTTCTCCCAGGACAAGTCAGTGCCCACCGCGATATACGGACGCAACTGCGGATTGCCGCCACTGCCGGACCACAGGTTCTGATTGGCCTGCGGGCCCGAATCGACATGCGTCACGCTGGCCGACGAGGCCACCTTCTCGTCATCAATGCGCCCACGCGCCATCGTCTTGGCCAGGCCGAAACGCAAGTACTGGCCGTCCGCGATCTGCGCCACCAGATTCAAGCTAGGCAGGAACTTGTTGTACTTCGCCCCGCCGGAAAGCCGGCCGACCAGAACATCGCCATTGGTCTGCAGTGCCGTGGATGATTGATCCGTGCGTACGAATTGCACCCCCATATTGCCACGCAGAGGAACATCGCCCAGGTGGGTATCGATATTGAACTTGGCGTATGCAACCGGGACTTTTTCCGTGATGGTGTAGTTGCGATTCCAGTCGGCCAGCGTATTGCTTGGAACCAGATAGAACTGGCTGCCTAGTGCATCCAGCACGTTGTAATTGAGAACACCAGGAATGCCGCCATAGCCCAGCGAGGTCGGCCCGCGCAGGAATGCCGAACCGACCGGTGCGCTGAAGTTGTGGTCATAGGGACCGTGCGCATCTCCGTCGCCATTGCCGTTGAGGTAGGCAAAGTACACATCGGCCTGCTTGGTCTTCTTGCGTTCCGAATAGGCCGCACCTACGTCGACCGTGCTGAAGATCCATCCGACCGGATGCGAGACCTGGAAGCGAACTGCCTTGATCGTGTCCTTCTGCTTGTCGAACTCCTCGCGACCGTTGTAGCCGTACTTGTACGGATCAGTGAACACGACCCGCCCCGGGTCGCGCAGGTCTACGCCCGGACTGAAGTACGGATAGTCGTAGCCGGTAGGTGTGCGGAAGAAAATGTCCGTCGTGGGATCACCGGACAGGCCACTGAAGAGGTAGGCGTCACGCAGGCGCTTCTTGGCCATCGAGTACGACAGGTCGCCGGTGAGCACCCAGCCATTCCCGAAGTCGTACTGATGATTCCAGCCTGCCGAGAACAGCTTGTCCTTTTCCTTGACGTACTCGTTCTGCAGGACTGGCACGACATTACCCATCACGCCGGAAGTGACGATCGGATAAGGCGCTCCCGGCGTGATGCCCACATTGCTGTAGTTCGGCGGCCCCCAGTTCTCGTATGGGCTATTCGACCATTGCGCGCCGTTCTTGTACGTGCGCTCGTTGAAGGTGGAGTAGTAGAGATCGAGCGTCGTGTGGTAGTGCTCACCGGGAGCCCACTCCAGCACCGTCATCAGGCCGTTGCGTAATTGATTCTCGGATTGCGCACGCAGCTGCATGCCCTCCTGGGACAACACACTATTGGGCAAGCCAGGCGTATGGGTGTCATTGAATCTGGGCTCGATGCCATCCGGACCGTTATCGACACTCCACCACCAAGCCTGGTACTGCTTCTCCTGGATCGGCGAATCCAGCTGCGCGAAGCCCACCGCCACACCAAACGTGTGATCGAAGAACTGATCGATATACGAGAAGCTCGCGCGATGCCCCATATCGCCCACGCCCGAGCCGGGATTCAGATTGCCATTACTGTTGTGCTCACCGCGCAGATTGATGGCGATCGCACGCTTGGGCAGGTCCAGCGGTTTGATCGTATGCAGGTCCACTGTGCCTGAGAGCCCCTGCCCGACTAGGCTGGCATCCGGCGTCTTGTACACCGCCGCGCCGCTGATCAGCTCGGAATGATATTGGTCGTACTCGACACCTCGATTCTCGCCAATCGTCGCCTGCTCGCGCCCGTTAAGAGTGGTGCCTGCGAAATCCGGCGACAGGCCACGAATCGAAATCATGTTCGCGCGCCCGTCCACCCGCTGCGTCGCCAGGCCCGACAAACGAGCCAAGCTTTCCGCAATGCTCGCATCCGGCAACTTGCCGATGTCCTCGGCCGAAATCGCCTCGATGATGCTGTCGGAGTTCTGCTTGGCGCGGATCGAGCTCTCGATGCTGCCGCGGATACCGGTGACCACCACGGCCTGCAGATTGCTGACCTGGCCGGGCGCGGGCTTCTTACTGGCGTCCGTTCCCTGCGTCTGCTGCTGTTGTTGCTGTGAAGCGTCCGCCGGCTTGGCGGGCGGTTGCGCATCCTGTGCGACGGCTGCGCCGGATGCCAGCAAGGCGGCGATGCATGCCGCGGCCAGTGGTCGGCGAGCGATTCCAAATCCCAGCCGCATGCGCGGCGCGAGGCCCTGACTCATGAACCATTCCTCCCTCTTTTGTGAGTGCCCCCCATGGCACCGGCAGGCATACACGCCAATGGAGCGAGTCATCGCCAGATGCCCGCTCTTCGATGGCACGTGCCCGGATTCGTCGCGCAGGATGAGCGAGCGCCTGGACGGCGTCATTCCGCGGCGCAACAACTTGCTGCGGAAAGGTTCAGCTCAGTGAAAACAATGGGTAAATCGCGTAAGAAAAAATCAGAGCGCTCCTAGTCAAAGCGCACTTCTTCCGCGGGCAGCACATCCATCCGCGTACCGAACGCCTGCAGCCTCGCCAACACCCAGTTGTGATGCGCGGTGATCTGCGCCGCCGGCAGCACATCGTTGTCCACCGTGGAGTGCGCATCGCCCGCCAGGGTGACGTGGTAGCCCAACGCCAGCGCGCGGCGCACGGTGGTGTCGATGCAGAAATCGCTCTGCAGGCCGCAGATCGCCAGGCGGTCGATGCCGCGCTGCTGCAGCAACTGGCCAAGCTCGGTCTCGTAGAAGGAATCGGGCGTCGACTTGCGCACACGCGGGTCGTCCGCTTGCGCATGCAAACCCTCGACCAGTTGCCAACCGGCGCTGTCGTGCACCAGATCGCCTTCGCCCTCCTCGTGCTGGATCAGCACCACCGGCACCCGCGCGGCGCGGGCCCGGTCGATCAGTCCGTTGACCCGCCGCAGCACGCGCTCGATGTCGTGCGCCGCCCATTCGCCGCTGCACAGGCCTTGCTGCATGTCGATCACGAGTAGGGCAGAAGTCATGGCAGGCGGATCGAGTGGCGAGACAGGGATCATAGCCTCCGTGAAAGTGGTCCGGCCAACCGTCGCCAAGTGGCTATTCCGGGCTAAACCCACCCAGCGCATGGTGGCGCCCGCCCAAACCCTAGCCGAGGTGATGCATGCGCGAGATCGACTCCCACCGTCGCCAGGTCCTGCAATGGACCGTGGCCAGCCTGCCCGCCCTGCTCACCCTGGGCAGCCTCGGCGCGGCGATCCCCGTCGCTACGGCGGCGTCCACCGGACATGACTTCGATTTCTTCCTGGGCAGCTGGCATGTGCACCATCGGCGCCTGCGCAAGCGCCTGGTCGGCAGCAAGGACTGGGACGAGTTCGAGGGCAGCACGCGTTGCCAATCCCTGCTTGGCGGCGTGGTGAACGTCAACGAGAGCGAGTCGCGCCGCAACGGCAAGACCTACAGCGGCTTAGGGATCCGCGCCTACGACGCGGCCAGCGGGCAATGGGCCGATTGGTATCTGGACGGCGGCAACCCTACGTCGATCGACGCCCCAGGTATCGGGCGCTTCGCGCAGGGCGTCGGCACCTTCCTCTCCGATGACACCTACGAGGGCAAGGCGGTCAAGGTGCGCGGCATCTTCACGCCGATCGCGGCCGATACCTGCCAATGGGAGCAGGCGTTCTCGACCGATCAGGG
>Ga0207695_10011214_pt1 | contig 10870 bp, 10 predicted proteins | sample KBSC54metaG_FD_184354 | JGI IMG/M metagenome (GOLD analysis project Ga0207695, IMG submission 184354) | Corn rhizosphere microbial communities from Kellogg Biological Station, Michigan, USA - KBS C5-4 metaG (SPAdes) (version 2) | ecosystem: Host-associated > Plants > Roots > Rhizosphere > Soil... | reverse complement strand
AAGTGGTAGTCCATCGAATCGGTGTGGCCGGGGTTCTCCGTGGGCGCCCGGCGCGTCCATTCGAGGCCGCCGTCGACGTCGACGCGCATGCCGTGCGTCGCGCCGTCGTCCAGCCGCGCGACGACGAGGCGGCAGTCGATCTCGAAGCGGCGGGTGCGCAACGAGTCGGCGGGGATCACGAGCGTGGCGACGTCGGCGTCGCCGGCGTCGATGCGCCAGCGCTCGGGCCTGGCGGCGGGCGCCGGCGCGGGTGCGGCGGAGGGTGTCTTCTTCATGGGCCCGCATCATGGCGCAAGCGCGACGACCCCGGCGGTTACAGGCGCGACATCCCGACCCGGTAAACTTCGCCGCTTTGCGCGTTCCGGCGTCCCTCCCCGCCGACTCGACAGTGACTCCGTTTGCGTTCGAACTGAAGGACACCAGCCTGCCGCTGGTCACCGTGGTGCTGCACCAGGCCGACGCGGCCATCCTCGCCGAGGAACTGCAGCGTAAGCTGGGCGAGACGCCGAATTTCTTCGACGACGATCCGGTCGTCATCGACCTCGCGCCGCTGCAGGATGCGCCGCAGCCGCTCGCGTTCGCGGACATCACGGCCGCGCTGCGCCGGCACCGGATGCGCCCGGCGATGGTGACGGGCGGCAGCGCGCAGCAGATGGCCGACGCGCTGGAGGCGGGCCTGCCCGCCGCGCCCGAGGCCGCGCCGCCGCCCAAGCCGCGGACGATCGAGGTGGAGCGCGAGGTGATCCGCGAGGTCGTGCGAGAAGTGCCGGTGATGGTGCCGACGATGGTGGTCGACAAGCCGCTGCGCTCGGGCCAGCAGGCCTATGCCAAGGGCGGCGACCTCGTCGTGCACGCGGCCGTCAACGCCGGCGCCGAGGTGCTGGCCGACGGCCATGTCCATGTCTACGGCCCGCTGCGCGGCAAGGTCATCGCCGGCTCGCGCGGCAACACCGACGCGCGCATCTTCACGACCTGCCTCGAACCCGAATTGATCGCCATCGCCGGCGTCTACCGCACCACGGAGACGCCGTTGCCCAAGGAGGTCGCCGGCAAGCCCGCCCAGGTGCGGCTCGTCGACGGCGTCCTGGTCATGACTCCCCTCAAGCTCTAACTCCCAGGATCCACTTCATGGCAAAGATCGTCGTCGTCACTTCCGGCAAGGGCGGAGTCGGCAAGACCACCACCAGCGCCAGCTTCTCGTCGGGCCTCGCGCTGCGCGGACACAAGACCGCGGTCATCGACTTCGACGTCGGCCTGCGCAACCTCGACCTGATCATGGGCTGCGAGCGCCGCGTGGTCTACGACCTGATCAACGTGATCAACAACGAGGCCAACCTGCACCAGACGCTGATCAAGGACAAGCAGTGCGAGAACCTGTTCGTGCTGCCGGCCTCGCAGACGCGCGACAAGGACGCGCTCACGAAGGAGGGCGTCGAGCGCGTGCTGAACGAGCTGCGCGAGATGGGCTTCGAGTACATCGTGTGCGACTCGCCCGCGGGCATCGAGACGGGCGCGCTGCTGGCGATGCACTTCGCCGACGAGGCGCTGGTCGTGACCAACCCCGAGGTCTCGTCGGTGCGCGACTCCGATCGCATCATCGGCATGCTGGGCAGCAAGACCAAGCGGGCGATCGAGGGCGCCGAACCGATCAAGGAGCACCTGGTCATCACGCGCTACAACCCGGCGCGCGTCGAGGACGGCCAGATGCTGTCGGTGTCGGACATCCAGGAGATCCTGCGCATCCCGCTGATGGGCGTGATCCCCGAATCGGAGAGCGTGCTGCAGGCCTCCAACCAGGGCACGCCGGCCATCCACCTGAAGGACTCGGACGTGTCGGAGGCCTACCAGGATCTCGTCGCGCGCTTCCTCGGCGAGGACAAGCCGATGCGCTTCGTCGACCACGTCAAGCCCGGCTTCTTCAAGCGGATCTTCGGAGGCAAGCAGTAATGTCCCTGTTCTCCTTCCTGCTCGGCGAAAAGAAGAAGACGGCCACCGTCGCCAAGGAACGCCTGCAGATCATCCTCGCGCACGAACGCGGCGGCCGCTCGAAGGCGGACTACCTGCCGGCGTTGCAGCGCGAGCTGATCGCGGTGATCTCCAAGTACGTGTCGGTCAACCCCGAGGACATCAAGGTCCACCTCGAGCGCCAGGACGACCTGGAAGTGCTCGAGGTCAAGATCGAGCTGCCCGACACCGGACGCTGACCCGCGGATCTGCGAGACTGTCCGGGCGCGGCCTCGACGCCGGGGCACGCGCGTTGCCGGAGCGCAGCGCATGAGCGAACTCGAGATCCCGCGGAGCAAGGCGGCCCGTCGACCGGGCGGCAGGGCGGCGCCGCATGCCGTCGCGGCCTTGCCGGACCCAGCCAGCCTGGTGAACACCACGGGCGCATCGGACGCGCCGGCGCGCGTCGTCCTGGCGCCGGTCAAGGCGAAGGCCCCGCCCTGGAGCGGCAGGCAGCTGCGCGCCATGGACGGCGCGACGCTGCTGCGCCGCATGGTCGGCGCGTGCCTCGCCCAGGTCGAGGCCAACGCGGCCGCGATCGTGCACGGCAGTCGCGACCCGGAGCATGTGCATCAGTTGCGCATCGGACTTCGGCGCCTGCGCTCGGCCGCCCGCGGCATGGCGCCGTTCGCCGAGGCGATGCCGCACGGCTGGGAGCCGGCGGTGATGCCCGTGTTCGAGGTCCTGGGCCAGTCGCGTGACCGCTTCGTGCGCGCGACGACGCTCGCGCCCAGGCTGCGCGCGGCCGGCGCCGCGGTGGCCGGCGACGAGCCGCCCTCCGAGGAAGACGCACGCGCGCTTGCGCGGCGCGTGGGCAGCGCGAGCTTCACGGCAGCCGTCGGGCGCCTGCGCGCGTTCGCGGACGGGACGCCTCCCGATCGACCAGGCGACGACGACGGCTCGGGGCTGGACCTGCTGGTGCGGCGCTTGCGCAGGCTCAGCCGCCAGGTGACACGCCATGCCCGCCACTTCGACGAGTTGCCGTTCGAGGCGCAGCACCGCGCGCGCAAGCGCCTCAAGCGCCTGCGCTACCTGGCCGAGTTCGCCGCGCCTGCCTTCGCGCCCGCCGACGTGCGGCGCTGGAAGCGCCAAGTCTCGCGCGCGCAGGACGCGCTCGGCAGGCACGTCGATCGCGTGCTCGCGGGGCGGCACTTCGCCGAGCTGGCCGTCTCCGATCCGGACGCCTGGTTCGCGGTGGGCTGGCTGCGAGCGAAGTCCGACGGCTCGGCCCGCGCGGCGCGCCAGGCGCTGCAGCGGCTGCGCGGCGTCGACGGCTTCTGGTGACGATGCAAGGCGCGGCGGCGGACGCGGCGACGGGGGCAGCCCGGCGCGCCGGCGCGCTCGTCGAGGAGCTGCGCGCGCAGGGCAGCGCGGCCCATCGCGCCGGCATGGCGCGCTTCGGCATCGCGGTCGAGCGCGCCTCGGGCGTGCCGGTGCCCGCCTTGCGCGCGCTGGCGCGACGCATCGGCAAGGATCACGAGCTGGCGCAGGCGCTGTGGGCGACGGCGCACCACGAGGCCAGGCTGCTGGCCTGCTTCGTCGACGATCCGGGCGCGGTCACCGAGGCGCAGGCCCAGGCCTGGGCACTCGACTTCGATTCCTGGGATGTGTGCGACCAGGCCGCGACGAGCCTGTTTGACCGGGCGCCGCAGGCCTGGTCCCTGGCCACCCGTTGGGCCGGGCGCGACGAGCCCTGGGTGCGGCGCGCCGCGTTCGCGTTGATGGCCGGACTGGCCGTGCATGACGCGGCCGCCGCCGACCCGGCGTTCCTGGCATTGCTGCCGTTGATCGGGCAGGCCGCGACCGACGACCGCCCCTACGTGCGCAAGGGCGTCAACTGGGCACTTCGAAACATCGGCAAGCGCAACGAGGCGCTGCGCGTCGCGGCGCTGGCCTGCGCGCGCGAGATCCTGGCCGCGGCGAACCGGCGCGCCGGCAGCCCGCGGGGCGGCGGCGCCGGCGACCGCAGCGCGCGCTGGGTCGCGGCGGATGCGATCCGGGAACTGGAGGCCGCGGCACCGGGCCGGCGTCCGAAACGCGGGCCGTGAGATCGACGCGGCGCGGCTCGCGCGCACACGTGGCGCGCGCGAGGTGGCCCGTCACCCGAGGGGGACGGCTGCGCGGGTGAGCTGCGAAGCCACCCGCGCCCTGGGCTGCGTCAGTGCGCCGCCCACCACTTCTGCGCGACGTCGCGGTTCCAGGGCGCCATCACGCCCTTCTGCACCTGGACGTCCTTCAGCGCCGGGAACTTGCCGCGGAACACTGCTTCGTCGGCCTCCCACGCGTCGACGATCGCGACATCCCACGTGCCGCCGGACGCGCCGGCCACGGCCTGGTCGATCAGCGGGATCGACGGGCCGGCCTTGAACTCCTCGCCCTTGCGCTCGCGCACGGTGGCCTCGACGTGGCCGAGGTAGGTGACCGTGCCCTTGCCGTCCACCACCAGCGTCTCGTGCAGCGGCGTGAAGAAGGTGGCGATGATGGGGAAGCTGCGGTTCAGTTCGGTCAGGCCGACGATCTCGTACTTGCCGGGCGGCAGCTGCATGCGCAGCAGGTACCTGTTGCCGGTTTCCTTGTCGGTCTCGTCGAGCGGGGCCTTCTTGTCCATCGTGAAGTTGAAGCGGCCCGACGAATCGGAGGCGCCTTCCTTCTCGACGTTGACCACCAGCAGGTGCGGCTGCCAGCTCTTCTTGTAGTCGTTGCGCAGCGTGGCGGACATCAGGTAGATGGCGTCGCCGGCGGGCGTGACACGGTCGGCGTCGTTTTCGAAGGCCTGCGGCGTGCGCGTGGCGCAGCCGGTGAACAGCGCGGTCGCGGCGACCGCCGCGGCGATGAGAAGGCGATTGATCATTGACTGAACGGGTTGGGTTTGTGAAGACATGTGAAGTGTAGAGGTGCTCGACCATGGTTCGCGCCGAGCTGAAGCCAAGCTTGCGCACGCGTGCCGGATCGACGTTTGCCCAAGCGGCGCAGCGAGGCGACGCGGTCGCGAAGGCGGTGCTCGAGGCGACTCGACGCTCAGGCGCCGGCGCGGCGCCGGCACAGCGTGATCAGCCGCTCGCCGCGCGCACGGAAGGGCGCGAAGTTCCAGTCGCCGTATCGCGCGGCGACCTCGAAGCCGGCGGCGTCGAGCAGGTCCTCGATCTCGTCCGGGCTCGTGAAGCGGCAGGCGATGCGGGTCGTGCGCACGTGCGGCGAGCCGTCGGCGTCGTCCCGGCGGCGGTATGTCGTCCATCGCATGACCTGCGTCGCGGCGTCCCACTGCTGGCTCGACGACAGCCGCACGCGACGGCCGGCCGTGTCGAGGTAGTCGATCTCGGTGGGACCTTCCGGCTCGTCGGCCAGCGCCCAGCCCGCGGGGTTGCGGGTCTCGAAGCCGAACACGCCCCCGGGCGCGAGCTGGCGGCGCACGCTGGCGAGCAGGGCGCGCTGGTCGGCCGTGGCCAGGAAGGCCTGGAACGCGTTGCCCGTGAGGATGACGAAACCGAAGCGGCGCGGCAGCACGAGGGAGCACGCGTCGGCCTCGATCCAGTGCGTGTCGACGTCCGCGCGCTCGGCCTTCGCCCGCGCGTGCGCCAGCATGGGCGCGGCGAGGTCGACGCCCGTCACCGACAGGCCCATCGCCGCCACCGGGATCGCGACCAATCCGGTGCCGCAGCACAACTCCAGCACCGGCCCGCCGAACTGCGCCGCCATGCGGCACCAGAACTCGATGCGCGCCCGCGACAGCGGCCCCTGCTCGAGGTCGTAGTTCGCGGGGTCGGCGAATTCCTCGAGGTTGTCGCGCGGGTCCATCGGCGTCGTCCGTCGTCGGTTCAGATCGGCTGCATCGAATACGGCGGCAGCTTGAAGTCCTTGGGCAGGCCGGGCAGGAGATCCCACAGGATCTGCGGCTGGTTGTGGATGCCCGTGCCGCCGATGAAGGTCCACGGGCCGGCGGGCTTGCTGCGCACCGCCAGCGAGTACGACACGATGCGCACCTGGCGCTCGCCGGCCTTCAGCACGGAATCCTCGGGGACGCGCACGACCTCGTACCGGCCCGCATCGGTGATCGTGGTTTCCGCATGCGACGAGTGCGAGACGAAGACGATGTGCTGCGCGTCCATCTGCGCGAACGACGTGCGCATCGTCGCGACCATGGCGTCGTGGCCGCCGGACATCGCGACGACGCCCGGGAACGTCTCCCTGGCGAACTTCTCGAAGTCGTGCGCCTGGAAGGCGGCCGCGAGTTCGTCGAGGCGGCGCGAGAGGTCCTGCGCGGCGGCGGGGGCCAGCGTTGCGGCGTGGGTGGCGGCACAGGCCAGAAGGCCGAGCGCGGCGAGCAGGGGACGGAGCGTCATGGGGCGATGCGGCGTGGGACGGACGGCCCCGGTGGCCGGGGTGCGTTTGGCCGTCGATTGTCGCTTGCGCGCCGCAGCCTGCGGCCGATTGCGCCACGCGCGGGGGGCGGACCGCATAATCGGCCTGCCGACGGCATCGCCATGTCCATCCCCGTGCCACCCGCAGCCCCGCCTCGCGCCATGGATCCCCCGGTGCGCGGGCCGGGCGCCGGCGCCTGGCCGGCACGCCTCGTGTTCGGCGACGTCCCCGAGCGCCGCGGGCCGCTCGCGCTGACGCTGCTGGCGGTGCTGGTCTACGCGCTGTTCGGGCTGGTCACCAGCTGGCAGGTGGCCCTCGGCCTGATGGCGTTCGGCGACTGGGTCGCGTGGACGACGCTCAGCCTGAGCGGCATCGTCGGCTTCTACCTGCTGATCCGCCTGGGCATCAGCGCGCGCCTGGGCGGCGAGCCGTCGCTGACGCTGGCGCAGACGGCCTTCGGCACGGCGTCCACCGTGTTCGGCTACGCCATCGACCCGCCGCTGCGCGGTGCCGTCATCGCCATCATGATGCTCAACCTCGTGTGGGGCATGTTCGTGCTGAAGCAGCGCCAGGCGCAGGGGCTGTGCGTGTACGCGCTGGCGCTGCTGGGGGCGACGATGGTGTGGAAGTCGACGACGCAGCCGGCGCTGTTCCCGCCTCGCATCGAGGCGCTGCACTTCGCGTTCGCCGCGATCCTGCTCACGGCGACGTCGGTGCTGTCCATCCGCATGGGCGAGCTGCGCATGCGGCTGGCGGCGCGCAAGCTGGAGTTGCAGGACGCGGTCGCGACGATCCGCGCGCTGGCCCAGGTCGACGAGCTGACGCGCCTGAGCAACCGGCGCCACGTGTTCGAGCTGCTCAAGGCCGAACAGGCGCGCGGCGCGCGCTCGTGCGAGCCGCTGAGCGTCGTGCTGATCGACCTCGATCACTTCAAGGCCGTCAACGACCGCCATGGCCACGCGGTGGGCGATGCGGTGCTGCGCGGCTTCGCGCAGGCGCTGCGCGAGGGCCTGCGCGAGAGCGACGGCGCCGGACGCTGGGGCGGCGAGGAATTCCTGCTCGTGCTGCCGCACATGACCGCGGGCGACGCGGCGGCGCTCGTCGACCGCCTGCGCGGCGTGATGACCGAGCGCCTGCTCGATCCGACGGTGCCCGAGCTGCGCGTGAGCTTTTCGGCGGGCATCTCGGAGTGCGGCGGCGGCGAAGTGGCGCAGGACGCCATCGCGCGCGCCGACAACGCGCTCTACGAGGCCAAGCGCGCGGGCCGCGGCCGCACGGTGGTGCACGGCCGCGGCGCCTGAGGCGGGCGAATCGTCGAGGCCGCGGGCGGCCGTCCGATCGCCCGGCCTGCGGTCAGATCCGCGGTTCGCCGTCGCCGTTGACCAGGATGGTCGGGCCGGGCGCCTGCGTCGTCTGCACGTGGTGGCGCACGCCGTGGTACCAGTACGAGACGTCGTAGTGGTCGGGCGCCTGCGCGGGAACGCTGGTGCAGCGCGTGACCTGCTGCGGCTGCTCGGCGCCGCGGGCGATCTGCGAGCCGATCACCGCGCCGGCGATGGTGCCGCCGGCGGTGGTCGCCGTGCGGTTGCCGTTGTCGCCGATCTGGTGGCCCAGGATGCCGCCGATCAGGCCGCCGACGATCGCGCCGCCCGTGCGCGCGTTCGCGGGCGCGGCCGACTGCTCGACCCAGCATTGCTGCTGCGGCGCGGCATAGACCACGTGCACCGATTCGATCGGCACCGCCTCGACGTACTCCTGCGGGCGACGACGCCAGTCGTAGACGGGCAGGGGCTGCGGCGCGTAGCGGCTGTCCTCGAAGTTGTCCTCGTGGTGGACACGGCGTACCGACGAGATCATGTCGTTCAGGCCGGTGGAGCGCAGATCGGGGTAGCGGCCCGGGCGCAGGATCATGCAGCGGCCACCGAAGTCGGCGTGCTCGCACACTTCCCAACGGTGCTCGAACACGATGACCGACGAGGCGCGGTCGTTGAAGCCGTACTGCTGGAAGTTGTCGATCTCGCTCGAGGTGCCGAGGCCGCGGCCATGGAAGCCCGGGTGTTCGTAGAACACGATGTCGCCGGTGGGCGGCGGCGGTGCCACCGGTTGCGGCGGGGGCGGCGGCGGTTCGCGGTGCGCAGGACGGGCCGACGACAGGGTGTCGCCCAGGCCGACGGCGGCGAGGTCGGGGTACTCGCCCGGCACCAGGATCGCGCAGCGGTTGCGGAAGCCGACGTCCTGGCAGACCTCCCACGGCTCGCCCTCGACGAGGATCGACGATGCGCGGTCGTTGAAGTTGAAGTCGCGGAAGTCGGGTGCGGGCTGGACCAGCGTGACACGCTTGCCGTGGAAGCCCTCGTGGCTGAACAGCGTGATGGCCGCGCCGGCATGGCCGGCGGCGACGATGGCGGCCAGGGCGAGCGCGCGGGGCAGGATGGATTTCATGGGGCTCCTCGTTTGGATCGTGGATTGTCGACGCACTTCAGGTGTGGGCCTCCCCGATCTAACGCACGAACCCCCGAGCCGCATGACACGCCGGCCGTAACTTGACGTTTCGGCAACATTCGCCAGCGCGGGGCGGGCGCGGCGCGGCGGCCGCTGCGCCGCACGATCCGTCATCCTGCGCGAAGTCGCAGGATCCACTCCGGCCGAAACGCTTCCTCCGCGGTGGATCCTGCGACTTCGCGCAGGATGACGGCCCGGCGGGCGCCCACCCTGCACCTTGTCGTGCGATCCGCGCCAGAAGTCGTCGCGCGATCCGCGTCAGAACGATTCCCAGACGTCCTCTTGGTCCGCCGCGACCGATTCGGCCACGGGGGAAGCGATCGCCGCGGTCGCCGGCGCGGTCATGACAGCGGCCGTGCGGGCTGGCTTGACGCCGCTGCGCGTCGCGACGGCCTTCTGCTTTGCCGCGGCGGGGCGACGCAGCGCGGGCGCGGGCGGGACGGGGGCGGCGTCCGGCGGCGCCACGGCGACGCGCTCGTGGCCCGCGGCCAGCCTGAACACCGAGACCACCTGCGCGAGCTGCGCCGCCTGCACCTTCAGGCTCTCGGCCGCGGCGGCGCTTTCCTCCACCAGCGCGGCGTTCTGCTGCGTGACCTGGTCGAGCTGGTTGACGGCGTCGCCGATCTGGCCGATGCCCGTGCTCTGCTCCAGGCTGGCGGCGCTGATCTCGCCGATCAGGTCGTTGACCCGGCCGACCTGCGTGACGATGTCGGCCATCGACCTGCCCGCCTCGTCGACGAGGTGCGTGCCGCTCTCCACCTTCTCGACGCTCGTCCCGATCAGCGTCTTGATCTCCTTGGCCGCTTCCGACGAGCGCTGCGCGAGGCTGCGCACCTCGCCGGCGACGACCGCGAAGCCGCGGCCCTGCTCGCCGGCACGCGCCGCCTCGACGGCCGCGTTCAGTGCCAGGATGTTGGTCTGGAAGGCGATGCCGTCGATCACGCCGATGATGTCCACGACCTTTCGCGACGACTGCGAGATCTCCTCCATCGTCGCCACCACCTGGCCCACGACGCGTCCGCCCGCGCTGGCGGCGGCCGTCGCGCCGTTGGCGATCTGCGCCGCTGCGCGCGCCGTGTCGGCGTTCTGCTTGACGGTGGCGGTGAGCTCCTCCATCGAGGCGGCCGTCTGCTGCAGGTTGCTCGCCTGCTCCTCGGTGCGTTGGCTCAGGTCGGTGTTGCCCGCGGCGATCTGGCTGGAGCCGGTCGCGATCGAATCGGAGCTGTTGCGCACGCGCGAGACGATCGCCACGAGGCTGCCGTTCATGCGGTGCAGCGCGCGCAGCAGCTGGCCCACCTCGTCGGCGCCCGAGGCCGCGATCACGGACGCGAGGTTGCCTTCGGCGACGGCCTCGGCCACCTTCACCGCACTCGCCAGCGGACGCACGATCGAGCGGGTAATGACCCACGCCATCGCCGCGCCCACGAGCACCGCGGCCGCGAGCAGGCCCACGATGGCCAGGCGCGCGCTCGCATAGGTGTCCTGCGAGGACTTGTAGGCGCCGTCGGCACCCTTGCCCTGGAACTCCACGGCGTGGGCGACGCTGGCGAACAGCGCGTCGAAGCTGGCCTTGGATTCGCCTTCGTAGTCGGCGACCGCCTTGTCGTGGCCCTCGGGCGTCGCCGCGCCGGGGGCGATCGCCATCGACCTGCCGAGCGCGACGTAGTAGCGGTCGCGCGCGGCCTCGATCCCGCTGGCGATGGCGCGCTCCTCGGGCTGCTCGACGGTCGCCACGTAGGCCTTCCACGCCTCGGCGGCCCTCGCCTTGGTGGCCTCGATGCGCCTGGCTTGCGCGGCGAGCACCTCCGGCTGGCCGGACAGCAGGCTCGACGCCTCCGCGCGCCGCAGGATGCTCAGCTGCGTCTTGAATTCGCCGAGCATGCGCGTGGCCACCAGCCAGTTCGTCGCGATGTCGGTGGTGTTGTCGTTGACCTGCGCCAGGCGGCTGACCGCGAAGCTGCCGACGATGACCGCCAGCACGAGCACGCTCGCGAATCCGGCGATG
>Ga0207695_10011209_pt1 | contig 10873 bp, 8 predicted proteins | sample KBSC54metaG_FD_184354 | JGI IMG/M metagenome (GOLD analysis project Ga0207695, IMG submission 184354) | Corn rhizosphere microbial communities from Kellogg Biological Station, Michigan, USA - KBS C5-4 metaG (SPAdes) (version 2) | ecosystem: Host-associated > Plants > Roots > Rhizosphere > Soil... | reverse complement strand
GGGAGTCACCGTCGACTTTCCAATTCGTCCTGAAATCGGCGCTTCGACGCTGGCATAGGCAAGATTGATGCGACTTGTTTCGACGTTGGCCTTGGCTGCTGCCACATCAGACTCGGTCTCGCCCAATGTGGCAGCAGCGTCGTCGTAATCCTGTTTACTCACTGCGTTGATAGCGACAAGCTCCTTGTAACGCTCTGACTTCAGCCGAGCGGTCGTCAGGCTCGCCTGCGCCTTGGCCAATGCTGCAACGTTGCTATCGTAGGCGGCCTTGTAGGTAGCAGGATTGATCTGATAGAGCACCTGTCCGGCCTTGACGTCGCTGCCCTCGCGGAAATTTCTGGCCTTGATAATTCCATTGACCTGCGGCCGCACGTCGGCGATCTGGTACGGCACTGTGCGCCCGGGCAACTCCGTGCTGAGCGCGACCGGTTGCATCTGGACCGTAATGACACCGACGATCGGCGTACCCGTGGCAGGCGGCGCACCGCCTGGAGGTTTGCCGCATGCGCTTAGCATGCAAGAAATAGCTAAGGCGGCGGCCGGCCACAGGAAAATGACTTTGCGCATGAAGAACTCTCCGAGAAAGGAAATAAAAAAAGCAAATAACAAAACCATACTGTACGGTTATTATTGGTTGGTATTTTCTCGAAGTCAAGCAATACTGTACACTTCGGTATTGAAAAGGAGTTGCCCACTATGAGAGTTAAAACCGAGGAGAAACGTGAAGCCATCCTCGCTGCCGCTTCGGATGTCTTTCTGGAAGCCGGTTTTGAAGGGGCCTCGATGGCAGAGATCGCGGCCCGGATCGGAGGGTCGAAAGGGACGCTGTATGGTTACTTCAGTTCCAAGGAAGAGCTATTCGTAGCCGTTATGCACGAGGAAGCAAGGAAGCAATTTGAGCCCGTCTTTGCCTCCTTGGATAAAGAGGTGAAGGATCTGGAGAAGACTTTGCAGACTTTCGGCGAGAAGGTGCTGGAATTCCTCTGCTTGCCCTCCTCAATCCAGACGCGACGCGCCGTCTTGGCCGAATCTGGACGCAGCGACATCGGGAAGCGTTTTCATGAGCTAGGCCCCAAGGTGGGAATGCAACAACTCGCCGCATTCCTTGAGAAGCAAATGGATCTGCAAAGGCTGAAAAAATCAGATCCTATGCTGGCGGCACATCAACTAGCGGCGTTGCTGGAGTGCGAAACGGTAATGCCGTTAATGTTGGGGCTTGAGGAAACAATCTCAAAACCTCGCATTAAACTCGCAGTCAAATTGGCGTTGACGACATTTTTTGATGCTTATGCAATACCAACTGGATCTCAGAAGAAAAAGAAAGACGAATAGTTTTCGCAACCCATTGATCCACTCGATGGGTTTTATCTATTCGAAGTGCGCTCCCATTTATTGAACGGCGGTTCCTGACTACATGCCGGGCTCAACTTGCATTCCAACGGCAACTATATATTCGGCAACGTTGAGTGCCAGCATATGCCTTTAGATGAAATTGAGAAAATCAGTGTTCTGGATAGCTCTTCCCAAGAATTGAACGCAGTATTGAATTCAACGAGCGCGTCGTCACGACCGCAAGTTTGCCAGCTCATACATTGGCAGGCATTGGGCAGGCATTGAGCGGGCTATTCCACGGCAGCTTGCTCAGTGCCACGAGAACTTCTATGGCCGCCTTACGGGTGATGAATTCTCCACCCCACTCTGAGTAGATTTCATCCTCAACAATAAACATGGTCCAGGCTAGGCAACTTCTCGATGGGACGTCTGGCATAACAGAGAGTTGAAACTCAAAAACCGCATATTGATATACAAACTTATTCGTTGATAGCGCCACCTCCCTCGCGGTGTAATGCCTTTCTTAGCCTTACTCAAGGCGGAGCCGCCATCCCCATCCTATGACGTGTGCCGCCTTTTCACGGAGCCAGCACCGACATGTCCAGCGCAACCGCATTACTGCAACGCCCTACAGAAACTGAGGAACAGGATTTCAGCATCCGCTCTTTTGACGGCCCGCTTGGCGCCGAGATCAACGGGCTGGATCTGAATCTGCCTGTCTCCGCACAAGACGTCGCCACGATCCGCGCAGCGCTGGTGAAGCATGGCCTGGTGGTGTTTCGCAATCAGCGTATTACGCCGGAGCAGCATGTGGCGTTTAGCCGCCGCTTCGGGCCGCTGCAGGTGCATGTGCTGAATCGTTTTCATCTGAAGCAGCATCCGGAAATTCTGATTGTGTCCAACGTGGTCGAGAACGGCCAGCCGATCGGTCTGGTGGATGCCGGTGCCGACTGGCACTCGGATCTGTCGTACATGCCCAAGCCTAGCCTTGGGTCGCTGTTGCATGCGCAGGAGCTGCCGCCGGAACAGGGCGATACGCTGTACGCCAACATGTTCAACGCCTATGACACCTTACCGGCGGATGTGAAGCAGACGCTGCAGGGTCGCAAAGCGGTGCATTCTTATGTGTATCGTTATCGCCGATTGCAGGCACTGACGCCATGGCGTCCTGACCTGACACAGAAGCAGATCGACGACGTGCCTGAGGTCGAACATCCGATCATTCGCACGCATCCGGAAAACGGTCGCAAGGCCTTGTTTGTGAGCGAAGGCTTTACGTCGCATATCGTGGGGATACCGAAAGATGAGAGCGATGCGCTGTTGAAGTTTTTGCATGAGCACACCATTCGCGCGGAGAACGTCTATACGCACAAATGGCGCGCGCACGATATCGTGTTCTGGGATAACCGCAGCACCGTGCATTACGCAGCAATCACGCCGCAGCATTTGCGCCGCACGCTGTATCGCACGACGGTGGAAGGCGATGTGCCGTTTTAAGGTGTATCGTTGAATTATTACTATCTTGGCAATGAATAGGTAGGACTGTGTCGCAAAAAGCCCTCGTTTGAGGGCTTTTTTATTAGCAATCTTGCATTGTTGCCATTGAATAAGGAACGCCGCTCATCGCATCATGTCCAAATTGCATCCGCCGCATTATTCAAACAACATTAGGAGAAAGCAATGAAATTCCGGACAACTTTCATGATCGTCGTATTGGCCCTGGTCGGCATTTTTGCCGCTGTGAACTGGGGGGCTTTTTTGGCGCCCACGCAGTTGACGCTGGTGTTCACGGATTTTCAGGCGCCGCTGGGGCTGGTGATGCTGGGCGTGGTGATCGTGCTGACGGCGGTCTTTCTGATGTATGTGATGGCGTTGCAGACCAGTGTGCTGTTTGAGACGCGCCGTCTGACCAAGCAGCTTGATACACAACGCGATCTGGCTGACCAGGCTGAGAAGTCGCGCTTCATCGAATTGCGCGGCTATCTGCAAAGTGAATTGCAGCAGCTGCAGCAACGTCAGAACGCTCACCTGAGCGCGTTGACCAACAAGCTGGAGTCGGTGCAGCAAGATATTCAGCAACGCGGCCAGCTGACGGAAAACGTTGTCGCTGCGCAGATCGGTGAACTGGATGATCGTCTGCAACGACATGGTGTTGGAGTGAGTGCTGTCGGCATCAAGGCGATCTGAGCCTCACTACTCCTTCTTTCAATCCGCTGTTTTTTCTTCTTTCAAAAACAATGCCCCGTAAGGGGCATTGTTTTTTGCGGCCATGACGCCATCGATGAGACACCCGCTGCACCCAAGAGGTAGCAGACCGGCATCCGGTCACATCGGATTTTAGACGCCGTAACGCGTGCGATACGCGGCCACAGCATCCTTGTATTGCGAGAGTTGCGCGTCGGCGCCGGCGTGGGCCAGGTATTCCAACAGGTCGTTAAGGTTGCCGATGGAGATCACGGGCATGTCGTAGGCCTTGGCGACTTCTTGCACGGCAGAATGGGCCGACAAGGCGTCGTCTTTGCCGGAGCGCTCCATGCGGTCGAGTGCGATCAGGACGGCGCATGGGGTCGCGCCTGCTGCGCGGATCATGTCGACCGATTCGCGTACCGAGGTGCCTGCCGAGATGACGTCGTCAATGATGACTACGCGACCTTGCAACTTGGCGCCGACGATGGTGCCGCCTTCGCCGTGGTCCTTGGCTTCTTTGCGGTTGTAGGCGAAAGGCACATTGCGCCCGTGGCCGGCCAATGCGACGGCGGTGGCGGACGCCAGCGTGATGCCCTTGTAGGCGGGGCCGAAGAGCATGTCGTATTCCACGCCCGACGCTTGCAGCGTCTGCGCGTAGAACTGCGCGACCTTGGCCAGCGCGGCGCCTTCGTTGAACAGGCCGGCATTGAAGAAGTACGGCGAGGTGCGGCCCGCCTTGGTGATGAACTCGCCGAAGCGCAGTACGCCTGCGGAGACGGCGAACTCAATGAATTCTTGTCGTAAGTTGCTCAAAATATATTCCCGAAAAATTGTCTGCGGAGAAACCCGCGCGCTGCCGCCCGACAGCGCTGGCTTGCAAAGACCCACATTTTAAATGAATCAGGTATGCTACGCGCCTGACTTTTACGTGAGTTTCCCCATGCCAAAAATCGTCTCCGCCAATCTCAACGGCATCCGCTCCGCCGCCAAAAAGGGTTTCTTCGAGTGGATGACCAAGGAATCCGCCGACTTCATCTGCGTGCAAGAGCTCAAGGCGCAGGAAGCCGACATGACAGAAGATTTTCTGACGCCGAAGGGTTATGTCGGCCATTTTCACTACGCGGAGAAGAAGGGTTACTCCGGTGTCGGCCTGTACAGCAAACGCAAACCTGACGCTGTGCGTATCGGTTTTGGCACCAAGGAGTTCGACGATGAAGGCCGCTATGTCGAGTGCGACTTCGGCGACATCACGGTGATCTCGCTGTATTGCCCGTCTGGTTCGTCGAGCGAAGAACGCCAGCAGGCGAAGTTCCGCTTCATGGAAGTGTTCTTGCCGCACTTGCAGGAGTTGAAGGACAGCGGCCGCGAGATCGTCATCTGCGGTGACTGGAACATCGCGCACAAAGAGATCGACCTCAAGAACTGGAAGAGCAACCAGAAGAACTCGGGCTTCCTGCCGGAAGAACGCGCCTGGCTGACACGCGTGTTCGATGAGCTGGGCCTGGTGGACGTGTACCGCACCATCCATCCTGAAACCACCGGCGACGCCTACACCTGGTGGAGCAATCGCGGCCAGGCCTGGGCCAACAACGTGGGTTGGCGCATCGACTATCACATCGCGACTGCCGGTATCGCCAAGAAGGCGAAGACGGCTGCGATCTACAAGGAAGAACGCTTCTCGGATCATGCACCGCTGACGATTGATTACAAGGGCTGATCGCCTTTGTATGCCGCTTAAGCGTTGCTCGCGCTTCGCCGGCGGCAATAAAAAAGCCCTCGATAACGAGGGCTTTTTTGTGCGCGGAAGAAAACCGCTCGCGTAAGCTTTCGATTACGCGGCAGCTTTTTTCGGAGCGGCCTTTTTAGCGGCAGGCTTCTTTACTGCTGCAGGTTTCTTGGCGGCGGGCTTCTTCGCTGCTGCGGATGGTTTGGCCTTGGCAGTGGCAGTCGTTTCGGCATCGTCGCCTTCTGCTGCGGCTGTTGCAGCTTTGCCCTTGGCTGGCGCCTTGGCTTTACGCTCTTCAAACTCGAAGCTGATCTTGCCGTCCTTACCACGGGCCAGGAATGCCTTGAACGGGCGACGTGTACGTTGCGAGATGAAGCCCGGCAACAAATCGGTCTTGCCTTCGTTGAGCAGCTTGGCCATTTGCTCCGGCAGGATTTCTTGCTGAAGGATGATACGGCCGCTACGGAAATCGCATGCCTTTGGCTTGGCGACCTGTTTTTCGCAAACATAAGCCAGACCCATTTCGTAGACGCCGCTGCCGCATTTCGGACAAGGGCCGAGTGGTGTCTGTTCGCTGAAGTCAACCGGTTCACCGCCTTCACCTTCGCCGTCATTCTGGCCGAAGTCGAACTCAAGCTTGAAATTCTTGATTTCTTCGTCACGTGAGATCTTCAGGATCGCCGCGAACGGACGGCCCATCTTGGAGCGGAAACCTTGCAGCGGGCCGATGGTGCGATTGGCCAGCAATTCTTCCACTTCCGGAATTTCAAACTGACGACCGGCCGGCGTCTTGCTCATCGAGAATTCGCACTTGGTGCAGGCGAAACGGCGATAGTTTTCCTTCACCACGCTGCCGCAGTTCGGGCAAGGCGTCTTCAATGTTGCGTAATCGCCGGGGATGGTGTCGTTGTCGTATTCCTTGGCGCGCTTGACGATGACTTGCGTCATCTGGGCGATCTCGCGCATGAACTCTTCACGGCTGATCTTGCCGCGTTCCATCTGCGCCAGCTTTTGTTCCCATTCGCCGGTCAGTTCAGGCTCGGTCAGCTCGTCCACGCCGAGGCCGTGCAGCAGCGTCATGAGCTGGAACGCCTTGGCGGTCGGCATCATTTCGCGGCCTTCGCGCAGCAGGTATTTTTCGTTCAGCAGACCTTCGATGATGGCAGCGCGCGTCGCCGGCGTGCCAAGGCCCTTGCCGGCCATCGCTTCGCGCAGTTCGTCTGAGTCGATCAGCTTGCCGGCGCCTTCCATGGCGGACAGCAGCGTTGCTTCGGTATAGCGTGCAGGTGGTTTGGTGACCAGCGCGTTGGCGGTAACCTTGTCGGTCTTGACCTTTTCGTCCTTGGCGACGGCAACCAGCGTACCGCTGTTTTCGTCTTTCTCGTCGACGATGTCCTTGCCATAGATTGCCAGCCAGCCCGGATTGGTCATGACCTTGCCTTCGGTCTTGAACTGATGGCCGGAGACTTCGGTGAAGCGCGTGGTGACCTGGAACTCTGCCGCCGGGAAGAACACTGCCATGAAGCGGCGTGTCACCAGGTCGTACAGTTTTTGTTCCGGCTCGGACAGGTTCTTCGGGACTTGCGTGGTCGGGATGATCGCAAAGTGATCGCTGATCTTGGTGTTATCGAAGATGCGCTTGTTCGGCTTGACCCAACCCTGCTTGAGGATCTGCTTGGAGAACTGGTGGTAGTTATTGTTCTCGGACAGCGACTCCATCGTTTCCTTGACGGTCTGCAGGTAGTCTTCCGGCAGATGGCGCGAATCGGTACGCGGATAGGTCAGGACCTTGTGCTTTTCGTACAGGGCCTGCGCCAGACCGAGCGTGTTCTTGGCCGAGAAGCCGAAGCGCGAGTTGGCTTCGCGTTGCAGGCTGGTCAGGTCAAACAGGCCGGGTGCCATTTGCGTGGTCGGCTTGGATTCTTCCGTGACGGTGCCGATCTTGCCACGGCAGGCGGCGACGATGGATTCGGCAGCGGCTTTGCTCCACAGACGCTCAGGACGTTTCTCAGGATCGTTCTCGTCCTTCTTGTGCATCTTGTCGAGCCAGCGGCCTTCATAGATGCCGGCGGCACAGACGAACTCGCCGCGCACTTCCCAAAAATCACGGGAGACGAACTTCTTGATCTTCTCTTCGCGCTCGACCACGATCGACAGGGTCGGTGTTTGCACGCGGCCGACAGTGGTCAGGTAGAAGCCACCTTCTTTCGAATTGAAAGCGGTCATGGCGCGTGTGCCGTTGATGCCAATCAGCCAGTCCGCTTCGCTGCGGCAACGGGCGGCGTCGGCCAGCGGCAGCATGTCTTCATCCTTGCGCAGATTGGCGAAGCCGTCGCGAATCGCGCCCGGCGTCATCGATTGCAACCACAGGCGCTGCACCGGTTGCTTGGCTTTGGTGTATTGCGCGATCAGGCGAAAAATCAATTCGCCTTCTCGCCCGGCGTCGCATGCGTTGATCAGGCCGGTGACGTCCTTGCGCTTGATGAGCTTGTTCAGCGCTTTGAGGCGCGACTCGGTCTTGGCGATAGGGTTGAGCGCAAAGTGCGGCGGAATCATCGGCAGATGCGTGAAGGTCCATTTGCCGCGTTTGACGTCGTATTCCTCGGGCACCGCGATTTCCAGCAGGTGACCGACGGCGGAGGACAGTACGTATTCGTCGGATTCGAAATACTCATCGTGCTTGGTAAAGCCGCCGAGCGTCTTCGCGATATCGTTCGCGACAGAGGGCTTCTCGGCAATGATGAGGGTCTTGCTCATAAATGTGATCTCAAAAGAGGATACAAAGTGTGGTCGTCAGCTACTTGCCGGGCAGCACCAAAATGAGGCGGCCTGACAAAATTTATATTGCGTATTGGCAATATGCTTTTTATATAGTAGCTAATATTCGAGGATTGCGGGGGAATGATAAGCGCGATGCGGAAGAAACGGCAAGCACGACGGCTCGCCTGTGGTTGCCGACAGACGCGCCGGACAAGGCAAAGTCAGGAAAATAACGACCTGATTTAGTGCAGCAGACGCGGTTCGTCGTCGTCTTCATCGAGGAACAGTTCATCGAACATCAAACCGTCCGGTTCCTTGCCCTGGCTCCACAAAACCATCAATACGATGACCTTGAGTTTTTCCAGCGAGACGGGCGTATCGCCGATTGCCAATGCACGTTCGATAACGATTTCTCGCTGGACGGCGTTGAGCATTTTGGCGGATTCGAGGAACTGGATGAAACCGACGGCTTCCGTACCCAATACGTCCATTTCTTGCGTGGCGTAAATGCGGATACCGAAGGAGAAGGCGGTTTGCTGAGGATACTGATCAGCGAATTCGTGATTGGCTTCTTCCAGATCGGTCAGCCAACCGAGGGCTCGCGTGATTTCCTCATCCTCAAAACCAATGGCGGTCAATTTCTTGACCAAGGCCGCTGGTTCAGGGCAGGCATCGGGGCGATAGTAGGTTTCGTACAGATAAACAAGGACGTCAAACATGGCTATACTCTATCGCGAAGGTTGACACAACACAAGTCTACGAATCCAGTATGGCAGGATTTTCAAATTTTCGCTGAATATCTTTTGATTGCCGTTCGAACATTGCCACGTCGTGTTGTCGTTTAATTTATACGACGATACAAGCCTCCCGGTAAACATTCGACAACACCCTCCATCTCCAACGTCAGCAAATGCGCGTTCAACGCAGCGGCATCAAATCCGCTGCGCATGCTCAACATGTCACCCGCAATCGGATCGAAACCCATTGCTCGCAAGACGACGTCGTCTTCGCGATTATTCGTGGGCGTCGAACTGGTTGATGTTGACGATGCTGCATGCAATGACGACGGTGGTAATAGCGACGGCAAGGACAAGCGCGATGGCGACGACAGCGGCAACTTCCCCAGTTCTTCGAGAATATCTTCCGCCGACTCGACCAGCTTGGCGCCTTGCTTAATCAACAAGTGACAGCCTTTGGACAATGGCGAATGAATTGAGCCGGGAATCGCAAACACATCGCGCCCCTGCTCCGCGGCCATTCTCGCCGTGATCAGCGAGCCTGATTGCGCGGCGGCTTCCACCACCAGCACGGCACGCGACAATCCCGAAATGATCCGGTTGCGACGTGGAAAATTGCTGGCAATCGGTGGCATGCCGAGCGGATATTCGCTGACGATACAGCCCTCTTCTGCGAGACGATGCGCGAGAGTGCGATTGCGCGCCGGATAGACGATATCCAGGCCGGTGCCGATCACCGCAACGGTCGAACCAAAGCCGCGCAAGCCACCCTGATGTGCTGCGGCATCGATGCCGAGCGCCAGGCCCGATACGATGGTCAGCCCGGCACGGCTGGCCGCATCGGAAAAATGTTCACTGTTCTGAATACCTTGTGTCGTGGCATTGCGACTGCCGACAACCGCCAGCGATGTTGCGGCAAGCAATTCCGCACGTCCTTTTATATAGAGCAGCACCGGCGGATCGGAAATATTGAGCAAGGCTTGCGGATAATCGGCATCGGCCAGCGTCACGATGCGATTACCGGGTTCATCAACCCAGTCCAGGGTGCGCTCGATATGGTTTTGCATCATCGCCGACGGCGCTTTCAACAAAGCACGTGCGATGCGCCCGGTCACGACGGCGCTCAATGCTGTGACATCTGCGGCAAAGATATCCGACGGCATGCCGAACGCCGTCAGCAGTCGGCGGGCGACCTCCACGCCGACGCCTTCGGTTTGCGTGAGGCGAAGCCAGTCGGAGAGTTCTGTTGTGTCGTTCAGAGAGGCATTATTCAACATCCTTGATGCTCGTTCTTTCTTGCTGTGGCGCGTACGCCTTATCCCCCACCTGCACCGGTTCGAGTGCTTGTGTGATCAAGCCATACGAAACACGATCGAATACACGCACAATCAGCAAGCGGCCACGCTCCTCTTGCGGGAGCTGTCGGATCCGCGACGCTTGCTGTGTACGTGGAATTGCTTTTGCTACGTCATGTGAAAACGGAATGGCTGCGGCAGACAGACGCAATAGCTTGCCCTCGCTGATGCCATCCAGCGCGCCCTTGTTAATCGCCACGATCTGGTGCTGCCCTGCATGGGCGGTGCCATCGGCGATAGAGACAATCAGCGCGTCAACTGCCAATGAGGAATGCTGCGACGAGATGGCGCGTAGCGCAGCAAGATCACCCTGAAACGGCATGGCAAGCAGACGATCACCGATCATGATTTCCCGCGAGGCGTCCACGATCAAAAAGCCTTGCAGTCCGTCTTCTGCCGGCTCTTGCAATAAGGCAGTCCCGAGCAGCACAAGCTCGTCGCCGAGAGACTCTTTACTCAACGGATCCGACAGATGCCGCCCCGGCCGGACGATGCGAAATTCAGACTCGCCGCGCAATTCTCCCTGCACGTAAATCTTGTCATCCTTACCCAGATAGCTACGTCGTTCTTGTGCAGCAACGATGCGTGGAGCGGCCTCCAGCAAAGTCCTGTCGAACACCATCGGCGAGCGCCACGGCTGGGTCAGCGTGCGATTCGAAATCGTCGCAGCCGGTGCCGTCGGCAGCGCGACGTTCCTGATTGCAGGAACAACATGGGTCGCAGGCAAGGTGGCCTCTTGCGCATCCGGCGGTGTTGCACAAACGTCGCCGGCAAGC
>Ga0207695_10011202_pt1 | contig 10879 bp, 9 predicted proteins | sample KBSC54metaG_FD_184354 | JGI IMG/M metagenome (GOLD analysis project Ga0207695, IMG submission 184354) | Corn rhizosphere microbial communities from Kellogg Biological Station, Michigan, USA - KBS C5-4 metaG (SPAdes) (version 2) | ecosystem: Host-associated > Plants > Roots > Rhizosphere > Soil... | reverse complement strand
ACCAGGAAGAGATGCAGCCCTGTGAGTGATGCCCCTGTACTGGCATAACCACTGGTGGAAGTTTTGATCTCCCATGGATTGCCCAAGGCGCGGAAATCGAGTCCGCCAAAGGTAATATGATCTTCCGGAACCGTGCTCAATTTTTTAGCGAGGAACGAAATCCAGTACGTTTCCTGAAACTGGCCAAACGTATGGCTGAGGGTACGGGTGGCTCTTTCAATCCCTGTGGCAGCTCCCGTCAAACGCAGGGCCACGCTCGATGACGGCAGGCCGGGATAGGAGAAGGACCCGCCAAAGGTCTTGGCGTTGCCCGCCCCCCCGGAGACCGACCAGGCGGAGGTCCAGCCACTGCCTCCATTCAACCCACCAAGGACTGTGGCGCTGGCATATGCAAATCCTTCATAGGCATAGGAACCAGCAAACTGGTATTCGTAGGCTCCCATGTCTGGAGCAAGGCCTTGCGGCACTGGATTGTCTTCGAAATCCCCGGTGAAGCTCAAGTTGTCTCCCGTATCAATGGCCGGAGATCCGACCTGGAGACCGAAGTCATTGGCAGCGGGATTCACCCACAGGGGATCCGACGCGAACGAATGAGTGTCATAAGCGGTCGCCTGCCATGCCGCCAGGGTGGGATAGGACGTGGCGCCAAAACGGATGAACGCCCCCCCGGTCTTGTTTTGCCAGATGTTGTGATCGATGGTAAGCGATTCCCCAGCCAGGATGGACGACGTCATGTTGAGCCGGTAATAGGTCGAGAAGCTGGCATCGTTCCAGGCAATATTGTTTTCGATTTTTCCGCTGAAACCCCCACGCTCAATGATGATCCCGTAATAGGTGTTGTAGAAGGTATTGTTGCAGAGGAGGAAGTTGCTGCGATTGGCCGACCCATCCCCCGCGGGATCGCCGTTATGCTGGCGGGTGTCATCGGTGATGGTGATACCGGCGGAGCCGCTGCTGAATTGCGGGGCGTTGTTGGTCACCACATTGTAGTAAACCTGGATACCACTGGCATCGATATCACGGGATATGCGAATGCCGCCATAGATTCCGGTCCCGGTGATATAGTTATAGCTGACGATATCGTTATCGCCACTGACCGCGACGCCAAATTTTCCGGCGGTACAGGTATTGCCGGAAACAATTCCGTTGGCGCCGCACTGGGCGATGATGCAACCCTTTTCGACATCGACGTTCGGACGGGTCACCACGTTGTTGAGGATTTGAAAATTATCGGTGGAATGGGGACCGCGATCCCCCTCCACCTGAATGCCGTCGCCGCCGCTGTTCACCCCACCATCGAGCACGTTTTCGATCAGGTTGTTGGTGACGATGGCCTGGATGGAATTCCAGATGAGGATGCCGTCTCCGAGTGCGTAATTGATGTGCGTATTATCAACGGTGAAATTGTCGCTGTTGCTCGCATTAACGCCCGCGCCGTCGCCGGTCGCGGAATTCGCGAAAAACAACTCGCAGTTTTTTACCGTCCAGAATTTCGAGGACTGCACATTGACACACGAGGAATTGGTCTTTTCGAGCCGCAATCCAATCAGGGAGTTATGATAAAAAAAGGTTTTGGGAGCGACGCCGCTGGACTGACAAAAAACCGCATTGTTGCGTTGGCCGGCCTCAATGAGGTGCGTAGTCGGATCAGCTCCGATATTGATATAGAGAATGCCTCCGCTCCAGAAATATTGATTGGCGGTCAACGTGGTCGCGGAAGCAGCTTTTTTAAGAAAGGTGCTGTCGGAGGTCACCATATAGGTCGCTGCGGCCAGGGGTGCCTGGTAGGTATTAGCGGTGCCGCTGGTGTAAAGTGTCCAGCCCGTGACCACATTGGCCCCGCTGATCACCGGCTTCGCTCCCGTGCCGTAGGAAGTGTATGTCGTCATTGCGCCGGTCTGACTGCCGGATTTAACCGTCAAGGTTTCCCGCCAAATATCGCCACACTTGAAATAAATAGTGTCGCCAGGTGTGAAAGTGGTGGCGTTGAGCTTGGCAATCGTTTTCCACGGTAAAGCGGCCGTGGAAGTAGGGTAACTGTCACTTGCGTTGGGATCCGAGGAGGAAACGTAGTAGGTGGCTGCCCGGGCCGAGAGGACGGACAGCAGGGTGAGGAGTACGATCCGGAGCGCATTGATATACCAATAAGCAGGAGCGATTGTTTTCATGCGGCAACAATTACCTCAATCACCGCCCAGGAATCACGGCCCGTGATGTTTTTCCCGTAAAGCTTCCTGCTCCAACTTGGGCGATTGCTTCCTGTCCGTTGCTATTTTCTTTTTAAAAAGCATCCATGAACCTCTGAAAAACCAGATGACTTCCTGGCCGACAGGCACGATGAGGAACCAGGCCCCAAGACCAATGCGCATCACCAGGGTGAACTAGCCGAAACATACCCGCGGACGTTCAAGTTTCTCTTTCTCAGTGGAAAAGCAAAGAGAGCAGCACCCAAAGAGGGCGAGACGCCGCGCCGCGTCCGTGGTAGACCGGAGGTATGTTCCCCTGTGAAGCTGCATTGAGCTCGCTGCCCGAACGGCTGCTCGTTGGCGTGTCGGGCGGAGTCGACTCGATAGCGCTGCTGCATGCCTTGGCGAAGGTGGGACGCAAGCCAGTGGTATTGCATTTCGATCATGGTTGGCGTTCGGAAAGCGGGAAGGACGCCCAGTCTGTACGCATGGAAGCGGAGCGACTTGGCCTGACATTCGTTGGCAGAAAGATGCGCTCCATTGGGAAAAATCATCGTGAGACGGAGGCCCGCACCGCGCGCTATGCGTTTTTTGCGAGGACTGCTAAACGGTTGCACGTTCCCGATTTGGTGCTGGCCCATCACGCCGACGACCAGGTGGAAACGTTTCTCATGCAACTTTTACGCGGCAGCGGCGCAGCAGGTCGCGGAATGGATTTTCTTAGTCGACGCGCGGGACTGGTCCTGCATCGCCCATGGCTTGGCCTCTGGAAGGCAGACCTCATCGCCTACGCGAAGAAGCACCGGCTCCAGTGGCGCGATGATGCTACCAACGCGGATACCCGGCACCGGCGCAATTTGATTCGTCGGAAGGTGCTGCCCTATTTGCAAAAGCAGATTGGGAAGCAAATGTCGGATAATCTATTGCGAGCCGCTGAAATCTCCCGTGCGGAAAGCGAGTGGCTCGATGCTTTATGCGCCGAGAAAGCGGGAGAAAAAGAACTAACCGTAAAAACGCTGCGGGCAGCTCCCCTCGCCCAGCAACGTCGGACGATCCTGCGTTGGCTACAAGCCCGCGGCGTGAAAGACATTTCCTTCGCCGACGTGGAAGCGGTGCGTGGACTGCTGGATAAGGTTGTTCCCGCGAAGATCAATCTCCGTGCGGGTAAATTCGCACGCCGGCGGGCTGGGAAAATTTTCGTGGAGTAAATACCTCGGCCTCAGACCGCAGGCACCTTAGGCATTATCGGATATAAAACGTCTCCGGCACCCATTTCTTGTTCTTGAGAGTGACGCGCTGCCAGCCGGATTTGTCATTGGTGGCGATCCAGCGTCGTTCTTCCTTGCGGTAGTGCCAGTCCTTGTCGACCTGATAGTAGATTTGCCGGTCGCGGATTTCGAGGATGTTGCAAATCTCGTGATTGTGATGATTTTCCTGATCGAAATCAGTCAGGATCGGATTGGCCATATGCGAGTAGAGGGCATTGAGCTCGCGCAGGAGAGCGCTTTCTTTTATGCCAAGATCGCGAATGGTGAGGCCAAGCTTGCGGGCCTCGCGGGCCGTGATCGGGTAGGAATGGGACGGGTAATTCGCGTTGAGCTCGCGGCTGATCCGCGCGGCGCGTTTGCCCGTCGGCATATGGTAGCTGAGCAACTCCTGGCAAATCCGGATGGAAAGCGAACTGGAACGGTCGAGTGCGCCAATAACCAGCGGGTGCAGGTAGCGGTAGACTTCGGGGTAAGGGTTGCCCTTGACGTGCTGCTCCTTCCACAACCTCAGGATGCGCGAGACCTCGTCCTGGCTGACGGACACAACCTCGTTGCGGCTGTCGACCGGTGAAAGCTGATGCTTGAGACTGCTGTCGACCGCCGTGAGGTAGGAGGTCGGGCCCATGTGGATTTCATTGGCTCCCAAGGCAACCATGGTCGCGGCGGAGGCACACTCGAACGGCGCGTAAAGAACGACCCGCTTGAACTTGCTGCGCAACAGATGGACAAGACGCAGGGCGGCCTCGGGATTGCCGCCATCCGACTTAAGGAAAAGCCCCACTGCATCACCGGTCTTTCGCGTATCGAGCAGTTGCGACATGGCCATGACGTCGTTCTGGCAGATTGAGCCGCCGGACGAGGTCCAGTAAGCCAGCAGGGGCAGACCGGTCACCTTTTCAAACTGGGCGAAAATCGCCTGGGTTTCCCTGGTCAGGATGGGGGCCCGCTTGGTGGGCGTGGGGCGGGCGGCGATGATTCCGTTTTCAGGGGCAAGCTTGGCGCGGGGACGGGGCATGAGGTCTTTTAGCATCTCACGCCCCGTATTGGGAAGCAAGGGACGGATTACATCAACCATACTCCGGAATTAAGTCGTCGTAACCGGTGCAGAATCGGTTTGCATGTCCCAAACCAGTGGCTACATACATAAATGGCCTCTTCCCTCCTCCGTCGTCTTCCCGCCCCATCGTCCACGTTGATTGCCCTCCTTTTGGGCGTTACCTTGCTGGCCACGGGCTGTCACCCCCGAGTCAAAGACCCCAAGGACCCGAAGTTCATCGTGGCCGAAAAAGGTACTTGGACAATCACCCGCGGTGATCTCGACAAAGAGATCAATTCCTATCTGCAGCAACACCAGACGACCCTCGACCAGGTCCCTCCGGCCAAACTCCCCCAGTTGGAGACCTTCATGCTCGACAACATGGTGCTCAAGAAGCTCTTGTTGGAGAAGGCAGCCACCATGCAATTGAAGGATGTCGACAAGGACACCGACGCACAGATCGAGGCCATCAAAGGCCGCATTCCCCCGGGCAAGGACCTGGCGACGGAACTTAAGTCGGTCGGCCTGACCCTCGATGAGTTGAAACAGCGCATCCACGATCAGGTTGTCATTACCAAGGTACTCGAAGCAGAGGCCCTGAAGGACACCACGCCGAGCGAGGTGGAAGTGACTGAGTTCTACACCAAGAACAAGGACAAGTTCAATGTCCCGCCGCAAGTCCGCGCGAGTCGCGTCCTCGTTCTCGTGGACGAAAAAGCCAGCCCCGCCGACAAGGCCGCCAAGAAGAAGCTCATCGACAAGGCTCACGACCGGGTTGCCAAGGGCGAGGAATTTTCCAAAGTGGCCACGGAAGTCTCCGAGGACCAGTACTCCAAGGCCCGCGGCGGAGATCTCAGCTGGTTCAAGAAGGGTGAGACCGGTGAACCGGAACTCGAGGCAATCGCCTTCAATGCCAAAACGGGTACGGTCAGTGCGGTCTTTCAATCGCCGATGGGTTATGAATTCATCAAGGTGACCGACACCAAGCCGGGCGGCATTGCCTCCCTTGCCGACGCCAGCCCGACCATCTCCAAGTACTTGGGCGACATGAAAAAGCGGCAGGCGGAAGACGCCTATACCACGAAGCTCCTGGCGGATCCGGAGGTCAAGTTCTACTTGGTGCGAGTCGACCTGCACGCGCCCACGCCTCCGGCAGGTGGCCCCTCGGCCCCTCCTTCGCCCGATGCGCAGGCTACCCCTGCTCCGGCGCCGGAAGCTCCGGCCCCCGCTCCCGCGACGCCTCCTCCTTCTCACTAGATTGCATGGGTAGAGGGACACGCTTCGCGGCGTGTTCCTCCAGCCAGCTCAACAATGAGCTGAATCAGGCCGAGGGCGCTGGCGTGTAATAAGTCGCCACGCCCTTTTCGAAATCAAACGTGATCGAGCGGTTGCCTTCGAATTTATCGAGCACGAATTTCGCGTCGATGTCCTTGAGCGGTTTCTCCAGCTGGCTCACCACCGTTTGCGCAAAGGCTAGATCGGCCTGCTCGTACATGGTCGCAATAGGAAAGACGAGGTCCTCCTCCGCCACCTCGACCCAGGCGGCATCCCCTTGCTGGGAGCCGTCCAGCGCGTAGTCACGGATGGCCGAGAGGAGCTGGACCCGCGGCTGCTTGTAAAACCAGCGGGGAGCTTCGATGAGCGAACCGAATTTACGGAGGTCCTCCTCGAGCTTCGCAATCTGCTTTTCCTTGAAGGCTGCCCCCAGGAAGCGAAGCATCGACTTGTCGGTCTTGATCTCCTCAAGCTGCTTCTCGACTTCCTTGTACTGCCTGAGCTTGGTGATATCGGCGATTAGGCGCTTGAACGAGGCGGACACGACGCCCTCCTTGACGACATCAAGATCGCGCGTGATGCCCAGCTTTTCCCCCAGCCGTTCGGGCGAATCCCCCAGCGCCAGCACTTCTCTTGTCCGGGTCAGGGCCGCTTCCAGGTCGAAACTCGCCGCGATGATATGCATGGGATACGCGCAACTTAAGGCGAACTCTGCGATTTTACCATTGGAATGTGAAGCGTCCCAGCCGCTGACCGATCTCGGTCACGACGCGGGCTTCCTCGTCCGTGTCGGTGGCGGCAAAGGTCACGCTGAAGCGGACATAAGCGCCGACATCGTCCCAAGGCACGGTGGAGATGAGGTTTTCAGTGATCATCCATTGGCTGAAGGCTTCTGCCGTGGGAAAATCGAATGACTTGCCGGAGCCATCCGCGGCCTTGGCGCTTTTCGGTGCAGCCACATAGAGGAAAAAGGAGCCCTTGGGCTTCTTGGCCTTGAAGCCGACCTTGTTCAGCGTCGAAACAAGCAAATCCATACGGCGCGAGTACTTCGCGGCGATACCGACGGTGATTTCAGGATGCGCGAAGGCATAGGCGCTCGCGTGCTGAATAGCGAGAAACTGTCCGGAATCCGTATTGTCCTTCACGTCGCCATAGGCCTTCACGAGGAGTTCGTTCCCGGCGACAAAGCCGCAGCGCCAGCCGGTCATGTTGAAGTTCTTGCTCGTGGAGTGAAGTTCGATCCCGACATCCATCGCACCAGGGGTCGCGAGGAAACTCATCGGCATACCGTCGAAAACGAGCGCCGCATAGGCGAAATCGTGAATGACGATGATCTTGTTCTTCTTCGCAAACTCGACCACCTCGGCGAAGAACTCCGGCGTAGCGCTGGCGCCAGTCGGGTTGTTCGGATAGTTGAGGACGAGCACCTTGGCCTTGGCCAGAACATCGACGGGGATGCTCTTGAGATCGGGCAGGAAGTTGTTTTCCTCCTTTAGCGGCAAATTGTGCACAACGCCACCGTAGTATTTCGAGTGGGTACCGAAGACCGGATAGCCGGGGACAGTCATCAAGACCACATCGCCGGGATTGATGAAAGCGGCGGGCAAAATCGAGAGGGCCGCCTTGCTGCCGATCGAGTGAATGACCTGGGTCTCAGGATTGACGGGAACGCCGCAAACGGTACGCAGGTACTCTGCGGCGTGGTTCTTAAGCGCCGCATCACCGTTGTCGGCATAGCCGCGGTTCTCGGGCTTGCGGGCCTCCTCGTAAAGTTTCTCGATGATGCCGGCATCGGCCATCGCGTCGGGTTCACCCACACCGAGGTCGAACAACTCGCCGTCCGGATTGGCCTCCTTCGCCGCGCGCTTGGCGCGCTTGATCTTCTCAAATTTGTAGATCGCCGTATCCTTGCCGTAACGCTTGCCGCCGATCCGCTCCGCAAATAAGTCCTGAATGTAGCTTTCCTGCATAGTCCCCAAGTTTAGCGGTAACGGGGCCTGCGGCAATGCGTTTTCCCAGTTGGAATTTGATCAAGAATTGGTGATCACAAGATCAAATGAAGATCGCGGGCGGACATAGGTAAAATAGTAGTCCTCGGCAGTGTCCCAACGCGCATGCCATGCCCCCATGTATTCCTGTCCTTCCCGCTCTAGTAGCCTTTGTCGACGCAGCCCATCAGGGACTTCCACCAAGACCTTTAAATCAATCAAGTCGGCAAGTTCGGGCCGAGTCGAATAGGCCCCATCAAGGATGATCAGCGAAGCGGGATTAAGGGTAATGAACGCGTCCCCAAGGCCAATTTTATTTTTTCGGCATCCGGTTGTTGAGCTCGCGCCCAGCCTTCCCAATCAAAGGACCGGTAGAAAGCGATCTGACTGCTCAAGAGCGGCTTTAGGGCTTCACGACGCAGACGTTTCCAATCGATGACCGACTCGGCTTTTTCCTTTGCCGAACTCTTGTCCCAACCCTGTTCGGAGCCTCCCGGCGCTCCGGCATAAAAATCATCACTTTTGACCACCACTCCCCTAAGCTGCTTTGCAAGCTGGGCAGAAAGAGTGGATTTTCCAACACCGCTTCGTCCGTCCAGTGCGACAAGAAGTGGCGCCTCGCAGCCTCTCTGCAATTTCTTGATTTTAGCGATTAGATTTTCCATCTCCGTCATAAGAGCGTGCAATGGAAATCAACTAGAACCCGAATTACACAGTCGCCGCTTCGCGCGTCATCGTTCCCTTATAATTGGAAGCTTCGCCTTCGATACCAAAGTTGGTCTTGGCGAGTTCCGCCACACGGGCGAGTTCATCCTCGGTCAGCATCGGCGTTTCCGGGGCAGCGGCGAATTCCTTGAGCTGTGCTTCCTCGTAGATGTTCGGGAGACAACAGGCGACCCGCTCATCGGCGAGGAGCCACTGGAGGGCGGCCTGGCCCAGCGTCCGGTCCGGTCCGACCAGGAACTGGAGTGTCTCGATCTTCTTGAGGCCGTTGACCAGCCATGATTTCGGACGATGGCTGCGATGATCCGTCGGCGGGAAGACGGTGTCCTTCGTATATTTACCCTCAAGCATGCCGCTGGAATGGGTGACGCGGATCAAATAGCGAGTACGAGCTTCCTTGGCTGTGTCGGTTGGCGTCTCGCCCTCGTCCATGATCTGGCGGCCGGGATGCGGTTCCAGCGCATTGTAGATGTGCTGGAGAATGTGGGGACGACGGCGCTGAACGCAATCAATGCCCTCATAAAGCCATCCGATAGCCGGGCCCACGGCCGCGCCGTAGGAGCGGATCTTGCCCTCCTGCTGCAACTTCTCCATGAGCTGCCAAAGAGCGTCGTCCTCGACCTGCGCCATGCGGATGTTGTGCAATTGCAAAATATCGATGCGATCCGTCTTGAGCCGGGCCAGCGCCTTCTCCACCGCGCTGCGGATGAAAGGCACCGAGAAGTCCTGCGGGATTTCACGCTGTCCCTTGCGCTCTTCACCGTGGTCGTAAAAATTGTAGCCAACCTTGGTGGCGATCACGATCTGGTCGCGCTGTTTCGGGAAGGCCTTCGCAATCAGTTCTTCGCTCAGCCCGTTGCCATAGGTATCAGCGGCATCGTAGAGCGTGATCCCAAGGTCAAGCGCCTTGTGCATCAGCGCGATTGCCTCGCCCTCGGTGAATTTGCCCCACCATCCCGTTGAGATCGTCCAGAGGCCAAAACCGATTTCCGAGACGCGAATGTCGGTCTCGGGTAATGTGCGAAATTTCATGTCATCAGCTTAGATCAGCCCTGCGGAACGGGCAAGGGTGCGCAGGGCACGGTTTTTGTCCAAAATTGCGCGCTTTTTGCCGGATGCGCCAGGCGATCGACCCATTTACTGCTCTGTAGGCTGGATCAATTTGATGTCCTTGATCGATCCGTTGGTGGCGAGGTCTGCCCCGTACGAAAGCACCACCTTGAATTTCACCTGGTCGATTCCCACAATGGAAACCCGTGGCGGCGAGCTGTAACCTGAACCCGGATTCGTAATGGTCACGCTGATCACCTCACCGTTGCGCATGGTGGCGTAGCCAGCCGCATCCGTGTGCTTCCACAGCTCGCCACCCTCGTGGCGGTACCGGTAATAATTGGAGACTTCGTTGAGTCGCTCGTCCGTGACGCCATAGGGACTCAGCGCTTCCATCAGCACCTGCTTGTTTTTCCGGACCTGTGTTTCCTCCGGTTGCTGTCCGGGTCCGGCTGGCTTGACACCGGTAAAGACCTTGCGAAAGACCTCCGGCGGCACCTTGAGGGCTGAGGCGATTAGAATGACGGGCCGTCCCCGGTCCACGCCTTCAGTCTCATGTCCGCCGGTGAATGTCACCGGCACCTGTGAGGTATGCACGGGCCCTGCTCCCCCTGGCGAATTGGTCGATTGCGCCCAGACGAAAGAGGCAGAAAAGGCTAAGAGGGCGAGAACGAGGATTTTGCTCACTGACCTAGGTTTAGCATGCTAGGTACGCACCCCGTCCACCCGAAATCCCAGTGTCTCCAAGACTGCACAGACCTCCGCGCAGCGATCGCCCTGCAGGACGATCTCCTGGCGATCGAAGGAACCACCACAGCCGAGCTTGCCTTTGAGGTCCTTCGCGAGATCGCCGATCATCACCGCATTCGCGCCGGGAAGCTCCGCAAAACCGTAAACAACCACGACCGTTTTGCCGCCCCGGTCCTTGGTCTCCCGACGCAGGATGAGTCGGCCGCGTGATTTTTTCGGGATGACAGGCTTGGGCGCTTTTGCCGGTTTCGCCGGTTGGGCGATGGCGACCGGTTTTTCCGGTTCCGGCGCGGGAGGCAGGTTCTTCAGCGCATCCAGTCCGTCCAGTTGTGCAAACGGATTGAACTGCAAAGGCGCCGCCGGACGCGACACGTCGACTTTCTGGCGGGATTCCTTGGGACGGCTCATGGGATGCTGCGCACGGCAGTATTTTATGACGGTTCGCTAGGCTACGTAGGCGGCAAATGCCTTGCGACGCCCAGCGATATCTTCCACCGTCAATTTCTCCAAGCGGCGCAGACTGAATTCCTCACAGCAAAAGGAGGCGACGAGCGACCCCTGGATGACTGCCTCCTTAAGATTGCCGAACGAGGTGTAGTCCGT
>Ga0207695_10011198_pt1 | contig 10881 bp, 9 predicted proteins | sample KBSC54metaG_FD_184354 | JGI IMG/M metagenome (GOLD analysis project Ga0207695, IMG submission 184354) | Corn rhizosphere microbial communities from Kellogg Biological Station, Michigan, USA - KBS C5-4 metaG (SPAdes) (version 2) | ecosystem: Host-associated > Plants > Roots > Rhizosphere > Soil... | reverse complement strand
TCTAACGATATCTCCATCGACTTGGGCACGGCCAACACGCTCATTTATGTGCGTGGTCAGGGCATTGTGCTGAACGAGCCTTCGGTGGTGGCCATTCGTCAGGACCGTGGGCCCGGTGGTCCGCGCGCTGTCGCAGCCGTCGGTAGCGACGCGAAGAAGATGCTGGGCCGAACTCCGGGCAATATCGCCACCGTCCGCCCGATGAAGGACGGCGTGATCGCCAACTTCTCGATGACCGAGGCGATGCTGCAGCATTTCATCAAGCAGGTGCACCGTTCGCGCCTGTTGCGCCCCAGCCCCCGCGTGCTGGTTTGCGTGCCCTGCGGCTCGACCCAGGTGGAGCGCCGCGCGATCAAGGAATCGGCCGAAGGCGCCGGTGCCCGCGACGTGTTCCTGATCGAGGAACCGATGGCCGCTGCGATCGGCGCCGGTATTCCGGTGCATGAGGCGCGTGGCTCGATGGTGCTCGATATCGGTGGCGGCACCTCCGAGGTGGCGGTCATCTCCTTGAACGGTATCGTTTATTCCCAGTCTGTCCGTGTCGGCGGCGACCGCTTCGACGAAGCGATCATCAACTACGTGCGCCGCAACCACGGCACCCTGATCGGCGAGTCCACCGCCGAGCGGATCAAGATGGAAATCGGCTGCGCTTTCCCGCAGACCGACGTGCGCGAGATCGAAATCTCCGGCCGTAACCTCGCCGAGGGCGTGCCGCGCATGTTCACCATCAACTCCAACGAGGTGCTCGAAGCCCTGCACGAGCCGCTGTCGGGCATCGTGGCTGCGGTGAAGTCGGCGCTGGAGCAGACCCCGCCGGAGCTGTGCTCCGACGTGGCCGAGCGCGGCATCGTGCTTACCGGTGGTGGTGCGCTGCTGCGTGACCTGGATCGCCTGATCTCCGAGGAAACCGGCCTGCACGTGCAGGTGGCCGACGAGCCGCTGACCTGCGTGGCGCGTGGCGGCGGCAAGGCGCTGGAGCTGATCGATCAGCACGGTAGCGATTTCTTCGCACCGGAATAAGCAGCCGGCCCCTCGATCGAGGGGTCTTCAATGCCCTCTGCCGCCCAGGCGAGAGGGCCTGGTAAGGAGCGGTACGCTTGATCTTGTCGATCGAAAATCCTTCTTTCGGCGCATCGCGGTCGCTCCGCATCCTTACCGTTCGTGTTTTCCGCCGGATGCCGGTATTCGTCCCTCGTAACGCTGGTAGCTCGGTTTCATGGCGCTGACGCGCGAAGACAACTCGCCCCTGTTTGCCGGCACCGTGGCCGGCACGCTGCGTTTGATCTTTTATCTCGCGCTGGCGATGGTGCTGATGGTGCTCGACCACCGCAACGGCTGGATCTGGCGCGTTCGCTACTCCATGTCGGTGGTGGTGGAGCCGGTCTATCGCCTGGCCGGCTTGCCGGCGGCCGGCATGCGCACGCTGACGGTGGCGTTTGCCGACCGAAAACTGCTGACCGAACAGAACCAGCGCCTGCGCGAAGACTTGCTGCTGGCCAATGCCAAGTTGAACCGCATGGCCGCGGTGGCCGAACAGAACCAGCGTCTCAAGGGCTTGCTCGACACCCAGCACAGCCTGGAGTTGAACGTGCAGCTCGCCCGAGTGATCGGCATGGATCTGGGCACCAACCAGCAGCGCCTGGTGGTGAACCTCGGTGCGCGCGACGACATCAAGCAGGGCCAGGTCGTTATCGACGCGCATGGCGTCATCGGCCAGATCGTCGAAGTATTGCCGACCACCTCGATCGTGATGCTGGTGACCGATCCCAATCATGCCACGCCAGTGATGGTGGAGCGCACCGGTTTGCGCACCGTGGCCTATGGCGTGCGCGAGGGCGATCAGCTCAGCCTGCCCAATGTGCCGATGGCCGCCGACATTCGCGCCGGTGACAAGCTGTTGAGCTCCGGCCTGGGTGGGCGCTTTCCGCCCGGGTTCCCAGTCGGCGAGGTGCTGAGCGTCGGCCAGTCGCAATCGGGCATGTTCCTTGAGGCGCGCGCCCGTCCGACCGCCGATATCGACCGTAGCGACGACGTGCTGATCCTGCACGACCAGGCCGAGCCGGTGGGTCCGCCTGCGCCTGCGGCCCAGGTCGGCCCACCGGCCAGTCTGGCACCGCCACCGGGCGAGGTGGCCGCACCCGCGAGCGCACGCACCGCTGCGACGCCCGCTTCGACCACCTCGGCGGTGCAGCCATGAACAAGCAACGTCTGAGTGCGCTATGGGTTGCCGGTACGCTGGCGTTCGCGCTGCTGTCGATGCTGGTGCCGCTGCCGGGCGTGCTGCAGCCGTTCAAGCCGTATTGGCCTGCGCTGGTGCTGATCTATTGGGCGCTCGAATCCAATGACCGCGTGAACCTGGGGCTGGCCTTCGTGGTGGGCCTGGCCGCCGACCTGCTCGACGGACTGCTGCTGGGCGAGCAGGCGCTGCGCCTGTGTGCGATCGTCTTCATCGTGCTGCGCTTCCGCTCGCGCCTGCGCTTTTTCCCCATGTGGCAACAGACGCTGGCGGTGATGGCGCTGCTGGTGAACGACCGCATTCTGTTGTTGATCGTGCGCGTGTTTGCCGGCGACCCGCTACCGCCGCCGAGCTGGTGGATCTCTCCCTTCGTCGGTGCGGCCTTGTGGCCCTTCATATTCCTGCTGCTCGATGACCTGCGGATGCGCTTGCGCATCCAGCAGCAATAAGCGCGCATGGCACGGCGTTCGCTCAAGGACACCCGTGGCGAAAGCGCGCTGTTCCGCCGCCGCGCGCTGGCGGGCTTTTTGCTGATCCTGATCGGCCTGGGCGCGCTGATCGGCCGCTACGTCTTCTTGCAGGTCTACCACCACGACGAGTTCGCGTCCCGCTCGGAAAGCAATCGCATCAAACCGCGGGCAATTCCGCCGGCGCGTGGCCTGATCTACGACCGCAACGGCGTGTTGCTGGCCGACAACGTGCCCGCATTCCGCCTGGAAGTGATCCCCGAGCAGATCGACGATATGCCGACGTTGCTGACCGAACTGGGCAACGTGATTCCGCTTAGCGGCGATGACCTGGACAACTTCAAGAAGCAGCTCAAGCAGAGTCGTCGCTTCGACAGCGTGCCGTTGAAGCTGCGCCTGACCGAGGACGAGATCGACCGCTTCGCGGTGAATCGCTGGCGTTTTCCCGGTGTGGATGTGGTGCCTTACCTGACCCGACGCTATCCGCTGGGGCCGCTGTTCGCGCATGTGGTGGGCTATGTCAGCCGCATCGATGCAGACGATCTCAGCCGGCTCGACCCGGATCGCTACAAGGGCACCAGCCACGTGGGCCGCACCGGGCTGGAGCGCTCCTACGAAGACATGCTGCACGGCACGCCGGGCTACGAGCTGGTCGAGGTCAATGCCGATGGCCGCGTACAGCAGGTGCTGAAAACCTATCCGCCGATACCAGGCAAGAACCTCTATCTGAGCATCGACGCGCGAGTGCAGAAGGCGACCACGGATGCGTTCGAGGGTCGTCCCGGCGGCGCAGTGGCGATCGATCCGCGCAATGGCCAGGTACTCTCCATGGTCAGCGTGCCGAGCTACGACCCCAATCTGTTCGTCAACGGTATCAGCCGCGTCGACTACAGCTCGCTGACCAATGCGCCGGACAAGCCGCTGCTCAATCGTGCGTTGGTCAGTGCGTATCCGCCGGGTTCGACGGTCAAGCCGTTCCTCGCACTGGGCGGTCTCGAATACGGCATCCGCCGGCCGGAAGATACCGTGCTGTCGACCGGTCAGTTCTGTATTCCGGGGCAATCGCGCTGCTATCGCGACGACACGCCGGGCGGCGACGGCACGGTCAACATGGTGCGTGCGATCCAGAAATCGACCAATACGTACTTCTACAAGCTTGCGCTCGACCTGGGCATCGATCGCTTGAGCAGTTGGATGGGTAGCCTGGGCTTCGGTGGCCGGACGGGTATCGATCTGGTGGGCGAAGGTCGCGGCATCCTTCCTTCGCGCGAGTGGAAGGCGTCACGCAGCAAGGCGGGCTGGTTCCCTGGCGAAACCATCATTGCCGGCATCGGGCAGGGCTACTGGAATGTCACCGCGTTGCAGCTGGCGCACGCTACCGCAACGTTGGCTGGCCATGGCACCCCGTATGCGCCGCGACTGGTCATGTCCACCCAGGACGCTGGCGTAAACGCGCAGCCGCAGCCGTTGGCCAACCCGCCAAGCGGCCCCTCGGTGATCAAGAATCCTGTGCACTGGAACACGATCAACCAGGGCATGGAAGCGGTGATCACGGGCGGTACCGGCAAGGCCGTGTTTACCGGGTTCCCTTATCTGGTTGCCGGCAAGAGCGGTACGGCCGAGCGCTTCTCGCGCAAGACCGATGCCTACGACAACAACAAGAATTCGGCGTATCTGGCCAAGCGCCACCGTGCCTGGTTTATCGCCTATATGCCTGCCGACGCGCCCAAGATCGCGATGGCGGCTATGGTCGAAGCCGGCGCCTGGGGCGCGTCGGATGCAGGCCCTATCGTGCGCAAGACGCTTACGGCTTGGATAGAGACGCAGGGTGGCGCAGTGCCGCCGATGACGCCCGAAACGGCACCACAGGTACCTGTCGATAGCGACCAGCCTGAAGACACACCGGTGGCGACACCGGCCGATATGCCCGCTGCGCCCAGCAGCACGACCGACGACAACGACGGAGACACGCAATGATCGAAGCGGCTCTGGTTCGTTTCCGCTATTTCCTCAAGCGCATCATGACGCGTCCGCGCATCGACCTGCCGCTCGCCGGTGGCCTGCTGCTGCTGGCCTGTGCGGGCCTGGTCACGCTCTACAGCGCTGGCGGCGCCAATATGGCGCTGGTGGTCGGGCAGGCCGGCCGCTTCGTCATGGGCGCGGTGCTGATGGTTGTGATCTCGCGCATCCCGCCGGCTGTGCTGCGTGGCTGGACGCCATGGCTATATGCCGGCAGTACCGTCTTGTTGCTGGTGGTGGCGGCGCTTGGCGAAGGCCGTGGCGCCTATCGCTGGCTGGATCTTGGCGTGATGCGCTTCCAGCCATCGGAGTTGCTCAAGCTCACCATGCCGATGATGGTGGCCTGGTATCTGCACCCGCGCCAGCTGCCGCCCAGCTGGAAAGACATCATCGTGGTCGGCATCCTGATCGCCATACCGGCCGGCCTGATCGCCGAGCAGCCGGATCTGGGCACGGCCTTGCTGGTGGCCGGCGCCGGTGCGTTCGCGCTGTTCCTGTCGGGCATGGCGTGGTGGAAGATCGGCAGCCTGCTGGCGGCCGTCGGCGGCATGATTCCGGTGGCCTGGCATTTCCTGCACGAATACCAGCGCAACCGCGTACGCACGTTGCTCGACCCGGAATCCGATCCACTCGGCAACGGCTGGCACATCATCCAGTCGCAGATCGCCGTCGGCTCCGGCGGTGTCTTCGGCAAGGGCTGGCAGCATAGTACGCAGTCGCGGCTGGACTTCCTGCCCGAGCACACCACCGACTTCATCTTCGCGGTGTTCTCCGAAGAGTTTGGCCTGGTCGGCGTGATCGCCATCGTGACGCTCTACGCCTTCATCATCGGCCGCTGCCTATGGATCGCCATGGAAGCGCGCGAAACCTATTCGCGCCTGCTCGCCGGCGCTATCGGCATGAGCTTTTTCGTCTATGTCTTCGTCAACGGCGGCATGGTCGCGGGCATGTTGCCCGTCGTCGGCGTGCCGATGCCGCTGGTCAGCTACGGCGGCACATCGGCGGTGTCGTTGCTGACGGGTTTTGGCGTGCTGATGTCGATACATGCGAATCGGAAGATGCATGTGTAGGGCGGTGAAGTCGGCGCTGCGCGCCTGTAAATGGTGAACAGTAAATAGAAAGAGCCGCGCCTGGCGGTGCCTGTTCTTCCCATTGACTATTGACCATTTACAGCTCGCAACGCGAGCGGACTTACCCGCCACCTCATGCTAGGCTCCCAGAAAGCCGTGCCGAACGAAGTAAACAATGACACTGACGTCTCTCCCACATCGCGTTTTCCGCCTGGCAGCGCTTGCCGCATTTTTCTTCAGCGGCGCAGTCGCTGCTGAAACGCATCCGGGGCAGGACAAGTTGGTGAAAGAGATAGCGTTGGAGTCGGGCAAGGATCCCAAGGCGCTCAACGCATTGCTTGATGGCGCCAGGAAGCAGCAGAGCGTTCTGGACGCCATCAGCCGCCCGGCGGAAGCCAAGCCGTGGAAGGACTATCGTCCGATCTTCGTCACCGACAAGCGTATCAACGATGGCATCGCGTTCTATCGCGAGCATCGCGAGCTGGTCGACCGTATCGCGCACAAGTACCACGTCGCGCCGGAATACATCGTCGCCATCGTCGGCGTGGAAACCTTCTACGGGCACATCAAGGGCAAGTACAAGGTGCTCGATGCGCTGGTGACGCTGGGCCTGTATTACCCGCCGCGCCAGGCGTTTTTCCGCGATCAGCTCAAGGTGCTGCTGACCTTGCCCGAGAACCATCTCGCCGGCCCGGTCGATACGCTGATGGGTTCGTATGCGGGTGCGCAAGGTTGGGGACAGTTCATGCCCTCGAGCATCCGCGACTTCGGCGTGGACGAGGACAACGACGGGCACATCGATCTGCACGATTCGTTGCCCGATATCCTCGCCAGCGTCGCCAATTATTTTGCCAAGCACGGTTGGGTCGAAGGCGGCCCGGTAGCCGAGCAGGCGCAGCCCGATGCCCACGCCAAGCCGATCACGGTGAAGGATTCCACGCCGCAATGGCCGCTGGAGCAGTTGGAGGCGTGGGGTTATGCGCCGCTCAAGCAGATCAACCCCGGCCAGCTGACCAGCCTGCAGTCGCTCGATGGCGCCAATGGCAAGGAATACTGGTTCACCTTCCAGAATTTCTACGTGATCACGCGCTACAACCGCAGCCCGCTCTATGCCTTGGCGGTGCATCAGCTCGCACAGGCCATCGCCGAAGGGGTGCGTGGAGGAGAGGCCCATTGATGAAGCTGCTGCGTGGACTGGCAGTTCTGGCATTACTCGTGTTGTTGGTCGGTTGCAGCGGCGGCAAGACCCGTCCCGGCAAGGCGTCTTCGTCGTCGTCGGCTCGCAGCAGCGCAAGCGGCGACAGTAGCCGTAGCGGCAGCAGCGGCGGCGGTTTCTACGATGACATCAGCAAGTCGCAAAGCAGCCGTTATCGCGACAGCGACGACAGCGTGCCCTCCGGCCCACCGCCGGACCTGAGCAAGCTGGTCGAGCCGACGCCGAAAAACGAGCCACGCTCGCTCTACGGCAACAAGTCGCCGTACTCGGTGCTGGGCCGTACCTACAGCGTGTTGCCCAGCGCCAGCGGCTATGTCGAGCGCGGCATCGCATCGTTCTACGGCAACAAGTTCCACGGTTTCAAGACCTCCAACCTGGAGGACTACGACATGTACAAGTTCAGCGCCGCGCACAAGACGCTGCCGATTCCCAGCTATGCGCGCGTGACCAACCTGGAAAACGGCAAGAGCGTGGTGGTGCGCATCAACGATCGCGGCCCCTTCCACGAAAACCGCATCATTGACCTCTCCTACGCGGCGGCGGTAAAGATCGGCGTGTGGCCCAAGGGCACCGGCCTGGTCGAAGTGCGCGCACTGGTCCCCGGCGAGCCCGACCTGCCGCCACCCCCGCCGGCGCCTTCGGTCGTGACGGGTACGCCAAAACCCGGCATTTTCCTGCAGGTTGGCGCGTTCTCCGACAACGCCAACGCCGAGCGCGTCGCGCAGCAGTTGCGCGCGGCAAATCTGGCTCCGGTGCAGGTCATCGACGCCCAGATCGGTGGCCGTGCGGTGCGCCGCGTGCGGTTGGGGCCGATCAGCGACGTAGACAGAGCTGACCAGATCACTACTCAGATCGAGACCATGGGTCTGCCCAGGCCGCAGGTCGCGGTAGACTGATGGAATTGCGGCCCTGCGTGGCTGCCGAGCGACGCGGTACTTCGAACTGGCCTCAATCTCCACCGTCGCCGGGATGACGGATAGGAGGGGTTTTCAGAGGTTCCCTCGCTTCCCCGATATTGCTTCACCTTTTTCAGGATTTTAAGAGATCACGATGAGCCTTCTGCGCCGTACCCTTTCCTCGCTTGCCGTCGCCGCCCTGGTTGTCGGCACTGCCTTCGCCCAGCAGACGCCGACCCCGACTCCGACCCCACAGGTGCCACACCCGTCGGTGCCGCGTCCGGTAGTGCCCGACGCGCCGGTACCGCCGCCGCCGGATGTGGAAGGCAAGAGCTGGGTATTGATGGATTACGCCACCGGCCAGATCCTCGCCTCCAAGGATCCGGACGTACGCGTCGAGCCCGCCTCGATCACCAAGGTCATGACCGACTACGTCGTGTCGGCCGAGGTCGCCAACGGCAAGGTTCACATGGAAGACAAGGTCACCATCAGCGAAAACGCCTGGCGTGGCGGTGGCGCGGGTACCGATGGCTCGACCAGCTTCATGCAGCTCAACAGCCAGGTCACGCTGAAGGACCTGCTCTACGGCATGATCATCCAGTCGGGTAACGATGCCGCCATCGCGCTGGCCGAGCATACGGCGGGCTCGGAGGGCAACTTCGCCAACCTGATGAATGCCTATGCCAAGCAGCTGGGCATGGTCAATTCGAACTTCCAGAACGCATCGGGCTATCCGATCTCCAACCACTACACCACCGCTCGCGACATCGCGATTCTTTCGCGCGCGCTGATCCACGATTTCCCCGATGACTACGCCATTTCGGCGATCAAGGATTTCGAGTGGAACGGCATCAAGCAGCACAACCGAAACCTGCTGTTGTGGCGCGACCCGAGCGTGGACGGCATCAAGACCGGCCATACCGCTGCCGCCGGCTACTGCCTGGCCGCCTCGGCCAAGCAGGGTGACGCTCGCATGATCGCCATCGTGATGGGCGCGAGCAGCGAAAAGGGTCGTGCCGATGCCGCCATGGCGCTGCTCAGCTACGGCTTCCGCTTCTACGAAACCCACAAGCTGTACGACAACAACAAGGCCCTGGCCACGCCCAAGCTGTGGAAGGGTACGGAAAACCAGCTGCCGATCGGTGTCACCGACAACGTCCTGGTCACCGTCAAGCGCGGCGACTACGAGAAGCTCAAGGCTGAGATGGACATTCCGGCCACGCTGATCGCGCCCTTCACCAAGGGCCAGCAGATCGGCACCCTGCGCGTCACACTCGATGGCCAGCCGGTGCAGAACGTGCCCCTGGTCGCCCTGAACGACGCGCCGCAAGGTGGTTTCTTCTCGCGCCTGTGGGACAGCATCATGCTGTGGTTCCATAGCGACAAGAAACCCGAATCGAAATAATCGGAGGCTGGCACCATGCGCGATATCAGCATCGACGACCTGAAGGCCGAAGGCGGCAAGGGCTTCGAATTTCCCGGCGAGCACGACATCACCGTGATCGGCAATGCCAGCGCGGAGCTGACCGTGAAGGTGCCGGAAATCCTGCTCCGCGTCGGCGTGCGCGTAGACCATGAAACCGTGCGTTACCGCGCCACCGACAAAGGCAACTATGCCTCGGTCACCGTCAGCGCCTTCTACGAGACGCGCGAGAAATACGACGAGGCGCGCAAGGCGCTGCACGACGATCCGGATATCCGGACGACGTTGTAAGGCGGTAAATGGTCAATACAGAGCGGTAAATGGTAAACGGTCAACGGTAAATGGAAGAGCAAGGGCGATGTCCCTTGCTCTTTCTGTTGACCATTGACCGTTTACTGTTTACCCCATTGGCCTTGCATCCATCAGCCCCAGTCCTCAAATCAGGCGAATCCCCGGTTCAGGCCACCCCATGTCCTTGCCCTTAAAAATCCGCCGTCTCGGCCGCCAGCCCTACGAGGCGACCTGGAACGCGATGAAAGCGTTCACGGATCAGCGAGATAGCAGCACGATCGACGAACTTTGGCTGCTGGAGCATGACCCGGTGTTCACCCTGGGCCAGGCCGGCAAGATGGAACACGTGCTGATGCCGGGGGATATCCCGGTGGTCCCGGTGGATCGGGGCGGGCAGGTGACGTATCACGGGCCGGGCCAGATCGTGGGTTATCCGCTGATCGACCTGCGCCGGGCCGGTGTGGGCGTGCGCGAGCTGGTCTGCAAGATCGAGCAGGCCCTGATCGACACCATGGAACACTGGAATATCGTCGCCGAGCGCATCGAAGGCGCCCCGGGCGTCTACGTCGGCGGGGCCAAGGTCGGTGCGCTGGGGCTGCGCGTGCGGCGTGGCTGCAGCTTCCATGGGCTGGCCTTCAACGTAAACATGGACCTGGAACCGTTTCACCGCATCAACCCCTGTGGCTACAAGGGTTTGGCGGTCACTCAGGTGCTAGACTTGGGCGGTCCGTCGCAGCTGGCGGACGTCGAAAACGTCCTGATTGGCGAGTTCTGCCGGCAGTTCGGTTTCGATGCCGAGCCGGCCGCCCCCGTTCTCCCCGAACTCCCCGCTCGCGTAGCGGTCTGAGCCTGTCTACATGAGCGAAATGACCCCTTCCAAGGCTATCCCGATCAGCGTTGTCTCCGGCACACCGGTCGACAAGCAGTTGGGCAATGACAAGATCGCGCTCAACCGCGCCGGTTTTGATACTGCCGTCCCCGTATTGCGCAAGCCGAGCTGGATCCGCGTGCGCCTGCCGCAAGGCAATGCCGTGCAGCAGTTGAAAGCGCGCCTGCGCGAAAACTCGCTGGTGACGGTGTGCGAAGAAGCCTCGTGCCCGAACATCCACGAGTGTTTCAGCAAGGGCACCGCCACCTTCATGATTCTCGGCGAGGTCTGCACGCGTCGCTGCTCGTTCTGCGATGTGGCCCACGGCCGTCCCGCCGCGCCCGATCCGCTGGAGCCGGCGCGCCTGGCCGAGACCATCCGCGACATGCGCCTGC
>Ga0207695_10011195_pt1 | contig 10882 bp, 11 predicted proteins | sample KBSC54metaG_FD_184354 | JGI IMG/M metagenome (GOLD analysis project Ga0207695, IMG submission 184354) | Corn rhizosphere microbial communities from Kellogg Biological Station, Michigan, USA - KBS C5-4 metaG (SPAdes) (version 2) | ecosystem: Host-associated > Plants > Roots > Rhizosphere > Soil... | reverse complement strand
GCTATTCGACATGTTCATCGGTGCAAGCTGTCGATGGATGGGTTCGATTACGGGCCAGAAGAAAGTTGTGATAGGTACCGTTGAAAACGGCTACGTTCCGGCTCAATCAAGGTACCGTTTCTGCGCTCCGTTAAAACAACCCATGTCGCCTCTGCCATTATTTCGACCGCTTGTCCGTCAGATATATTTTTGTCGAATGCCGAGGGAATTCGCCGAAACTCCTCGCTAATAACTTCACGGATGAGAGGCATTACCAACTCTTTTCCTTCCGCGCAGATCACTTCTCGGTCGATTTTACCGCTCAGCTTTCCTAGCAAAGTAGGAATCAACCAACGGCTAATAACTTTTAAGGTTTCCACCAACGCGCGTTCATTAGTTTCCTTTTGCTGAATCAAATTCAACAAATCACTCATTCCATCGGGGAGTGTGAGTTCGCGTGATTCTGACATTACCGAAAAGCATAAACCTAAATCTGACGCAGACAACCGGCGTCATCGTGGATTCCAGCGTCAAACACAATTCTTACCACTCAAGCCATTGAAGGGTGAGGCTGGATTGAATCGTTCCGGGTTTTGAGGGAACATCCTATCGAGGAGGCTCTTCCGTGTCGGAGTTATCCTTCTTCGGTGCCTTCTCGGCATTAAGGCTCAACAACATTTCTCTGAGCGAGAAACCGCCGGGTTCATCCAAACCTACAACGTTACGAGCATGTCTTCGATGAATCATTCGAGAGTCAGCTTCCGGAAAAGTTGAAGATACGCTCAGAAATGGGCTATGAGCTTGTTGCAGTCTTTCCTTCCTCTGCGGAACATGCGGACCATGAGTCCAAAGGGGATTTGGCTTTTTTCCTGATCCCCAATTCCAGAATTTTCGCGTTGCGACGCGAGTGCGTTCCGTTCGGACTTATTTTTCCAAAAGACTGACGATTTTCTCACCGACCCCCTTGGCCGAGGCGGGATTTTGCCCGGTGACAAGACGCCCGTCGATCAGGCTGTTGGGTTGCCACGGTTCCACTTGATGGAAGATGGCTCCTTGGCGGATCAGGGCTGTTTCCAATTCAAAAGGCACATCATCCTTCGCGTAGTTTTCTTCTTCTGCGTTGGTAAATGAAGAGATGTTTTTTCCTTCAAGGAGATAGCGGCCATCGCTTAGCTTGACGTTCAACAACGATACCGGGCCGTGACAGACCGCTCCCACAATTGCGCCGCGTTCATAGGTTTCCTGGATGACCTTCTTGAGCAACGGATGGTCAGGCATATCGACCATCGGTGCCAGGCCGCCAGGAACAAAAATAGCGTCGTAGGTGCTGACATCGACGTCGGAAAGCTTCACGGCGTCGTGCATGTCAGCCCATCCTTTCCCAACGAGGAACGCTAAGTTTTGCGGATCGTTGGCCAGGTTGAGCGCATCCAAAAAAGGAGACTCTCCCGTGAGACTCGTAAAAGTAACCTGGTATTTGGCCTTTTCGAATTCGGCATAGGGATGGGCGACCTCGGACAAAAAGACACCTGTTCTGCGCTTCTTCGGACCAATGGCATTGGCATTCGACACGATGATCAATATTTTTTTGGACATGGTGGTATTCGGTTAAGGTTTCAATGGAAGTTAAAGCAGTTTTTTGACCAGAATCACCTCCCGAAGAGTGAGATGAGGGATGATTTCTTTGACCACGATTTTTTGATAATGGTCCGAGTTTTTATGGGCTTCCACGGCAGCTGCATCGCTATACCGCTCGTGCAGGATCAACTCATTGGCATCGCTCTCCGACTGATAGATGGAATAGAAAATATTTCCTTCCTCCTTTTTACTCTTCTCCGCCATTTCCGGTAGCATCTTCAGGATCCGATCGGTCTCAGATTCTTTGATCCTCCATTTCACGATAAGTTCAATGTTCATGGTTGTAACTAAGTCATCGTGAATTTGTTCGTTCTCGTTGTTCCTTAACTTCCGTTTGGGAGCACAATTGTCCGCGTAATTCTGTTCCCTCAACTCCGAAATGAATGGAACGTTGTGTGCGTAAATCAAAGATCAACATTTGGCGGAATCATCACTCACGCTCTTACGGAGATAGTTGTCTACAGCCAAATCATCCACGAGCCGGTTGATACGGTTCCAATCGAGTCCTGCTCGTATCTCTCCAAAGTCATGTGGGCGAACGGCGACTGCCCGACCATTCGCGGGAAGACTTTCCGAAAGGCCCTTACGAAGCGCGTCGTTGACGATCTGTTTAAATGGCTTGCCAAGCTCGCGAGCCATTCTTCGCAAAATCTCCAGCAGATCGTCATCGATCTTCAAGGTCGTCCTCATTTAGTACATCGTAATGCAATAATTTTGATATCAAAGCTTCAAGGAAACCTGCAGCCAGTGAGTCTTGCTCCTTTAATTGACACCATTTGACTCACCTCCTACCTTCATCCTTCCAACTTCAACCTCTTAACCTCCCTTTAACCATGCCCCTCAAAACCGGAACCTCCGCCCCCGACTTCGCCCTCAAGACCAAGACCCCCAATGGCCTCGAGGAAATCAAGCTCAGCGCCAACTACGGCAAGAAAAACACCGTCCTCCTTTTCTTCCCGCTCGCCTTCACCGGCGTCTGCACCGCGGAACTCTGCGACGTCTCCGGCGGCATCTCCGCCTACGAAAGCCTCAACGCCGCCGTCTACGCCATCAGCGTCGACAGCCCCTTCGCGCAGGAAGCCTGGGCCACCAAGGAAGGCATCACCGTCCCCATCCTCAGCGATCTCAACAAGACCGTCACCAAGGCCTACGACGTCGTGTTCCCCAACCTCGCCGGCGTCGGCGACACCTCGGCCCGTGCCGCCTACGTCATCGACAAGACCGGCACCATCGTCTACTCCGAACAGACCGCCACCCCCAAGGACCTCCCCAACTTCGAGGCCGTCAAAGCCGTTCTCGCCAAGTTGAAGTAAGCCTTCGGTAGCCGTCGCGCGCCCCGCGACGGTGTCTTATTCCCCCTCGCTCCCAGACTCCGTCTGGGAGCGCCCCTTGTCTGCGCGACTCCGTCGCCCCCTCTCGAGAACCCTCAGTTACATCGCCGTTACTCCGCACCATGCCCTTTGCAAGGAGCCAGGAGCCGTTCTATACTAGACGACATGAGTACCAGCCCCGACTCCACCCCCACTCTCGACGACCTCAAGACCCAGGCCTCCGAAGTCGCCCGCAAGGTCAGCAGCCAGATCAACGACCAGGCCAACTCCCTCCGCGACGTCACCGCCGCCGCCCGCTACAACACCCAGGAATTCATCGAGAACAATCCCTGGCAATCGGTCGCCATGGCCGCCGCCCTCGGCTTCCTCGTCGGCGTCCTCGTCACCCGCCGTTAATTTGTAGCCGTCGCACGTTCTTCTGTAGCGGCGGTCTATGACCGCCGATGCCTTCCTCCCCGTCCCCCAGGCCCCCGCTACAGCAGGGCCTGGGAAACGTCCGTAGGTTTTACGGCTTTCTTTGCGCGTACGTCTGTCCCTTCGGGTCAAACGATCCGGCGATGAAATCGGTCACCGTATACGTCCCGCCGACGATTTCCGACTTGGCGAAAACGGAATGATTGTCCTTGTATGTCACCGCCAGCCCATCCGTGCCCAACGGCGCGGTCGCCGAGCAGGTCGCGGAGCCCGGGCCCGCCTGTTGCGGATAAGCTACCGTGCCGCCCGTGCTGTAGATGATCGGCAATTCATCCGGCGAATTTACCGAGATGCCCACCGGCCCCGTCGTGCCGGTCATCCCGGTGATGTCCCACGACACATTCTGCGCCGTGATATTCGTCGCCGGACTCAGGCCCTTGAACTTGGTCTGCGCGCCGTTCGGCAGATAGAAAATATCTGCCGAGGTCAGGTAGCCCTTCGCAATCAGTGATTTCAACGCATCTGTCGAGGTCGCCGCATCCGGGTACGCTCCGTTATCCAGCGCATATTGCGTCATCAGGACCGCCAACCCATGCGAACTCTGCGTCGCCGACGATTGTCGCGTCACCTTGAGCGCATTCCACGCCGCCGGCACCAGCACCGAGATCAGGATCGAGATGATGGCGACCACAATGAGTAGCTCCACCAGGGTGAAGCCGCGCTGGCGAACCGCGCGGCCCGACGGGATCAGACAGGGTTTAATCATAAGTCCATTGTAATATGCGCAATTTAAGCGTCAATAGAACCTAATAGACTTATTAGAAAAGATAATAACACGAGGGACCGTGTAACTACACGGTCAAAATCCGGCCTTTTTACCTCTACCGCAGGTACACCCGGCTATAATCCCACTCGTAAAACTTCCCCTCCAGAGCCGAGGCCGGCAACGAGTAGTTCACGCTCTTGATCCCCGTGTGCCCCCACGTCCCATCAAAGATGAAGTCCATGTCGAGCGGCTCCCCGTCCTTCTTGCCGCCGAGGGTCCAAACGAGTGTGCCGCTCTGCACAAGGGTGCCGTCGACATAGGCCTCGTAGGTATCGTCCTTCTTATAGATCCACGTCCAGATGTGATATTGGGAGGCATCGAACGACTTCACCCCATACGCTTGCATCGTCGCGCCCCAGTCCTTGTAGTCGGATTTGTCCACGCCGCCCACGCAGCCCGAATGCCAGTAATCTCCCGTGTAGTTGGTAATCGGAACGCCTTTGTCATCCTTGCCGTTGTCGTAACCGAAGCTCTCGACCAGGTCCATCTCCGCCCCGTGATTCCACTTGTTGCCGGCGGTCCAGATGGCGAACCAGAAATAGGGGGGCACGACATAACGCACACGTGTTTCCCAAATGAGATCCTGGCCCAGGAGCGAACCGCCCTTCGGCAACTTCCACCTCGCCTGGAACGACCCGCAGCCCACATTGTGCTTCGTCGGCGTGATCGTCGTTGCGCCGTCCAGTGGCACCAGGAAAGTCTTCAGCGAATTACCCGTAAATAACCGCACCGGACGCGCCGGATCCTCGATCGGTTGTTGGTCGTTGACGCTGCTGGCCGCATCCGGCGACACCGTGACCGCTCCATAATGCGTCCCGTTCCCGATCGTGTTGAACTGGTCGTGATATTGAAAATTCGTGCTCAGGTCATCGATGCACTTGATCGTGCCATTTCCGCCGAAGTCCCAGTTCTTCACCAGCACAAACCCGTCACCACCCAGCCCATAGGCCGGGGCTGGTCCAACTGCTGGATTGCCCTTCGTCCCATCCCCAATCGTCTGCGCAGGTTCCGCTTCCATTGGCCACAAAGCCAAAACCAAAAGAAGCAACGCGATTTTAAAGAGAGAAGAAAAGAATCGCATAGAAGGCAAATGACTATTCTGAGAGGTATGACGATCAACACATTCTCGTCTAGGGATTTTCGCCCTTGAGAGGAATCGTGCCTTCGATGCCGGTGGGGGCGATGGGAGCTGCGGGAACCGCAGTGGGCACCTGGGGTGTCTCCTCCAGCATTCCTTTTTTGCGAAGCTGTTCTTCCATGGCCAAATCCATGACGAGATCGGCGAGGGGGAGTGTGCCTTTATCGAGGGCGGCATTGGCCGTCTTGAGTTCAGCGACGTTTTCGCTTTCGAGGGCCTTTTCGACGGAAAACATGAGCGCTTCGATTTCCTTGATCTCCTCGGGTACGACGAGGTGGCCGACTTGCGCGATGGCCTTGCGTGTGGCGGTGAGCATGTCGCCGCTTTTGCGCTTGGTCTCGATCCATTGGCGCTGCGCCAGATCATCGAAGGCGTGTTCGACTGATTCGGCGACCATCTTTTCGACGTCCTCGTCGCGAACATCGACGGCGCTTTTGAGCTGCACAACTTTTTGCTTCCCGGTCTTCACGTCGCGGGCCAGCACGCTGAGGATGCCGTTGGCATCGATCTCGAATTGGACCCCGACGCGGGGCACGCCCTTGGGGGCCGGTTCGAACTCGAGGTCGAACGTGCCGAGCGACCAGTTGTCGCGAGCCAATTCACGCTCACCCTGCAGCACCTGGATCTTCATCGATTTCTGGTTGTCGACGGCGGTGGTGAAGAGTTCTCCGGCCTTGGTGGGAATCGTGGTGTTGCGCGGAATGATCACGTTCATCAGACCTCCGAACGTTTCGATGCCGAGGGAGAGGGGAGTGACATCCAGCAGCACCATGTTTTGCACGCCGCCTTCAAGGATGCCCGCCTGGATCGTGGCGCCGAGGGCGACTGCTTCGTCCGGGTTCGCATTATTATTCGGCTCGCGCCCAAAAATTTCCTTCACCAGTGCATGGACCATCGGCATCCGGGTCTGGCCGCCGACGAGAATGACATCGTCCAGGTCGGTTGCCTTCAGCTTCGCATCGCTCAGCGAGCGAAGACAATTTCCCCGCGTCTTCTGCACAATCGGCTTCGCGAGGATTTCGAGTTGCTCCCTCGTGATGACAGTGGAGAAACTTTGCTCGCCCTTGGCGAAGGGAATTTCCACCTTAGTCTCGGTCTCCGAGGAGAGTCGGATCTTGGCGTTTTCCGCCTCTTCATGCAGCCGAGCGAGGAGCGCGGCATCGATATGCGTTTCCAGCTTCGCCGCGAGACGGCGTGCCAGTTCGTCGGTCAATGCCGCATCGATGTCGTCGCCGCCGAGGCGGGTATTACCGTTCGTTGCGAGCACCTGGAAAACGCCCTCATTCAATTCGAGAATGGAGATATCAAAGGTTCCGCCGCCCAAATCATAAACCGCGATCTTCGACTTGGTCTTCAGTCGGTCCAGTCCATAGGCCAGCGCCGCCGCCGTCGGTTCGTTGACGATCCGTTCGACTTCAAATCCGGCCAGCCGCCCTGCCTCCTTAGTCGCATTGCGTTGGGCGTCGTTAAAATAAGCCGGAACGGTGATGACCGCCCGGGAAACCGTCTCCCCCAGCGACCGTTCGACGTCCGCCTTGAGTTTTTTCAGCACCTCGGCCGAAATTTCCTCCGGCGACCAGGCCTTGCCCGGCATCTCGATCCGTACCGGTTCGTTGCCCGTCCCCGCGACCGGGTATCCGACAATCATTTCTTCCCGCGAAATCTCGCTGCCCCGCCGTCCCATGAACCTCTTAATGGAAGAAACCGTTTCCTTCGGCTTGAGCCCGCGAATCCGCTTAGCCGCCGCGCCCACCAGCGTCGGCTGTCCCACCCCGGAAAAATGGACCACGGATGGCGTCAGCCGCCGTCCCTCGGCATCAGCCACTAGTACGGGAAACCCCGCATCCATCACGCCCACTAGGGAATTGGTCGTCCCCAAATCAATGCCGACAATTTTGCTCATCGTAAACAGATTAGCCCGCGAAAGGGCAGGGTGTCAAAGCAGCTAGGGAGTGATCGAGTGCCGCTGGATCAAGATGGAGGCGACTTCATCGCAGGCCTTGAAGGCGGTGTCGCCACCCTGGTTACAGCAGGCGAGAACGCCGAACTTTTTTCCAGGCGCGAGCCATGCGACACAGAAATTCATGGTGTTAGACCCGGCATGATTGAGCGCCCGGCCCCCGGCCCAGGTCCGGTTGCAGGTGATCCAGCCGTAGGAGTAGTCGGTCGGCGGGACGGGCGTCTGGATGGCCGTGTAAACTTCATTGGGCAGCAAGGCCTTCATTCCGGTACAGCCGCGGAGTTGGTCGATGAGAAACTTGGACCAATCCTGCACTGTGCAGTGGACGTTGCCTGCCGGTCCCATCACCTCGGGATTGTCGACGAGAGGGCCATTAAAGGGAAGGGCGTTGCCATTCGCATCATGCGGCCACGGCTGATCAACTACTCCGGGAGTACCAAGGCCACCGAAGCCAATCGAGGTCATGCCGAGCGGCTTGAAGATTCTTTCCTGAATGAGCGTTTCCCAGGATTTGCCGCCGATTTTTTCCAGGATCGCACCGATCACGACATAGTCGGTGTTGGCATAATGATAGGTGCCCGGTGCATAAGCCGGCGACATGAGCGCCTGTTCGACGGCGTTGCGCCGCTGCTGCTCCACCGTGCCACCCAGGGACAACACTCGCCAGGGGAGATTTTCGATCAGCCCGGCCCGATGACTAAGAACCTGGGCGACCGTGATTTCCCGCATGGCAGCGGGAACCTTGTCGGCGAGATCCGGAAAAAAAGAGATGATCTTGTCATTCCACGAAAGCTTTTTCTCGGCGACATAGCTCCCCGCCAGCATCGCGGTCATCGCCTTCGTGTCGGATCCCAGATGCCACAGATCGTCCGTCGTCACCGGGACGGTTGTCCCGGTTTTGCGTACCCCGACGGCAGCGAACTCGACCAGTTTGTCAGTAGTGAAAAGAGCTCCGGCCAAGGCCGGTACCTTGTACTTGGCGCGGATTGCTTCCAAAATGGCGGGCAGGGGCTCGGCCGGAGCCGCTGACAAAGGATTCGTAAAGAGCAGATACAGGGAAAGCCCTGCGGTCAGCGCAGCAACGACGGGCCAGGAAAGATGGACGATTTTTCCCAAGGCGAGAGAAAGCAAACCGCTGAAAACCACGGTGAGAGTCGTATAAGTGGCGCGGACAACCATGGGCATGACGTTACGTCATTGTCCGGGCGGGTGTCAAAGTGACGGGAGAGTTGTCCGGAAAGCCATGGAATTTAAGTGCGACGGTCATAGGCCGCCGCTACACTAAAAATTATGAAACGCGCTTGGAACAGGATGGGGTGGCTGGTGGTTATTTTACTGGTGGCGTGCGGTGTGATGAACGTGATGCGAGCAGAGGATGCCGCCAAGCCGTTGATCATTGGCATGGAACTGAACTATCCGCCATTCGAGATGACCGATTCCTCGGGCAATCCGAGCGGGGTGGGCGTCGACATGGCCAAGGCCCTGGGCGAGTACCTGCATCGTCCGATCAAGATCGAGAACATGCCGTTCGAGGGGCTGATCAGCGCGTTGAAAACGGGCCGAATCAACTTGATTATTTCCTCCATGACCGCAACCGATGAGCGGCGCAAGTCGATCGACTTTTCCGATCCTTACCTGAGCACCGGCCTCTCGATCCTGGTGAAGAAGGACAGCCCGATCAAGAGCATCGCAGACGTGGATAAGCCCGGCGTCATCGTGGTGCTCAAGACGGGGACGACGAGCTCGGTCTATGCCCGCGAGCATTTCAAGAATGCGACGGTGCTGCCACTGGAGCAGGACACGGCCTGCGCGCTTGAGGTGGTGCAGGGCAAGGCGGACGCCTTCATCTACGACCAGATGTCGATTTACCAGTTCGCAAAGAAGCATTCCGATACGACGAAGGGGCTGCTGGAACCGTTCCAGCACGAGTCGTGGGCGATCGGCATTCGCAAGGGCGACACCGAACTGGCCAAGCAGGTGAACGCCTTCCTGGCGGAGTTCAAGGCGAAGAAGGGATTCGATGCGCTGGGCGACAAATACCTGAAGGAAGACAAGGAAGCGTTCAAGCAGATGGGCTTCCCCTTTTACTTCTAAGACCTCCAGTCTCGACGAGTAGGCCGGTCTACCGTTATCTTGCGGATAACGGGCCTGTAGCTCAATGGTTAGAGCAGGCGACTCATAATCGCTTGGTCGCGGGTTCAAATCCCGCCGGGCCCACTTTTACTTTTGATTTATGGAAACTCCTCCCCTTCCACCCGTGCCTGTCGCGCAACGTCAAAGCGACGAGAAGCTTTGGATCGTCTTGTGCCATGTTTCGATTTTCCTGGGGGTGGGGATCATTCTTCCGCTCGTGGTTTACCTCGTGAAACGGGGCGAATCGCCCGTGATCGCCGCACATGCGGCGGAGGTCCTGAACTTTCATCTCTCCCTGCTGTTTTGGACCATCTGCAGTATACCCTTTGTATTCGTATTGATCGGGATCCCGGTGATCTTCGGGCTCTATCTCATGGCCATCATTTGCGCGATAGTCGCGGCCATTCGGGCATCGGAGGGCGGTTTTTACCGGTATCCGCTCACGGTCCGATTGATTTCATAAATGCAATATTACGCATAACTGGCTTTGGGTAAGGGGCATGAGAAGCTTCTTACGCAGCGTTTTTGAGTGATTGCTTGTTGCTGATAAAAAAAGCGTTATCAGTAGCGCCACACAAATGACCTCGTCATCTTCTGTTCAGTCATCGGTGCTGAGCGCGGCGGACCACGAAAACTTCCTCGCGCACGGCTTTGTTCACCTCAAAAATTGTTTCGATACCGCCCCGGGCAGCCTCGCTCATCGCTGGGTGGAAGAAAGCTGGGTGCGGAATGGCATTTCGCCCACAGACCGTTCGACCTGGCCGAACGACAAAATCCACATGCCACCGACGGAAACGGCACGGGTGCGCGATTTCTCGCCCAAGGCATTCTCGGCGATTTCGGAGCTATGCGGAGGTGAGGACCGGGTGGCTGGTGATCTTTCCTGGGGAAATTTCTTCATTGCGAATTACGGATTAGGCCGCGACAAGCCGTGGCTGCCGCCGGGGCCGGAGATCGGTGGCTGGCACGTGGATGGCGACTCGTTTCTCCATTTTCTCGACAGCCCGGAGCAATCGCTGTTGATCGTGGTTCTTTTCAGCGACATTCATCCAAAGGGCGGAGGGACGTTCATCGCATGCGATTCGGTTCCGATGGTGGCGCGCTACCTGGCGGAGCATCCGGAGGGGGTGACGCCGAACGGATTTCCCTGCAAGGAGTTCATCTTGAACTGCCGCGACTGTCGTGAGACGACGGGGCAGGCGGGCGATGTTTTCCTGCTGCATCCGTTTATTTTGCATACCTCGAGTTACAATCACCGGCCCGAGGTACGGCTCATGATCAATCCCGCGGGTCAACTACGTGAACCGATGCGGTTTGACCGCCGCTCGGACGGCTCTGCCTATTCACCGATGGAAAAGTGCGTCCTACGAGCTCTCGGAGTGGACCACTACGATTTCAAGCCGACAGTTTCGCGCCAGAAGATCATTCCGGGGCGCGTCGCCCGCGAGCAGGCGATGATCGCG
>Ga0207695_10011193_pt1 | contig 10884 bp, 8 predicted proteins | sample KBSC54metaG_FD_184354 | JGI IMG/M metagenome (GOLD analysis project Ga0207695, IMG submission 184354) | Corn rhizosphere microbial communities from Kellogg Biological Station, Michigan, USA - KBS C5-4 metaG (SPAdes) (version 2) | ecosystem: Host-associated > Plants > Roots > Rhizosphere > Soil... | reverse complement strand
CAAGTGGACCGGCTCCCGGCACGATTGGAAGAGCGCCATGACCCAGTTTGCGCTGCTTTACCCGGAACGATTCAACATTGGAGTCTGAATCTCAACCCGCCTCACACACGAAATTCCGGATACCTCCGTTTTCCGAGCGCCTTTCTTTTGGTTACTTTTCTTTGGCAAGACAAAGAAAAGTAACCGCCGCCCCGCGCAGGGGCGACGCTAATAGACCGACACGATCACAGGTGCTTCACGAAAACCGCAGGCCGACCACCCAAAAGCCGCAACCAAAAACACCAACCCCCGCCGGGAGCGCAAAATAAAGCGAACTATCCGCTTCCGATAGAACCCGTCGCAATTCCGCAAGACGCTTGCGTCACCCTTACCTAAACTTGATCCTGTTGAACCCTCTTACGAAACCGAAAGGAACGACCATGACGACCTCGACCGTGACCCGCCAGACATTCGACGAAGTGATGGTGCCGGTATTTTCCCCCGCCCCGTTCGTGCCGGATCGCGCAGAGGGCTCCCGCGTGTGGGACACGGCCGGCCGCGAGTACGTGGATTTCGCGTGCGGCATCGCGGTGACGTCGCTCGGCCACGGCCACCCGGAACTGCTGAAGGTCCTGGACGAACAAGGCCGCAAGCTCTGGCACATCGGCAACGGCTACACGAACGAACCGGTGCTGCGCCTCGCGAAGCGGCTCGAATCGCTGACCTTCGCCGATCGCGCATTCTTCGCGAACTCGGGCGCGGAAGCGAACGAAGCCGCACTGAAGCTCGCACGCCGCGTCGCGTTCGATCGCCACGGCGCCGACAAATTCGAAATCATCTCGTTCGTTCAGTCGTTCCACGGCCGCACGTTCTTCACGGTCAGCGTCGGCGGCCAGCCGAAGTACTCGGAAGGCTTCGGCCCCGTGCCGGCCGGCATCAAGCACCTGCCGTACAACGACATCGAAGCCGCGAAGGCGGCGATCGGCCCGCAAACCTGCGCGGTGATCGTCGAGCCCGTGCAGGGCGAAGGCGGCGTGATCCCGGCCGATCCGGCCTTCCTGAAGGCGCTGCGCGAAGCGTGCGACGCCAACAACGCACTGCTGATCTTCGACGAAGTGCAAACGGGCGTCGGCCGCACGGGCCAGTTCTACGCATACATGGACACGGGCGTCACGCCGGACATCCTGACGACCGCCAAGGCGCTCGGCAACGGCTTCCCGATCGGCGCGATGCTGACGACGAACGAACTGGCCGCGCACTTCAAGGTCGGCGTGCACGGCACGACGTACGGCGGCAACCCGCTCGCATCGGCGATCGCCGACAAGGTCGTCGAACTGATCGGCGACCCGGCACTGCTCGAAGGCGTGCGCGAACGCAGCGTGCGCCTGAAGGGCGCGCTCGAACGCATCAACGCACGCTTCGGCATCTTCAAGGACATCCGCGGCAAGGGCCTGCTCGTCGGCGCGGAGCTCACCGCCGCGTTCGACGGCCGCGCGAAGGACTTCGTCAACGCCGCAGCGGAGAACGGCCTGATCATGCTGATCGCCGGCCCGAACGTGCTGCGCTTCGTCCCGTCGCTGGTGATCCCGTTCGATCTGCTCGACGAAGGCGTCAAGCGCTTCGAGAAGGCGGTCGAACAAGTGCTCGCCGCGCAGGAAGCCACCGCGCGCTGATCGGCGCACCCATCGCAGACAGGAACGACGATGCTATTTGTTCGCCCCGGCAAACTCACGGATCTCGATGCGCTCGCGCACATGGCGCGCACCGCGCAGCCGGTCCTGCACTCGCTGCCGCACGACCGCGCGGCGCTCGAAGCGCGCGTGGCGCTCTCGGAGGATTCGTTTCGCGCGGACGTCGACTTCGCCGGCGAGGAGTTCTACCTCTTCGTGCTCGAGGATTCGTCGACGGGCAAGCTGCTCGGCACGGCGAGCATCGTGGCCGCGGCCGGCTACTCGGAGCCGTTCTACGCGTTCCGCAACGACGCACTGATCCACGCGTCGCGCGAGCTGCACGTGAACCGCAAGATCCACGCGCTCACGATGTCGCACGAGCTGACCGGCAAGAGCCGGCTCGCCGGCTTCTACGTCGATCCGTCGCTGCGCGGCGACGCGGCCGCGCACCTGATCTCGCGCGCCCGGATGATGTACATCGCCGCGAACCGCCGCCGCTTCACGCCCGAAGTGTTCACGCTGCTGCTCGGCGTGAGCGACGGCAACGGCGCATCGCCGTTCTGGGAAGCGGTGGGCCGCAAGTTCTTCGGCCGCGACTTCACCGACGTCGACATCGCGTCGGGAGGCCGCAGCCGCACGTTCATCGCGGAAGTGATGCCGGCCTATCCGATCTACGTGCCGCTGCTGCCGGAAGCCGCGCAGCGCGTGCTCGGCGAGCCGAACGAGACGGCACTGCTCGCGTACGACATCCATCTCGAGGAAGGCTTCGAGCCCGACCGCTTCGTCGACATCTTCGACGCGGGCCCGGTGCTGACCGCGCAGGTCGACCGCATCGCGTGCGTGAAGCACGGTACGGAGCGCGTCGTGCGCGAGGCCTCGCACCAGCAGGGCGACGTCGCGTACATGGTGTCGACGGGCAGCGGCGAATCGTTCCGCTGCGTGCTGGCCGACCTGCCGGGCGACACGGCCGATGCGCCGCTGGCCGGCGACGTGCGCGCGGCGCTCGGTGCGAAGGATGGCGATGTCGTGCGCTGCGTGCCGCTGCACCGCCGCGACGATGAAGATTTGAAGGGAGACGCAGCATGATCGTCGTTCGGGTCGTACAAACGGGCGACGTCGACGCGCTCGTGTCGCTCGCGAAGGAAACCGGGCCGGGCCTGACCACGTTCAAGCCCGACCGCGACGCGCTCGCCGCGCGCATCGAGCGCACGCGCCGCACGCTGGCGGGCGAGGCCGCGCCGGGCGAAGCCGGCTACTTCTTCGTGATGGAAGACTCGAAGACGGGCGACATCGCGGGCGTGTGCGGGATCGAATCGCAGGTCGGCCTCGAACAGCCGTTCTACAACTACCGCGTGAGCACGGTCGTGCACGCGAGCCAGGAGCTCGGCGTATGGACGCGGATGTCCGCGCTGAACATCTCGCACGACCTGACGGGCTATGCGGAAGTGTGTTCGCTGTTCCTGAGCCCGCGCTATCGCACGGGCGGCGTCGGCGGCCTGCTGTCGCGCTCGCGCTTCATGTTCATCGCGCAGTTCCGCGAGCGCTTTCCGGAGCGCATCTGCGCGGAATTGCGCGGCCACTTCGACGAAGATGGCACGTCGCCGTTCTGGCGCGCAGTCGGTTCGCACTTCTACCAGATCGATTTCAACGCGGCCGACTACCTGAGCTCGCACGGCCGCAAGTCGTTCCTCGCGGAACTGATGCCGCGCTACCCGGTGTATGTCGACCTGCTGCCGCAGGACGCGCAGGACGCGGTCGGCCTCACGCACCGCGACACGCTGCCGGCCCGCAAGATGCTCGAGGCGGAAGGGCTGCGTTACCAGAACCACGTCGACATCTTCGACGCGGGCCCCGTGCTCGAATGCCACGTGAACGACTTGCGCACGGTGCGCGAGAGCGTCGTCGTGCCGGTCGCGATCGGCGTGCCCGACGCGCAGGGCGACCATCCGCCGACGTCGCTCGTATCGAATACGTCGCTCACCGATTTCCGCGTCGGCGTCGCGCCGGGCGTGGTCGCGAACGGCTCGTTCGTGCTGTCGGCCGACGATGCCGTCGCGCTCGACGTGAAGGCCGGCGATCCGGTCCGCGTGCTGCCGCTCAAAGTCAAACAGGGATAAACGAATCATGACGGAACTCTTCATCGACGGCGCCTGGGTCGCAGGCTCGGGCCCCGTCTTCGCTTCGCGCAACCCGGGCACCGACGAGATCGCATGGCAGGGCGACAGCGCATCGGCGGCCGACGTCGACCGCGCGGTCGCGAGCGCGCGCCGCGCGTTCGCCGGCTGGTCGGCGCTCGACTTCGAATCGCGCTGCGCGATCGCCAAGCGCTTCGCGGCATTGCTCAACGAACGCAAGGAAGCGATCGCAACCGCGATCGGCCGCGAGACGGGCAAGCCGCAGTGGGAAGCGCGTACCGAAGTCGCGTCGATGGCCGCGAAGGTCGGCATCTCGATCCAGGCCTACCAGGAACGCACGGGCGAGAAGCGCCAGGACATGGCCGACGGCGTCGCGGTGCTGCGCCACCGCCCGCACGGCGTCGTCGCGGTGTTCGGCCCGTACAACTTCCCCGGCCACTTGCCGAACGGCCATATCGTGCCCGCGCTGATTGCCGGCAACACGGTCGTGTTCAAGCCGTCGGAGCTTGCGCCGGGCGTCGCGCGCGCGACGGTCGAAGTGTGGAAGGAAGCCGGGCTGCCGGCCGGCGTGCTGAACCTCGTGCAGGGCGAGAAGGACACGGGCATCGCGCTCGCGAACCATCGGCAGATCGACGGGCTGTTCTTCACGGGCAGTTCGGATACCGGCACGCTGCTGCACAAGCAGTTCGGCGGCCGTCCGGAAATCGTGCTCGCGCTCGAGATGGGCGGCAACAACCCGCTCGTGATCGGCGAAGTCGAGGACATCGATGCGGCCGTGCATCACACGATCCAGTCGGCATTCCTGTCGGCCGGCCAGCGCTGCACGTGCGCGCGCCGCATCTTCGTGCCTCAGGGCGCGTTCGGCGATCGCTTCCTCGCGCGCTTCGCCGACGTCACGTCGAAGATCACGGCCGACGTGTTCGATGCCGATCCGCAGCCGTTCATGGGCGCGGTGATCTCGGCGCGCGCGGCGGCGAAGCTCGTCGACGCGCAGTCGCGCCTGATCGAGCAGGGCGCGAAGCCGATCGTCGCGATGACGCAGCGCGATCCGCGTCTCGGTTTCGTGAACGCGGCGATCGTCGACGTGACGGGCGTGGCGAACCTGCCCGACGAAGAGCATTTCGGCCCGCTCGCGCAAATCGTCCGCTACGCGACGTTCGACGAAGCGATCGAGCGCGCGAACGACACGGCGTTCGGCCTGTCCGCCGGCCTGCTCGCCGACGACGTGCGTGCCTGGGAACACTTCCGCCGCACGATCCGCGCCGGGATCGTCAACTGGAACCGGCCGACCAACGGCGCATCGTCCGCCGCGCCGTTCGGCGGCACGGGCCGCTCGGGCAACCATCGTCCGAGCGCGTATTACGCGGCCGACTATTGCGCGTATCCGATGGCGTCGGTGGAAAGCACGCAACTGACTTTGCCCGCGAGCCTGTCGCCGGGCCTGCATTTCTGATCGAGGGAACGACGATGAACGCACAAGAAGCCAATTTCGACGGGCTCGTCGGCCCGACCCACAACTACGCCGGGCTGTCGTTCGGCAACGTGGCGTCGCTCAACAACGAGAAGTCGGCCGCGAACCCGAAGGCCGCCGCGAAGCAGGGGCTGCGCAAGATGAAGCAGCTCGCGGATCTCGGTTTCGCGCAGGGCGTGCTGCCGCCGCAGGAGCGGCCGTCGCTGCGCCTGCTGCGCGAGCTCGGTTTCTCGGGCAAGGACGCGGACGTGATCGCGAAGGCCGCGAAGCAGGCGCCCGAGCTGCTCGCGGCGGCGAGCTCGGCGTCGGCGATGTGGACCGCGAACGCGGCCACCGTCAGCCCGTCGGCCGACACGAGCGACGGCCGCGTGCACTTCACGCCGGCGAACCTGTGCAGCAAGCTGCATCGCGCGATCGAGCACGACGCGACGCGCCGCACGCTGTCGACGCTGTTCGCCGATCCCGAGCACTTCGCGGTGCACGAGGCGCTGACGGGCACGCCGGCGCTCGGCGACGAAGGCGCGGCGAACCACACGCGCTTTTGCGCCGAATACGGCAAGCCGGGCATCGAGTTCTTCGTGTACGGCCGTGCGGAATACCGCCGCGGCCCCGAGCCGAAGCGCTTCCCGGCACGCCAGACCTTCGAGGCGAGCCGCGCGGTCGCGCATCGCCACGGGCTCGCCGAAGAAGCGACGGTCTATGCGCAGCAGGATCCGGACGTGATCGACGCCGGCGTGTTCCACAACGACGTGATCTCGGTCGGCAACCGCGACACGCTGTTCACGCACGAGCGCGCATTCGTCAACAAGCAGGCGATCTACGACACGCTGACCGCCGCGCTCGACGCACGCGGCGCGCGCCTGAACGTGATCGAGGTGCCCGACGCGGCCGTGAGCGTGAACGACGCGGTGACGTCGTATCTGTTCAACAGCCAGCTGCTGTCGCGCGCGGACGGCTCGCAAGTGCTCGTCGTGCCGCAGGAATGCCGCGAGAACGCGAACGTCGCGGCCTATCTCGACCGTCTCGCGGCCGGCAGCGGCCCGATCCACGACGTGCTCGTGTTCGACCTGCGCGAAAGCATGAAGAACGGCGGCGGCCCCGCGTGCCTGCGCCTGCGCGTCGTACTGAACGAGGCGGAGCGCGCGGCGGTCACGTCGAACGTGTGGATCGACGACACGCTGTTCGCGTCGCTCGACGCGTGGATCGACAAGCACTATCGCGATCGCCTCGCACCGGAAGACCTCGCCGATCCGGCGCTGCTCGACGAATCGCGCACGGCGCTCGACGAGCTCACGCAGATCCTGCGCGTCGGGTCGCTGTATGACTTCCAGCGCTGACGCACCGATGTCCGCCGCCGCGCCGCTCGACGACTTTCTCGCGTTCACGCTGGCCGGCACCGTGCCGGCCGCGACGGACGGCGCCTGCGCGGGCGGGGCAGTCCGCTGGCAATGGCTCGGCGACGGGCTGCTCGCGCTCGAACCGGCCGCGGCCGACGGCGCGGCGCGCGCGAGCGTGCTCGTATCGGCGGGCGTGCACGGCGACGAGACGGCGCCGATCGAGCTGCTGTCGATGCTCGTGCGGGATCTCGCATCGGGCGCGCTGCCGCTCGCGTGCCGGCTGCTGGTCGTGCTCGGCAACGTGCCGGCGATGCGTGCCGGCGAGCGTTATCTCGACGACGACCTGAACCGCCTGTTCAGCGGCCGTCACGCGCAGGTGCCCGCGAGCCGCGAAGCGCCGCGCGCCGCGCGGCTCGAAGCGGCGGCTGCCGCGTTCTTCGCGGCGGCGCCGGCGGGCGGCGTGCGTTGGCACATCGACATGCATACGGCGATCCGCGCGTCGGTGTTCGAACAGTTCGCGCTGCTGCCGCATACCGGCACGCCGCCGACGCGCACGATGGTCGAATGGCTCGGCGACGCGCGCATCGCGGCCGTGCTGCTGCATACGGCGAAGGGCAACACGTATTCGCATTTCACGGCCGAGCACTGCGGCGCGCTCGCATGCACGCTGGAACTCGGCAAGGTGCGGCCGTTCGGCCAGAACGACCTGACGCGCTTCGCGCCGGCCGACCTAGCCGTGCGTCGACTCGTATCGGGTGCGCGGAGCGACGCCGGGGCCGAGTTGCCGCGTGTATTCACCGTGATCGACCAGATCACGAAGCAGAGCGACGCGCTCGAGCTGTTCGTCGCGGCCGACGTCGCGAACTTCACCGCGTTCGCGCGCGGCACGGTGCTCGCGCAGGACGGCGGCTACCGCTACACGGTGACGCACGACGAGGAACGGATCGTGTTTCCGAACCCGACCGTGAAGCCGGGCCTGCGCGCGGGACTGCTCGTCGTCGACACGACGCGCGAGACGCTCGCGGCACTTGTCTGAGCGCGTGTCCCGACCGATTGCGCGGCCGCGACGGCACGCGGCCCGCGGCCTTGCATATTTGCGACATCGTCTTGCAAGTTCGGCTGCCGACACGGCCGGCGCCGTGCACGCACCGCAGCATCGCGCGCGGGCGGCCGCTTTGCCATATCGGGTCGCGCGGATTGGTACAATCGCGGCCTTGCGGCTGTTGCGCCGCATCACGGCGCGGCATCGACATTGTCGCGGCCATCCGGCCCTGCAATGATGCAAGCGCCCGTAGTTCCGGAACATTCGAGTATCGAGGAGAGCACCTGATGAAGTTGGATTGGCGTAAAGTGGCCGCGCACGCGGTGGTGGCGGCATCGGTGGCGGCGGCAGGCAGCGCGTTTGCCGCGGATCTGAAGGAGATCCGGTTCGGCGTCGAGGCCTCGTACGCACCGTTCGAATACAAGACGCCCGACGGCAAGCTGACCGGCTTCGACATCGATATCGGCAACGCGGTGTGCGCGAAGCTGAAGACGAAGTGCGTGTGGGTCGAGAACGACTTCGACGGCCTGATCCCCGCGCTGCAGGCGCGCAAGTTCGACGCGATCAACTCGGACATGACGATCACCGACCAGCGCAAGCACGCGATCGCGTTCACCGATCCGATCTACACGATTCCGAACCAGCTGATCGCGAAGCAGGGCAGCGGCCTGCTGCCGACCCCGCAATCGCTGAAGGGCAAGCGCGTCGGCGTGCTGCAGGGCACGATCCAGGAAGCATACGCGAAGAAGAAGTGGGCGCCGGCCGGCGTCGAAGTCGTGCCGTACCAGACTCAGGATCTGGCCTATGCCGACCTGAAGTCGGGCCGTCTCGACGCGACGTTCCAGGATTCGGAAGCCGGTTCGAAGGGCTTCCTGACCAAGCCGCAAGGCCAGGGCTTCGCGTTCGCGGGCGGCACGGTCAGCGACACCGAGATCCTCGGCTCGGGCGTCGGCTTCGGCCTGCGCAAGAACGACGCGGCGCTGAAGACCGCGCTCGATCAGGCGCTGAAGGACCTGAAGGCCGACGGCACGATCGACAACCTCGCGAAGAAGTACTTCAGCGTGCCCGTGACGCTCAAATAAGCGTTTCGTTCGATCGCACGATGCAAGCAAACCGGCCGCTCATGCGGCCGGTTTGCGTTCGGGAGGCTGGAAACGACGCGGGCAGGCCGCCGCTGGCCGCGCTACGCGGGAAAGAACCGGCCCAGTTCGCGCGCGAGCTCGTTGAGCACGCTCATCTCCTGCTGCGCGATCTTGCGCGCGGGCTGCGCACCTGCCCAGTCGCCGTACAGCAGCGCGACGGTCGTCGTGCCGACCCGCACGGGCAGCAGCACGAACGCACGCGTGTCGTCGAACGCGTCCAGATACCACGCGGGCAGGCGCTTGAGCATCTTCGGTTCCTGAGCCTGCTCGATGAAGATGCCGACCGAATTCGTGATCGCGAGATGAAACACGTCCGGCTCGAAGCGTTCGTCGAAGCGCAGCCGGTCGAGCGCCGTATCGACGCCGGGGCCGAAGCCGAGGCGCGCGGCGAACGTGCCGTCGTCGTGACGCACGAACATCACGGTGCGCGTGAACGCGAGGCCGGCCAGCAGGCTTTCCGACGCGAGCGCGAGCACCGGCGTCAGCACATGCTCGGACGGCAGCGCGCGCAGGTCCGCGAGGCCGGCTTCGAGGCATGCCTCGGGCTCGGCCTGCGCGCGCGCGATCGCATCGGCGTTCGCGCGCAGCTCGACGATCTCGCGCATCACGGTGTCGCTCGCTTCCTCGCGCGCGAGCAGCTCGGCGATCTCGACTAGCGCGTCGGACTCCATGTCGAGCTCCGTGCCGTAGTGCTGCGCGAGCGTCGCAATGCGCGCGTCGCGCTGCGGGCTCGCGGGCATCACGAGCGCGCTCGCGACCTCGGTCGAGCAGCGGCTCACCGCGCGCAGCCAGCGTACGCGGTCGGCCGGGCCGTCGTCGGCCGCATGGCCCGCGTTGCGGTCGTCGTCGTATTCGTCGTCGAACGCGTCGGCGTGGGCCGCGTGATCGTCATTGGCCATCCCTGCGCGAATCACGTCGGGCAGCCGCCAGCGCGCGGCCGCTTCGAGCCCGATCTCGTCGAAGCCGACGCCGAGCACGTCGATGCACGCGGCCGCTTCGTCGCCGTTCAGTTCGGCCGTGCGCCGGCGGATCCGGTCCCATTCGCTGTCGAGATAGCAGACCACCAGCAGCTTGCCGACCTGGCGCATCAGCGTGCAGACGACGGCTTCCTCGCCGCCGCGCAGCTCGGCGTGCTCGGTCAGCTTGCGCGCGACGCAGCCGGACAGCAGCGCGCGGTTCAGTTCGAGCTTCGCGTCGATGCGTCGCGGCGTGCTGTGGTGGAAATGGTCGACGAGCTTCAGCCCGACGACGAGATGGCCGACCGCGTCGAGGCCGAGCACCATCAGCGCGCGGGTGACGGTCGTGATGTTGCCGCCGAACGCCATGTACATCGCGGAGTTCGCGAGCCGCAGCACTTTCTGCGTGAGCGCGAAATCCGACAGCACGACGCGCACGAGCGCTGTGAAGTCGAGGTCGTCGTTCTTCATCGCGGCCATCGTCGCGCGCAGCGATTCCGACAGCAGCGGGAAGTCGCCCCGTTCGTTCATCCGGGCCCACAGCTTGTCGAGCAACGCGGTGCGGGGCAGGTATTCGGTGGTTGACATACGGATCTGTCCGGTTCGCCGCGCGTGTCAGGCGGCGGCGTGCAGGTGCAGTTGCTGCGCCTCGAAGCGCCGTGCGAGTTCCTCGGACGGCAGCGCCTGGCAGACGAGCCAGCCCTGGATGTGATTGCAGCCCATCTCCGTCAGCAGTTCGCGCTGCGCCTCGGTCTCGACGCCTTCGGCGACGAGCTCGAGATCGAGCGTCTGCGCGAGGCCGACCACCGCCGACACGATCGCGCGGTCGTTGCGCGACGTCAGCAGGTTCTCGACGAAGCTGCGGTCGATCTTCAGCTTCGCAAGCGGGAAGCGCTGCAGGTACGCGAGGCTCGAATAGCCGGTGCCGAAATCGTCGATCGCGAAACGGATGCCGAGATCGGTCAGCTCCTCGAGCAGCCCCTTCGCGTGCGCGGGGTCGTGCATCAGCAGGCTTTCGGTGATTTCGAGCACGATGCGGCGCGGGTCGATGCCCGTCAGCGCGATCGCCTCGCGCACGCTCTGCGTGAAGCGCGGGTCGCGGAACTGCTGCGGCGACACGTTGACCGCCACGTACTGCAGCGCGAGCCCCTG
>Ga0207695_10011191_pt1 | contig 10884 bp, 10 predicted proteins | sample KBSC54metaG_FD_184354 | JGI IMG/M metagenome (GOLD analysis project Ga0207695, IMG submission 184354) | Corn rhizosphere microbial communities from Kellogg Biological Station, Michigan, USA - KBS C5-4 metaG (SPAdes) (version 2) | ecosystem: Host-associated > Plants > Roots > Rhizosphere > Soil... | reverse complement strand
GACGCGACCCCGGGCCGAGCACCGCAGTGCAGTCGGAGCGAAGCGGAGACCGCCCCACCATGAGCCCCCGGCGGATACCGCCTGCCGCGCCCCACGGACTTCTGCACAAGAACGCGAACAACGACCGTCCGCAATGGGCCGAAACCCGACCCACTCGATCGCCTCTTCGCTTCACACCGTGCCCATTGCGCCAACGGAACCGGAGCGACTGTCTTGAGCCTGCTCGGCCATACAAAAGGCCCATACCGGCGCGCACCGCACGAGGCGGCGCTGCCCGTGGTGCCGCGCATCGGCACGCGCGGCACCACGGCGTCGGTTGCAGTCGGCGTGCTGGCGCTGGCCGTGTCGGCGCTGACGCTGCTGCCGCTCGTGCTGACCTTTCTGTCGTCGGTCAAGACCCCGGCGGAGGCATCCGCGGTGCCGCCGCATTACCTGCCGTCGGCGCTGAGCATCGAGAACTACCTGAAGGTCTTCCACTACCAGGCCGGCCTCGGCACCTACCTGTTCAACAGCCTGGCCGTCGCCTTCCTGACGATCGTGCTGTGCCTCGCGCTGGCCATCCCGGCCGGCTACGGGCTCGCGCGCTTCCGCATCCCGGCGCGCGAGTTCATCTTCGTGCTGCTGCTGTCGGGAATGATGGTGCCGTACCAGGCGCTGCTGACGCCGCTGTACCTGATGTTCAGTGCGCTCGGCCTGGCCAACAGCCATCTCGGGCTGGCCATCTTGCACACCGTGATCCAGCTGCCGTTCAGCATCTACCTGATGCGCAGCAGCTTCGCCGCCGTGCCGCGGGAGCTCGAAGAAGCGGCCATCGTCGACGGCTGCGGCAGCTGGCAGGCGCTGCGGCGCATCTTCATTCCGGTCTCGCTGCCGGCCGTCGTCACGCTGGTGCTGTTCGCGTTCATCACCTCGTGGAACGAGTTCATCGCCGCGCTGATCTTCATGGGCAAGGAGACACGCTTCACGGTGCCGATCATGCTGGTCGGCGTGCGCCAGGGCCACTTCGGCGCGGTCGACTGGGGCGCGCTGCAGGCCGGCGTCGTGATCTCGATCCTGCCATGCCTGTTGATCTACCTGCTGCTGCAGCGGCACTTCGTCTCCGGCATGCTGAGCGGGGCCGTCAAGTGAGCGCGGTGCGCGGCCGTGGCATGTTCGTCACGCTGCGCGACGTGGCGAGGCTCGCCGGCGTCAGCATCGGCACCGCGTCGAAGGCGCTGAACCGCGGCGGCAAGCTGAGCGACGAGACGCGCGAGCGCGTGATCGCCTGTGCGGACAAGCTCGGCTTCCGGCCGAACGACCTGGCGCAAAGCCTGCACCGGGGCCAGTCCTTCACCGTCGGCGCGATCTCGAACGACAGCTTCGGCCGCTTCTCGATGCCGATCATGGAAGGGCTCGAAGAGTGCCTCGCCGACCGCTCGATGTCGGTCTTCATGTGCAACGCGACCGACGATCCGGAGCGCGAGGCGCGTCACGTCGAATCGCTGCTCGGCAAGCGCGTCGACGGCATCGTCGTGACGGGCCGCCGCGCCGACCTGCGGCGGCCGCTGGAGCTCCATGCCTCGGGCTTGCCGGTGGTCTATGTCTATTCGCAGACCGACGACCCGGCAGCCTCGTGCCTGCTGCCCGACGATCGCGGCGGCGCGGTGCTCGCCTGCGCGCACCTGGCCGGCCTGGGTCGCCGCCGCATCGCGCATGTCACCGGCCCCGAGCGCTTCGAGGCAGTGCGTCTGCGCCGCGCCGGCTTCCGTGCCGCGCTGGCGAGTGCGGGACTGGTGGCCGATGACAAGCTGACCTTGAGCGGCGACTGGTCGGAGGCCTGGGGGCGGGCGGCGCTGGAGCAACTCTTCAAGCCACGGCGCCGCGCGCCCGATGCGATCTTCTGCGGCAACGATCAGATCGCGCGCGGCGTCATCGACGGCCTGCGCGAGCGCGGCATCACGGTGCCGGCCGACGTCGCCGTGGTCGGCTTCGACAACTGGCAGATCATTGCCGAGGCCTGCCGGCCGCCGCTGACGACGATCGACATGAACCTGAAGCAGCTCGGCCGCGAAGCCGGGCGCCGGCTGATCGAGCTGATCGCCGGCAAGAAGCACGCGGGCGTGCATCGCCTGCCGTGCAGCCTGGTCGTACGCGCCTCCTGCGGGGCGCTGCCACACGGCGGCAACAGCTAGATCCGGCGGGCAGGAGCCTCGCCGCCCGATGAAGACATCCCGAACAGGAGCGACCCGACCATGCGACGACTTTCACCCGTGCCCTTCACCGCCGTGTCCCTCGAAGACGACTTCTGGCGCGAGCGCCTCGACACGGTGTTGACGCGCACCATCCCCAGCCAGTACGAGAAGCTGCGCAGCAGCGGCATTCTCGAATCGCTGACGATCCCGAAGCCGCCGCCGCCGCTGCGCATCCCGCCCGGTGCGCACGGCCTGTCGATGCAGGTGTTCTGGGATTCGGACGTCGGCAAGTGGATCGAGGCCGCGAGCTACGCGCTGGCGCATCGGCGCGATGCGGCGATCGAAGCGCAGATCGACGAGATCACCGAATGGCTGGCGCGCGCGCAGCTGCCGGACGGCTATCTCAACTGCTGGTACATCGGCCGCCACCCCGAGCAGCGCTGGAGCAACCTGCGCGACTGCCACGAGCTGTACTGCGCCGGGCATCTGCTGGAAGGCGCGATCGCCTACCACCAGGCCACCGGGCGCCGGCGCCTGCTCGACATCCTGTGCCGCTACGTCGACCACATCGCGGAGGTGTTCGGCCCCGGCCCGCAGCAGAAGCACGGCTATTGCGGGCACCAGGAGATCGAGCTCGCGCTGGTCAAGCTCTACCACGCGACCGGCGTGCGCAAGTACCTCGACCTCGCCGCCTACTTCATCGACGAACGCGGCAGGCAGCCGCACTACTTCGACGTCGAGGCACGCGAGCGCGGCGACGACCCCGGCTCCTACTGGTTCAAGAACTACGAGTACAGCCAGTCGCACAAGCCGGTGCGCGAGCAGGACAAGGTGGTGGGCCACGCGGTGCGTGCGATGTACATGTACAGCGCGATGGCCGATCTCGCGGCCGTGCTGGACGATGCGGCGCTGAAAAAGGCCTGCGAGGTGCTGTGGCGCGACGTGACTTCCAAGCGCATGTATGTCACCGCCGGCATCGGTCCGTCGGCCTCGAACGAAGGGTTCACGCAGGACTACGACCTGCCGAACGAGACGGCCTATGCGGAGACCTGTGCATCGGTCGCGCTGATCTTCTGGGCCCAGCGCATGCTGCACCTCGAGGGCGACGGCCGCTATGCCGACGTGCTGGAAACGGCGCTCTACAACGGCGCGCTCTCCGGACTGTCCCGCGACGGGACTCACTACTTCTATCAGAATCCGCTCGCGAGCGACGGCTCGCACACGCGCTGGCAATGGCATCCCTGCCCATGCTGCACGATGAACGTCTCGCGCCTGGTGGCTTCGGTCGGCGGCTACTTCTATGCGTCGGGCGACGATGCGGTGGCCGTGCATCTCTATGGCGCCAGCACGGCCTCGTTGACGGTGGCCGGCCGACGCATTCGCATCGTCCAGCACGCGGACTATCCCTGGAGCGGCAAGATCCGCATCGCGGTCGAATCCGAGCGGCCGCTTCGCTTCGCGCTGAAGCTGCGCATTCCCGGCTGGGCCCGCGAGTCCTCGGTGGCCATCAACGGCACGGCGCAGAAGTCGCCGCCCGTGGTGAACGGCTATGTCGAGCTCGACCGAAGCTGGCAGACCGGGGACGTCGTCGACCTCGAGTTGACCATGCCGGTGGAGCGCATTCACGCGCATCCGCTGGTGCAGGCCGATGTCGGCAGGGTCAGCCTGCGGCGCGGCCCGCTGATCTACTGCATCGAGCAGGCCGATCATGCCGAGACGGCCGTCGGCCTGCTGCGCCTGCCGGGCCGGGCCGAGCTTCGCATCGAGGAACGAAAGGATCTGCTGGGCGGCATCGTGACCATCGTGGCCGATGCCGAGGCCGCCGCACCGCACCCGGCCGCCGGCGCCTTGTACACGACAGAGGCTTGTGCGACCCTGCCGGCGCGGCTGATGGGGATTCCCTACTTTCTCTGGAACAACCGGGGCCCGAATCGGATGCAGGTCTGGCTGCCCGTTGCCTAGGCCCGCCGACGGGCGCCGCGCTGCTGCGGTGGCCCGCCGCCTCGCTGCCGATGGCTCTTTCGGTCGATTGCCGCGCGGCAGTCGTTTGCGGACACTGGCGGCCTTCCATACCGAAGAGGAGCCCCACGATGAACCGCCACGTCCTTCGCGATTACCTGGTTGGCGCCGCATCGCTGCTGTTCACGCTGGTGATCAGCTGCGCGACGCCGGCAGCCGAAGCGGCGACCGCACGCTACGATTTCCAGTTGCAGGCCAGCGCGCTCGGCGCCGGCGGCGCGTTCGGCATCGGCGCGCTGCCCGCCGGGCCGCTGCAAGGCCACCTCGCCTTCAGCTATGACGGCACACCCGACATGCTGGCCCTGATCGACGTCAGCGATTTCAGCCTGTCCGTCGGCGACGTCACGTTCGACACGGCCGGCCTCGTCATCACGCTCGCCGATTTCCGCCCCGGCATCGCCGGCGGCCCGCTCGCATCGGCGACGCTGCTCGCCCTGTCCGACACGCGCTTCGTGCAGATCGACACCGACGCCGGCTGGGCCGCCGGCTCGGTGTTCGCGAGCGATTGCCTGCCGGGCGGCAGTGCGCTGGGCGCGGGTTGCATCGGCGGCGGCATCGGTGACATCCATTTCGCGAGCCCGGTGCCGGAGCCGAGCGCGGCGCTGATGGCCGGCATCGGCGTGATCGCGCTGGGTCTGCATCGACTGCGCCTGCGGCGCGGGACAGGCGGAAACCCTTGGCCTCGACGCATCGGATCGATGTGTTAGCTTCCACGAGGCGCCAACACATCCGCCTTTCATGAAGACTTTCGCCATCGCGCTCCTTTCGATCCCGTGCCTGTCGCTCGCGCAGGCTGCTTCTACCGCCGAGCCCTCGGCGCGAGACCTGCATGCAGCCGAGTGCGTGGCGGCGCTCGAGGTCAATACCCAGGATCTTGCAAGCCAGGTCAAATCGGGCGACGAAGCGTCGCGTTCGGTGCTGCTGGACAGGCTCGTCTCGGGCGCGGCTTTTGTCGGCGACGTCTACCTGCACGGCAACAGCGATGAAAAGCAGGCGCGCGAGCTGGCCAACCAGGCGCTCGAGGCGCAGAAGAGCTTGCCGGCGCCGGAATTGGCCGCGCGCCAGGCCACTTGTGCCAACGAAGGCGCAAAGCTCTTCGCCGACGGCAATCCCTTGCAGCAAAGCATCGTGAAGCGGATGGCAAAGAGACGCATGGACAAGCTGCTCGGCGCCTGATCGCTTCAGCGATTCCGAAACGGCCGCCCGCTGCGCCGCGTCAACGCGCAGGGGAGCGGCCTTCGGCGTCGGCGGGGCCTGCGATCGGCGCGTCTTCGCGCAGCAGCTTGCGCCGCGCCAGGTCGCTCCACAGCGCGGCCGGGATGGGGCGCTTCATCGCTTCGACGTTGCCGCGCACCTCGGCTGGCGTGATCGCGCCGGGAATGACGTTGACGACGGCCGGATGCATCAGCGGGAACTGCAGCGCGGCATCGCGCAAGGCCACGCCATGCGCGTTGCACACCGCCTCGATCGCGCCGACCCGCTGCAGGATCTCGGCCGATGCCGGCTCGTAGTTGAAGTAGGCGCCGGGCTTCGGGCCGGTCGCGAGGATGCCCGAATTGAACGGCCCGCCGATGATCACGCCCATGCCCTTCTTCTCGCAGAGCGGCAGGAAGGAATCGAGCGATTCCTGCTCGAGCAGGGTGTAGCGGCCGGCGAGCAGGAAGAGATCGACATCGGTATGGCGCGCAACCGTCTCGGAGACTTGCCACTCGTTGACGCCGAGGCCGATCGCGCTCACCACGCCCTGGCTGCGCAAGTCGGAGAGCGCGCGCACGCCGCCATCGAGGAACTCGCGCGTGCGCTGCGCCGAGGCTTGCGCGCTGCCGTGCGTGAAGATGTCGATGTCGTGGCAGAGCACGATGTCGATGCGGTCGAGCCCGAGGCGCTCGAACGACATCTCGAAGGAGCGCATCACGCCGTCGTAGGAATAGTCGTAGACGACCTGGCGCGCCGGCACGTCGAAGAACTTGCCGATGCCTTCGCGTGCCTCCGATGTGCTGCGCTTCAGTACGCGGCCGACCTTGGTGGACAGGAGGTAGTCGTCGCGCGGCATCTCGCGCAGGAAGGCGCCGATGCGCGTTTCCGCGATGCCGAGGCCGTAGAGCGGGGCGGTATCGAAGTAGCGGATCTGCTGGGCCCAGGCCTCCTGCAAGGTCTGCAGCGCCTGCTCGTTGCTGATCGCGCGATAGAGGTTGCCGAGCGGCGCGCTGCCGAAGCCGATGGCGGTGAAGTCGAGCGTGCGGCCGGACCGGCTGGTGAAGGGCCGGCGGGCGAGGGGAGTCGAAGGAGTGGAGGTCACGAGGAGGATTTCTGTGGGTGTTGTTCGTGCGGAGCAGATCGGAAAGACTGTATGGCTACTGTCGGCATGCGTCAATTCGAAACCGGGCCGCGTTCGCCCGCGCGCAGCGAGGCAGATCGTCATGCATCGATCGGCTTTTGCAGATCGACAGACGGATTGCTTCGTTCAAATCGGCGATTCCGCGCACGAGACTGGGCGGCTTGATACCACGAGCCATGTCCATCATCGTCCCTCTGACCTCCGCCGCCGATCCGCCAGCCCATCCGGCCCGAGCCGCGTCAGGCGGCATCGACGAGATCGCCGAAAGCCTCGCGCTTCAACTCGCGGCGACGGCGGTGCAGCGCGACCGGGCCGGCGGCCACGCCGCCGCCGAACGCGAGCTGATCCGCAGCAGCGGCCTGCTCGCGCTGACGGTCCCGGCCGAATTCGGCGGGCTCGGCGGCGACTGGGCGGGCTTTTATCGCGTGGTGCGCCGCCTCGCGCAGGCCGACAGCGCGCTGGCCCACGTCTTCGCGTTCCACCATCTGCAGCTGGCGACGGTGCGGCTCTTCGGCAATGCGACCCAGCAATCGCAGCTGCTGCGCGAAACGATCGAGCGGCGCGCATTCTGGGGCAATGCGCTGAACCCGACGGACACACGCGCCTTCGCGACCGAAGCGGAAGGCGGCTGGCATGTCGAGGGGCTGAAGAGCTTCTGCTCCGGCTCGGTCGGCTCGGACTATCTGTGCCTTTCGGCCTGGCACCACGGCACGCAGAGCGCACTGGTCGCCGCGGTGCCGACGCTGCGCCGCGGCATCGCCGTGGCCGCCGACTGGGATGCCTTCGGCCAGCGCCAGACCGACAGCGGCACCGTCAGCTTCGACAAGGTCTTCATCGCGCATGACGAGGTGCTGCAAGCGCCCGGCACCGCGCCCACGCCGCGGGGCAGCCTGCGGCCGCTGGTGTCGCAGCTGATACTGGCGAACCTCTACATCGGCATCGCCCAGGGCGCCTTCGATGAAGCGCGCCGCTACACGCGTGAGCACACGCGGCCCTGGTCTTCGTCCGGCGTCGATCGTGCGACGAACGATCCCTTCGTGCAGCACCGCTATGCCGAGCTGTGGCTCTTGATCCGCCCGGCCGCGGCCTTGGCCGACGAAGCGGCGCAGCGGCTGGATGCCGCCTTCAAACGAGGCGCTTCGCTGACTGCCGAGGATCGTGGCGCGGTCGCGATCGCGGTGGCCGAAGCCAAGGTGCTGGCGCATCGCGCGAGTGTCGAAGTCAGCTCGCAGCTGTTCGAGCTGACGGGCGCCCGCTCGACCTCGGAGCGCCACGGCCTCGACCGTTTCTGGCGCAATGCCCGGGTGCATACCTTGCACGACCCGGTCGACTACAAGCTGCGCGATCTCGGCCGCTATCTGCTGGACGGGCGCGTGCCCGAGCCCACCCCTTATTCATGACCTGGCCGATGAACAAGATCCAGAACATCCACCCGCTGATCCGGCTCGAAGGATTGAGCAAGTCGTTTGCATTGCCGGACGGGACGCGCTTCGACGCCGTCAAGAATGTGTCGCTGCAGATCCGCGAGGGCGAGATCGTCGGCCTGATCGGCAAGAGCGGCGCCGGCAAGTCGACGCTGCTGCGGCTGATCAACCTGCTGGAGCGGCCCGATGCCGGCCATGTGCACCTCGGCGAACAAGAGCTGACCCGGCTCGGCAAGACCGAGCTGCGCGCCGCGCGGCAAGGCCTCGGCATGATCTTCCAGCAGTTCAACCTGCTGCAGAACGCGAGCGTGTTCGACAACGTGGCCTTCCCGCTGAAGATCCACGGCCGGCGCAGCAAGGCGGAGATCGCGGCCCGCGTGCATGCATGCCTGGGCATCGTCGGGCTGAGCGACAAGACGCACAGCTATCCGGCGCAGCTCTCGGGCGGGCAGAAGCAGCGCGTCGCGATCGCGCGGGCGCTGGCGCCCGAGCCGCGCGTGCTGCTGTGCGACGAGCCAACTTCGGCGCTCGATGCCGAGACCACGCGCTCGGTGCTCGATACCCTGCGCGATGTCAACCGGCGCTTCGGCGTCACGATCGTCATCGTCACGCATGAGCTGAGCGTGGTCTGGCGCCTGTGCCGCCAGGTCGCGGTGATCGAGGACGGGCGCCTGGCCGAACAGTTCGCGATCGACGGCAGCCTCTCCGACGGCAGCGCGCTGCGCCGCACCGCGCTCGGCCGCGAGCTGGCGCGCATCGCCGCCTCGCCGGCGGAAGCGCAGGCGCTCGAACGGCTGGAGGCGGCCGTCGCATGATCTCCGCCAACATCACTGCGATTCTTCCGGAGCTGTGGACGGCCATCGGCCAGACCGCCCTGATGCTCGCGATCGGGCTCGGCGCCGCGGTGCTGGTCGGCGGGCCGCTCGGTGTCCTGCTGTTCCTGCTCAGCCCCGGCCAGTCGCTCGCCAACCGGCCGGTCTTCCAGGTGCTGAACTGGCTCGTCAACACCGTGCGCTCGTTCCCCTTCATCATCCTGCTGGTCGCGCTGGTGCCGTTCACGCGCTCGATCGCCGGCACCTCGATCGGCCCGGTCGCCGCGGCCGTGCCCTTGTCGTTCGCTGCGATACCGTACCTCGCGCGGCTGGTCGAACAATGCTTGCGCGAGGTGCCGCGCGGCGTGATCGAAGCGGCGCATGCGATGGGCGCGAGCGAGCTGCAGATCGTCCGGCGCGTGCTGATCACCGAAGCGCGCTCCGGCCTGGTGCTCGCGCTCACGGTGCTCGCGATCAGCTTCCTTTCCTACTCGGCGGTAGCAGGCGTGGTCGGCGGCGGCGGCATCGGCGACCTGGCGATCCGCTACGGCTACTACCGCTTCCAGACCGACGTGATGGTGCTCACCGTCGCGATCCTGATCGTGCTGGTGCAAGGCATTCAATTCACCGGCAACCGCATTGCGCGGCGGCTGGACAAACGCTGATTCATCTTCGGGGAGACTATCCATGAACTTCGCCCGCCGCAGCCTGTTCGGCGCTGCCCTCTTCGTCGGCATCGTCGCGACGGCTGCCATCACCATGCCGGTCCGGGCCCAGCCCGCGACCAAGGCCGAGATCGTGTTCGGCGCGACCGCCGGCCCGTACTCGGACCAGATCAAGCTCGGCATCAAGCCGCTGCTCGAAAAGAAGGGCTACAAGGTCAAGGTGGTCGAGTTCAACGACTACATCCAGCCCAACTTCGCGCTGGCGCAAGGCTCGCTCGATGCCAATGCATTCCAGCACGTCGTCTATCTGACCAAGTTCGCGACCGAGAACAAGCTGGCGCTCTCCGAACTGCTGAAGGTACCGACCGCGCCGATCGCGGTCTACAGCAAGAAGCACAAGTCGCTCGATGAAGTGAAGGACGGCGCCACCGTCGCGCTGCCGAACGACCCGACGAATGCGGCGCGCGCGCTGGTCGTGCTGGAGCAGATCGGCTGGCTGAAGCTGCGTGAAGGCTACGACCCGATCCGCGCTTCCGAGAGGGACGTCGCCACCTACGTGAAGAAGATCAGGCTGATCCCGCTCGAAGCCGCGCAGCTGCCGCGCTCGCTTGACGACACCGATTATTCCTTCGTCAACGGCAACTTTGCGTTGGCGTCGGGGCTGAAGCTGACCGAAGCCTTGGCGCTCGAGAAGACCGGCCCGACCTACCAGAACCTGGTCGCGGTGCGCACCGAAGACAAGGACAAGCCCTGGGTCAAGGACATCGCCGAGGCCTACAAGTCGCGCGAGTTCCTCGCGGTCACCGAGAAGCAGTTCGCCGGCTTCGTGAAGACCGACTATCAGCTGTCCCTTTCCGCGAAATGAAGCCGACAGGACGACGAGCCGGGACCGAGCGCCGGGCCGCCCCTAGCCGGGCCCGGGCCCCCTCGGGGGGCGGCGCGTAGCGCCGGGGGCAGACATGATCCGCTTCAACGCGTTCCAGATGAACACGGTCGGGCACATGTCGCCCGGCTTGTGGACCCATCCGCGCGACCAGTCCCATCGCTACACCGACCCGGCGCACTGGATCGAACTCGCGCAGCTGCTGGAACGCGGGCGCTTCGACAGCGTCTTCCTGGCCGACGTGCTCGGTGTCTACGACGTCTACGAAGGCTCGGCCGACGCGGCGCTGCACCATGCGGTGCAGGTGCCGCTGAACGATCCTCTGGCCCTGGTGCCCCTGATGGCGCAGGCGACCGAACATCTCGGCTTCGGCGTGACCTGCGCGCTGAGCTACGAACATCCCTACCCGTTCGCGCGCCGCATCAGCACGCTCGACCACCTGACGCGCGGGCGCATCGGCTGGAACATCGTCACCGGCTACCTCGACAGCGCCGCGCGCAACCTGGGCCTGCCGCAGCAGCCGGCGCACGACGACCGCTACGACGTGGCCGACGAGTACCTGGAGGTCGTCT
>Ga0207695_10011187_pt1 | contig 10887 bp, 17 predicted proteins | sample KBSC54metaG_FD_184354 | JGI IMG/M metagenome (GOLD analysis project Ga0207695, IMG submission 184354) | Corn rhizosphere microbial communities from Kellogg Biological Station, Michigan, USA - KBS C5-4 metaG (SPAdes) (version 2) | ecosystem: Host-associated > Plants > Roots > Rhizosphere > Soil... | reverse complement strand
CGCCGGCGTCAACGGCGACCTGCCGAAGGACGAGAAGGTGCGGGTCTTCCGCCTCAACGACGCGACTCACGAAATCGGCTATGCATTCCGCGAGGTCATCGATCTCTCGGCGTTGGAGCGAGACGTGATCCTAAGCGACAACGGCGGCGAAGTCAGCGGTGTGACTCTGATCGACGGCGAGCCCGCCGAACTGGTCGATGCCCACTGGCTATTCGCCAACCATGTCGGCCTGAGCGCGCGCAGCGGCTCGCGCAAGCTGGTGTGCAAGCTGCCGACCGCCGACTCCTGGATGCAGAACATGCTTCGGCCGATCGTCGAGGCGGCCGGTTATCGGGTGGTCGGCGACGAATATGAGGGTCAGCCGGACCTGGTGATCGCCTCGCAAGGCGAGAAGGTCAAAACGGACCCGTCGGGGCGCCAGATCGTCCTTCGTCCAGAGCGCGAGGGTGACGATCAGGAAACCATCTACCGCTATGATCGCGCGGGGCTTCTGATGGCCCTGAAAGCCGCTGGCGTGGGAGGCGGAAAATGAACGAGCTGCTGTTGATCGTCAGCATCGGTGAGCAGCGCGTGGCACTGCCCGCCGCCGCCGTCGAATCGGTGGTCGAACTCGACACGCTGATTCCGGTACCCAGGGCTCCGCCGCATGTTGCGGGTCTCTCGGCGCTTCGAAGCCGGGTGCTCACTGTGATCGACTGCCTGCGCTCGCTGGAGCTTGGAGTCAGCGATTGCTCGGAAGGAATTCGAGAGGCTGCAGTCGTCGAACTGGACGGGCACCATTACGCGCTGATCGTCGACGTGGTCGAGGACGTGGTCGAGGCCATTTCCGATCCCTCGCCGGTCAGAGCCGCGATGGAGGCAGGCTGGGAACGGGCGTCGATCGGGATGGTCGAAACCGAAACCGGGCCGATTTTGCTGGTCGATGTGGCGGCGTTGATTTCCGGAGCGGAAGCCCGTGCGGCTTAAGCTCTTCGTTACTCTTATTGTTTAAACACTGTGGCAATTCAGCGGGAAGCGCAAAGCATGAAGAGCTGTTTGATCGTCGATGACTCCAAGGTGATCCGCAAGGTTGCGCGGCACATCCTCGAGACTCTCGACTTCGAGGTCGAGGAAGCCGGTGACGGCCAGGAAGCGCTTTCGCGTTGCGAGAGCAAGATGCCTGACGTCGTCCTGCTCGACTGGAACATGCCGGTGATGAGCGGGATGGAGTTTCTCCGAATGCTCCGCCAGCGCGGCCACAGCGATCAGCCGAAAGTCGTCTTCTGCACGACCGAGAATGACATGGCGCACATCCGCGCGGCTCTCGAAGCGGGCGCAGACGAATATGTGATGAAGCCCTTCGACCGGGAAACTCTTCACGTAAAGCTTCAGCTCGTCGGCGTCGCCTGAGGGCGGTAGAGATGGAGCGGGGCCTCGCCAGATCGCGGGACCGCCAGGAGCCCCGGATCCCGCCACGGCGGCGGATCCGGCTGATGATCGTCGACGATTCGATGGTCGCCCGGGCAGTTCTCTCGCGCATGATCGAAAGCGACACGGATTTCGAAATCGCCGCTGTCGCCGGCACTGCCGAGGACGCGATCGATGCGCTCCAGGCCGTACGGGTAGATACGATCCTCCTGGATCTGGAAATGCCCGGCGCTGGCGGGCTCAAGCTCATTCCGGACATCATCAAAGCCGCCGGCGGAGCGCGGGTGATGATCGTTTCCTCGCTTGCCGACGAAGGCGCCGAACATACGGTGCGCGCGCTTGCCCAAGGCGCCGCGGACGCGATGCCGAAGCCTGGAACCGGGCGTTTCAACGGCCGCTTCGCCGAGGTAATGCTCTCCAAGCTGAAGGCGCTCGGAAGAGCCGACGACCAACCGCCGCTTCCCGAGCCGATCAAGCTCCAGGGCTTTGCCCCTCTTCGGGCGATGCCCGCCGAACAGATCGGGCTGCTTGCCATCGGCGCCTCGACGGGCGGAATCCACGCGCTGGCTACATTCTTCCAGGCGCTTCCGCCGCGGATCGGAGCGCCCATCCTCGTCACGCAGCATTTGCCGGCACCGTTCATGCCGGTGTTTGCCCGGCAGCTGGGAGTCGCCGCCCGTCGCGAGACGCTCGTCGCTGAAGATGGGATGGCTCTGGCGCCCGACAGAATCCTGGTCGCGCCGGGCGATGCTCACCTCGCGGTTGAGGCGGTCAGCGGCGGCCATGTCGCCAATTTGCTGGACCACCCGGTTTCGAGCGGATGCATGCCGTCGGTGGACCCGATGTTTGCCTCGGCCGGCGAAACGTTCGGGGCGACCGCACTCGGCGTGATCCTGACCGGGATGGGCAAGGACGGGCTCGAGGGTGCGGCGACGCTCGTCGCCAACGGCGGCTCGATTCTGGCGCAGGACGAGGATAGCTGCGCGGTCTGGGGGATGCCGCGCGCGGTCATCGAGGCGGGGCTCGCCAGCGCCGTGATGCCGCCGGAGAAGATCGCCCGCCGAGTTGCGTCGCGAGCGGGAGATGCACCGTGCAAGTAAGCGACAGCTCGAGCCGAATCCTTGCCGGCCTGCTTGAGGCGCGCACCGGACAGCAGCTGACGATGAATCGCCGCTGGCGCATCGAAACAGCGCTTGCCGGGCTGCTCCGAGAGCGGGGAATCGGAACGCTGGACGAGCTGATCACCATCCTGGTGATGGGAAAGGAGCCGGGGCTGTCGAATGCAGTGGTTGAAGCGCTTCTCAACAACGAGACCTATTTCTTCCGCGACCGCCAGCCGTTCGACCTGCTTGCGCGCCACGCGCTTCCGATCCTTGCGGACAAGCGGCGGCCAAACCGCAGGCTGAAACTGTGGTCCGCCGGCTGCTCGACAGGGCAGGAAGTTTATTCGCTGGCGATGCTGTTCGCGGAGAATCCGGCCGCGTGGCATGGCTGGACGATCGATATCACGGGAACCGACGTCTCCTCGGTCGTGGTCGATCGGGCGCGCGCGGGCGTCTACACGCAATTCGAAGTGCAGCGCGGGCTGGGGATCCAGCAGACCATCCGCTGGTTCGAGGAAATCGACGACGGCTGGCGCGCCGTCGATGAGATCCGCAAGCACATCCGCTTCCAGGTCCACAGCGTTCTCGAAGCGCCGCCGCATCCCGGCGGCTTCGATATTGTCCTATGCCGGAACGTCCTGCTCTATTTCACCGAGGAAAAGCGGCGGATGGCATTCGACCGAATCGCCTCTGCCCTGGCTCCTGACGGGTGGCTGATGCTCGGCGCCGGCGAGACGGTGATCGGGCAAACCGAGAAGTTCGGCGCCGATGTCGAAGCGCGCGGTCTCTATCGCCTGAAGGACGGCGACGCAGTCACGGAAAAGCGGGCCGGACCGGATCGGCGGGCCGCCGGGGCTTGACGGCTTAGACTTGACCCGGGCGCGCACTCGTGCGCGATTACAGCAATGGAAGTTATCGAGCGGCCATCGCCCAATTTCGACGAGCGGGCGTTGCCGGTTTCGATGATCGTTCTTCATTACACCGGAATGCCCGATGCCGAGGGCGCGCTCGCGCGGCTGACGTCGCCGGAGGCCAAGGTCTCTGCGCATTACCTCATTGACGAAGACGGCAATGTGTACCGGCTGGTCGAGGAATCGAAACGGGCTTGGCACGCGGGCAAATCGCGCTGGCGCGGGGTCGCCGACGTGAATTCGGCGAGCGTGGGCATCGAGATCGTCAATCCCGGCCATGAATTCGGCTACCGGCCCTTTCCCGACGAGCAGATCGCGGCGCTGATCCCGCTGGTCGCCGACATCAAGGACCGGCACGGGATCAGCCGAGGCAACATCGTCGGCCATTCCGATGTCGCTCCGGCGCGCAAGGAGGATCCCGGCGAGCTTTTCCCCTGGCACGCGCTCGCGAAGCGAAGGCTGGCGCTTCCGAGCCCAACCCGGGAGCTAGTCGACCCCTTCTGGACCGACGCCGGTTTCCTTCTGGCGCTGGAGCGGTTCGGCTACGATGTCACGGATTCGCAGAAAGCGGTGATCGCCTTTCAGCGCCGCTTTCGCCCCGACCGGATCGACGGGATCATCGACGGCGAATGCCGGGCGAAATTGCTGTCGCTGCTTCTGCCCAAGCCGCAGTGAGGTTCGATTATGTCCATTGACCAAAGAACCAAGCGCGAGCTCACCGACGCGCGGAAGAACATCATTGCCCAATTGGACAAACTGGAGTTTCGGGTATCGGGAAACGCTGGAGCATGGCGGCTACGAGGACCGCGAGACGCTGGCGACGTTTATGATGAACTGCGAACCGAGCTACGCGAGATTAACCAGCTCCTCGGGAACGAAGAAGGGGAGGAAAGCGAGGCGGAGATCAGTGACTTCGTATCCCCAAGTCAAATCACGGATTATTCAAAGGTAGCGCCTAGCATAAATGCGAAGCTGTGGGCGGCCCTAATGCTCTTGATGTTGGTCGTCTCCCTTCTGTTCGGTGTCGCTCACGCTCTCGCCGACTCGTAACAGCGTAGAATTTCACCTATATCCCCTCACGCCAGAGGGTCGGGCGGCCGCGGCTCGCGCAAGCGAGACGAGGAAAGTCCGGGCTCCACGGAATAGCGGTGCCGGGTAACGCCCGGCGGTTCCGGCTTTGGCCGGGATCAGGGACAGTGCCACAGAAAGCATACCGCCCGGCTTCGGACGGGTAAGGGCGAAAGGGTGCGGCAAGAGCGCACCGCGTCTCCGGCAACGGCGGCGGCACGGTAAACCCCACCGGGTGCAAGACCGAATAGGGGCGGCATATGGGCACATTCCGGCCCGCCGCCCGGGTTGGTTGCTTGAGGGGCGGGGCGACCCGTCTCCTAGAGGAATGGCCGCCCATTCCCCGCTTTCGCGGGGATGGACAGAACCCGGCTTACAGGCCCTCTGGCAATTATCTCACGCAAAGGCGCAAAGACGCGAAGAAGGAATGCCGGAAACTGCTCTTTGCGCTTTCGTGCCTTCGCGTGAAACAATTCAGGCGCTCGCATCGGGCGGTAACCGTGACTAGTTAGGACCAATGGCAAAATTTCAGCGATCGAACGACTGGGGATTCCCGCGCTGGCGCGGCTACGGCAAGGGCCGTGGCACAGCAGCGCGCGTGCGCCTGTGCGATCGCGTGGGCTGCAACGAGCCGGGCGACTGCCCCGCGCCCAAGGCTCCGAACAGCAAGGAGCGGTGGTATTTCTGCGAGGCGCACGCTGCCGAGTACAACAAGAACTGGAATTATTTCGCGGGGCTAAACCCGGAGGAAGCCGCGAAGCGCGCGGCCGATGAGCAGCGTGGAGCCAGCGGCTATCGCCACTCGGCGCACTGGCAATGGGGCGGCCCGGGCGACGGCACACGGAGCCGCGATGAGATGCGCGCCCTCGATGCGCTGGAGCTGGAGTCGGACGCGGACTTCACCGCGGTCAAGGCTGCGCATCGGCGGCTGGTCAAGGAAACCCACCCCGACGCCAACCCCGGGGACGAGGAAGCGGCCAAGCGCTTCAAGCAGGTGCAGGCGGCCTACGACGTGCTGAAGAAAGCGGAGGAGCGCCGCGCGGAAAAGCAGGATTAGGCGCAGCCTTCGTCATTCCCGCGAAAGCGGGAACCCAGCTGAACAAAAAATCATCTGAGCGCTTCGAACCCTGATTTCATTGGGATGCTGCTCGAACATGCCAGCACCTTGACCCCCGTAATCGCTCGTGAAGCCGCGCACGAGGCCCTGCCGATGTTGGTGGATTCTATTGAGCAGACTGGAGATCACGCCTGTGTAGAGCGTGCCGTTGCGTTTCGATGCCAAGATGTAAACGCAGGGCTGGGGATCAGGCCGCATTTTGTTTTCTTGGCTGGGTTCCCGCTTTCGCGGGAATGACGAGTTCCGTTTGCTTGTCTGCCTAAGCCGCCGCGGCGTATCGCTCCGCTGTCTGCTTCACCAGCGCGATCATGCTCGGCACGCCCTGGGTGCGGTTGGCGCTGAGGTGTTTCGATAGCTCGAACGGCGCCAGGGCCTCTGCGACATCCATCCGCGCCACTTCCGCCGCCGGCCTGTCCTGAACCGCCGACAGGACGAGCGCGACGATCCCTTTGGTGATCGCGGCATTGCTGTCGGCGAGGAAGTGTAGCCGGCCTTCGTCGCTCGCGGCGGGATAGACCCACACGTCCGCCGAGCAGCCGCGCACCTTGGTCGCGTCGGTCTTTAGCGCGTCGGGCATCGGCTCCAGCTTGCGGCCCAGATCGATCAGCAGCCGGTAGCGGTCCTCGCGGTCGAGAAGTTCATAGTCGTCGAGGATTTCGCTGAGCTGCGGCAGGGGCATGGGGGAGAGATAGGACTCCGGGTCCGCGGTGTCACCGTGCCTATCGGTTCCGAAGGTCCTCGATCTCTTTCGCGAGGCTGTTTTCCTTCTCGATTGCGATTCGTTCGAGAACTTTGATCCGCTCCTTGAGCTGAACGACTTCGTCGTGCAGGCGGATGGTCTCCGCCTTGAGCTTCGGATCGCCACCTTCGTGATTGAAGACGACCGGATGCCTAGGCCCGCTCATCACCGCTCTGATGATGGAGGCGATCATCGCCATCGCGACGATCATCAGGACCATCACTTCCCCGCCGCTCATCGCACCTTGTCTCCGCTTTCGATCCGGTCCTTGTCTCGAAGTGCCTCAATCTGGGCGGCGGTCTCGGCTCCCCGGTCCGTGACGATCCGCTCCAGCACTTTCATCCGCTCCTGCAATTGCTGCACCTGCTCACGCAAACGTACATTCTCGGCCTCAACGAGGGGGACGTCGTGCCTGTGACGCCGGGAGCCAACCTGAATCCCCATCTTGTGCCGCACGATCGTGAACGCAAACATCAGGATCATGACGGCGAGAATGAACTCGAACGGGTTCATTGAACCTTGTCTCCGCTTTCGATCCGGTCCTTGTCTCGTAGCGCCTCGATCTGCGCTGCCGTCTGGGCGCCGCTATCGGTCACAATCTGCTCGACCACGCGCAGCCGTTGCTCGATGCGCTCCATATGCTGGGCGTATTGGGCGCTCTTTTCCGCTGCGAGCTCGCTTTGGGAGGCGATCTGCTTTTCCTTGACTCGAAGCCACATCTTGAATGGCGCGAGCCCGATCGCCGCAAGCGGGATCAGGATCCAGATCCACTCTGCCGGGTGACTCCACATCAGGCCCGTCCTTCCTCGATTTTGGTAACCGGCCGGTCGCGAAGAGCCTCGATCTGCGAAGCAGTTTGCGCTCCGCCGTCGGTGACGATCTGCTCAAGCACCCGCACGCGCTGCTCCAGTTGGGCGTTGCTGGCGGCATATTGTGCTGCCTTCTCCGCGGCCAGCCTCGTTTCGGAATCCAGCTGCTTCTCTTTCCACACGAAAAATCGCCAGAACGTCAGCACGATCAACAGCGATCCGGCGATGATCGCAGTCACGATGATGTCGAAAATGTCGCCGGAGCTCATTACGCATTCCCCCCTTTGTCGATCTTCAGCGACTCGATTTCGCGGGCGAGTTGTGACGGCTGATCCGTCACGATCCGCTCGACCGTCTGCAGCCGGTCCTTGATCGCACCGATCTCTGCTCGAAGCTGGGCATTTTCCGTCGTCAGCAGACGAATGCGCTCCTGCGACTCGCGGTCGTTCTTCGGGTGAATCGGCATTCCCCAGCCATTCTGCAGCGGATAGCCGTTCTTGATCCTTAGCCAGGTCTGAAGGAGCGAACCGCCGACACCGAGCGCGACGATGACCGCGATGAACGGGACGAACCCAGCAACAAGCTTGATAATTTGCATCACATCGGGGTTCATTGTTCCCTCCAGTTACCGCAGCTGCTCGATCTCTCGCGCAAGCGAGCGGTTTTCGGTCGTCACATAATGTTCGATGTCGGCCAGCCGCCGGTCGATGTCGCGGAAGCTCGAATGGATGTCGCGAGCGGTGCGGGAAGGATTGGAGCGCACCCCCCGCCAAAATTGTCGCTGCTCCGGATCCACTTCGTAAAGCTCGCCCGGCTTTTCCGTCGCGGCCCAACCCGTGAGGAAATAAGCGAAGATCGCTACAGGCCCGGTGAAGAACAGGAACAAGCCCCACAAAAGGCGGATTAGAACCGGGTCAACCCCGGTATAGTCGGCGATGCCGGCGCACACGCCCATGACCTTGCCGTGACGCTTGTCCAGATAGAATCTGGTGCGGCTGGGTGGCTGAACGCTCACGCTCTTTCTCCGCTGCGAGTGCGGGTGCGGGAAAAGCTATCGGAAATTGAGGCTGACGTATCCGGTAGGCAGGTTTGCCGCCATTCCGGGTTCTCGGCATTCATGATCCGCTCGATCGTGCACAGCCGGTCGTCCAGCCGCCGCGCTAGGTCATAAAGGTCGTCGAGGAGTTTCTCGTCTTCTCCGGTGAGCGTTTTTGCCTGCCTCCATTGGGTTACATAGTGGAAGATTATCCATACGGGTGCCACAACCGACAGAGCGATAATCGCGAGAACTTCCATTTACTTGGCCCCCTTCGCCGCCATCGCTGCCTTCATCGCCTCAAGCTCTGCATCGACCTTTTCGGACGACTTCAATTCGGCGATTTCCTCTTCCAGGCTCTTCGGCCCAGTCATTCCCAGAGCGTCCGCCCGTCCTTCCGCGAAGTCGGCTCGGCGCTCCAAAACGTCGAATTTGCTGAATGCGTCCTCGGTGCGGTTGCCGTTGAGCAACTCGCTCGCCCGGGCGCGGGTGATCGCGCTTTCCATCCGGTGCGAAATCGCGTTCTGCCGCGCCCGCGCTTCGCGAAGCTTGCCCTGGAGCCGGGCGATATCGGCCTCATAACCTTTTAGGGTCTCGTCGATGGCCGCAATCTCCTGGCGAAGACCGCCGGCCATATCCGCTGCCTTTTGCCGCTCAATCAGCGCCGCCTTGGCGAGGTCCTCGCGGCCTTTGCTGAGCGCCAGCTCAGCCTTCTCGGTCCAGCTCGATTGCAAATCCTCCAGACGGCCGAGCGTGCGGCGCATGTCCTTGCCGTCGGCAATCGCCTTGGCCGCCGTGGCGCGCACCTCGACGAGCGTCTCTTCCATCTCGAGTATGATCATCCGGATCATCCGGGCCGGGTCTTCCGCCCGGTCCAGCATTTCCGTCATGTTGGCCGCGAAGATGTCGCGTGCTCGGGAAAATATACTCATTGCAAACTCCGCAATGCATTCAGGGCCCTGTACCTGCTAAGCAAAGCAACAGTCATGCCAGAATTCCAGATATACGGGGAAAGTGCGAATTGACTCCAAAAACCGCTGATTTCCGAGCGAAATATCTTGCCAAATCATGGTATTCGTCACCAACTGTCGGCGCATGGAGCGGGCGGAAACATTCGTCGGGCAAAGCAACGCGGTCCTCGATGCGATCGAGCGGGCGAGCCGTGCAGCCGCGCTCAACCGGCCCGTACTGGTAATCGGGGAGCGCGGCACCGGCAAGGAACTGGTTGCCGAGCGCCTCCACCATTTGTCGCCGCGCTGGGCCGGGCCGCTGGTGACAATGAACTGCGCGGCGCTCCCGGAGAATCTGATCGAGGCCGAGCTGTTCGGCCACGAAGCCGGCAGCTTCACCGGCGCGGCAAAGACGCGCCACGGTCGGTTCGAAGAGGCCGACGGCGGCACCCTGTTCCTGGACGAGCTTGCGACGCTCTCCTCGCCTGCGCAGGACCGGCTCCTGCGCGCGGTCGAATATGGCGAGATCACCCGCATCGGCGCGTCGAAGCCGGTCAGCGTCGATGTCCGCATAGTTGCGGCCACCAACGAGCATCTGCCGACCCTTGTAGAGCAGGGGCGCTTCCGGGCCGATCTTCTCGACCGGCTGTCGTTCGAAGTGATCACCTTGCCTCCGCTGCGTTCGCGGCAGGGTGACGTGCCGCTGCTCGCCGAGCATTTCGGACGACGCATGGCGGCCGAGCTGGAATGGCCCAACTGGCCCGGGTTCAGCCCGCGCGCGATGGCGGAGCTCGAAGCCTACGGTTGGCCCGGCAACGTGCGTGAATTGCGCAACGTGGTCGAGCGCGCCGTTTACCGTTGGGAGGACCCGGAGCGGCCGGTGGACGAAATCCAGTTCGACCCCTTCCACTCGCCCTGGGCGCCATCCAAGACGCCGATTGCTGCAGTTGCCGCGACCGCTCCGGCCGAAACCGAACAAGTCGCGGGTGAACCAGCTGCTCAACCGCCAGCCGCCGTTCCGTCGGTTTCCACGAACGATTTCCGCGAAGCTGTCACCGCTTATGAACGCGCGCTCCTCGAGGATGCGCTCGCCCGCAACCGCTTCAACCAGCGCGCCACCGCCTCGGCGATCGGGCTCAGCTACGATCAGCTCCGCCACGCCCTGAAGCGCCACAAGCTGCTCGACGCCGGAGCAAGCTAGTCCGCCGCGCATCGGTTGACTTGCAACATCGCCGTCCTAGTTGCGTTGCCAGTGTATCCCATCCAACCGAGAGAGAGGAGCTAGTCGATGGCTTTCGAGCTTCCGCCGCTGCCGTACCCGAGAGACGCGCTGCAACCGCACATGTCGTCGGAAACATTGGATTATCACTACGGCAAGCATCACAAGGCCTATGTCGACAAGACCAACGGCATGCTTTCGGAGAAAGGTCTTGAAGGCGCTTCGCTGATCGAGGTGATTCGCGCAGGCAAGGACAAGGGCGACAAGGGCCTGTTCAACAACTCGGCCCAGATCTGGAACCACAGCTTCTTCTGGCAATGCCTCGCTCCGCAAGGCTCGACCGCTCCGTCGGGCAAGCTGAAGGAGATGATCGACAACGACTTTGGCGGTCACGAGGCACTGCTGGGCGCGCTACAGACGGAGAGCGCCAACCACTTCGCCAGCGGCTGGGGATGGCTCATCCTTAACAACGGCAAGCTGGAGGTGACCTCGCTCCACGATGCGGACACGCCAGTGGTGCACGGGATG
>Ga0207695_10011186_pt1 | contig 10888 bp, 13 predicted proteins | sample KBSC54metaG_FD_184354 | JGI IMG/M metagenome (GOLD analysis project Ga0207695, IMG submission 184354) | Corn rhizosphere microbial communities from Kellogg Biological Station, Michigan, USA - KBS C5-4 metaG (SPAdes) (version 2) | ecosystem: Host-associated > Plants > Roots > Rhizosphere > Soil... | reverse complement strand
CGCTCGCGTGTTGCAGAGCCCGGGTCCGCACCCCTAGGGTGCCCCATGGCCAGCTTCAGCACGCCCGACGGGGTCATCCTCGCCTACGACGACATCTCCCCAGCCGGCGGGGGTGATCGGACGATCGTGCTGCTGCACGGCTTCACGTCGAACAAGCACGAGGGCTGGCGCCGGACCGGCTGGTACGGCGCCTTCGAGCGGCGCGGCGTCCGCGTGGTGGGGCTCGACCAGCGCGGCCACGGCGAGAGCGCCAAGCTCTACGAACCGGAGGCCTATACGCGGAGCAAGCTGGCGGGCGACGTGATCGCCCTCCTCGACCACCTCGGCCTCCCGGCGGCGGACCTGTTCGGCTACTCCTTGGGCACGCGCACGGCGATCCAGGTCGCGATCCAGGCGCCGCGGCGGGTCACGAACCTGATCCTGGGCGGGGTGGGCGGCAAGCTGCTGGAGCCCGCCGAGCGCCCGGCCGGCAATCCCATGGCCGAGGCCATGCTGACGGAGGATCCGGAGACCATAGCGCAGCCCATGCTGCGCAGCTTCCGCCAGTTCGCCGACGAGCAGGGCGAGGACCGCAGGGCGCTCGCCGCCTTCGTCCAGGCGCAGAACCCGCCGCTCGACATCGAGGCGTTGCGCGCCCTGCCGATGCCGGTGCTGGTGATCGCCGGGCAGCGCGACCAGGGCGCAGGCGATCCGGAGGACCTGGCGCGCATCTTCCCGCACGGGCATGGCCTGACGGTCGCCGGCTGCGACCACTTCTCGGCCATCCCGCACGCGCTCACCAAGGCGGGCGTCTTCGACTTCCTGGACGGGATCCTGGACGATCCGTTCCCGGACCGGCTTTAGCCCGCGGCCGTGAAGATCCAGCCGTCGGGCAGGCTCGACAGCTGGACGTTCCGCAGGATCATCTCGTCGCCGCCGCCCATGTCGATGACCGTGTCGGCGCCGACCTGACTCAGCGTGAAGCTCGTGCCGGCGTCCAGCAGCACGTGGTCGCCCTTGGCGGCGCTGAAGCCAAGGACGATGTCGATCCCCGCGCCGGAGAAGGTGTGGAAGGTGTCCGCGCCCGCCCCGCCCTGGATGGTGTCGGAGCCGCGGTCGCCGGACAGGAACTCGGCGCCGGAGCCCGCGACCATCGAGTCGTCGCCCTGGCCGCCGCGGATGATCTCGCCCGAGCCCGCGCCCACCAGCGTGTCGTTGCCGAGGTTGCCGTAGAGGATGTTGTTGTCCGCGTGGCTGGCGATGGAATCGTTGCCCTGGCCGCCGACCAGCCACTCCCCGACCAGCGAGTGGCCGATGATGGTGTCCTCGCCCTTGTTGCCGTTGATATCGTTGAAGCCGGTCCCGCTGGTGATGGAATCGTTGCCATCGTTGCCGCGCAGGAAGTTCGACCCGTCCGCGCCGGTGATGGTGTCGGCGCCGGCTAGCCCATCGATGGTGTCGCCGCCGCTCTTCCCGATCAGGACGTCGCTGCCGCTGGTGGCTATGTCCTGCGGTGCGCTGCCGGCCTGGCTGAACTCGACGGTGTAGCTGCCGGCGTAGCCGTCGGCGAAGGCGCCGGCGTCGATGTAGTAGGTGCCGCCGGATGGCGCGGTGAACACGATCCGCGAGTCCGGCTGGCTCCCGTCGACGATGTCGTCGTTCGAGACGATCGAGAGGCCGGTGGAATCGTGCAGCCGCAGGAAGGGGTCCGCGAGCGTGCCGCCGCCTCCGAAGTGGCCGACCAGGTTGATCGTATAGGTGACGCCCTGCTGCAGGGCGACGATGAAGAAGTCATGGTCGCCGGCCTGCTGCAGCGCCCCGGTCGCCGAGCCGTTCAGGGCCACGTGGCCGAAGGGCGTGATGTCGGAGACGCTGCTCGCGAACTCGTCGGCCGCAGGGGTGAACGGCGCGGAATTCCAGCCCAGGATGTCGAGCACCTGCAGGTCTGTGGCCGAAAGCGTTCCCGGGGAGTTGGGGCCGCCGGGGCCGAAGGCGTCGCCGACGGTGTGGTCCCAGTCGCCGAGGTCGAAGCCGTCGTCCTTGCCGGTCGCGTCGACCGCGTTGTGGAAGGCGAAGCTCGTCACATGGTTGGCGTCGACGCCGAAGAAGGTGGGGACGCCGTCCGAGCCGCCCGTGAAGTCGCGCACGCCCTGGGCGTTGAAGCGGAACAGGTCGAGCGGCGCCCACTGCGTGCCCTGGAAGCCGAGGCTGCCGATCCGCCCGAAGGCGCCTTCGGTGATCTCGTGCTCGATCGCGCCGATCGCGTCCTGGCCGAACGACCAGGAGAGGTCGCTGTTCAGCGTCACCGTCACGTCGAGGCTGTTGGTCTGCACCGCCAGGCCGAGGATGCGCGCCTCGGAGGTGGGGATCGCAAAGCCCACGCCGTTGGAGGGATCGACGGGCGGCAGACCGTTCACCGCCAGCTGATCGTCGGCGCTCATCGCATGCAGGCGCAGCGCCGTGACGTAGGCGTCATAGCTCACCGAAACGGTGTCGAAGGCGTTCTGGGCGGCGAACTTGGAGCCGAGCGACTTGAGGCCGAAGCTGACGCCAATGGTCACCGAGTTGGTGAAGTGGCTCTGCAGCTCGTGCTCGGCCGCGACGATCGCGGTTCGGTAGGCGTCGCTGACGTTGGCGTCGTAATAGTTGATGAACACGAGGCCGCTGCCGGCCTGGGTCACGCTCTCCGGCGCGATCGCCATCGCTTCACTCTCTCAGCCCGACGTCCCCCGGGGCGCAAAGGACGGCGGATCGGTCGCGCTTGTCAATCGCTGCGGATGAATCGCCGCAGGGAAATCGCCTCAGGCCTGCACGAAGGAATAGGCGCCGCCCTTCTCCAGCGCGGTCCGGTACTGCGGCCTGGCCTGGAAGCATTTCACCCAGGCTTTGATGTTCGGATAGCCGTCGAGCCGGTTGAACGCGCCCAGCACCTCGCCCACGAAGCTCATCTGGACGTCGGCCGCCGAAAGCTCGCCCAGCAGCCACTCGCGGCCCTCGAGCGCGCCCTCCACGTACGTCATGTGATTGGCGATCTCGCTCTCGATCCGCGCGTGCAGCGGCTGTCCCGCCTCGCCGAGTCGGCTCACGTACATCAGCATGAGCAGCGGCAGCATCGCCGAGCCCTCGGCGTAGTGCAGCCACTGGAGGTAGGTCTCGTAGGCGTCGGATCCGAGCGCCGGGGCGAGCCGCCCGCCGCCGTGGCGGCGGATAATGTAGTCGATGATCGCGCCGCTCTCGTGCACGACCCGCTCGCCGTCGGTGATCACCGGGCTCTTGCCGAGCGGATGGACCGCCTTGAGCTCGGGGGGTGCGAGCCGCGTCTGGGCGTCGCGCTGATAGCGCTTGATCTCGTAGGGAACGCCGAGCTCCTCGAGCAGCCAGAGGATGCGCTGCGACCGGGAATCATTGAGGTGGTGGACGACGATCATGGGCTGAGCTCCCGCAGAACGGCGTCAGCAAAGCTCCGCCGCGCCGGCGAAGGCAAGCGCCGATGTCAGCGCGGCCGGAACCCCTCGGCGATCAGCGCGACGCGCCGGTCCATGACCTCGGTCATGGCCTTGGCGTCGGCGCCGTGCGTGACCACCAGCCGGTACGTCCAGCCATAGGCGGCGAGCAGCACGTCGATGATGTCCTGGATGTCGCGCGCCGGGTCGACCTCGCCGTCGGCGACGCCCTTCGCCAGGCAATCCCGGAGCAGGTCGATGAGGCGCTGGTTGGTCCCGAACGGTCGCGCGGTGGCCGGCAGCGTCCAGTCGTAGGCCGCCGCGATGTGCGAGAGGAACAGCTTCGAGCGCGTCGCCTCGAAGGCGAAGAAGACGCCGAAGATCGAGCGCAGCCGGTCGGCCGTCGTGCCGCGGATATGCGGGACCACGCGGTCGAGCTCGGCGTAGAGGCCGTCGAGCCGCGCCGCCATCACCTGGCTCAGGATCTCGCCCTTGGAGGCGAAGTTGGTGAACACGCTGCCCACCGCGACGCCGGCGTGACGGGCGATCTCGCGGATCGTCGTGCCCTGGTAGCCCTGGCTGTCGAACAGCTCGCGGGCGGCGTCGAGCACGCGGTTTCGGGTGGCTTCCTTCTGCGTCTGGCGCAGGCTTGGCGGCCGGGCCTCCGCCGCCGGGCGGCGGGGGCTCCGTCCAACGACGCGGCGGGGGACGTTGAGCTCCGCGGTCATGGCGAGGTCGGCGGGGGTTACCCGCGGCGGGCTCCGGCCAGGATGATGCGGATCTGGTCGCGGGCGCGGCCCTGCAGGGCCTCCAGGCTCCAGCCCTCGAAGATCGCCTGCGGGTAGTTGGAGAGATAGGCGTCGAACAGCATCTGGGTGCGCAGCTTGATCTCGGCTTCCTGGCGCAGCTCCCCGCGATCGATGCCGAGCGCCAGCTGCTCGGCGATCAGCTCGAGAATCTCGGCCACCTTGGGCGCCCCGCGCAGCGCCGGCCCGTCGTCCGGAGACCAGGACACGCTGAACGCCGCCCGGGCGAGCGGCAGCTGGGTCTTGTAGAAGGCGTAGCCCGCGGCGAACATCTTCTGCAGGGCGTCCTCCGCGCCGCGGCCGCGGGCGGCCGCCTCGCGCATGGCCTCGGCCAGCTGCGCCATGTCCTGGGCCATGATCTCGCGGAACAGGTCCGACTTGTCGCTGAAATTGGCGAACACCGCGCCGGTGGACATTCCGGCGGCCGCCGCGATATCGCGGATGGTGGCGCCCTCATAGCCGTGCTCGGAGAACAGCCGGCGGGCCGCGGCCAGCACCTTGGCGCGGGTCTGCTGCTTGGCCAGCGCCCGGCGCGTGGGCATCTTCACGCTCGCCTCGCCGGCGGCTTGGATCGGGGAGATGTGCTTCATTCATATCGACGGCTGGGCCGTCCTCTCGCCTCGTCCGCGCGACAGAACGAGGTCTGTTGAACGTGTTCAAATACCCGGTTACGCGATTCCGGGCGACCTGCGAACGCGGCGCTCGACGAACAGGCGATCAGCCCGAGTCTTGCGCCGGAAGCAAGGTCCTTGGCGGGTCAGCGCCGAATCGGTCGGAAGATGGACGCGAGTCGGCGAATTACGGTGGTTGAACATGATCAGCGAGGCCGCCGTCAAGGCCAAAAAGCCCCAGTCTGGTGGCGGCCCGGGCCGCGCGGGCCTAAACTCCGGCGATGGACGTCTTCAGCTATCTGATCCCGGTCTCGCTGGCCGCGGTGGCCGCCGTGCTCGCGTTCGGCATCTACGCCCTGTTCCGGGGCGGCGACTTCGGCCGCTCCTATTCCAACAAGCTGATGCGGCTGCGGGTGCTGATGCAGGCCATCGCGATCGCCGTCCTGGTGGCCGCCTTCTGGTGGCGGAGCCGGACCTGAGGCCGCCATGGTGACGCTCAACCGCATCTACACCCGCGCGGGCGACGCCGGGGCGACGCGGCTGGCCAACGGCCGCAAGGTCAGCAAGGCGGACCCGCGCGTCGAGGCCTACGGCGCGGTCGACGAGGCGAACGCCTGCCTGGGCCTGGCGCGGCTGCACACCGCCGGCGCGGGCGCGCTCGATGACGCGCTCGCCCGCATCCAGAACGAGCTCTTCGATCTGGGCGCCGACCTCGCGACCCCGGCGAAGCGCGGCGAGCGGGACGGCGAGGTGCTGCGCATGAGCCAGGCCCAGGTCGCCCGCCTGGAGGGCGAGATCGACGCGCTCAACGGCGTCCTGCCGAAGCTCGAGTCCTTCGTGCTGCCGGGCGGGACTCCCGCCGCCGCCGCCCTGCACCTGGCGCGCACCGTCTGCCGCCGGGCCGAGCGCGAAGCGGTGCGCCTCGCCGAGGCCGGCGAGGCGGTCAGCCCGACGGCGCTCAAGTACCTGAACCGGCTCTCGGATTTCCTGTTCGTCGCCGCCCGCGTGGCCAACGACCGCGGCGCCGCGGAGGTGTTCTGGAAATCGGGCGCGACCCGCTAGACGCTACTTTTTCTGGACGGGGGTCTGCGGCGCGGGGTTGCCGGTCGCCGGCGGCAGGCGGCCGATGGCGCGCAGGGCCTCTTCCTTGGCCTTGGGATTGTCGATGATCCGCCCGGTGATGTCGGAGATCAGCACCGGCTGGGCGCAGACGCGCTCGGAGCCGTCCCACCATTTGTGCGCCGCCTCGCAGTTCTTGCGCGGCAGCACCCAGCCGAACTGCCAGACCGCGAGGACGACGTTCAGGACGAGGAAGACGCCGACGAAGATGATCTTCAGGCGCTCGATGGTCGGGTTCATGGGAGCGTTTTAGAAATTCGGGGGCGGGCTGGCTAGCCGGGCCTCGCGGCCAATTTGCGGCGCCTGCGGACCCCGGCGGCTTGCAATGCGCGCGGGAACCGTTATTGCCCCCATCGACCGATTTTTCCGCAATGCAAATTCGAGGCGCCGGCGAGCTATGAAGGTGTTGGTCCCGGTCAAACGGGTGATCGATTACAACGTCAAGGCGCGGGTGAAACCCGACCAGTCGGGCGTCGACCTGGCCAATGTGAAGATGTCCATGAACCCCTTCGACGAGATCGCCGTCGAGGAGGCGGTGCGGCTGAAGGAGAAAGGCGCCGCCACCGAGGTCGTCGCCGTCTCGATCGGCGTGCAGCAGGCGCAGGAGACGCTGCGCACCGCGCTCGCCATGGGCGCCGACCGCGCGATCCTCGTGCAGACGGACCAGGATCTCGAACCGCTCGCCGTGGCCAAGGCGCTGAAGGCGGTGATCGGCGAGGAGAGCCCGGATCTGGTGATCGCCGGCAAGCAGGCGATCGACGGCGACAACAACGCCGTGGGCCAGATGCTGGCGGCGCTGCTCGAGTGGCCGCAGGCGACGTTCGCCTCGGCCATCGAGGTCGCCGGCGGCAAGGCCAAGGTGACGCGCGAGGTCGACGGCGGCCTGCAGACGCTCGAACTCGACCTGCCGGCCGTGGTCACCGCCGACCTGCGCCTCAACGAGCCGCGCTACGCGAGCCTGCCCAACATCATGAAGGCCAAGAAGAAGCCGCTGGACGTGAAGGACCTCGCCTCGCTCGGCATCGATGCGGCTCCTCGCCTGAAGGTGGTCAAGGTGACCGAGCCGCCGAAGCGCGGCGGCGGCGTCAAGGTGGAGACTGCGGCCGACCTGGTCATGAAGCTGAAGAACGAAGCGGGGGTGCTCTAGATGGCCGTTCTCGTCATCGCCGATCACGACAACGCCACCCTGAAGGAGGACACCGCCAAGACGGTGACCGCCGCCCAGAAGCTGTCCAACGAGGTCGACGTGCTGGTGGCCGGCCAGGGCTGCAAGGCCGTGGCCGAGGCGGCCGGCAAGATCGCGGGCGTCCGCAAGGTGCTGCTGGCCGAGAGCGCCGAGCTGGGCCAGGGGCTGGCCGAAGCGTTCGAGGCGCTCGTCGTCCCGCTGATGGCGAACTACGACGCGGTGCTGACGCCGGCGACCTCGCAGGGCAAGAACTTCTCGCCGCGCATCGCCGCCAAGCTCGATGTGGCGCAGATCTCCGACGTCATCGAGATCGCCGACAGCGGCACGTTCGTGCGGCCGATCTACGCCGGCAACGCGCTGGAGACCGTGCAGTCGTCCGATGCGAAGAAGGTGCTGACCGTGCGGCCCACCGCCTTCAAGGCGGCTGGCGAGGGCGGCTCTGCGGCGGTCGAGACGATCGCCGCGCCGGGTGCGCCCGCCAAGACGCACTTCGTCGACCAGAAGCTGGTGAAGAGCGAGCGTCCGGAGCTGACCGCCGCCAAGATCGTGGTCTCCGGCGGCCGCGCCATGGGCTCGGCCGAGGAGTTCCAGCGGGTCATCGAGCCCCTGGCCGACAAGCTGGGCGCAGCGGTCGGCGCCTCGCGCGCCGCGGTGGACGCGGGCTATGCGCCCAACGACTACCAGGTGGGCCAGACCGGCAAGGTGGTCGCGCCGGAGCTCTACGTCGCGATCGGCATCTCCGGGGCCATCCAGCACCTGGCCGGCATGAAGGATTCCAAGACCATCGTGGCGATCAACAAGGATCCCGACGCGCCGATCTTCCAGGTCGCCGACTACGGCCTGGTGGCGGACTACAAGACCGCCGTTCCGGAGCTGATGAGCGAGTTGGCCAAGGTCGGGAAGTAGCGTCCGCGCCCCGCACGAAAGAAACAGGGGCGGCTCCGCGAGGAGCCGCCCCTTCCATGAGGAGCCGGCGCGTAGGCTGGGGAGGATCGCGCCTGTCCGCTCACGGAGTCCTTGCGTCCGCGAAGGCCTCGTTGGTGACTTCGAGCATGACGTTGGCGCCCAGCAGGTCGGCGGGCACGGCGTCGACGTGCATCTGCTGCAGGGCCTCACGGATGCGCGCGTCGGCCTCGGACGAGCCGGAAGAGCGGAGCACGCGGACCGCGGAGACGTAGCCGCGCGAGTCCACGCTGAAGCGGATCCGCGCGGCGCCCGCGATGCTGACGCCGGAGTCGGCCAGGCGGGCGTTGGCCTCGCCTGGTTCGCGCCTGTGGGGCTGGACGCCCCGCCGCCGGAAGGCCTGGTGTTCGACGATTCCCTTCTCGCGCTCGAAGCGGCGGCGCAGGGACTGGGCGTGGCGCTGGCGCGCAGCTTCCTGGTCGAGCCGGCGCTCGCCAGCCGGCGGTTGGTGCGTCTGGGCGGACGCGAGATCGCCAGTCCCCGCGGCATCTTCGTGGTCTGGCGCGGCGACAGCCGCAAGCTCGGGCGCATCCACCGCCTGCGCGATTGGCTGCTGGCGGAGGCGGCGGTCGAACGCGCCGAGCGTCTGTCCCGCGCTTCGGCGAACTCCAGACTGCTCGCCGTTGGAACGTGAGGGGCGGCCCTGGCCAGGGCCGCCCCTTCATCGAGCGGATCTGTTGGGGCGGATCCGTCTCGGAGGTTCGCGCTCTCAGCGGGCGTGCGCCGCCTCCAGGCCGGCCGGCGCGAGCTCGAGCGTGAGCTGGGCGCCGATCAGGCCGGTCGGCGGCTCGCCGACATTCAGGCGCTTCAGCGCCCGCTCGACGGCGTAGTCGTTGTCGCGCGAGCCGGATGAGCGAACCACATGCAGTCCCGAGATCAGGCCGTCGGCCGAGATCGTGCCGCGGACCTCGGTGTCGCCCGTGGGAGCGACCCCGGCCGAGGCGAGCTTGGCGTCCGCCGCCGCCTGGGCGTGGTCGACGAAACTCTGCACCTCGCGATCAAGGGCGAGGGCAGGCGCGGAGGCGGCCAGGAAGGCGGCCGCGCCCAGCATGAGAAGCTGCGCTTTCATGGCGAGAAGTCCCTGTTTTTGCTGCTCAAGAGATGCGGCGCCGCTACGGCCTAGATAGGCTCTGCCCACCGCGGCTGCGAACGATAGTTGCTGCGTCGAGTTGTTAGCTGGGCTCACAAGTTCACTTGCACCGCCGAGCTTCGGACCTACCTAGGCGAGGTGAAGCGCCTTCCGCCATTTTTCGCCCTGCGCGCCCTCGAGGCGGCCGCACGGCATCGCAGCTACAGCCGGGCCGCGAAGGAGCTTGCGGTGACCCACGGCGCGGTCAGCCAGCAGATCCGCAAGCTGGAAGCCGAGCTCGGCGCGCGTCTGTTCGACCGCCGGGGCAACGACATGGCGCCGCGCCCGGAGGCGCTCCGGCTCGCCGAGGCGGTCGCCCGGGCCATGGGCATCCTGCACGAGGCCGTGGCCGAATTCTCCGGCGCCGCCGAACACGATCCCCTGGTGGTCAGCTTGGAAACCCAGTTCGCCGCCCGCTGGCTTCCGCCGCGGCTGCCCCGCCTCCTGACGCACCCGGCCGGGACCAACATCAACCTCTTGCCGGAAGACCGGGTCGCAGACCTGACCGCCGACGGCGTGGACATGGCGATCCGTTACGGCGCCGGCCATTGGGCGGGCCTGGAGAGCGCCTGCCTTTTCACCGAAACCATCATCCCGGTCTGCAGTCCCGAAACGCTCAAGGCCCATCCCGTCGCGCATTGGCAGGACCTCCTCAAGGCGCCGTTGGTGCACCACCGCGGTCGGCCGTGGGGCATGTGGTTCGAGACCTTCGGCCTGAATGCCCCGCCGCTCCGCGGGCCGGTGTTCGAGGATTCCGGCCTGCAGGTGGAAGCGGCGGTCCGCGGCCTGGGGTTCGCCCTCGTCCGCAACGGCCTGGTTGAGGCCGAGATCGCGGACGGCCGGCTCGTCCGGCCGCTTGAGGGCGCGGTCGCCTCGAAGTTCGGCTACTTCGTCGTCTGGCGGCCGGACAGCCGCAAGCTCGTGCGCATCCATGCGCTCCGTGACTGGCTGCTCGCGGAGGCCGAAGCCCTCAGCGTCCGGGGCTCCCGACCGGCCTAGCTTCGCCGTTTTCGCTGCGGCGCAGCAAAGGACTTGCCGCGTGCGGGTGAACGGGTGTTAGAAATCCCACCCCTGCGGGCGGCGCGCTGACCTTTGCGCCGGCCCGCGCATCGAGGCTTCGCCGGATGGTTCAAATCAAGCGGGTCGGCGTGATCGGCGCCGGCCAGATGGGGACGGGCATCGCCCATGTCGCGGCGCTCGGCGGCTACGAGGTCCTGCTGCACGACGTCTCCCGCGAGCGGATCGACGCGGGCCTGGAGACCGTCAAGCGCAACCTGAGCCGTCAGGTCGTGCGCGGGATGATCGATCAGTCGGCCATGGACGCGGCCCTGCAGCACATCACGCCCGCCGAGGAGCTGCAGCAGGTCGGCGGCGCGGACCTCGCCATCGAGGCGGCGACCGAGGACGAGCAGGTCAAGAAGACGATCTTCAAGGCGCTGGGGCCGCACCTGGGCCCCAAGACCCTGCTCGCGTCCAACACCTCCTCGATCTCGATCACCCGCCTGGCCTCGGCCACCGACCGCCCCGAGAAGTTCATCGGCCTGCACTTCATGAATCCGGCGCCGATCATGAAGCTGGTGGAGATCATCCGCGGCATCGCCACCGACGCCGAGACCTACGACACCGCCGTCGCCTTCGCCCAGTCGCTCGGC
>Ga0207695_10011183_pt1 | contig 10891 bp, 14 predicted proteins | sample KBSC54metaG_FD_184354 | JGI IMG/M metagenome (GOLD analysis project Ga0207695, IMG submission 184354) | Corn rhizosphere microbial communities from Kellogg Biological Station, Michigan, USA - KBS C5-4 metaG (SPAdes) (version 2) | ecosystem: Host-associated > Plants > Roots > Rhizosphere > Soil... | reverse complement strand
CCTTCGCGATCTTCTACACCAGCGTCATCGGCTCGGGCGGCGCCGCCCCGATCCTCTTTGGTGCTGTCGCCGACCATAGCAGCCAAGCAATTGGGATCGTGTCGGCCGGACTGACCGCGGCCGCGATCATCCCGCTGGTCGCGGCACTTCGACCTTCGCTACGATCGGCCGAATGAGGAGGCCGAACCATGCAGGAAGATGCAACCGTCCGATCGGGCCAGTGTCATTGTGGCGCCGTGCGCTTCGAGGCCACGCTCAGCAACGGCTTCGCTACGGTCCGCCGCTGCAACTGTTCCTTTTGCCGGATGCGCGGCGCGATCGCCGTCTCGGCAGAGATGGGCGGTGTTCGGATCCTCGATGGTGAGGATGCCCTGACCACCTATCGGTTCAACACGGGCATCGCGCAGCACGTCTTCTGCTCGCGCTGCGAAATCTACACGCACCACCAGAGGCGCTCCAACCCAAACCAATATGGGGTGAACGTTGCCTGCCTCGACGGGGTCAGCCCGTTCGACTTCGGGGAGGTGCCGGTGAGCGACGGGATCAATCGCCCAAGCGACTTCGGCGGCGTAGCGCGACAAGCTGGCGTCCTTCGGTATCTTCCGACCGCCTGAGTTCGCCTTGCTCGTCCGTCGCGCCTCGCCTTTTTGACAAATTTGTTACATTTTCTCCCAGGGGCGAGGCCCGCCATGACTGTCAAGGCAGAGGGTGTAAGCGTTGCGAGTTCGAACAAAACTGGGCGTAAGCGCCGGCATCAGTTTTCTCTTGCTGCTGACCGCCGCGGCATCGCCGGCCGACCAGCGCAAGGGCTATCTCGCTCCCGGCGAGTTCGACGTCACGACCATCCTCGAGCCAGCGCCTCGCCCAGGCGACCCCCGCTACGATACCGACCGGAAGATATTCAAAGCGACCCGCTCGCTTCAGGGCTCGGCGCGCTGGCAGATGGCGACCACGGATGCCGAATACAGCGCTCCGGGTCTTATGCGTGATTACAGCTGCGCGGTGGGCATCCCGCTCACACCGGAGACGGCGCCGAAGCTGGCGGCTGTGGTGAAGCGCGCCGCTGCCGACACCAGCGCTGAGTCGAGCCACGCCAAGGACATCTACCAGCGCGAACGGCCCTTCACCATCGATCATGGCGCGATCTGCCAGCCGGCCTCCGAACTGTTCGACAAGAAGCGCGGCCGCATGAGCTATGATTATCCATCGGGCCACACCACCTACGGATGGACCTGGGCGATCATCCTCGCTTCTATCGCACCCGATCGAGCCCAGCAGATTCTCGCGCGTGGCCGAGCCTATGGCGACAGCCGCTTCATTTGCGGCGCCCACAATGAGAGCGCGGTCGAGGCGGGCATGCTGTCTGCATCGGCAACGATGGCGGTGGTCGCGACGAAGCCGGAATATCAGGCGGATCTTGAAGCGGCCCGAACCGAGCTTGCCCGTCTGCGCGCTGGAAGCGCGCCGACGGCTCAGGGGTGCGAGGCGGAGAATACGCTGATCGCGCAACGCGTCATGCCGCGGCTACCCGTCCAACGATGATCTCCAACGCGGACATTGCGATCCGGCTGCTTGCCTCGGCGTTGCTCGGAAGCCTGATCGGCTTCGAGCGTGAGCGATTGCTATGGGCGGCAGGCGTCCGCACCCATATGCTGGTGAGCGTAGGCTCGGCGCTCCTCATCATCGTCTCGGCCTACGGCTTCACCAATGCCACCCAGATGCCGCATGTCGTCCTTGATCCGTCTCGCGTGGCGGCCCAGGTCGTTTCCGGCATCGGCTTTCTGGGCGCCGGATCGATCCTTCTTCGTGGGCAGGTGGTGAAGGGGCTGACCACCGCCGCGAGCATCTGGAGTGTCGCCGCGATCGGACTGGCATCGGGTGCCGGTCTCTACTTCGCCGCCGGTCTCGCCACGGCGATCATCCTGCTCATCCTCGTCGGTATCAAGCCGCTCGAGGAGGCGTATCGCGCGCGTGTCCAAAGCGCGGTCGTGAAGGTGAGCGCGGAACGCGGTGCTCTCGATCCCGAAGCCATCAAGAAGCAGCTCGGACTTCGCGGCGGGCAAATCAGGCGCATGACCGCCGTGCCCGGCGACGATCACCTGGACCTGGTCACTTTGAATCTCGTGAAGGTGTCGCAGCGCGACATCCGTATGGCTGCTGCGCGGCTCAAGGACGCGCCAGGCGTTCAAGAGGTCACCATCGACACGGTGCGGAAGCTGCGGGACGGCGATGGCGAGCCGCTGTCATGAGACCGTAACGCTATGTGTTTGTATTCTCTGCCATGTTGGAATGGCGACGATTGACGCTTGTCGAGAATGACGAGTTTCCCGCGCAATCGGGCAAGGAGATCATCGTTTATCGCAACGCCGTTGACCCGGACGCCGCAGACTGCGCGGAGCAGTTCGAAGCACTGTTAACGGAAAATGGCTGGCATCTCGAATGGCGCGGTCGGATCTCCGACACAGGACACTTCCATTCCCGCGCGCACGAGATCATCGCGATCGTCAAAGGGTCGACGATCCTCGCTTTGGGCGGCGGCGAGGGCAAACGGGTCATTCTGGACGTCGGCGACGCGATTTTGATTCCTCCTGGGCTTCTGCATCGGCAGGCGGGTGCTTGGACAGGTGGCGTCGAGGCGGTCGACGCCATTCCCGAGGGTGTCGAATGGGACACACGAAGGGAGCCGCCGCCTGACGAGCCGGATGGTGGGATAGCACTGGTCGACCGACCCCGTCGTGATCCGATCCTCGGGGTCCGTGGTCCTTCTGGCTTCAGGCGATAGAAGCTGATCTTCCGATCAGCGCTTCATTGAGCGCTTGAAGGTTTGCAGGATCGATCGGATCTCCGGATCCCGAACCACGCGGAGCGCGTCTTTCACGGAAAACCAGCGGCGCTCGCGAATGTGCATCTCACGCCACGCCTGCAGTTCGTCGACCACTTCGAGAGCATAGGCTTCGACGATCACGCCGTCTTCCGGCATCTCCGGGATATGATCGCCCTGGCGTTAGGATCCGATCGGATCCTTTGCCAGTCGCCCGAGGACACCCGCTTCTTCGAAGGCTTCGCGCTCGGCCGATCGTCCCGGTAGCATCCGTGGTGCCACCTTCCCCTTCGGCAGGATCCAACGCCGCCTGGTCCGAGATGTTACGAGAAGCACACGGAGCCTGCCTTGGTCGATCCGGTAGGGAATGGAGGCGGACTGCTTCATGGCTACAGAGGACGATCCTTCAAACGAGTGGAAGGATAGCGAACCGGTGATCCGCCGCAAGGCGTCGGCGGCCGCATGACGACGCATCCTCCAACGCAACTCTGTTTTGACGGTCGAATGGCGACGCGGTTCGGAGTTGCGGCTGGCACGCTTTGCCGATCAAGCCCGCCGGTCCACCACAGTGCCACGGGTCGGTGTCGGCTCACGACCCAGTCCAAGCCATTGAGAAGGATCCAAGGGTCATGCGAAATCGTCTTTCGCTGAGGCGTCGTGCGCTTGACGTCAGTCCCCCGTCAGTCAGCGGGGCCTACGATCATCGTCATGATACAGCATATTCATCATCTCCGCCGCCGTTCGGTAGTCCTTTCGGCTCTTCTCCTGCCCGTAATCGGCACTCTCCTCGCCCTCGGCGCCGTCACCAGCGTGTCGGCCGGCGACACCGGCGAGAAAGCAGCTCGCAAGGCCGCCGAGATGACGGCACTGCGGGACGCCGTGACCCGAAAGGAGATACAGCCCCTTCCCCGAATTATGAGCATCGCGCAAAGCAAGGTGCCCGGCGACGTGGTGAAGACCGAACTCGAAACAAAGGACGGCAGATGGATCTACGAGATCAAGATCCTCACCCCCACCGGGCGCGTTCGCGAGGTCAAGCTCGATGCGCGCAGCGGTGCCATTTTCGCCATCGAGGATGATTGATGCGGGTTCTGGTGGTCGAGGACGATCCGGTCGTCGGCCGGGATCTCTACAAGGCGCTCTCGGATGTGGGCTTCACCGTCGATCTCTCGACCGACGGTGAGGACGCCTGGTTCCAGGGCGAGGTGGAGGATTATGCGCTGGCGGTGCTCGATCTCGGCCTGCCACGCCTCGACGGCCTGAGTGTACTCCGGAAATGGCGATCGGCGGGGCGCACCTTTCCGGTCCTGATCCTGAGCGCACGCAGCGACTGGACGGAGAAAGTGGAAGGCATCCAGTCCGGCGCGGACGATTATCTCTCCAAGCCGTTCGCGATGGGCGAGTTGGTCGCGCGCGTCCGAAGCCTCGTTCGCCGCGCAGCGGGCCATGCGACCTCGGCGATCACGATCGGGCGCCTGGCGCTCGACACCGCCCGGATGGCCGCCACGGTCGATGGACAGCCGGTCCGTCTTTCGGTTCTTGAATATCGCTTGCTCGATCTGCTCGCCCATCGGCCGGGGCAATTCGTGACTGCGACCGAGATAGCCGAGCACCTGCACGGCACGGCGCATGCGGGCGACACCAACGGCATCGAGGCGCTGGTGCTGCGCCTGAGGCGCAAGGTGGGTGCCGGGATCGTCGAGAGCCAGCGCAATTTCGGCTACACGCTCGCCGGCGCATGATCCGGGATTCACTCCGTCTCCGCTTGCTGGCCGGGGCCGCCGTCGCGATTTTCGTGGCGCTGGCGCTCGCCGGAGCGGCGATGGGATGGTTTTTCGAGAACCATATCGAGCAGCGAGAGGCCGCAGCGCTCATCCGGCACGGCAAGCTGATCGCCGGCAACCTGCGCGTCGATGCCGCCGGCAAGCCCGTTCTCGACACCGAGCCCGGCGACGACCGTTATCAGGAGGCGGCGAGCGGCCTCTACTGGCAGCTCAGCAACGTTCGGGGCAGCGCCCACTCCCATTCGCTTTGGGATCAGAGCCTGCCCGCTCTCGCCGATCAGGATCGCGATGGCTGGCGCCTCCGGCACGCGCCCGGCCCCTTCGGAAAGACGCTGCTGATCGTCGGACGGCCGATTCAGGTCTCGCACGGGGACGAACCCGTGCTCGTTCAGGTCGCGACCGACGACGCGCCACTGCGTATCGCGCGCGCGGATTTCAACACCGAGATCATATTCTCGCTCGGCATCCTATGGCTGTTTCTGGTGACCGCCACCTATGTACAGGTGGGCCTCGGGCTGCGGCCGCTTCGCGTCGTGCGGAACCAGCTTGCAGCACTGCGCCGCAATTCGGCAGCACGCCTGCCGGCGACGCATCCGCGTGAGATCGCGCCGCTCGCGGAGGCGATCAATGCGCTCGCCGATGCCCGTGAGGTCGATCTCGCACGCAGCCGGACACGTGCAGGCGACCTTGCGCACAGCCTAAAGACGCCACTTGCCGCCATGTCGGCGCAAAGCCGACGCGCACGGGAGGCAGGCGCCGTCGAGGCGGCGGACGGGCTGGATCAGGCCATCGTCTCGATGCGCGCGACGCTGGAGACCGAGCTCGCTCGCGCCAGGGCGGCGGCGGCACGCGACGCTGGTCAAAGCCGGGCCGCCGATATCGAAACGTTGATCGAGAACATCATTACCGTCGTCGAGCGCACCGAACATGGTGAGCGGGTGCTGTTCGAGGTCTCGCTTGGTGAGGATCTCGACATTCCGGTGGCAGCCGATGACCTTATCGAATTGCTGGGTGCGCTCATCGAAAATGCATCCCGCCATGCCCGCACCCGCGTCCGCGTTACCGGGCAGATGGAGGAGAGCGCCGCGACTATCCGGATCGATGACGACGGCCCCGGCCTCGGCAACACGTCGGCCGAGGCGGTGCTCGCCCGTGGCGCTCGGCTGGACGAAGCCGGCCCAGGCCACGGGCTCGGTCTCGCGATCGTCAACGATCTCATGCAGGCGACCGACGGCACCATCCTCCTCGCGGCATCCCCGCTGGGGGGCCTGCAGGCGCAGCTGACCTGGCCGGTCGATCCGATTGCTCCATCGGCGCACAAGAATTGGATCACGCGCTGGCTGACGCGAAACTGATGAGAGCGACGAGATTGCCGTCAGCAAACACCCCCTAGGCAGAATGGCGGCGGTGCTGGAGCCGCCGGTTCTCCGGGGAGACAATCGTGCCCGCAAATTTCTGGCGCACTGCGCGCCTGCCGCTTTATGCCCTTATCGTCTCCCAGCCGCTCTGCTCCGCCACTACGGCGCAGGCCGGCAATGCCGTCAGCAGCTATGCTGCCGATTTCTTCGCCCGGACCCAGCCGACATCCGCCTACGACATGATCGAGCGCCTCCCCGGCTTCCAGCTTCAGGAAGGCGATGCCGAGGTCAGGGGTTATTCGGGATCGGGGGGCAATGTCCTGATCGATGGCCGCCGACCGGCCAGCAAGGAAGACACGCTGGAGCAGTTGCTCAAGCGCATCCCGGCCGGATCGGTGGATCATGTCGAGCTGATCCGGAGCAGCGCCGCCGGCTACGACATGCAGCGCTACGCCCTGCTCGCCAATGTGGTGCGCAAGCAGGGAAGTCGCCTGACCGGCCGTCTCGAAGGTGAATATGCCGACTTCCCGCGCGGCTATTCGAGCCCGCGAATCGCCGGTGAGATCAGCCTTCAGTCGGGCGAGCGCAGGCTCGATCTGCAGGGCGCGCTCTACCGGGAATATGATGACGAGCACGGATTCGGCTCGCGCAACCGCTATGCGGCGGACGGCTCGCCGATCCGGCTGGCCGATTACGCGCAGCCGGAAGCGACCCGCTACAAGGAGCTTTCCGGCAGCTACAGCCAGCCGCTCGCGGGCGGATCGGTCCGCGCCAGCGGGCTCTTCAAGGAAGCGCGGATGTCGGCCGACATCCGCCACGACATCTATTATCCCGATCCGGGTCTCATCCTCGGCACCGAGCGCAACCGCACGCGATCAACCGAGGGGGAATTGCGCTACGATCGCCCGCTCGGCACCAGGACGCAGCTCGAGCTGATCGGGATACGGCGCGACACCTGGGCCCGAGGCACCGACACGTCGGTCGATCCCGAGGACAGCGAGATCAACCGGAGTGGATCAAAGGCGGCGGAATCGATCCTGCGCGGTGTTCTTCGCCGATCCGGCCCGCTGCTGTCGATTGAGGCGGGAGCGGAGGGTGCGATCAACAGCCTCGACAGCCATACCGCGCTGATTGAAAACGGCGCAGAGGTGATACTTCCCGCCGCCAACGTCCGCGTCGAGGAGAAGCGCGCCGAACTTTTTGCGACCGGCACCTGGCGGCTGTCGTCCCATCTGTCCGTCGAAACCGGCACGCGATACGAGATGTCGCGCCTGACCCAGAGCGGCGACAGCGCGCTGGCGAAGTCGCTCTCCTACCTGAAGCCGCGACTGCTGGTGACCTGGTCGGCTTCGAAGCGCGATCAGGTGAGGCTGCTGGTCGAGCGCGAGGTCGGGCAGCTCGATTTCGCCTATTTCGTCAGCGATCCCTCGCTCACCAGCGGCACGATCACCGCCGGCAACCGCGACCTCGAACCCGACACGCTGTGGCGCGCCGAGCTTGCCTGGGAGCGCAGCATCGGCAGTGGCTCGATCGTGCTGGCCGGTCGCCACGAATGGGTGCGCGACGTCATCGACCGAGTACCGGTCGTTTCTCCCGAAGGGACGTTCGATTCCGTGGGCAATATCGGCAACGGGAGGCGGGACGAGCTTCAGATCGATGCCAACCTCCCGCTGGACGGGATTGGTCTGACCGGTGTGACGCTGAAGGGGTCCGGCCTGTTCCGCCGAAGCCGCGTGACCGATCCGCAGACCGGCGCGCAACGCCGCATCTCAGGCGACCTGCCTGTCGAAGCCACCGCGTCCTTCACCCACGACATACGTTCGCTCGGTCTGCGGTGGGGCGTGAACTATGCCTTCAAGACGATCGAGACGGCGTTCAAGATCAACGAGGTCGAGCGCGATACGCTATCCGATCGGATCGATGCGTTCGTGGAATACAAAACCGACGCATGCTGGACGATACGCGTGTTCGGGAAAAACCTGTCGAACAGCCCGGCCACTCGCACACGCTGGATCTCGCAGGGCCTGCGCGGCAGCAGCGGGCTAGATTATCAGGAACTCCGGACCCTGCAGAGCGGGCGCTATTTCGGCGCAAACCTCCAATGGGCTTTCGGTGGATGACGGGTTCATAAGGCCCTCGAAATTCTCAAAGCCGCCGACCCGCCCCCCTCTATCCTCCCGATCCAGTGCCATCGGCTTGTCCAGCACTCGCTTCAGGCATGTGGAACGCCTTGCCGTCTTTTGCGAGATCGAGAAGCGGGCCATCGGCCAATGAGAACGATCGAGTACCGACCAATGGCAGTCGTCGATCTTTCTATAAGAGCCGCCCGAGAGCGGCCCTTACGCGGCAGAGTTATGAGCGTCGTTCGCCTATGTCGATCCGGTTGCCGTCCAGGTCAGCGAAGACAAAGGCTCGTTGCCCGTAATCTTTGTCGGCTAGGCTCTTGATGATCCTCACGCCCTCGGCCTCGCAAACGGCATAGAGCGCCGCTATGTCGCTTACGAATATGTGCATGACATTGACGGTGGAGGCCTTGTGATCTGGCTTTTGGCTCAGGTGGATTTCGGCACGATCTTTTTTCATCACCATGAAACCGACCGGATCACCGTTCTCAAAAACCTTCTCGAACCCCAGCACGCGCGAATAGAAGGCTTGCGCGGCTTGGATGTCGCGCACGCATAATCCCGGCGCAGCGCGCCCAAAGGTAATCGTCGCCAAAGCGGAGTCCGCCATCGTCTTTTCCTGTTCAGGCAGGGGCGGCGGTGCGCGTGCCGGTTACGGAGCGGTGTCCGGGTCAACTCGCTGCTTTGTGTGCGAGGTTCTGTCAACAAAAAGGGACAGCTTCTGTGGACGCCCCTGCGGAAGCAAGCGGTAAATCGGGGTAGATCGGCACGTAGTCGGATGCTGTCATCTGTCCGGCCTCGATGAGCAGCGCCATAGCTGCGAGCAAGTATGGGAGTTCGCGGACCGGAACCACATCAGCTTTCCGCGCTTGGCTAGCGCTCCGCCATTCCATGGTTCTTCCGGCCCCGTCTCGCCGACCGTTGTGCCATACCTTCCTTCGACCGCCTACGTCCCCGACGCCTCTGACCGCTGTCCCGGCTTACGTCACGACCGCCGCCGGAGCTCTGTAATCCTCGTTCCTGGTCATGAGCGCCCAAGCGATGCGCGCCATCTTGTTGGCGAGCGCCACCGAGACGAGCATGCGCGGCTTGCGCGCCAACATGCGCTCGAGCCATGAACCCGCCCGGCGCGCCGCGGACAGTCGCCTGCCTGACAACCGAGCTGCCCCCGATGATGAGCAGCCACCGGATAGTGCGCTCCCCCATCTTGAAGATGCGCCCAAGCTTCTGTCTGCCGCCGGTCGAGTGCTGGAGCGGCGCGAGGCCAAGCCACGCGGTAAAGTCGCGACCCTTGGTGAAGGTCTCGGCTGGCGGGGCGAGCGCGACGATAGCAGTGGCGGCGATCGGCCCGATGCAAGGAATGGTCATCAGCCTGCGCGCCACCTCGTCCTCGTGGGCACGCCGGGCGATCTCCTTGTCGAGATCGGCGATGCGGTCATCGAGCTCGGTGAGCATGTCGGTCATGACGCGCAACATGACCAGCGCGGCCTCGGGCAGCGACGAGGCCATCTCCTCCTTCTCCTCGAGCAGGTCCGCCAGCATCGTCACCTGCGCCAAGCCCCGCGGCGCCACCCAGCCATACTCGGCAAGGTGGCCGCGCAGCGCGTTGACGAGCTGCGTGCGCTGCCGGACGACGAGATCCCGGGTGCGAAACACCATGCCAGCCACCTGCTGCCCTCGCTCTTCAAGGCGACAAAGCGCATGCCCGGCCGCTGCACCGCCTCGCAGATAGCCTCCGCGTCGACCGCATCGTTCTTATGCCGCTTCACGAACGGCTTGACGTAGGCGGGCGGGTTCCCACCACATATTATGCGCCCGGCAGCGGCGTGGGCCGCGCCATGCGGGCGGCGCCCGCTTTGTTCGGCGACCGGGCGCGCATCGGCGTGGTGGGGCTCGGCGCGGGCACGCTCGCCTGCTATGCGCGGCCGGGGCAGGATTGGCGCTTCTACGAGATCGATCCGGAGGTCGAGCGGATCGCTCGCGCACCTGCGGATTTCACCTTCCTGTCGGCCTGCACGCCGCGGGCGCCCGTGGTGATCGGCGACGCCCGGCTGACCCTGTCGCAGGATCGGCATGCGTTCGACATGTTGGTGATCGATGCCTTCTCGTCGGATGCGGTTCCGCTGCACATGCTGACGAGCGAGGCCTTCTCCATCTATCACCAGCGGGTCGGCGACCGGGGCCTGCTGCTGCTCAACCTCACCAACCATTGGATCGACCTGCCCGAGGTGGTCGGCGACACCGCCGCCCGCAACGGCTGGACGGCCGTCATCTTGCCATATCGGCCAGACCCGGCGGCCGCCCGCCTCAAGGCCACGCCGTCCATCTGGGTGGCGATGAGCCGCTCCCCGGAGCGGATCCGACAGTTCGAGGCGGAGACCGGGGCCGGCTGGCGGCCGCTGGGCGATCACGGCAAGCCGATGTGGACCGACGACTATGCCTCCGTGCTGCCCTATATCCGGATCGGCGGCGGCTGGCGCTGACCCGTCCGCCAGACGGATGAGGGGGCCGGACGCCGCGCGGCCCCGGCACGCTTCCGGGCGCACCGGGCCCCCTCGCGGGACGCCTCAGGCGAACACCGACGACAGCCTGTTCGGTGCGGGATTCAGGGAGCGATAGATGGCGACGTTCAAAATCCATCCGCCACTACGGCCTGCTCGCCAGCGGCACCCGTCGAGATAATCTTGCTCAGATCCGTCGGTTGTTGGACGTTGCGCCGCCCACCGTCTCCGATGTCGCTCCCGAGCCAGCTGACGCCCGCCGCCATGCCCATGCTGCGGAGGCCCCATGGTCATCATCGAGATC
>Ga0207695_10011180_pt1 | contig 10891 bp, 3 predicted proteins | sample KBSC54metaG_FD_184354 | JGI IMG/M metagenome (GOLD analysis project Ga0207695, IMG submission 184354) | Corn rhizosphere microbial communities from Kellogg Biological Station, Michigan, USA - KBS C5-4 metaG (SPAdes) (version 2) | ecosystem: Host-associated > Plants > Roots > Rhizosphere > Soil... | reverse complement strand
GGCCAGCTTTCTGTCGGCGGCGTGGGAACGCGCGCCGATCGAGTACCACGAGCGCTTCCCCGGCTTCGCCGCGCATACCGACACGCGCATCCCGGTCGCCGACGCCACCCGCATCCAGCTGCGCCTGGGCGATGTGCCGGTGCGGCTGGCCGAAGGCGAGTGGCTGCAGTTCGAGCGCCGCCTGGAGCTGCGCGACGGTTGCTACCGCCGCTTCCTGCGCTGGCGCTCGCCGGCCGGCGCCACGCTGGAGATCGAAGCCGAGCGCATCGTCAGCCTCGACGAACCCGGCCTGCTGGCCCTGCGCTACCGCGTGCGCTCGCTCGACTACAGCGGGCCGATCACGCTGGAATCCTCGATCAGCACCGCGCGCGACGCCGCCGAACAGGGCGACGATCCGCGCATCGGCACGCGCCTCGATGGCGGCCTGCATCCGCTCGATGCCGCGGCCGAAGCCGATCTCGCCTGGGTCACCCAGCGCACCACCCACAGCGGCATCCGCCTCGCCTGTGCGCAGTCGCACCGGCCGCAGGACGGCAGCCTCGACGGCCAGCTCGCCAATCTCGCCCAGCACGGCGTGATGCAGAGCTATACCGGCACGCTGGAACCGGGCCAGGCGGTGACGCTGGAGAAATACGTCGCCTACGCCTGGACCACGCCGCACAGCGAGGACAGCGACGCCGCACTGCTCGCCCGCACCCGAGCCATCCTCGATGCCGCCGCGCATCTGGGCTACACCGGCCTGCTCGAACGCCAGCGCCTGGCGCTCGCACCGCTGTGGGATGCCGCCGACCTGGCCATCGACGGCGACCCCGCCACCGAACAGGCGCTGCGCTTCAACCTGTTCCATCTGTTCCAGTCCAGCTGCCGCGACGGTCATGGCAGCGCGGCGGCCAAGGGCCTCACCGGCGAAGGCTACGAAGGCCACTACTTCTGGGATGCCGAGGCCTTCATCCTGCCGGTGCTCGCCACCGTCGCGCCGGAACTGGCGCGCGGCATGCTGCTGTACCGCCACCGCATCCTCGACCGCTCGCGCCTGCATGCGCGCGAACTCAATCATCCGCGCGGCGCGCTGTATGCGTGGCGCACGATCAGCGGCGACGAGTGCTCGGCCTACTACCCCGGCGGCTCGGCGCAATACCACATCAATGCGGCGATCGCCTGGGCGATCAGCCTGTACGTCGATGCCAGCGGCGATACCGATTTCCTGCGCGATTACGGCGCCGAAGTGCTGTTCGAGACCGCGCGCGTGTGGCTGGATATCGGCCACTTCAATGCGCGGCGCGAGGGCGCCTTCTGCATCCACGAAGTGACCGGGCCGGACGAGTACTCCGCCCTGGTCGACAACAACCACTACACCAACCGCATGGCGCAGCGGCATCTGCGCGATGCGGCCGCCACCGCGCTGTGGATGGCCGGCGCCGCGCCGCTCGCATACGCCGCGCTGTGCGCGCGCATCGGCCTGGGCGAGGACGAAGTGGCGCAGTGGCGCCGCGCCGCCGAGGCGATGTATCTGGCCGAAGATGCGCGCCTGGGCGTGTTCCCGCAGGACGATGGCTTTCTCGATCGCCCGCGCCTGCCCGCGCATCTGGCCGCCAAGCCCGGCGAAGGCAAGCATCCGCTGCTGCTGCGCCTGCATCCGCTGAGCATCTATCGCCATCAGGTGTGCAAGCAGGCCGATACCTTGCTGGCCTTGATGCTGGCCGGTGAAGACGTCAACCGCGCGGCCAAGCGGCGCAACTTCGACTACTACGAAAGCGTCACCGTGCACGACTCGACTCTGTCGGCCTCGACCTTCGGCGTGATCGCCGCCGAAGTGGGCCTGGCCGACAAGGCGTATCGCTATTTCCAGGACAGCCTGCGGGTGGATCTGGACGACTCGCACGGCAACGCCGCGCATGGCGTGCATATGGCCGCGATGGCCGGCAGCTGGCTGGGCCTGCAGTGGGGCTTCGGCGGCTTCCGCGTGGTCGATGGCCAGCCCGCGCTGGCGCCGCGGCTGCCGGCGGCGTGGAGCGGCTACCGCTTCGGCCTGCGCTGGGGCGCCTCGCAGTTGCGCGTAGAGGTAGACACCAGCGGCGTGCGCTACACGCTGCGCCGCGGCGATGCGCTCTGCTTCCGCCACGATGGCCGCGAGCAGGTGATCCATGCCGGCGAAACCTTGCAGTTGCCGCACGCCAGCGCGGCAGCCACGCGCCGCGTGCCGCTGCAGGCGGTGATCTTCGATCTCGACGGCGTGATCGCCGATACCGCGGTGGTGCACGACGCAGCCTGGCGCCGCCTCGCCGAGGAAGCCGGCCTGCCGTTCGATGCCTCCATCGGCGAGCGCCTCAAGGGCGTCGATCGCATGGGCTCGTTGGAAATCCTGCTCGAAGGCGCCGGGCGCGCGTACAGCAGCGAAGAAAAAATCGCGCTCGGCGAGCGCAAGAACGACTACTACCGCGAACAGATCCAGCGCTTCGGCCCGGACCAGCTGCTGCCCGGCGCGCGCGCGGCGATCGCCGCGGCGCGCGCGGCCGGCCTGAAAGTCGGCCTCGCCTCGGCCAGCCGCAACGCGCCGCTGCTGCTGCAGCGGCTGGGCGTCGCCGAGCTGTTCGATTACATCGTGGACGCCGCACTTATCGAGCGCTCCAAGCCCGATCCGGAAATCTTCCTGGCCGCGGCCGCGGGCCTGGGCGTCGCGCCCGCCGCCTGCCTGGGCGTGGAAGACGCCGCGGCGGGCATCGCCAGCATCCACGCCGCCGGCATGGCCGCCGTCGGCATCGGCCAGCCATCCGCGCTGGCATCAGCGGAAACCGTGCTGCCCGGACTGAGCGCGTTCCGCATCGAGGATTTCGTCAGCAGTGAAGAAGCGTCGCACGCCGCGTCAGGGGAAGCGGCCAGCGATTCCGCCACATAAAAGCCCGACATCATGGGTGGGGAGGTTTGACCATGCATCGCCAAGGCATCACTCGACAGTTGCTCGCCGCGGCCATCGCCGCGGCGCTCATGCTCGGCACCGCGCAGGCGCAGGACAGCACGGCGTCCGGCGCGCAGCAGCCGCCGGCACCGCCGGCTCCCGCGCAGCCGCAGGCCAAGAAAGACACCAAGACGCTGGAACAGGTCGTGGTCACCGGTACGCCGACCATCGGCGGCATCCGCAAGATCGACGCGGCGTACTCGATCACCGCGGCCGATGCCGAGGCGATCAAGCAGGCCAATCCGAAGAGCACCGCGGATCTGCTGAAAATCTCGCCCGGCCTGTGGCCGGAATCCACCGGCGGCCAGACCGGCGCCAATATCGAAATCGCCGGCTTCCCCGGCGGCGGCGACGCGCCCTACTTCACCACCCAGATCATGGGCTCGCCGCTGTACGGCATGCCCACGCTGTCGTTCATGGAAACCACCTCGATGTTCCGCCTCGACGACACCGTCGAGCGCGTGGAAATCCTGCAGGGCGGTCCGTCGGTGGTGTTCGGCGACGGCCAGATCGGCGCCACCGCCAACTTCATGCTCAAGCAGGGCACCGCCAAGCCCTCCGGCAGCATCGGCGTCACCTACGGCAATGAAGGCCTGTGGCGCACCGACGGCTTCCTCGGCTTCAAGGTGGCCGACGACTGGTTCGGCAGCGTCGGCGGCTTCTGGCGCAAGTCCGATGGCGTGCGCGATCCGCAGTTCACCGCGGACAAGGGCGGGCAGTTCACCGCCACCCTGTCGCACACCATGGAGAAAGGCTCGCTGATGCTGTGGACGCGCGTGCTCAACGACCGCAACCAGTTCATCACGCCGATCCCGCTGCTGCAGCATGGCAGCGACAACTTCTCCGCCTATCCGGGTTTCGATCCGCTCACCGACACGTACTACAGCAAGGAAATCCAGCGCGTGAACCTGCCGGGCTATCCCGGCGGCGGCACCAGCGCCAATCTGGCCAACGGCCGCGGCGCGAAGATGCGCTTCTTCGGCGGCAACTTCGACTATGACCTGGACGGCGGCTGGAGCATCTCCGACAAATTCCTGATCAACCAGGGCGACATGAATACCAACGCCCTGTTCTCCGGTTCCAATCCGGCGTCGCTCAACGACGAGCTGTACAACATCTCGACCGACCTGGGCGGCCTGAAGCTGGCGCCCGGCGCGCAGGCCACCTACGTCAACGGCGGCGGCGCGGTCGATCCGAACCAGAGCGTGATCCATCAGGGCTGGTGGTTCATCCACAAGCGCCTGAAGAACATGAACAACGACTTCCGCATCAGCAAGGAGCTGTTCGACGGCAATACGCTCACCGCCGGCCTGTACCTGGCGCACTACACCATGGATGACAAGTGGGCGCTGGGTAATCAGATGCTGATGACCAATACGCCGAACGCGCGGCCGATCCAGGTGGTCAGCGCCACCGGCCAGGCGGTCACCGATGGGCAGGGCCTGCTCGACTACGGCTCCTACAACATCGCGCAGAATGGCGAATCGACCAACAAGGCGTTCTATCTGTCCGACGTGTGGAAGATCGACCGCTGGATGTTCGACGTGTCGGCGCGCCTGGAGAACCAGGACAGCACGCTGCATGTGTGCCACCTGGTCACCAAGGACCTGGACGGCAACCCGAACACCTTGTACGACAGCAAGACCTCGGTCTGCGACGGCAGCTACGACACCACCAAGTACGACAAGACGCATACCTCGTGGACCGTCGGCGCCAACTATGAGCTGGCCGACAACATGAGCGTGTACGGCCGCGTCAACAAGGGCGTGCACTTCGGCGACTTCGACAACGCGCTGCGCGGCAACACCACCGGCAACACGCCGCCGCTGCAGAAGATCCAGAACTTCGAAGCGGGCTTCAAGTACCAGTCGAAGATGCTGTACGCGGACATCAGCGTGTATCACCGCCAGTTCAGCGGCCTGCCGTACCAGCCGACCAACTCCGCCGGCGTGCCGGTGGGCACCACCCTGGTGTATGGCTCCGACTCCAAGGGCATCAACCTCAGCGGCGCGGTGATGCCGATCGACAATCTGAAGCTGGCGCTGGTGGCCAATTATCTGGACGGCCACTACTCGCACTATTCGGCCTGTATTCCGTACCAGAACCAGGTGGTCGGCAACGGCTGCGCCTTCATCAACGGCAAGCAGCTGCAGCGCCAGCCGAAGGTGCGCTACATGTTCACGCCGAGCTATCGCTTCCTGTTCCCGTGGGGCGACATCACCGCCTTCCTGACCTATACCCATGTCGGCGCGCATACCCAGGATCTGTCCGCGCTGCAGCAGCTGGGCTCCTACGACACCCTGGACTTCGGCGTGGTGGCCAACGTGCAGGAGAACTGGGAACTGCGCCTGCAGGGCACCAACATCACCAACGAGCTGGGCCTGACCGAGAGCAACTCGCGTATCTTCGGTTCGGCAGCGGGTGCGGGCGGCGTGATCCTGGCCCGTCCGCTGGAAGGCCGCGAGGTCAATTTCCAGGTCAAGTACAAGTTCTAAGCAGCAGGTTTTTCCCTGACGGCGGTCCGGGCGCGCGACAGCCCGGACCGCCACTTTTTGCCAAGCCAGCTTGGTGCCTGATCCGAACCGCAAGCGAGTGGCCATGAACCGATTCCGCATGATCGCCGCATTGGCGCTGATCTATATGGTCTTCGCGATCCTGCTCAACAGCGTCGGCACGGTGATCCTGCAGACGATTTACACCTTCGGCATCGACAAGCCGCAGGCCAGCCTGCTGGAGCTGTTCAAGGATCTGCCGATCGCGGTCACCTCGTTCCTGGTCGCTTCGTTCCTGCCCCTGCTCGGCTATCGCCGGGCGATGATGATCGCGCTGGCCATCGTCGGCTGCGCCTGCGCGCTGATGCCGCTGTATCCCTCTTTCCATACCACCGAGCTGCTGTTCACCTGCGTGGGCGTCGCCTTCGCGCTGACCAAGGTCTCGGTGTATTCCTCGATCGGCCTGCTGACCCGCGACCGCGCCGAACACGGCCGCCTGACCAACACCATCGAAGGCCTGTTCATGCTGGGCGTGCTGCTCAGCGGCTGGATCTTCAGCGCCTTCATCGATCACGCGCATCCGGAGGACCCGAGCTGGTTCCGCGTGTACTGGCTGCTGGCGGCGATCTGCGTGCTGGTGTTCGTGCTGCTGGCCGGCACCAGGCTGGATGAGTCGGCCGCGCATGGCAGCGGCAGCGCATCGCTCGGCGGCTCGGCCGTGGCGATGTTCAAGCTGATGCTGCGGCCGCTGGTCAACGTGTTCCTGCTCTCGGCCTTTCTGTACGTGCTGATCGAGCAGAGCTTCGGCACCTGGCTGCCGACCTTCAACAACGAGATCCTGCATCTGCCCAATGCGATGAGCATCCAGCTGGCAAGCATCCTGGCCGGCGCCACCGCACTGGGCCGCATCGCCGCCGGCCAGGTGCTGCGACGCATGCCGTGGCACACCCTGCTCAATCTGTGCGTGGTCGGCATGGGCGTGCTGGTGCTGCTGGTGCTGCCGCTGGCGCAGCACACGGTGCCGCGGCCCGGCGTGGGCTGGTTCAACGCGCCGCCGGCCGCCTACCTGCTGCCGCTGATCGGCCTGCTGATGGCGCCGATCTATCCGGTGATCAATTCGGTGGCGCTCAGCTCGCTGCCCAAACCGCTGCATGCGGCGATGACCGGCCTGATCGTGATCTTCTCGGCACTGGGCGGCACGCTGGGCTCGCGCATCACCGCGGTGGTGTTCGCCAGCTTCGGCGGCATCCACGCCTTTTACTTTTCGCTGGTGCCGATGTGCCTGGTGCTGGTGACCCTGTTCTTCTTCAAGCGCGAGGCGGATCGCGCGGGCAGCCTGCCCGCGCCGTCGGACCTGGCCCCGGAATGACGCAGACCTCAAGGAATCGATGATGGGAGTAGCCATGAAATACCGCTGTCGCCGCCTGGGCCTCGCCGGCCTGCTGCTGCTCGCCGCCGCGGCCCCGCTCGCCGCGCAGCACGCCGGCAGCGATCCGAGCTTCGTACTCACGGGCAGCGCGGCCGATTTCGACAGCTATTTTCCGGGCTATCTCGCCAACGGCTATTTCTCCAACATGACCTCGCCGCGCGGCACCGAGCCGGCCATGGGCTACATGGTCGCGTTCATGGACTACGCCCGGGACGATATCGCCCGCCCCGCCGCCATACCGGGCTGGAGCGAGATCGACTACAACCCCGGCGGCGGCTGGCTCAACTCCACCCGCCTGGGCAAGGAGATCTTCACCGACTACGCACAGACGCTGGACATGCGCGACGCCACCCTGGCCACGCGCTACCGCTTCGTCTACGCCAACAAGTCCACCGATGTGCAGGTCAGCACCTTCGTCAGCCAGGATGCGAATCACCTGGCCGCCACGCGGCTGTCGATCACGCCGCAGTTCGACGGCAGCGTGCAGCTGACCTTCCCGATCCGCCTGTGGTCCGAGCACCAGCCGCGCTTTGCCATCGGCAAGCTCAGCGGCGACCAGATGATCGAAGCGGTGATCGCCAGCGGGCAGAACCTCAACAACAAGCCGATCCCCACGCCCGACCGCGCCGCCGTGTGGTACCACGGCGTGACGCGCATCGTCGCCAGCGACGGCGACCGCAAGGACCTCACCTTGTGGCTGGACGGCCGCGCCGAGCAGGGCCTGGACATGGCCGAGGCGATCGCGGTCAGCCTGCCAGCCGGCTTGAAAGTCGAAGACGTGCAACTGGAAAAGACGCCGTTGCGCATCTCGCTCAATGTCACGGCGCGCGTGCAGAAGGGGCGCACCTACGAGTTCACCAAGTACGCCGCGCTGTCACGCCAGGGTTGGGGTGGCGATGCGCAGGCCACGCTGGCGCTGGCGAAGCAGGCGCGCGCCACCGGTTTCGACCAGCTGCTCGCCGCGCATAAAGCCGCGTGGCATACGCTGTGGAAGTCGGACATCGTGGTCGATGGCGACCCGGCCGTGCAGAAAGCGGTGCATTCGGATCTCTATTACCTGCTGGCCAATTCCACCACCGGCACCGCCTGGCCGATGGGCGCCTGCGCGCTGACTCCGGGCTATGCGGGGCATGCGTTCTGGGACAGCGACTCCTGGGTGTTCCCCGCCCTGCTGCTGCTGCATCCGGAGCGCGCCAAGCCGATCGTGATGTTCCGCCATCGCACCATGCAGCCGGCGCGGGATCGCGCCAGGCAGTACGGCGTGAGCGGCACCATGTATCCGTGGGAAGCGGACCCGGAGACCGGCAAGGACTACACGCCGCACTTCGCCTACGACGTGTACCGCGAGATCCATGTCAACGCGGACGTGGCGATCGCGCAGTGGCAGTACTACCAGGCCACCGGCGACGAGGCCTGGCTCAAGCAGTACGGCTGGCCGGTGATCCGCGAAGTGGCCGAGTTCTGGACCAGCCGCGTCACCTACGACCAGGCCCACGACCGCTACGAGATCCACCACGTCACCTCGCCCGACGAGGCCTATAACGACGTGCCGAACGACTCCTTCACCAATGCCGCGGCGAGCAAGGCGCTGCGCATCGCGCAAGAGGCGGCGAAGAAGGTCGGCGCGGCGGCGGATCCGAAGTGGGGCGAGATCATCGCCAAGATGTATATCCCCTTCGATGAGGCCAACCAGCGCCATCTGGATTTCGACGCCTCGGTGCCGCACGACAAGATCACCTGGATGGGTTCATCGCTGATCTGGCTGATGTATCCCAACCTCGATCTGCCGATGACCCCGCAGATACGCCGCAACAACTTCGACTTCCAGCTGCACGAGCTGAAGGTGCACGGCGACGACCCGAACGAGATGATGATGGTGATGCTGGCCGTGGGCGCCGCCGAGCTGGGCGACGGCAAGACCGCCGGCGAGTGGATCCACCGCAATCTGGCGGGTTTTCTCAAGGCCCCGTTCAATGTGCGCACCGAAACCGTGGCCAACAACGCCGGCTACATCCTGTCGACCTCGGCCGGCTTCGTGCAGAGCTTCGTGTATGGCCTGAGCGGACTGCGCATCGACGACAACGGCCTGAGCGAGGCGTATCCGCCGGTGCTGCCGCCGCAATGGAAATCGCTGAAGCTGCAGGGCGTGCATTACCGCGGTAAGCAATATGACATCCGCATCGAGCATGGTGCGGATGGCAAGGCGAAGCTCACCCGTACGGAGCGACCTGGCTAATGCGGAAAGCCCCTCTCCCACCGGGAGAGGGGTTGGGGTGAGGGTACGGGCGGAGCGAGGAAGTGATGTTCACGACTCCGGCCGAACCCTCATCCGGCTGCCGCCACCTTCTCCCGGTGGGAGAAGGGTTCCAAGTTGAAGACTGAGGACAAAGTAATCCCCGAAAGCGAGGACCCCACCATGACCCGCTCTCCCCACTTGCTTCGCGCTGTTCTGTTCGCCGCGACCGTTGCCGCCACGACCGCTTACGCGGCGACTCCGGACCCCGCGAAGACCCGCACCTACATCGACCAGGCCTGGACCACCCTCACCCGCTCGCAGGACCAGTGCAACGCGCTGGCCGATCCGAAGATCGCCGGCCATCCGGTGCTCTACGTGCCGGCCGAGATGAAGGTGCCGGCCGCCCTGGCCGACACCGGCAAGCGCTGCGGCATCGAGATCCGCCCGCTGCCGCGCACGATCGAGCAGCTCGGCGATATCGATGCGACCAGGCTGCCGGCGCAGGGCCTGCTCTATCTGCCGCATCCCTACGTGGTGCCCGGCGGCTTCTTCAACGAGATGTACGGCTGGGACAGCTATTTCATCGTGCTGGGCCTGGCCGCCGACCAGCGCGGCAAGCTGGCGCGCGATATGGTGGACAACGCGCTGTTCGAAGTGCAGCACTACGGCGGCGTGCTCAATGCCAACCGCACCTATTACCTCAGCCGTTCGCAACCGCCCTTCCTCAGCGCGATGATGGCCACCGTGCTGGACGATCCGGATGCCTTCGCTTCCGAGGCGGAGCGCAGGACCTGGCTGGCGCAGGCCTATCCGCTGGCCGTGCGCAACCACGAGGTGTGGACGCGCGAGGAGCACCGCGCCGGCGATACCGGCCTGGCGCGCTACTACGACCTGGGCGAAGGCCCGGTGCTGGAAGCGCAGAACAGCGACGACTTCTACCTAAAAGTCATCAAGTGGCTGCGCGCGCATCCGAAGGACGATCCGGGCTATCTGCTGAAGGGCGCGAAGAATCCCGATGAGGCCGAAGCGGCACGCCTGGCCAAGGACAGCTGCGACGTGCGCGCCTCCAAGGTCTGCCTCGGCAACTGGTACGACGGCTATCGCCTGACCGCCGACTACTACCATGGCGATCGCGCCATGCGCGAATCCGGCTACGACACCAATTTCCACTTCGGCCCGTTCGGCGGCTCCACTCACCACTACGCCTCGGTCGATCTCAACAGCCTGCTGTATCGCTACGAGCTGGACCTGGCCGCCTTCGCCAGGCGCCTGGGCAATGCGCGCGAAGCCGAACGCTGGTCCGGCGCCGCCGCCGCGCGCAAGGACGCCATGGACAAATATCTGTGGCGCGAGCAGGACGGCATGTACCGCGATTACGACTTCGTCGCCGGCAAGCCTTCGTCCACGCCTTACCTCAACACGTTCTATCCGCTGTGGGCAGGCGCCGCTTCGCCGCAGCAAGCCGCCGCGGTGCGCGGCAAGCTGGCGGTGTTCGAGCGCCGTGGCGGCCTGTCGATGGACAACCAGCCCAGCGGCGTGCAGTGGAACGATCCGTTCGGTTGGGCGCCGACCAACTGGCTGGCGATCAAGGGCCTGGACCAGTACGGCTTCCACGACGATGCACGCCGCCTCGCCGGCAAGTTCACCGCCACGGTGGACCGCGGCCTGGCCGACGACGGCACCATCCGCGAGAAGTACAACATGGCCAAGGGCAATGCCGACGTGCGCGTCAGCGCCGGCTACAGCGAGAACGTGATCGGCTTCGGCTGGACCAATGG
>Ga0207695_10011177_pt1 | contig 10892 bp, 8 predicted proteins | sample KBSC54metaG_FD_184354 | JGI IMG/M metagenome (GOLD analysis project Ga0207695, IMG submission 184354) | Corn rhizosphere microbial communities from Kellogg Biological Station, Michigan, USA - KBS C5-4 metaG (SPAdes) (version 2) | ecosystem: Host-associated > Plants > Roots > Rhizosphere > Soil... | reverse complement strand
AGCCCAAGCGGCCCATCATCACCACCTGTCAAGCAGATCAACCCGGCAGAATACTCCTGAAGTTCTTCTTCAAAAACTGCACCTGCATCTTTGGCAGCGCGCAGCTTCATCTTTGTGATTAATCGGGAAAGGTTTTGATAACCCAAGCGGGAGGAGATGAGAAGAGGTAGGCGGAAAGAATAACTAATTGTCAAATTGCCGAATTTTCGAATTGATGAATTTGAACTCTGCCAGCCTGTGCTGTCGCCGTCGGGCCCTTGCCTAAATTTCGATCCCAATTCGTCAATTGGTAAACCTGTCAATCCGTCAATTTGTGGATTCTTCAATCCTGGAAAGTCTGTCGTTACTTCCGCCCCAATATGCGCCTTGATCTTGGCTTTCTTCGCCGCCATATGAAAGCGCGGAGCGCCATAAACACCATCGCGATCGAGCAGCGCCATCGCCGGCATTTTCAATTCAGCGCAGCGTGCGATCAAGCTCTCGGGCAGGGAAGAGCCTTCAAGAAAACTGAATGCTGAACGGGAATGAAGTTCAATATATTGAGTCATTGAATTATTGAGGCATTGAATCATTTAAAAAAATTCTCTACTCTACGGTTTTCAATGACTCAATGATTGAATGATCCAATGATTCAATTTCCGCTCCGCTCAGTCATACCTTCCTTGCAGCAGCCACTCGCTGGTGAGCAAATCGTGGATCAACCGATACAGCCCGATCGCTTCTGTCTCCTGCACTGCAATGTCCCATTCATCCCGCACCCACGCATCCTGCTCCCACCAGTCCCCGGATGAGCGCCATGGCCCCGCAGCCCAGAGTATTTCGCCAGAAATCTGTCTCAGTTTTCGCGACATGACATGCGAGGGCTGACCCTTGCTGTGACTCACCCTGACAGCAATCGGAGGGCGAAGAATTCTTAACACGGTGACAATTTCCCCAGTGTGGTTTTGGAGTGCCGGGCGTCCACGCCCGGTAGCGAGGCGCTCATCCCTCCATGATCTAGATTGGGATGGTTCGAAGTGGCGCACCTCAAAAGCTTCACGCCGATGCGTATCCAGCAGTGCCGGCGACCCCACTCGTCCTTCGCCAACAATTCCGGAAATTCTCGCCAGCGTGAGTTCGAGTTTTTCCGGTTCCGGCGAAGCTGGAATGAACAACCCTTTCTGCGCCGGACGGGGCTTTGCCGGCTCAATTCGCAAATGCACTTTTGCAACTGGCGCGCTCGGCGGGTTTGATTTCAAATCCAACTGCAAAAGTTTGAGAAAAGTTTTTGCGTTGAGCAATGGCACCGGCAAGCGCAGGGTTCGCTGAAACTGAGTGAGCGCCGCATCTGCTTCAGACCGTCCGTTCTCGAGCGTCAATTTTAAGTGCAGTTCCTGCGCCGCCAGAGCTCGTCCCTGCAAGCGCGCGCACAGATGTTCCAGCATCCGGTTCAGCACAAATGCCAACGGCTCAAGCAGAACTATCGGATACTCCAGCTCCATCAGTTCTTCAAACACCAGCGGCGGATCCGACGGAACCAGATTTCGCGTGCCTGACCCAGATGCCATCTTTTGAAAATTAAGTCCCGCTTGCCCCAGGCGTTCGCTCAAATCAGCTTCTGGCAATGCGGCGAGATCGCGAAATTTCCGAATGCCCCATCGGGAGAATGTTTCCAGGAACTCTTCCACATCTTCCTGACCTTTTTCCCCGGCAAACAAAACATTCACCGGCAAGCCGCCCAAAACTTCCGCCTCCTTTCCTTCCGGCACCACTGTGACCCCGCTGAAGCCATGCGCCGCCAGCAGCGCCGATTCCAGCGTAGAAGCCACTGCAACATTCGTACCCACTCCCATTTCCGCAGCGCGCCGGTAAATCTCACGCGCAATTTTTGGCAGTGGCCCAAACAGCTTGTTGAGGCCGGATAAATCCAGCAAAAGTGTGTCCGCGGCTAAATCTTCCACTCGCGGAGAAAATGATTGTGCACAATCCAGTAGCGCCTGGTGCGCAGCCGCCTCCTGCAACTCGGAGCGATCGCGCAGAACTATGTCATCGCACAGTTCGGCCTGCAATTTCGTCATGCCAGTAGAAATTCCTGCGCGTCGGGCATCTTCGTTCCTGCCGGATATTGTTTCCAGCGGCGGCTTGCCCTCGACTACGGCGACAGCTTTGGATCGCAGCTCCGGTTCGGCGCGAAGTATTGCCTCCACGGGAAAATCAGGAACGTAGATGCATGCGAAAGGCATGGGGAAAGCCGTCGTTGGTCATTCGTCGTTGGTCGTTGGCCAAACTTCAACATCAGCCACGGATTAAACGGATTGCGCGGATTGAAACGAAATATAAAGATCAATGAAAATCCGTGAAATCCGTGGCGGATTTTTAACCAGCGCGTATGGCTCGCGTCGCAAAAACAGCTCGTACGGACCCAGCAGGTTTGCGCTCCAATCTCATGCGCGAAAGTTCCGCTTCGATCCGCATTTCGTGCAAGAGTTGTGTATGAGAAGGTTTCCCTGAAAGCTGAGAGCTGATAGCTGAAAGCTTTCCAAGCTTTAAGACCATCGCCGCGCAGGTCTGCGCGCAGGCAAACTCACTCACCAGAAGCAGCGCAGTTTTCGTATGCTCCACCGCGCGCTGAAATCGAAACCACGACGCCAACGGAATGCGGCGCACGAATTTTTCTGGAATTCCTGCCAGGTCGAGCGCAACCATTCCGAACCCGCCGCTTTGCAGTACCAAGTCTGTGGACTTTAAAACTTGCTCGAGGCGGCGCTCATTGTTGTTACTTTTGATGTAGAAGTCTTCGGTCTTCGGCCTTCGGTCGTCGACACTCACGTTCGAAGCTGACGACCGACCGACAGCCGACGACAAATCTCCGCATCTGACCCATAGCAATTTGCCGAACTCCACACCCGCCGCTGCTCCCGATTCCGGATCGAAGCTGTCGCTGGCATCGATAAGAACGCAGGTTTCCTTCCCCCGTGTCGCAGCCGCAATTGCCGTCAGCAAGATGCTGGTTTTGCCCGAAGAAGCCGGCCCGTATATTTCAGATAAGCAGCCGCGTGGAATCCCGCCTGTAATCGCATCCACTTCAGCAATGCCGCTAGAAAGCATCTCCGGCCTGGGTCGCACCTCCAAGCGCGCCGCTGGACGCACATCCAACACTCGTCCCGAAGCAGCAATATGTTTTAAAACACTGGTTTTTTTTTCGCCTAGGCTTCGTTCCGGAGAAGCCGGAAATCCCGCCACAAGCGCTTCGTTTAAAACCTGACGTTGCCTCGCAGAGGCGGTTGAAAGTACGGAATCGACAGCATGCAGCGGAAGTGAAGACATGCGGACCTCAGGCAGAAAGATCAGGGCTGGTACTGCCCGGCTGCGAAACCAGAGTATTCGCTTTTTATTCGCCTAAGGAATTCTGCTACCGTCCCTGCGGGTTGTCAAGCGGGGAATATTTACTCATTTGCGTTGTATTCTGTCGTTAGACCAAACTAGTAAATAAGGCAAATCGAAATTCATGGCAGAGTACTTGGGGGGAAATCAGGATGAGGAGAGAAACGCGTGCAGTTAGTCCGGTCAAAGGTAAACGCTAAAAAGGTCTACGCTCCGCCCATTCTGCGAAGATTCACCTTGCAGCAAGCCAAAGTTGTACTTAGCTCCATAAAAAAGATCTTTTCACAGGCCGCTTATTCGAACCCGAAGGTAGTGTCGATAACCTCAAAATTCAAAAAGCAGTACAAGAAACCTGATTATCAAAAGCTGACACCCGAGCAAATTAAATTGCTCTTGATTGGGCAGTTTAACCTTGGCGATGAGAGCGCAGGAGATCTCCTGGATCGGCTTTTTTTGAATCTCCCGGCCAACGCAAAGAAGCAAGAAATTGAGTAAACGGCGATTTGCGTCAGTGCCGGCGTACAACTTTCGGACGCACTACCGACCGCGGCCTCGGCTCCTGAGGGATTTCGTCTGACTCATCGTGCCGCGGAATTTTTCTCAGTTCCTTTACCAGCGCCAGACGCTTATACGGATCTTTCTCGGTCATAGCATCGACATACAGTTGCAACCAGCTTTTCGCATTACTATTCATTTCAGTTCGATCGGATAGAGGATCAGATAAAGAGCTCATAGAATTAAAAACGGCCATAGTTCCTGCCTTCGCGCAGAATTTTATCGGAACAACTGAGCACTTAAACCATTTGGCATAGCTACAAATCGTTTGATTCCTTAACCTTGTGCTTTAAATAATATGGATGCTGATTCCTGCCAAAAAGTCGCGCCCGCAAGAACACCAGGGGACATCAAAAAGCTCAAGACAACGAATCGTGTGCCGGCCCGCATCCCTACAAAGAAGATGCACTTTTCGGGTCGGATTTCATAGTTCGGTTTTGACAGACGCTGGGGCTGGTGTTCTTAACATAGGGATTAATTCCGCTCTGCTGATGCAGATCGGTTCCATGGCTGTGTGTCTCGCCTATAAGAACAATTTTTATGATTACTGTAAAAGAGCTTACCAAGCGGTACGCCCGCACCCAGGCTGTGGACCACATCTCATTTGAGGTGGCGAAGGGCCAGATCGTTGGTTTCCTCGGACCGAACGGCGCCGGGAAAACCACCACCATGCGCATCCTGACCTGCTTCATGCCACCCACTTCGGGTACGGCAACGGTAGCTGGATTCGATGTGCTCGAGCAGCCAATGGAAGTCAAGAAGCGCATCGGCTACCTGCCTGAAACCCCGCCGCTCTATCCGGAGATGGAGACCGGTGAGTACCTGAAATTCGTCGGCCAGCTAAAGGGATTATCTGGCGCCGAACTTCAGAAGCGCATCGATTATGTTTGCGAGCGCTGTGCAATTGTCGAGGTTAGGGGCAAATTGATCGGCAAATTATCTAAAGGTTACCGGCAGCGGGTTGGGCTAGGGCAGGCAATCATTCACAATCCCGATGTTCTGATCCTCGACGAACCTACTGCCGGTCTTGATCCCAAGCAGATCAACGAAACCCGCGATCTGATCAAGAGCCTTGCCGGAAGCCACACCATTATTCTGAGCACCCACATTCTGCCCGAGGTCGAGCAGACCTGCGAGCAGGTGGTCATTATCAATAAGGGCAAATTGGTTGCGACCGATTCGGTACGCAACTTGCAGGCCCGGGCGCGGGGCGCGGAATCCATGGTGCTCGAGGTTGGCGGGCGAAACGGCAATCTGGAACCTGCAACCGTACAGCAGAAACTGGAGCGCGTCTCTGGCGTGAGCCGGGTGGTCTGCAAGCAGCAAGTCGATAGCCGCGCTGTATTTGAAATTGAAAGCCAAAAAGGCCGTCTGGTTCGCGGGGATCTCGCGCGCGCCGTGGTGGAATCCGGATGGGATCTCAACGAACTTCGTCCCGCCGCCATGAGTCTGGAAGAAGTCTTCCTTCAACTCACAGGAAAAGAAGAAAACGCGGCCGCTATTCCGGCGGTCACGGGGGCGCAATCATGAGAAATGTTTGGATCATTTGCCGGAAAGAACTGCGCAGCTATTTTGCTTCGCCGGTTGCATACGTCCTGCTCACATTGTGGGGAGTAGTGTTTGGGTACTTCTTTTGGGCAGAACTCGGCGTGTTCCTGAAGTACAGCATGGAAAGCCAGATGAGCGGCCAGATGTATCCCATGAACCTCAACGAGCAGGTTATCCGGCCGCTGCTCCAAAACGTCGCTGTGATCGGATTGTTCTTCCTTCCCATGATCACCATGCGACTTTTTGCGGAAGAGAAGCGCAGCGGGACAATCGAGCTGCTGGTGACCTCGCCGATCAAGGATTCAGAAATCATCATTGGGAAGTGGCTGGCGGCGATGTTGCTGTATTGCTGCCTGCTTTTGTTTACCGTGGTTCATTTCTTATTTCTTTTCAAATACGGCAACCCGGATTGGAAACCTATCTTGATCGCCTACCTGGGGCTGCTGCTTGAGGCAGGAGCGATGCTGGCGATTGGCACATTCATTTCCAGTCTGACGAAAAACCAGATTATTGCTGGCGCAACTACCTTTGCAGTTTTGATCCTGCTTTGGGTCCTGGCATGGAGCGACTTCAGCAACGCCGGCTGGTCGCGCGTGCTCTCTTACATGTCGCTGGTGACTCACTCCGAGTCATTCATGCGGGGTGTGATTGACCTGAAAGACGGAATTTATTACGCAACCTTGATTTTCCTCGGACTATTTTTTACAGCGCGTTCCATGGAATCGCTGCGGTGGAGGGCGTAGATGGCAAATCAGTGGGTCAAAGCCCGGCAAACCAAATATGCGGCTTATGCGGCGACTTACATCCTGGTGGTGATTGCGGTCATCGTGGTCGTCAACGTACTGGCCGACCGCTATAACAAATCCTACGACGCAACCGCCAATAAGCGTTACAGCCTTTCTGAGCAGACCGCGAAAATCGTAAAGGGATTGAACCAGGACGCGACCATTACCTATTTCAACCAGAGCACTCGCTTCCGCGACGGCAAAGACCTGCTTGAGGAATACAAAAATCTTTCGCCCAAAGTGAAAGTTGAGTATGTGGATCCTGACAAAGACCCGCAGCAGGCGCGTGCAGCGGGTATTCGCAATTTCGGAACTGCAATAGTCCGAATAGGCGATAAAAAAGAAGAAGCTAAAAGCATGACCGAGGAAGGCATAACCGGCGCCTTCATCCGCGACCTGAAGAGCAATGCCCGCACGGTATGTTTTGTCACTGGAAGCGGTGAGCACCAGATCGATGATTCCGATCGAGAGGGCTTTTCTCAATTCAAACAGCTTCTAGCAAAAGACGACTACGAAACCAAGTCGGTTGATCTTTTACAGAAGCCGGAAGTACCCAATGATTGCACCACTCTGGTAGTTGCCGGGCCGACTCGAAACTATGTGCAGCCTGAAGTGGATGCCCTCAAGAAATATGTAGAGGACGGTGGTCGCGCGTTCTTCATGCTCGATCCTCCACTGAAGATGGGGCGCTCCGATATTGCCGATAACGACGCGCTTACCAGTCTGCTTCAGAGCTGGGGTGTTACCGTCGACAAAGACCTGATCCTTGATCTAAGTCCGGTGGGTCAAATCTTCGGGCTGGGCCCGCAGGTTGCGCTAGTAAGCAATTACAGCTCGCAACCCATCGTTAGCGAGATTAAGCGGACCGCCACCGGATTTCCCCTGGCGCGATCCATTCAGATCAAGAACGGTGACAAGACGAGCGTTGAGAAACTGTTCGATTCTTCAACCAGCAGCTTGGCGACGACAAATCTAAGTTCAGACCGGGTCAGCGTGCAAGATCCGAGCAACAAGAAAGGCCCGCTTACCATGGCTGCGGCCGGCACTTACAACACCGGCAAACCTAATTCTCAGGGACGTTTTGTCGTGATTGGGAGTTCGGGATGGGCGGCCAACCGGTTCCTTGATTTCAACGGTAACAGCGATCTGGCGCTCAATTCGGTCAATTGGCTTTCATCCGACGAAGATTTGATTTCGATTCGCCCCAAGCCACCCGAGAACCGCCGCGTGAGTATGACCCAGCGTCAATTTAATGCGGTGCTGGTAACCAGCCAATTTATTCTGCCGCTGATTGTGGTCGTCGCTGGTTTTGGCGTGTGGTGGAAGCGGCGATAGATACGGATCATGAAACTCCACAGCCTTGCAATCGCAGCTCTAGTTCTCGCCATCCTTACCTGGTTTCTGTACTGGTCCAATCGCCACAAGCCCGCTGACGAGACCAGCAAGCTTGCCGCTGACGCGCCTCCGGCAATTCTCAAGCTCGATCAGAATTCCATCACGAAACTCGAGCTGAAGAAGAAAGACGCCGATCCACTTGTGCTTGCCAAATCTGGTACCGGCGATTGGCAGATCACCGCTCCTAAGCCATTCCGTGCAGACCAAAGCGCGGTCGCGAGCATCGCTTCCACAGTCTCATCGTTAAATTCAGAGCGCGTGATCGAAGACAAAGCCTCTGATTTGCAGAACTTTGGGTTGGACCAACCGGGGTTAGAAGTCGACCTGACCACAAAAGACAAGACACAAAAACTTCTCATTGGGGCTGATACGCCGGCCGGAGGCTCAGTTTACGCCATGCTGTCCGGCGATCCGCGCCTGTTCACGGTTGCCAGTTCTACCAAAACTAGCCTGGATAAAACTCTGAGCGATCTACGCGACAAACGTCTGCTTCCCGTCGATGCCGACAAGATCGGCCAGATTGAGCTGGTCCGAAAGAATTCCGACATCGAGTTCGGCCGCAGTAAAGACGACTGGCAGATACTGAAGCCCAAGCCGATGCGGGCAGACAGTATTCAAGTTGGCGACCTGGTCCGCGATCTGACGAACGCAAAAATGGATCTCAGCAGCGCTGACGCGAAGCAGGAAGCTTTGGAATTCGGCCGCGCAACTCCATTAGCCACCGCCAAGCTGACCGATGAATCCGGCACTCAGCAGCTTCAGGTCCGAAAGAGCAAAGACACTTATTACGCAAAGTCGACCGCCGTCGACGGCGCATACAAGATTGATTCCGGATTAGGCAAAACGCTCGAAAAGAACGTTGACGACTTCCGCGATAAAAAACTCTTCGATTTTGGATACAACGATCCTGACAAGATTGAGCTGCACAACGCCGACAAGTCCTACTTCTTGACGCGAGGCACTGGCGGCGTCGATGACTGGTGGTCAAACGGAAAAAAGATGGATGGCGCCAGTGTTGAATCCGTCATTTCTGATTTGCGCGATCTGACCGCCAACGGTTTTCCTGCTTCGGGTTTCTCAAGCCCGACGATCAACATCAGCGTGGTTTCGCAAGATGGCAAGCGCACGGAAAAAGTCCAGATTGCCAAATCCGGCGATCATTACATCGCCCAGCGCGAAAATGATTCAACGTTCTATGAACTGGGTGCCAGCGCGGTCGATGGCTTGCTGAAAGCGGCGCAGGATCTCAAGGCGGCCTCACCTCAAGCTACGCAGAAAAAGCCCTAGCCGTTAATTGCGTGATGCCCGGCGGTCCCGGATCTCCTGCAAATGACGGCGCAAACGCTCAACGGCTTGCGCTCGTTGCGAATCATTCATTTCATTCCGTAACTCTTGCAAAGCAAAATGCACCACATCATGATGGTGCAGTTCTTCTGGAGCTACCGACTGGCTCAATTCCAGCCAAATGGTGTGCAGCAGGTCGACTTCTTTAGGTGTGAGATGCGGCGCGTGTGGGCCCAGATAAAACACCTGCTCCTGGCCGGTTGGCGAGTAGATAATAAGTGTCAATTCCGGCTTCGGATCAGCCAGGTGCTCCCAAGCCAACCCGGCAACTCGGGCCTCCTCGGCAACCGGATGGTTCGGCGAAACACCGAGCACCACTACTGCAGACTGCAGGCTTTGTGACGCTCGAAGAATCGCGTCCCACTTTTCCGTGGCAGCGGCCACGGCTAGGTGAATACTTTTTCCTTTTTTCTCCGCCAATGCCAGCGCGCGAGTAAACAGTGTCTGCTCTTCGGAGCTGAAGAACTGTTCTGGCTCCAGTTCGTACTCGCCCGCATCTGAACGGTTAAGAAAGCGTAAGTGCAGCGTGATTACATCCTGCTTGTGGGTATCGACCTGATCGAGGGTCGCGCCGAGGTTATAAAGCGTGTTGTAGTTTCGGACCATGACCAGCACGTTCCCTGGACGCACGCCCAACGACTCCGGCGTCAAATCATCGCCCGGCTCGACATTGAACTGGTCGAGTTCCGAATGCTCAGTCGAGTGCTTTCGGGTAATCGCCTCTGAAACCTCGAACACGGTAAAGAAAATAACCGTGAATGCCAGCCCGGAAATCGTTGCGACTTCTTTGGTGAAAAGATTGATTACGCATAGCGCTGTCAACGTAAGCGTGATGAGGATCAGGCCTAACGGAATTTCCACTCCGAAAATATGGAAGTTGAGTGGGACGCGGTACTCGCGTTTCCCAGGCTCGGTATAGCGAAGGACCAGCACTGCCAGCCCTTTCATTGAGAAGCTCCACATCACGCCAAAGGCATATGCCTCACCGAGCACGAAGATGTTTCCCCGGCTCAGGATAATGGTGAGTATCTGGAGCCCGACCACCAAATCGAGAATATGGTAAGTGGTGCCGTAGCGCGGGTGGGGCTTGCGGAACCATTGCGGAAGAATTCCATCCTCTGACACGCGATTCAGAACTCCGTTCGAGCCCACAATCGCCGTATTGACCGCGCCCGCCAGCATCAGTACGCCCACAATCACGACGAACCCGCGAAATGCCAGTCGCAATGACGTTGGCCCCGCCAGATACATCGCTAGGCCGCCAATCGGGTTGTCCTGAAAGCTTCCGCGGACTGAATCAGGCACAATCATGACCGCGAAGAAGGCGACGCCGGCGGTGAAAATCAGGCTGTAAAGAAAAATCACTACCGCAGCTTTTTTGAGATTTGGGAGCTTCGGGTGCTCAATTTCGCGGTACACCTGCGCCATAGTCTCTTCGCCGCTCATTGCGAGGACCGAATGTCCAAGACCAATCAGAATTCCAATAAGTCCGATGGTGTAGGGCAGGGAAGTATGGCGTAACCATCCCAGTGCGCCGCCATGTTCGCCCTGCAGATAAGTGATGTTGCGCAAGTGCGGCCAGGGTGGAAGATGCGCGCCCTTTACCCAAAGCGTGTAACAGCACCACACCACCATTATGACCACCATGGTTGTGGCCACATACATGATCCGCAGAGCTTTCTCGCTCGATTCCGGGATGCCTTTTATGTTTTCCCACCAGAAGTACAGGGTCACAATGATGGCGAAAACTGCCGCGCCACCGTTCATTGGGATCGAATGCCAATGAACATACTGAAAAAGCTCATTCAGCAGACCTACCAAGTACAGGCCCGCGGAAACTCCACTGATCGGTCCGGTAAGAATGTAGTCGAACATCAGCGCCGACACAGAAAACTTGGCCAG
>Ga0207695_10011176_pt1 | contig 10892 bp, 9 predicted proteins | sample KBSC54metaG_FD_184354 | JGI IMG/M metagenome (GOLD analysis project Ga0207695, IMG submission 184354) | Corn rhizosphere microbial communities from Kellogg Biological Station, Michigan, USA - KBS C5-4 metaG (SPAdes) (version 2) | ecosystem: Host-associated > Plants > Roots > Rhizosphere > Soil... | reverse complement strand
CGATGTCGTCCATTTCCATACTGCGCGGGCGCATGCGCTCGCGCCGTTCGTACAGGGACGGGCGCGCGCATTGATCGTCACGCGTCGCATGGATTACGCGCCCAACCGGCTTTTTGCACCGTGGCTGTTCAATCGGGCGGTTGATGGCGTTGCGGCGATCTCGCCTGCGGTGGCCGACGCACTGGTGCGAGCGGGCGTCGACCGCGAGCGCGTCGCGATAATTTCGAGCGGCGTCGATTGCGAGCGCTTTCGGCCGCCGAGCGTGTCGGAGCGCGCAGCGGCGCGTGGTGCATTGGACCTTGCGGATGGTCAGCTTGCGGTCGGGACCGTTGGGATGCTCGAGCCGCGCAAGGGCCAGCGCTACTTGATCGACGCGATGGCGTTGGTGGGCGGCGGCGCCAATGAATCGGATCGCACGACTGTTCCGGTCAATGCGACAACACAATTCACGGAGATGCGTTGCTTCATCGCGGGTGACGGATCGCTGGCAAATGAGATCGCTGCGCAGATTCGCAATTATCGGCTCGACGACTCGACGCGCATGATGGGCATGATCGACGATCCGCGCGTACTGCTGTGGGCGCTGGATATCTTCATACTACCGTCGCTCCAGGAGGGACTCGGGGTCGCGGCGCTGGAGGCGATGGCGTGCGGACTGCCGGTGATCGCTAGTGCGACCGGCGGGCTGGCGCAGACGGTGGTGGACGGCGTCACGGGAATCCAGGTGCCGGTGGCCAATGCGCATGCGCTCGCGAACGCGATCGCGCGCTTGGCAGTGGAACCCCCGTCGCGCAATACGATGGGCGCGGCCGGGCGGGTGCGGGTCTGCGAAAATTACGGAATGGACGCGATGGCGCGCGGAACGCTGGAGCTTTACCGCGCATGCCTGCACAATCGTGCGAGCAGCCGGAGGTAACGACGCATGCGGAGTATGACGGGCTTCGGACGAATTCAATTGGAACGCGGCGGCATCCAGGTGGTCGCGGAAGTGCGATCGCTCAATCAGCGATTTTTCGAACTGAAGCTCAATCTGCCTCGTGGCTGGGGCGAACAGGAAGGCGAGATTCGCAAGATCGTGCAAGCGGCGGTCGAGCGCGGACGGGTGGAGGCTTTTGTGCGGTGCGTCGCGTTGAAGCCGCCGCGCGCGCGGCTGCGCGTAAACGACGATCTGGCGGCGAGCTACGTCACTGAGTTGCGGCGGCTCGCCAAACGGCTCGAACTGGACGGTAAACTCGGACTCGAAGCGATTTTGCAGCGGCCCGAGATTTTCCAGGTAATCGAGGAGGAGAACGACACCAAAGCCGGGGTGGAAGTCGCCATGCAGGCGATGAAGCGCGCGGTCAAGTTGCTCGACACCGAGCGCCGGCGCGAGGGCACGGCCTTGCGGGGCGACTTCGAGACGCGGCTCAAGAAGATCGGCGACGGCGTCCCGCGTATCGAGAAGCTGGCGGCGGAGTCGCGCGCGGCGATTCACGCCAACTTCGAAACTCGAGTGCGGGAGTTGCTCGGCGATTTGCCGGTGAACGAGAAACGGCTCTACGAGGAAGCCTCGAACGCCGCTCAGCATGGCGACATCACCGAGGAACTGACGCGTCTGCGGGTGCATCTGAAGGCGATGCGCGCGCTGATCAATCGCGTTGGTCCGGTGGGCAAATCGATCGAGTTCCTGCTGCAGGAGATCAATCGCGAAGTGAATACGATGGGCGCGAAGTCACAGAATGCTGCGCTTTCGCAGATTACGATCGAGATGAAGGGCGAGGTCGAGAAGATGCGCGAGCAGGTTCAGAACGTCGAGTAAGGGTCAGGGTTAAAACGTTATTTGCAAACCGGCGAATGCTATATAATCTAAATGATGGAATCGGATGCGCTTCCCCGGCGTGGCATTATTTTCATCCTTTCGGCGCCCTCGGGGGCGGGCAAAACAACTATTTCGCGCGCCGCGCTCAAGGCGATCGAGGGACTGGACGCGTCGATCTCGCTGACGACGCGCTTGCCGCGGGAGAACGAAGCCGACGGGCTCGATTATCACTTCGTGAGTGACGAGGAATTCAAGCGAAGGCTCAACGACGACGAGCTGGCGGAATGGGCGCGGGTCTTCGATGCGAGTTACGGCACACCGCGCGCGCCGCTCGAAAACGCGGTAGCCGCGGGCCGCGACATCCTGCTCGATATCGACATCCAGGGGGCGCGTCAGATTCGTGCGCATTATGCGGCCGACGCGGTAACGATTTTCGTGCTGCCGCCGAGCTTCGATGAACTCGAGGGGCGTTTGCGCCGGCGCGGCACCGAGGACGAGGCGGCGATTGCGCGCCGTCTCAAGCGCGCAAGGGACGAGGCCTCGGCCTTTCCGGAGTACGACTACCTGATTATCAACGCCGAGGTGCGCGACTCGATCGCGCGGCTCAAGACGATCGTCAACGCCGAAAGGCTCAAAGTCGGGCGGCTGCGCGCGGAGTTCGCGCCGTGGATAATCTAGCCATCGCCGACTGTCCCGGCCAGCTCGACGAGCTGGTGGCGCGGGTTCAATCCTACAATCCGCAGGCCGATACCGCATTGATCCGGCGCGCCTATGAGTACTCCGCGCGGATGCATGCCGAGCAGAAGCGCAAGTCGGGCGAGCCGTACGTAATTCATCCGCTGAACGTCGCCTTGATCATCGCGCAGTTGCACCTTGATCTGCCGTCGGTGGTGACCGGGCTGCTGCACGACGTGATCGAGGACACCGGCGCGTCGCTCGACGAACTCCAGGGACTCTTCGGTGAGGAGGTCGCGCGGCTGGTCGATGGCATGACCAAGGTCTCGAAGATCACGTTTTCGAGCCGCGAAGAGAAGCAGGCGGAGAATTTCCGCAAGATGATCATCGCGATGGCGCATGACATCCGGGTGGTGCTGATCAAGCTCGCCGATCGGCTGCACAACATGCGCACGCTGGATCATCTGCCGCCCGATCGGCAGGAAGAGATTTCGCGGGAGACGCTGGAGATTTACGCGCCGATCGCGCATCGGTTGGGAATCTACTGGCTGAAGTCCGAGCTCGAGGACTTCGCGTTCCGCTATCTGAACCCTTCCGCGTACGCGACGCTCAAGGCCTACGTTGCGAAGACCCGCGCCGAGCGCGAGGATTACATTCGCTCGGTGATCGAAATTCTCTCACGGCGACTCAAGGAATCAGGCGTCGAGGCGGACGTCACCGGGCGCCCGAAGCATTTCTTTTCGATTCACAGCAAGATGCAGCAGGAGGAACTCAGCTTCGACCAGATTTACGATCTGGTTGCCTTTCGCATCATCGTGCCGACGCTGCGCGAATGCTACGAAGCGCTGGGCGTGGTGCACGCGAACTGGAAGCCGATCCCGGGGCGCTTCAAGGATTATATCGCGCTGCCCAAGGTCAACATGTACCAGTCGCTGCATTCGACGGTGATCGGGCCGCGCGGGCAGCGGATGGAAGTGCAGATTCGCACGCGCGAGATGCACGAGGTAGCGGAGCTCGGAATCGCGGCGCACTGGAGTTACAAAGAGGGCGCCGGGCCCGCGCAATCGCGCGACTCCGACCGCTTCGCCTGGCTGCGGCGGCTGATCGAATGGCAGCAGAATCTCAAGGACCCGCAGGAATTTCTTTCGACCGTCAAGGACGACCTTTTCGCCGAGGAAGTTTTCGTCTTTACGCCCAAGGGCGACTTGCTCGATTTTCCGCAGGGCGCGACCGTCATCGATTTCGCCTATCGAATCCATTCGCAGGTCGGCCAGCATCTGGCGGGCGCGCGGGTCAACGGACGCATGGTGCCGCTGCGCTACCGGCTGAAGTCCGGCGATACCGTCGAAGTGACCACCGCCGAGCGTCAGACGCCGGGCAAAGATTGGGCAAACCACGTGATCACGGCCCGCGCCAAGAGCCGGATTCGCCAGTGGTTGCGCCAGCAACAGTCGGAGCGCTCGCTCGAGTTGGGCGTGTCGCTGATCGATCGCGAACTTGAGCCGCTCGGCCTGAGCGTCGCGCAACTGCGCACCAAGGGACGCTTCGAACCTGCGCTCAAGGAGTTTTCTCATCGCGACGACGACAGCCTGATCGCGGCGGTCGGCTACGGAATCGTGACCGTGGCGCAGGTGCTCGGCAAAGTGCTGACGCCCGATGAACTGAAGCTCTACCGCGGTGACAAGTCGGGTACGCCAACAATCCCGGCCCACCCCGAGAAGGATCAACGCGCCGTCAAGGAGCAGCGCCGCGCGATTGGCAATGCGGTGATCGTGTCGGGTGTGGATGACATGCTGGTGCGTTTCGCGCGATGCTGCAATCCGTTGCCGGGCGAGGCGATTACCGGATTCATTACGCGCGGGCGCGGAGTCACCGTTCATCTGGCCGGCTGTCCACACGCGCTCGCGACCGATCCGCAGCGGCGCGTCCCCGTGGTGTGGAAGGTGGGCGACGAAACTCCGCGGCCGATCCGCCTCGAGGTGTTATGCGTCGATCAGCCGGGATTGCTCGCGGCGATGTCGAAAGCGATCGCCGCGGCGGGCGTGAATATATCGACCGCCGAAGTGAAGACTACCGGCAACGATGGGCGTGCGCTGTCGTTGTTCGAACTCAAGGTTACCAATGCCGCGCAGCTCAACAACCTGATGCATTCGATCGCGGCGATCGACGGCGTGATGAGAGTTTCGCGGCTGGGCCAGCACAACGGCGCTAATCACCATCGAGTGTGAACGGCGCCTATCGGCATATTTCCGCGCGGTGGCCACAAGCGAAAAAGTGAGCGGTGCATAATGAAAAAGGCGATCGAGACTCACGCGGCGCCGGCGGCGATCGGTCCGTATTCGCAAGCGGTTGCGCTCGGCGATCTGGTGTTCTGCTCGGGGCAAGTCGGGATCGATCCGGCCTCGGGGACGATGGTCGAGGGTGGAATAGAGGCCGAGACGCGCCGCGTGCTCGATAACCTGCGCGAGGTACTGGCGGCGGCGGGCCTCAAGCTGACCGACGTCGTGAAGACGACGGTCTTTCTGGTTAGCCTCACGGATTTTGAAACGGTCAATCGAATTTATGGGGAGCATTTCAGCGCGCCCCATCCGGCGCGCTCGACGGTACAGGTGGCGGCATTGCCGCGCCATGCGCGCGTGGAGATCGAGGCGATCGCCCATCGCTGAGAGACCCAACGCGGCACAGCACTAAATGCCGCTGGCTTCTTCGTCACACTTTTTACAATCGAACTCGACGCCGATACGTGATTGGCGACCCGTCGGCGTGATCACCCACGGTCGCATCTGAAAGGGTGGCTGATGGCGCACGTGTTGAGTATGCCCGCACTCCAGGTCGGCGACCCAATCGCCCACCTCGTCCTGATGGAATCCCGCGATTTTGCGCTTCACTTTGCACCGGCCCCGAAACCGGCTGAGCAACTCATGAGACGGTGAGGATGGCGAGCGCTTTGCGGTCGAGATAGCGGAGGTCGGGGTCGAGCTTGCGAACCGATCGCGCGAGGCGTGCGAAATTCGCACGCCGGCGGCGGGACGGTACCGGGCCGTCGAACAATTGCGCCTTGTCGAGATCGAGGATAACCACGATCAGGCGCTCGCCGGCCTTGGAGACGAACAGATTGTGCAGGTTCAGATCGGCGTGCAGCACACCGCCGTTGTGCATGGTGTCGATCGCGAGGCGTGCGAGCTCCACGACGTGCGTGCGCACGACCGCGTCGTCGTCGGCGCGCAGGAATTGCCATAGGGTCATGCCGGATAGTGCGCGGGTAATAAAGTCGCTGCGGTAAAAACCCGGCGCGACCGCTTCGATCATGACGCCCAGCGGTTCCGCGATCGGAATGCCGCGCAGCCGGGCTTCATTGGCGATCGCAAGCTCGCGCAGCGGCCGCGTGCTCGCACCGAAATAGACGTCCGGAGTGATGAAACGCGCGAGACCTCCGCGCCGGCCGCAGCGTGCGAAAAGGTCGGGGCCGCCCTCGAGTCTCAAGGGAAAGCCGCTGCCGCGATTGCCCGCGCCGGATGCGAAATCGCGTTTCAACTCCGCCAGTGCGGCAAATATCGCCGGCGCTCGCGGAGCGAGATCGCGGCGGATATAGAGCATGCGGCGGCCGAGCCCGAAATGCGGGAAATCGGGGCCGGGGGCCGCCGACGAGCTACGGGTTCGTCCAGTTGCGAGCGTCGATCTCATAGCGCGAGCGTCAAATGGATTGGCACGCGCCCACGCGATCTCAGCCGACGCTCTCGGCTTCATCGATCAGCATAATCGGAATGTCTTCCTTGATCGGATAGCGCAGCTTGCACGCGTCGCAGATCAGTCCATCCTGCGCGTCGTTAAGGTGCAAGCCGCCCTTGCATTTGGGGCAGGCGAGCACGTTGAGTAATTCCTTGCTTATCGCCATTGGCGTTACCTCCCGGCTTCAATCGAGCGAACCATCGGTAGCGCGCGGTGAGATGGCCGCACCGCCGGTGCGCATCCGCTCCGCTACCAGATCGAAAAGCCGCGCTTCCTCGCTGGTCTCCATCGCGACCTCCAGCCTCAGAGCGTATAGTGAAACGCCGGGCGCCGGAAACACTTCCAGCTTCACCAGGTCCTTTTCGGTGGTCACGATCAGATCCGAGCCGGTGGCTGCGGACAGTACGTTTTCAAAGTCGTGCGGAGTGTAGTCGTGATGATCAGGGAAATCGAAAGTGACTGTGATCGTCGCGCCGACTTCGCGGAGCATCGCATGGAATCCGGTGGGATCGGCGAGTCCGCTCACTGCGACTACGCGACGACCGCCCAGCGCGAGCCGGCTTTCGTGCCAGCCGGCGGCGTCGGCGCGCACCAGCGCGCGCGGTCGCAGGGAAGCGTGGAAGATCGGCAGATGCGCAGGGAGCGGCGGATCGTTCGCGCTCAACGCCCGCGCACCGGAGGCACCGGAATCGATCAACACGATCGCATCGGCGCGTCCAATCGCAGCGAGCCCTTCGCGCAGCGGACCCGCGGGCAGCACCCAGCCGTTGCCAAATCCGCGCGCGGCGTTGATCAGTAATAAGTTGAGGTCGCGGTGAAGGCGCAAATGCTGAAAGCCGTCGTCGAGGATGAAGGCGTCGAAATGCGCGCGCGCGCCAAGCAGCCTGATTGCGTCGATTCTGCGCCGCGCTACCGCGATCGGCCCGTCGAACGATTTCGCCATCATCACCGGCTCGTCGCCCGCCTCGCGCGGTGACCTGAGGCAGCAGGTGCCGTCGGAGACCAGCAGGGCGTTGCCGCGATCGATCGTGCGGCCCCATCCGCGGCTGACGATCGCGACGGCGAGTCCGCGCGCGCGTATTCGCGAGGCGAGAAAGAGCGTGAACGGAGTCTTGCCGTTACCGCCGACGGTCAGGTTGCCGACACTGATAACAGGCGCTCCGGCGCTCCGCGAATTTGTACGCCACCAGCGCGCGCGCACAGTCAGTGCACCCGAATAAAGCGTGGCGAGGGGAGTGAGAGCAGCCCACAGCGGCCACCAGCGCATCGGCAGCGGGCGCTGCCACAGCCGCTCGAGCAAGGATCGCGATGGCGGTCGCGATCGCGTCGGCGTCATCGTCAGTACTTCCCGGGCGTTCCGAAGTTTCCAATCAGGGCGGCCAGATGGTTGAGCGTAGCGGCGACACCGCCGGCCAGGCGCTCGACCGCACGCAGGGCATTGGCGCCGGCGGCGCGGCGCGTATCGTGGTCGGCCAGCCATTCCGCGCAGGTACTTTCGATTTGCGCGGCGTCGGCAACTACGCGTCCACCGCCTGCTTCGAGGATCGTGTCAGCGGTTTGCTGTTGATTTTCATAATGTGGCCCAAAGAGCACCGGGACGGCGACCGCCGCGGGTTCGGCCAGGTTTTGACCGCCGCGCTGGGACGACATGCTGCCGCCGACGAACGCGATTGCCGCTTGCGCATAGAGCGCCCGCAATTCACCCATCGTATCGAGCAGCAGCACCGCGGCCGGTGCGACGCCCGCGACGACCGGTTCGTTAGCGGCGGGCAACAAGCTCGCCTTGTCAAAGAGGAAGCCCGCCGAGCGGATATCGTTTTCAACTTCGTGGACGCGGTTCAGATGACGCGGGGCGAGCGCCAGTGCGAGCGACGGAAAGCCCTCGACCAGATTTCGATATGCGGTCAGCACCATGCGCTCTTCGCCGGGCCCGGTCGAGCCGGCGACGAGGACGGGACGGTCCGCGCAGAACCGCTCGAGGGCGGCTCTCAGCGGCGGCACCTCATCGTCGAGATCGAACTTGGTATTGCCGGTAACGACGACCCTGGCGGACTCGGCGCCGAGGTTGCGAAAGCGGCGCGCGTCGGCGGCGGTTTGCGCCATCACCAGATGCGTGTGGCCGAGGGCTTTGGCGATCAGCGGACGGATGCAACGATAGCGGCCCATCGATCGCGCCGAGATGCGCGCGTTGATGATCGCGACCCGGGCCCCGCTGCGGGCCCCTTCGATCAGAAAATTCGGCCACAGCTCGGTCTCCGCGACGATCACGATCTGCGGGCGCACCGCGGCCAAAAACGATCGCACGTTCGCGGCGCGATCCAGCGGGGCAAGCTGGATCGCGGCGGCGCCCGCGATGCGTTTGCGGGCGGCTGCGCGGCCCGCGGCGGTCATCGTCGTGACGATCAACAGCGCCTCGGGATAGTCGCGCAACAGGCCATGCGCGATGGGCCGTGCGGCTTCGACTTCGCCGACCGAAGCCGCGTGTAGCCAGATGCGCGGCGCGCCGCGCGAGTTCAACGCCAATGCGGTGGCGCCAAGCCGCTCGCGCCGGTTGGCGGCGTCGAGTCCACCCGCGGCGATCAGCGCAAACGGCAACGCCGGATACCACAGCGCGTTGTACAGCGCGGTCATCAACGCGCCCGCCGCCGGAAGACTAACCGGTGCGCTTGTTCGTTCGCTGTTCAATCTATCCGGCCGCCATTTCCACCGGCCTCCGCCGGCGTCATGAATTGCAGCCCGTGCAGCTTGCTGTACTCGCGGCCTAGCGCCAGCAATTCATTATGCGTGCCTTGCTCGACGATCTGTCCGCGCTCCACGACGACGATCTGATCGGCGCGGCGCACGGTCGAAAGCCGGTGTGCGATGACCAGCGTGGTGCGATTTTCCATCAGATGTTCGAGCGCTTCCTGCACCAGTCGTTCCGATTCCGAATCGAGCGCCGAAGTGGCCTCGTCGAGAATCAGGATCGGCGCATTCTTGAGCATCGCACGCGCGATCGCGATACGTTGGCGCTCGCCGCCGGAGAGCCGGACGCCGAGCTCCCCGATGACCGTGTCGTAGCCCTGGGGCAGCCGCACGACGAAGTCATGCGCGTTGGCGAGGCGTGCCGCGGCGATCACCTCATCGAGGCTCTTCTCCATGCTGCCGTACGCGATATTCGCGCGAATGGTATCGTTGAATAGAAAGGTGTGCTGCGTGACAAGACCGATCTGCGCGCGCAGCGAGGCCAGCCGGCAACGACGGACATCGATGCCGTCGATGGTGACGGCGCCCTCCTGCACGTCGTAAAAACGCGGTATCAGATCGGCGATCGTCGATTTGCCGCCGCCGCTCATGCCGACCAGCGCGACCACGCGGCCCGCGCCGATTTCGAGCTTGACGTTGCGCAACACCCATTCGTCGCCGTAGCGGAAGCTGACGTTCTCGAACGCGACCGCGTGATTGCCCGGGGCCAGCGGCAACGCGTCGGGCGCATCGGGTACGTCCGTCGGCGTGTCCATCATTTCGAAAACGCGCTCGGCCGCGGCGATTCCCGCCTGGATATTGTTGTTGGTGCGCGTCAGGCTCTTGAATGGCTGATAGAGCAACAGCATCGCGCCGATGAATGCCGTGAAGACGCCGGGCGTGCGCGTGCCGGCCAGCACCTCGTGCGAACCCCACCAGATAACGCCGACGATCGCGAACGCCGCCATCACCTCCATCGTGGGTCCGGTGATCGCCTTGATCCTCGCCACGCGCATGTAAATGCGGAACAGCCGGCGCAGCTCCTTGTTGAAGCGTCCGCGCTCGTAGTCCTCCATGCCGAAGGCCTTCACCACGCGATTGCCCTGGTAGGTCTCCTGCAAGAGCACCGTCAGGCCGCTCAGTTGACGCTGCGCATCTTTCGTCATCTTGCGCATGCCCTTGGAAAATCGCACTACCGGCAGCACGGCCGTTGGAAAAACGATGAAAGCGATCAGCGCGAATTTCCAATCGACATAGAACGCGCCGGCCAGTACGGCAATCAGCCGGGTGCTCTGACTGAAAATCGCAAAGAGGCTGTCGATGCCGTAATTGGTGACGACCGTCACATCGTTGATGACCCGCGACATCATCACGCCAGTCGGTGTGCGGTTGAAAAACGAGAGCGACTGGTTTTGCAGCACCTCGTTTAATTGGCCGCGCATGTCGAGCGTGGTTTTCTGGATGACGTAGGCGTCGAGATAATCGGCGCCGAACGACGCGATCGCGCGGATCAGGAAAATCCCGAGCAGCACCAATGAGAGAAAGGGCAGGGCGGTGACATCGCGGTTCACCGTCAGATTATTGGTGAAGCGCTTGATCATGAGGACAATCGCGCCTTCGCTCGAACTCAGCACCATCATCGCCAGAAGCATCACGGCGACGTAGGGGAACAGGTACGGGCGCAGGAAGCCGATGAGGCGGCGGTTGATCGGAGTCAGCAGGCTCATGCCATCATTTCCAGCGCCATCGCGGCGACCCGCGCAGCCGCACCAGGCGCACCGAGGCTCGCGCGGACACCCCGCAGCGCCGCCGCGGTCTCGCTGTGTAGCGGCTCCGCCAACAGCGGTTCAGCCGCGCGCACCAGATGAGCGGCGGTCACCTCACCCTGGATCAGCTCGGGCGCGACCGTGCGGCCGGCCAGAATATTGGGCATCCCGATATGGTCAACTCCGCGCACCAGCAGCCG
>Ga0207695_10011174_pt1 | contig 10893 bp, 8 predicted proteins | sample KBSC54metaG_FD_184354 | JGI IMG/M metagenome (GOLD analysis project Ga0207695, IMG submission 184354) | Corn rhizosphere microbial communities from Kellogg Biological Station, Michigan, USA - KBS C5-4 metaG (SPAdes) (version 2) | ecosystem: Host-associated > Plants > Roots > Rhizosphere > Soil... | reverse complement strand
GCGTGGGATGCAGCGCGGCTGCTGGCCGTACTCCAGATGGGCGAGTTCGATTCGTACGCGACGAATTTCGACTCGAAGTATTACTACAACTTCTGGCGTCCGGTCTCGGCGATCGCGCTTGCCGACGGCGATGGGAATCCCGGGACGAGCGCAGCCGCGGGCTGGGAGGTGCTGTCATTTCCGACGCCGCCGGTTCCCGACTATCCCAGCGCCCACGCGAGCGCCGGTGCAACGGCCGCGGCCATTATCGATGGATTGATTCCGGGAAAGGGCGAGCAGTTTTCGACGACGAGCACCTCACTGCCGGGCGTGACTCGTACCTTCCGTGATATCGATGCGGCCGCGCAGGAGAACGCCGCATCGCGCGTCTATGTCGGCTACCATTTCCGGCTCGCGACCAGGGCGGGGCTGAAGCAAGGCACGGATATCGGCACCTTCGTCGCGCAGAACGTCCTGCGTCCGATTCACGGGCAGTAGCCATCTTCGAAGTGGAGGCCGGACCAGTTCGGCCCGGCCTCCACTTCATGGCCGCGACGTCTCCGGCCTGGCCTGGGGGTAAGGGTAACCACCCACCTCATCGAGCACCTGCCATCGGAGATCTGGAACGAGCGTCTCCCCGGTGCGTCCACGCGCACGGTGCGCATGCTGGCCGCTGCTGGCACACCACCCCGAACCGGAAGTGCATTGAATCGCGGCACCATCCCCGGCACTATTCATAATGGCCACTCAGCGCGTCACTGCCGCCCCACCCGAGCGGTCCGTTCCACTGCCCAGCGATGCCGCGCCGGCGGGAGAATCGACACTCCTGGCGCACAGCTCCGAGTCCGGCCGCAGCTATCGCCTCGATCGTCTCCTAGGGAAGGGCGGCTTCGGTGAGGTCTACCTTGCCACGACGGTGGGGCCCGGTCCTGCCACTCGACTGTGCATCAAGGTCAGCGACCGTATCTCGAGCTGGCTGCGCGAGGCCTATTTCGCCGAGTTGCTCGCGGGCGAGGATCGGGCGCTTCGCGTGTACGACCGCTTCGCCGAAATGGATGGCGGGCGGATGCGCTATTGCCTCGCGATGGAATACGCGGAGCACGGCGATCTTGGCACGTGGATGGGTCAGCACGGGGCGCAGTCCGAGCGCTTCGTCCGCCGTGAGATTGCTGGCGTGCTGCGCGCCCTTGACACGCTGCACCGCGGCCAGGCGCTGCATCGCGATCTGACCCCATTCAACGTCTTCGTCTGCCATGGGAACCGGCTCAAGCTGGGCGACTTCGGCATTGCGACACACCAGATCGGCCGCCGGGGTGTCACGGCGGACGCCTTCAACCTGTTTCACGTGCCCACGGAAATTGCGTGGGGCCGGGTGCGGCGGTGGCAGAAGCGCGACGATGTCTATCAGATCGGACTCATCGCGGCGATGCTGCTGCGCGGCGACATCACGAAACCGATGCGCAGCAAGGACGTTCGCGCGCTGCCGTGCAGCGATCATCTCAAGGAAGTGATCCATCGCTGTCTCGGATCGCGGGGCAGGCGGTACGAAGCCGCGAGTGAGCTGATCGCGGCGCTCCGCCAGCGACCGAAGGAGCCACGACTGGGTCGAGTCGCGACGCTGGCGGGGAAACACCTCTCGTTCACCGGGTTCCTCGAGCGCCCTCGAACGGAAGCGATCGCCGCGGCGCGCCGGGCGGGCGCCATCGTGCAGTCCAAACCGGGCCGAGCTACCGATCTGCTGGTGCGGGGCCGTCCCAACGCGCTGCAGATCGCCGGCAAGGACGGGGGATCGAAGTTGATCGAGGTCCGTCGTCTCGCCGCGCAGGGGCACAAGGTGACGATCATCGGAGAACGCCAGTTCTGGAAACTGGCCGTGCCCCCACCCAAACGACGCTCGCCCCCCACAAAGGCGAAGCGAACGTCCGGGCGCCACTGAACCCGAGAGGCGTTCTCCCTTCACGCCTGCGCTGCCCTTCCGCCAACACGTGTCACCTCGGAGGCGGTGCTCCGCACTGCACCGGCGCATGCGCGAAAGTCTTTCGCGCCAGCGCGCCGCGAATCGGCGGATGATGCTGTGCCGCACGGTCCGTACCCCCCCGTGCCTGACAGCGCCATATGCATCTCTGGCGCTTCTGACGCGCGCCCCTACAGCTTGCCGCCGCGCGGCGAGAGATCGAAATTCTTCAGGCGGAGTCGATGAAGCGACTGCATCGACACCCGCTGCGGCGCGCCGGTACCGTGTCGTTCAGGAGCTCTGTCGCGAAAGCAGGCGTAAATGGAGGGGTGTGATGAACAAGGTCAATCTCAAGGAAAAACTCGGGCTCATCTCCGAGCACTGGGTCCCCCGCATCGTCGGCGAGCTCAATGGGCAGCAGGTGAAGCTGGTGAAGCTCGAGGGCGAATTCGTGTGGCATCACCATGAACACGAAGATGAGCTGTTCCTCGTGATCAAGGGCAAGCTGCTCATGCGCCTGCGCGACGGCGATATTCGCATCAACGAAGGCGAGTTTCTCATCGTACCTCGGGGTGTGGAGCACCAGCCGGTTGCCGAGGGAGAGGTGCACCTGCTGCTCTTCGAGCCTGCCACCACGCTCAACACTGGCAACGTTCGCAACGAGCGGACGGTCGAACATCTCGAGCACGTGTAGCCTGCGCAAGCAGTTCGGAATGATCGTCATCCGCGGTGTGAGCACTGCGGGAGCGGTCGCCGAACGACAGGTGGATGATTTTCTGAGGGGGGATGCATGAGGGGATCGGGGCGCCGCGTGGCCGCGAGCTCGCGCGCATGTCCTGGCTCGAGTTTGCCCTGAATCCGTTTCCCGATCTCTTCGGAATGCCTCCGGGCGGAGTGAGCTCCAAGGTGAAGGACGCGCTGCGATTCTCGATATGGCATGCACGACCGGCTGGCTGGATTCGCGGGAAGAGGAGAAGAATCTGACATGGGTGCGTGCGTACTATCGGGAGCTGTTTGCGGAGACCGGCGGTGTGCCGGTACCGGGCGAGGCATACGATGGAGCGTTCATCAATCATCCCGACACCGACCTCGCGGACCCGACGCTGAATACGTCCGGCGTGCCCTGGTACACGCTCCACTACAAGGAGAACTACCCGCGTCTGCAGCAGATCAAGGCACGCTGGGACCCGCGCGATCTGTTCCGGCATGCGTTGTCCATTCGGGTGGAAGGATGTCAGTCGCCGATTGATTGCTCTTCTCCCGTTGATCACATGCCACGCCGATGTGGACCCTGATCGGGATCGCACATGCAGCCGACACGCAGGCGCGATTCGACGCGCGATACAACCTGGTTGCTCTCGCCGCGCGCGCGGGTGGCGATTAAGATAGAGCGCCACGGCAGCCTGCCGGGGCGTCAGGACACGGTACGGCGAGCTTCATAGACAGGCAGGTGAGATCATGACTGCTTCCGCGCAATCCGCCTCGCTGAGGGGCACAGCGCCCCGCGCTTCACTGGGATCGATCGCCGCGAGACTCCTGTTGCACGCCGTGTTTCTCCTGATCGCCATTGGTTGCTTTGCGGCGTACGAGCACTTCAAGATCGAGGGTCGCTCGAACGCGTCGCTCGCGAGCCTGGTGGCGGCTGTGGCATTCGGCTTCGCGCCACTGCGCGACGTGGTCCGCATCTTCTTCAAGGTCGAGGGGAAGACCCTGCACCTCGTGCACGTGCTGGGCGGCCTCGGGCTTGCCGCGCTCCCCGTCTCCGGACTCATCTCCGGTACGCCGGTGCTCACGCGCACTGCGCTGGCGCCCTTTTCCATCATGGGCGCCGCGCAGGCGCTGATGCACCAGAATCACCCGCGCAATGCGGCACAAGCCGCGGCGATGCAGCGCTTCGCCACGAGCCTGCCGGAGGTCGCCCAGTTCACCAGCTCGAAGAATCTCGCATCTCCCGAGAACGCGAAGCGGGCGGTTGTGGTTCTCTCCGATATCATTGGCAAGGCCCAGGCACTCGGCGAGACGGAGCTGCAGGCTGATCCCAGATTCCAGAGCGCGCTGGCGCAGGCATCCGCGCGCGTCGGGACGAATCTCGGGCTGGACGTGGTGGACGCCGCACTCACCAGGATGGCCGCGAACCCGGCCACCGCCGCCGCCGTTCCGCCGTTGCGCGCGAAGCTCGCCATGGCGCGCAAGGTGAACGCCGCCGGTCGCCCGTAGGCGAGCGCCTGGATCATGTTCTTCGACATCGTTCACGGCCGCGGATAGGTGGCAGTATCGCGTGGGTCTGTGCCTCTGGCCAGCGCCGGCACCGGCAGGCAGATTTTCAGCATGATGAATTCTCTCTCGCGCGCGACGGCCGGTCACGCATTTCGCATGATCGCCGCGATCGCGCTCGCGGTCGTGAGTCTGTCCGGTACGCGCGACCTGCGCGCGCAATCGTCACCTCGCGCCGGCCCGGTCTTCGTCAACGGCATGGCGCAGGTCGTCCCGGCCTTCGCCGACTCCTCCACCTGGATCCGCCAGGAGCTCTGGGTGGAGACGAATTTCGACAGCGATCGCGATGGCAAACCCGATCGCGTGCACGTGGACGTCACGCGTCCGCGTCAGACCGACACCGAGGGACTCAAGGTTCCCGTGATCTACGGCTCGAGCCCATACTATGCGGGCATCGCGCGCGATCAGGTGAACTGGAACGTCAAGCAGGAGCTGGGCGCCACGCCGGAGCGGCGCGGCCTCATGCTATCGGCGCCGTATGAGGCGGAGCGCACCCGCATCTCGAACCAGTTCGTGAACGAGTGGGTGCCACGCGGGTTCGCCGTGGTTCACTCGGAAGCACCGGGTACCGGCCGCTCGCAGGGCTGTCCGACCGTCGGTGATGTCCCCGAGCGCATGCCCATGAAGTTCGTCATTGACTGGCTGAACGGCCGCGCGAAGGGATACACGACGGAGACAGGCTCCGTGGAAGTGAAGGCCACGTCATGGTCCACGGGCAAGGTGGGCATGATGGGCACGTCCTACGAGGGGACGCTGCCGCTTGCCGCGGCCACCACGGGCGTCGCGGGACTCGAGGTCGTGATCCCCGTCTCGCCCAACACGTCGTACTATCACTACTATCGGTCCAACGGCCTGGTGCGCTCGCCCGGCGGGTATCTGGGCGAAGACGTGGATGTGCTCTACGACTTCATTGCGAGCGGTGACAGCGCAGGTCGCGCCAACTGCGACCGCATCTGGAAGAACGGCATCTTCGCGGGGCAGAAGGGGCAGGATCGCGTGACCGGCGACTACAACGACTTCTGGGCCGAGCGTGATCTCCTGCCGCACGTGAAGAACATCAAGGCCGCCGTCCTGCTTGCGCAAGGCTTCAACGACTACAACGTCGTGCCCGAGCACAGCGTGCGCATTTACAACGAGATGAAAGCGCTTGGGCTGCCGGTCTCGATCTATCTGCATCAGGGTGGTCACGGCGGCAACCCGCCGGCGGAGATGGTCAATCGCTGGTTCAGTCACTACCTGTACGGCGTGAAGAATGGTGTGGAGAAGGATCCACCCGTGTGGATCGTGGAGGACGCCGCATCGCAGGAGCCACGCGCGCTGGCCGCGGCGCACGATTCGGCGGCGGCGCGCACAGCGGGCAGCGGCAGTCCGTTGCTCACAGCCCCGGCGCAGGGAGAGCGCCGCCGGCGGAGACGGCCCCCGGCAGGCCCGCCCACGCCGTTCGCATCGTTCCCCGTTCCCGGCTCGGTTCCGGTGGTGTTCCACCCGGTGGCCGGCGGCACCGGTACCGCAATGCTGTCCGTCGGGAACGCGAGCACGGGATCGGATACGCTCGTGGATGATGTCGCGTTCAGCGGCAGTGCCAACGTCAGCGAAACGCACTCACCGCATCGGCTGCTCTACGCCACGCCGGTGTTCAGCGACACGGTGCACATCTCCGGCACGCCCCGCGTGACGCTGCGCATCGCGTCGAGCAAGCCGGCGGCGAACCTCAGTGTGTGGCTCGTGATGCTGCCGTACGATTCCACGCTCGTCGGATCGCAGAGCCGTGCGGGACTCATCACGCGCGGCTGGGCCGACATCCAGAACTACCGGTCGCTCACGAAGGGCGGCAACTATGATTCCGAGTTGCCCGGTGAGCCGCTCGTGCCCGGCCGGTTCTACGATCTCACGTTCGATCTCGAGCCGGACGACGAGTTCGTGCCGCCGGGGAAGCGGCTGGCGGTGATGATCATGTCGAGCGATCGCGAATTCACGCTCTGGCCGCAACCGGGAACGGAGCTGACGGTGGATCTGGTGCACTCGTCGTTTTCGATCCCGATCGTGGGCGGACTAACGGCGCTGCGCGCCGCGGGGATGCGGCAGGCGCTGTCGCGAACGTCTCCCTGACCCGATTTCGCCTCTCATTCCTCACCATCCAGAACCATCCAGAGGATCCCGTCCATGCGTCCCATCGGCGTCTCCGCCGTTCTCGTCATTGCCTGTCTTGCCCAGCCACTCGTTGCGCAGCAGCCCGCAACCACTGGGCCGTGGAAGGTACTCAAGTCGGCCCGCGTTGGTGGCGAAGGGGGCTACGACTACATCTACGCCGATGTCGCCGGCCGGCGCCTCTACATTCCGCGCGGCGGCTCCCGAGCAGTGCCGGCCACGGACAGCACGCCGGCCAGGGCGGCCGTGCCTGGCCGCATCACGGTGTTCGATCTCGAAACGCTCGCGCCAGTCGGCGAGATTCCGAACAGCGGGGGGCAGGGCGTCGTGGTCGATCCGAAGTACGATCACGGCTTCTCGAGCAGTCAGGCCGTGTCAATGTTCGACACGAAGTCGTTGAAGCTGATCAGGCAGATCAATGTCGCGCCCGCCCGGCCGGATGGCATTCTCTTCGATGCTTTCAACCATCGGGTCTATGTCTTCAGTCATCCGACGAAGAATGCCACCGTCATCGACGCGAAGGATGGAACCGTCCTTGGCACCATCGACCTGGGCGGTGTTCCGGAGGAAGCGGTGTCCGATGGCAAGGGGACGATGTACGTCGTCATGCAGGACTCGGCCGGGAGCGTCACCGTGGTGGACACGAAAACCATGAAGGCCACCGCGCACTACCCGCTGGGCGACAGAGGGCGGTGCAACGGACTGGCGCTCGACGCGAAGCATCACATTCTCTTCGCCGCGTGTGCCCAGTCGGGGAACCCGCCAGCGGATCCGCCGCAGCCCATGATGGTCATCCTCAGCGCCACGAACGGCGCCATTCTCGACAGTCTGCCGCTCGCCGGCCGATCCGATGGCGCCGTCTTTGATCCCGCGACGATGGAAGCGTTCAGCACGCACAGCAACGGCACGCTCACCGTGGTGAAGGAGATGAGTCCGACCACATTCGAGGTGGAGGAGAATCTCCAGACCATGGTCGGCGCGCGCACGATCACGCTCGACACGAGGACCAATCACATCTTCACCATGAGCCTCGAGCGGGCTCCGGCGCCGCCAGCCGCGCCGGGTGCGACCGACCGCGGGCGTGAAGGCTTCGGGCCGGCGGTACCAGGGTCCTTCACGATTCTGATGATCGGCAGGTAGCCGCCGCGGCGACGAGCAGATCCTCCCGCGTCGGCAGTCGCCTGACAATGTCGCGGTCATTTCCCTACTCCCGAGCGGAACCCCGTCCGGCATACTTGTTGTGCGACAAGAACCAGCTGCGTCGGACGAGGGCAGATCGGTACGGGAACTGACTCCCGTGAGGCCGGATCGCGAGCAGTCGAACAATGAGAAGCGGTCGTATCGCTCCGACGCCGCGAGCATGGAGGTGCCTTATGCGCGACCATGACGTGCGGCAGCAGAGTCACGGGACATCCAAGGTCCCGTCTCTCGGCGTCTGCGTGCTAAACACCGGGCAGGCAGTTACGCGACGGCGGTGGCTCGGGGCACTCGCCGGGATCGCCGGCGGCACGGCGTTGACGGCCTTGACGGGCGAACGACTGTGGGCGTCCACTGGCTTGGCTCGATCGCGCAGCGCCCCGGTAATGGCATACGTGTACTCGACCCCTCATCTCGGTTGTTGCGAGCACTGGGTTGCACACCTCGAGCGGAACGGCTTTCAGGTTACGACCACGAGCTTCGACGACCTCTCTTTGTTCAAGAGAAACTTCGGCGTTCCCGAGAAGCTGTGGTCGTGCCATACCTCGCTCATCGACAATTTCGTGATCGAGGGGCACGTACCTGCGGATCTCATTCGCCGCCTTCGTGAGCACCCACTGGATATTGCCGGGCTCGCGGTGGCTGGTATGCCGTGCGGTGCACCGGGGCTGGAGGGGCCGAACCCGCAGGCGTACGAGGTGGTTGCGTTCCGGCGCTCGGGGGAGACGTTCCCGTACGCCTATCGGTGAGTCGGGCACGGCGCCGGCCTGAGCGGTCTCCTTCAGGCCGGCGGCTTGGCGTCACTTTGACAACGGCAAGCGCGCGAAGCACTCTTGCCGCCATGAACATCATGCGAGTGCTCGCCATCCTGGCGCTGGTGGCGCCGCAGATCGCTGCGGCCCAGTCGTCGTACCTGTTCGTCTGGGCCGGAGCCCCAGGCGCGAGCGATTTCATGGCGACGATCGACGCCAACCCTCAGTCGGCTACATATGGTCGCGTGCTGGCGAGCGTGCTGACGGGCACCATCGGGATGCCGCATCACACGGAACACGAGCTTGCTCCGAGCGGGCATCTCCTCGCGAACGACTTTGATGCCGGACGCACGTGGCTGTTCGATCTGCACGATGCGCTCAAGCCACGGATACTCACGTCGTTCGGGGACGTGGCCGGATTCAGTCATCCACATACGTTCATTCGACTGGGAAGCAATCGCGTGCTGGCGACCTTTCAGTATCGCGCAGACGCGAGCACCGCGGCGCAGATGCGAATGCCCGGTGGGGTAATGTCCGGCATGGCCAGCTCAACTCCGCACGTCACCGGTGGACTCGTGGAGATGGATGAGCGCGGTCACCCATTCAAATCGGCAAGCGCCGCCGATACGACGATCGGGGATCGGCTGATCTACCCATACAGCGTGCTCGCAATGCCCGGCATCAATCGCGCCGTGTCGACGACCAGCGACATGGATCCGGGCGACTCCACGGCCACGTCACAATGGGTGCAGATCTGGCGTCTGTCCGATCTCAGATTGTTGCGCAGCGTGGCGCTCCCGCCTGGCGCGAATGGTCCGCGCGGCAACGCCAACCTGTACACTGGAGAACCGCGCCTCCTTGCCGACGGCCGCAGCGTCTACATCCACACGTTCAATTGCGGACTGTTCCTCCTGCAGAATATCAGGTCGGCCACGCCACAAGCGGAATTCGTACATCGCTTCGACGGCGTTGACTGCGGTGTGCCCGTGGTGACGTCGCACTACTGGATTCAAACCGTCCCGGCAGACCACGGGCTGGTCGCGCTCGACGTCAGTGACCCGGAGCACCCGCGCGAAGTGTCACGCGTCAGCGTGGGCCCCGACGAGCAACCCCACTGGATTGCCATTGATCGCACCGGCCGCAGGCTCGTGTTGAACTCGGCGGGCAAGGGAAATCGCCTGTTCATTGTCGACTTCGACCCTTCGAACGGGCGACTGTCCGTTGACCAGCGCTTCCACGATCCGGGCAGCAGCGAGGCGGGCATCAGCCTTGCCGGCGTGAACTGGCCGAGTCACGTTGCCGGAAACGTCGTGCCACATGGGGCAGTGTTTTCCAGATAGCGCACTCAGTGCGGCGCAACCACTCGAATCACCTGCCGCGCAACCAGCGTCTCATTGGCTCGCCGCACCTCGAGCGCCAGCTCGGTGGGCTTCGGGAACATGACCTGCATGTCGTACGTCTCCCCGATGCTCACGCGCTGGCGCGCGGGGCTGCTTTCGCGTTGCCACGCGGGCAGGGTGAATCCGTCCTTGGCCACACGCGTCCACCGGATCGGTGCGCCGTCCCGCACCAGGTGAAATTCCAATCCGGGCGAATCCAGCGTGATGTTCATGAAGCGCAGCCGGTACGTCCTGCCAGCCTGGAATGTAGCCTCAGGCGGCAGGTCTCCTCCGTTCAGAATGGGCTCGTCCTGCGCGTTCGTGCTCAGCATGTAGATGCGATTGGCGTCAGGATCCCTCCGCTGACCGCTGTCGAGGACCACCAGCGCACCGTACAATCCGTGACTCTGCTGGCGGAGGTCGTTGATGTGCGTGTGGTACATGAAGCTGCCCGTCCGGGGCGGCGTGAGGTGCACCACGAAGGAGTCGTTCGGCATGATCATCGGCTCGACCATTCCCGCGTTGCTGCTGATGCCGGCCACTCCGTCGTAGTAGCTGTCGATCTCCAGCCCGTGCCAATGCACTTGCGACGGCTCGGGTGAATGGTTCACGATCGTAATGGCTGTCGGTTCGTTGCGATGCAGCACGATCGTTGGCCCTGGCCACTGCAGCGCGGCGTTCCGCGGCTCCGGCGCGTTGCCCTGGGTCAGTTCGTATCCGAAGCGCCGCAAGGTGTCCGTGGCCGCGGAGTCGCTTTCTATGTAGAGGTGCAGCTGCCGACGAGGGCCCGCGTACTGATGCCAGTCGGCCCTGGGGCGAATGTGGATTGCCAGCACCAGGCCGCCCATTCCTTCGCGCGCATGGTCGTTCATGTCGTGGATCACGGGTCCCGTGAACAGGTCATGGTCGCGCATCGCGTCGGATTGCATCGCCGGTCCGACACCGGGATTCGGCACCACGTGCCAGTTCAGATGGCAGTGAAAAATCCAGGAGCCCGGCCGGTCGGCGAACCAGGCCAGATCCATGGTGGTGCCGTCGAGGAGAAGTTCGGTGACGGCCATTCTGCGCTGCGCCGGCCAGTATAATGTGTCCTGCTGGTCATCTCCCCGAGCGCGGATCTGATAGAAGAAGCCATGCAGATGCAGCGGGTGCACGTCCGCCGTCGCGTTGATGATCCGCCAGTGGATGCTGTCGCCCTGCTCGTACGACA
>Ga0207695_10011170_pt1 | contig 10895 bp, 9 predicted proteins | sample KBSC54metaG_FD_184354 | JGI IMG/M metagenome (GOLD analysis project Ga0207695, IMG submission 184354) | Corn rhizosphere microbial communities from Kellogg Biological Station, Michigan, USA - KBS C5-4 metaG (SPAdes) (version 2) | ecosystem: Host-associated > Plants > Roots > Rhizosphere > Soil... | reverse complement strand
AGGTGATGCGGTTTATGGCGGCTTCTTCGTGCCGACCAGTTTCCCCGGTTATAACGACCCTCTCGGCATAGCAAACCCGGTCACCTGCCCCGACATCACGGGTGCCAATGCCCATACCGGTCTTCCCGCTCCCCAGTGCATTGACGCGCTCTTGACGCCGAACAATTTCGGACCGCGCGATTACAAGCAAGTGTCCACCACCTACCGTATTCGCGCCGGCTTCGAAGGTCATGTCTTCGGCGACTTCAATTGGGAAGCGGGCTATGTTCAGCAGCGCAACGATTCCGAGCTACGGGTCCTAAACTCCGGTAATTTCTTCCATTTGGCTCAGGCCACGGCAGGGTTGCCTTGCACGGACGTTCCCGGTGGTTGCAGCTTCAATCCGCTGTTCGGCTACAATACGCCAACCACGCCATTCAATTTCTTTGGCGGTGCGAACACTCTGACCCCGGCGCAGGTCAAATATCTGACCACGACCCTGACCGAGACGCAGTTCAATTACGAAAATTATATCTACGCCGACATCAACGGCCCGCTCTTCGATTTGCCCGCGGGTCCGTTGCAGGCGTCGGTTGGCTTCGAACGCCGCTTCGAACATGCGAACGATGCCCCCGACGCGCTGGTGCAGGAAGGCTATGGCGCCGGTCCGTCGGCGCCGACCGACGGTGGTTATGGTGTCACCTCTTTCTACGGCGAAATGCGCATTCCGGTCTTGAAGGACCTTCCCTTCGCGGAATTCGTCACGCTGACACCCAGTGGCCGTTATGACCATTATTCCACCTTCGGCGACGCGCTGACGTGGAAGGTGGGCGGCGAGTGGCAAGTGATCGATGACCTGCGGATTCGTGGCTCCTATGCCACCGGCCTGCGGGCACCCTCGACCGCAGAATTGTTCGGCGGCAACGCCATCAGCTATGTCTCGGTGGATGGCGATCCTTGCGACACCCGCGTCGGGGTCAACAACAACAGCAATGCCGGCCTTGGCTCTCTCGCGCCGGGATCGGCCTGCGCCGTGTCGTTGGGCAGGCTTGGCCTGACGCCGGCCCAGATCGCCACTTACCAGTCGCCGCAGAACAACCTTGTGCAAGACCAGCGAGGCTTGATCATCGGCGGCAATCCGCAGCTGAAGCCGGAATCGTCGCGCTCCTGGAATCTGGGCGCGGTGATCACCCCGACCTTCATGCCGGGCTTCACCTTCAACGGCGATTATTATGAGATCAAGATCACCAACAGCATTCTGGATGGTGGTATCGCCAACAATGCCGGACCCGACATTGTCGTGCTGGGCTGCTTCGTGGATCAGAATCCGAACTATTGCAGCCAGATCACCCGCAGTGGCGGCGGCATCTTCCAGATCGGCAGCCTGAACACCAATCTCGGTGTCAATCAGGTGCGCGGCATGGATTTGGAGGCGACCTACAACACCGATGCGGCAGGTATCACGTTGCCAGTGCCGGGCTCCTTCCTGATCGACCTGCAGGCCGAGCGGGAGTTCCTCAATACTACCCAGAACCCGGATTTCACGACCAACGAGTTTGTGGGCTTCTTCAACTACGGCAACGATTCGATCCAGCCGACCTGGCGTGCCAATGCCGCGATCGATTACCGTCTGGACGATCTGGGCCTGCATTATGGTCTTCGCTATATCAACGGGACGAAGAATCTTTCCGGTGGGCCCAACACGTATGGCAACAGGCTTCCGGAAATTTTCTATAGCGACATCTCTGCGTCCTATGATCTGCCGGAGATTGGACCGTCCAAGTCCACCCGTCTGGTCGTGGGCATCAACAATCTCTTCGACAAAAGCCCTCCGTTCCTGAACGGCGACAGCATCGGCAAGAGCAATTCCATTGCCGGTCCGTATGACGTGACGGGACGGTTCTTCTTCGCCCGCATCTCCACCAAGTTCTGATCGCGGAAAAAACAGCGGGGGCAAAACGGGCGGATGGCGCGAGCCATCCCGCCCGTTTCTCTTTTTCGGCGGGCTCGCTAAGGCACGGAAAGTCAATGGTTTTCCTGTGTCTTCAAGGCGTAAGTTTCCGATAACAAAAATGGCGCACAATGGTCCGGTTGCTTATCCGGGGCGTGGTGTATCTGCCGATGTTGTATCTCGATTTCGAGCGCAGGATCGCGTCACCGGCCTTGAAGGACGTGGCCATGCATTGGAACGCGGCCCGCCAGGGCCGCCGTATGCCGCGCTGGACCGATATCAACCCGTCGCGGATCGCCGCCCATCTCTCACTGGTCTGGTCGTTCCGCTATGACGCCATACGCGATGCCTTCACCGGCCGGCTGGTGGGCGAACGCATCGCCCGTCATATCGGCAAGGACTTCCGGGGCCTCTCCTTGAGCGAGGCCTATCCTACCGAGGCGTTGCCCTGGGTCAGCATGATGTTCAAGCGGGTGGTAAGCGAGCCTGCGCTCTATGCCCATGCCGGACCGCTCTTTCATCAGATGGGCCGGGCGCATCCGGGCGAACGCATCCTGTTGCCCTTGTCGGAAGACGGCATCGTCGCCGATGGCGTGCTGGGTGCCACCATCCTGCATGAGGCAACCACCATGCCGCTCACCCTGGTGGCGCCCGACCGCGCCAGCGAACACTGGTTTTCCCTGTCGGGCTGACATTGGTTCGACGGTGAATCCGCGGTCGCGGATCGATCCGTCATTTTTCCGCGCTCGCGAGCACCACCAGATTTCCGTCCGGGTCTTTCATCCGCATGATGAAATAGTCCTTGGTCTTCTCGATCTCGCCCACTTTCAGCCCCGCATCGGCCAGGCGCTGGCGTTCAGGTGTCATAGGCAAGACGCCCAATGTCAGGGTGCTGTGGCCTGCATTGTCCCGACTTTTAAACAGCTGAACCTCGGCGCTGTCGGTAAAGTGCCACTCGGCCAGCCCGTCCATCGGGCGGCGGTCCGGCGCGCGGCCGAACAGCTTGGCGTACCAGTCGATGGCGGCCTGAAGGTTTGAACAGCTGACATGTGCGAAGATGGTCTCGATGGCCATGGCGGATCCTCCAACCGTGCAAACGTGCGAGCCCCCGGCCTCGTGCCGGATGAACGGCCGAAGAAACCGGACATATTGAACGCGATTTAAGCTTTCCGGTGCGACGGGAACCCGTGCCCGCAGCATTGAACCAAAGGAGAAGCCTGCGGCGGAGATCCCATGCGAGCAGCAAAAACCCCGCGCATGTTGTGCTTGTCGGTCCTGGTACTGGCAATAGGTGCGGGCATGGCGCGGGCCGCCGACAAGCCCGATCCCAATATCGATCCGGTGCTGCCCGATCCCGAACCCAACAATGCGTATTTCCCGCCGGGCATCGCCACGGCCGGAACGGCCGATCCGGGACCGGCGCTGTACTATATGCCTCTGTCCGCCGCGACGCGGACGGGGCAGGGGCCCGGCTGCACAGCCCTCAGTCCCTGCGCCGTAGACTCGCCGCCGCTGGAGCGTCTGCCGCCGCAGCATTGATCCCGGTTCGGGGGAATCTGCTACAACCGGCACGCAGACTTCAGGCGGGGGCCGATCATGTCCGGACGCAATTGCGTGTTTGTGGGGTTGGCGCTGCTGCTGGCGACTTCCGCCGCGCTGGCGCAGCCCAAGCCATCCGCGATGGACCGCGACCTGATCGAGGTGACGGTCCCCCAGCTTCAGCAATTCTACGCCGCGCGCAAATACAGCGTGACCCAGGTGACGCAATGGTATCTGGACCGCATCGCCCGCTATGACGGCATCTATCGCGCCGTGGAAACCGTAATGACGAAGGAAGCGCTGGCGCGGGCGGCCGAGGAAGATGCGGATCGCGCGGGCAATCACGGTCCGCTCTGGGGCGTTCCAATCGTGATCAAGGCCAACACCAGCATCCAGGGCCAGATCACCACTGACGGCTGGTCCGGCTTCACCTTGCCGGGCAAGGAATTGATCGCGCCGCGCGATGCCCAGGTGGTGGCCAAGCTGAAAGCGGCGGGCGCCGTCATCATCGGTCACACCAACATGCCCGATTTCGCCAATTCCGACGGCAGCCGTTCCTCGTCCTTCGGGCGCACCGGCAATGCCTATGACGTGCGCTTTTCGCCGGGCGGCTCGTCCAGCGGCACGGTAACATCAGTAACCGCCAACATGGCGATGCTGGGCACCGGCACCGACACCGCTAACTCCATCCGCATGCCCGCTGCCACCAGCGCCGTCGTGGGGGTGTTTCCCACAAGGGGGCTGGTCAGCATCGCGGGGATCGCGCCGTTGGATTGGATGCTGGACAATACCGGCCCCATCGCCCGCACAGTGACGGATGCGGCCATCGCGCTATCGGCGATGCAGGGGCCCGATCCGCTCGATCCTGTTTCCAACACCGCACCTGCAGATGCGCAGCGCGGGCCTTATCTTCCGTTCCTCAAGCCGGGCTCCCTGAAAGGCAAGCGCATCGGCGTGCCGGTCTTTGTGATGAAGGGCATATCGACGCCGTTCCACGGCACGCCCGCCAATGTGCCCGAATGGGCGGCGCAGCAGCGCATCGCCGAGCGTTTTCTGCCGCTGGAGGAGCCGACCTATACCGCGTTCAAGAAGAACCTGGAGGAGCTGCGCGCGGCGGGCGCCACCATCGTGCTGGACGACAGCATTCTGCCCGATGATTTCGTGACCGCGGTGAGCCGTGTCGGCACCTATCCCTATGTGCGCGACGGGATGCAGCGTTTCCTGAAAGATTTCGGCCCGCCGCAATACCGTTCCATCGAGGAGTATGCGAAGACGGTGGGCCAGCCCATCGGCGCCAATGTGATCGGCGAGGGCGTTGGATCCTCGCATATGGGCGGGGTCACGCTCTATCAACGCCCGCTGGACGGCGACCCGCAAGCCGAAGCCAATGTCTATGGCCCGCGCCACAAAGCGATGGCGATGTATCTAGAGACGATGGACCGGCTGAAACTCGACGCCTATGTCTATCCGCCGATCCAGATGCCGCCGCCGGATGAAACCTTGCCGCAGAACGGCGAAGTCAGCGACGGTCCCCATTCCGACACGGGCTGGGTCAATATGCTGGGCCTGCCGGCGGTGGTGGTGTCGGGCGGATTCTACCCGGGCGGCTTGCCGGTGGGCCTGGAATTCTCCGGCCGTCCCTGGCGCGACGGCGATTTGCTCGGCATCGCTTACGGCTTCGAACAGGCGACGCATCATCGCCATCCGCCCGTGCTGGTGGAGCAGGGACTTTTGACCAAGGCGCCGTGAGTGCTTTGACGCGCCGGATGGCCGTGGCATCGTGACCGCATGGATTATCAACTCGCCCTGGTGCCGGGACGCGTATGCGGCGATTGCACCGTGTGCTGCACGGTGATGGCGATCGACCGGCCGGAGATTCAAAAAGACGCTGGCGTCATCTGCCGTCACTGCACGGCCAGGGGTTGCGCGATCTACGACACGCGCCCGTCGCTGTGTCGCGACTATCATTGCGGCTGGCGGCAATTGCCGGCGCTGGATGACAGCTGGCGGCCCGACCGTTCTCAAGTCTTTGTAGAGCTGGAGCCGCATGAAAGCGGGACTGCGATCAGCCTGGTGCTGCTGGGCAATCCACTCAAGACCGTGCGCCAGCCCTGGTTCATCGATTTCATCGCCACCGGCGTGCGCGGCAATCTTCCTTTGATGCTGGGCATTCCCGGTCCGCCCGGACGTCGAGGTGCATCGCTGGAGCTCAATACCGAGGCGATGACCCAGGCCGCGCGCACCTCGCGTGCCGCGGTCAAAGCGGTGCTGGAGGCGGAGCTGAAATTGCTGCAAGGGTTCGATTTCCCCCCGCGAACTTTCCGCAATCATGGCAACAATGTGAACCGCCAGGCCTGATGCGCGACAGGTTCCGTGCCATTGCGGGACTGCCCGTCATCCATACCGCTGCCGATACGGTCGGATCTGGCAAATTCCGTATTTACGACACTTCTTCACCATGTCCGGCTGCATCGCCTTTGCCCTGCAGTCCTTAACCCGGCCTTAGCCTGATGCTTATTTAATTGGTCCATCAGCCGGTTTTGCATGGGGCGAATTTCCGGCTGACTGATGCGCCGGGCCCGCATTCCATGCCGAGTAGCGAACGCCAGCACAAGTTTGGCGCGATCGATTTCCTGCCGATCGCCGCCGTCATCACGATCGGCTTGGTGGCCGCCACCATCGTTTTCGTCCTGGCGCGCGGCTATTACCTGGCCGCCGACCGCGACGCGTTTCAGCGCGGTGCCGCCGATTATGGCGCGGCCTTCAAAACCGGGATCGAGCGGCACGTCAATTCGCTGGCGGCGATCCATGCCTTTGTCTCCTCCTCTCATGACGTCAACCGCTGGGAATTTTCCAACTTCGCGCATCAGATCCTGCCGCAGAATTCCGGTTTCAAGGCGGTGCTGTGGCTGCCCCATGTTGCCGGCAAGCAGCGCAAGGCATTCGAGGCGGCGCTGCAGAATGACGGGCTTTATGGATTGCGCCTGCGCGAATTGGCGGCGGATGGTGCGCTGGTGCCCGCGGCCGACCGCGACCGTTATATCCCCGTCGCCTATGTCGAGCCGTTCGACGCCAGCGGCGGGCTGATCGGCGTCGATCTGGCGAAAGACCCGATCTACGCGCCTTTGTTCCAACGCGCCCGGGACAGCGGCAAGGTGGTGGCTTCCGCGCCGTTGCAACGGGCATTGGTCGATGGCGCGCATGCGCCGCTGATGCTGGTGGTGTTTCCGCTGGGCCGGGATACGGCCCTGCAAAGAGAAATCTCGCAAAAGATAGCCGCGCAAAAGCCCGCCGGGCCGACGCGCGGTGCGCAGAATGCCGGCGCTCCCCCCGATCTGGAAGGCTATGCGCTGGGCGTGCTGCAATTGACCAAAGTGGTGGAAGGCATTGTGGGCGCCCATGCCCCGGTGGATGCCGCCATCGCGTATGGCAGCGGTACGGCGCTAAAAGTCTATCCCACCGGCGCGCCGGGCGAGCCTGCCGCAACCACAATGACGCTGGCACGCTGGCTGGGCGATGCCGAATTCCATCAGGTCCGGCCGTTCGCCGTGGCGGGCACGCCTTTCTATCTGGCGATCCGTTCCAACGGGATGGGCAGCATCCTCACCCGTCTCTATGTTCCGGCGGGCGCGTCTCTGTTGGTGCTGGCGTTGGCCGCGCTGCTCGCCCAGACCATGTTCTCCATCACCATGCGCAAACGCCAGGTCGAACGCGCCGTGATCGCCCGTACCGCCGAACTGTCCAAGACCAACCGTGTGCTGGCCGCGGAAATCGAACAAAGACGCGAGGCGGAAGGGGCGCTGCGCATCGCCAAGGACAAGGCCGAAGCCGCCAACCGCGCCAAATCCACTTTCCTTGCCACCATGAGTCATGAATTGCGCACGCCGCTCAACGCGGTGATCGGCTTCTCCAGCATGCTGCTCGATCAGCCGGATGTTTCCCCCGTCAAAACCCAGGATTATCTGAGCGAGATCAATACCAGCGGCACGAGGCTGCTCGATCTGATCAACGACATTCTGGAAATCACCCAGATGGATACCGAAACGCACAAGCCCGGCGAGTTGGTCTATCTGCCCGACATCGCCGGGGCGGTGATCGCAAAGATGCACCCCCTGGCGGAGCGGTCGGGCGTGACACTTCACAATGAGATCGCAGAAGATGTGCCCGAACTGCATGGCGACAGCAGGCGGCTGCAAAAGGCGCTGATGAACTTGGTGTCCAATGCCGTCAAATTCACGCCGGATGGCGGCGAGGCGGTTCTGTCGGCCGGCATGGGACCGGACGGCCTCACCATCGAAGTCCGCGACAATGGCAAAGGCATGCTACCGGGCGAAACGGCCAGGGTGGTCGATCTGTTTTCGCAGGCCGACAACACGCTGTCGCGCCATCACAATGGCGTGGGCCTGGGCCTTACCTTCGTCCGGCGTGTGGCCAGTATGCACGATGCGCGATTGCAGATTTTCAGCGTGCCGGGCCACGGCACCACGATCCGCATGATCATGCCGCTCTCCCGTATCGCTTCGGCGCGGGAGGTCGCATGAGAAATCCGCCGCGCAAAAATTCAGCCCGTCTGGCCGGCATCGCCGCGCTTCTGCTGCTCAGTGCTTGCGCCGCCAAGCCCAAGCTCGCGCCCGAGCCGGTTGTCGCCGCCGCGCCCGAACCGCCGCCACCCCCACCGCCGCCCGCACCTGCGCCGGATCCTGGCCTGGTGACGGACAAGGCGGCCGTGACCCAGGCGCAGCGCGCGCTGCTGCAATTGGGCTACAAGCTCGGCAAGCCCGATGGAGCGGCCGGTCCCGCCACCGTGCGCGCCATCCAGGCCTTCCAGAAGGATCACGGTCTTGCCGAGGACGGCCATCTCACCACCTCGCTGGTGGCCCGGCTGAAAACCGCGCTGACGGCCGCCAACGCCAAGGCCGTCACCATCGCGCTCAGCCAGGGCGACATGCTGATCTATAATGACGGCGAAGTGGAATTCGCCGCCGCCGGACGCGAAGTGCAATGGGAGCAAAGCGATCCGCGCGAGTTGGTCGCCATCCGTCCCGACATGGGCGGCTGGCCCGCGGCGGCGAAGGCAGGGCTGGACTGGGCGCTCACCCATGCGTTGGACGAGCCCGCCACCGCGCGGCCCCTCAAATGGTCCAGCACGGGCGTGGCCCGGCATTTCGAGATCCGCACCTTTGCCGCGCTTACGACCCGCGAAGCTGGGCTGGTGGGCGGTTCGCCGCAATATTGCCGCCGCTACGAATTGCGCACCGACGATCCGCAACAGCGTTATCCCGGCATCGCCTGCCAGGATACCAGTGGCGGCTGGTATATTCCCCACAGCACGATCCGTTTCGCCCGTCCGGCCAGCGGGCTGCAAAGCCGTCCTTCGATCCGCAAGCCCTGACGTCCCGGATATGAGAATCGGGCAGAGGTGATGACACAGAACTGCGGTTGCGGCGGCGCAAAGGCGGGACGTATCGTGGATTCGCCATGAGCGAACTGGACCGCCGCGATCTGATTGGAGCCGCTTTGCTACTGGGGCCGACTGCCGCCTATGCCGCAGCGCCAAGCGCCCGCGATGCGCAATATTGGCGCGGGGTGGCGGCTGAGTTCGACATCACCCGCGAGATCGTGCCCTTCGAAAACGGCATGTGGGGCATGATGCCCCGGTCTGTGATGGAAGCCTATCGCCGCAAGACCGAGATGGTGAACCGGCGCAACTCATTTTACGCCCGCCGCGAATTCGATGTGGATCTGGAGCGGGTGCGCGCCCGCGCTGCCCGCGATCTGGGCGTGGCGGTGGAAGAGGTGGCCTTCACCCGGGGCGCCACCGAAGCCCTGATGACATTGATCAGCGGCTATAACCTCCTCAAGCCCGGCGATGCGGTTCTCTATGCCGATCTGGATTACGACAGCACGCAATCGGCCTTCGAGTGGCTCAAGACCCATCGCGGCGTCGATGTGGTGAGCATCGCGTTGCCAGAACCGGCCACGCATCAGAATCTGATCGATGCCTATGAAGCGGCGCTGAAAGCCAATCCCAAGGTGCGGCTGATGCTGGTCACCCATGTCAGCCATCGCACCGGCCTGGTCCTGCCGGTGGCCGAGATCGTGGCGATGGCGCGGAGCCGGGGCGTGGACGTGATCGTGGATTCCGCGCATGCCTGGGGCCAGCTTGATTTCAAGCTTCCCGATCTCAAGGCGGATTTCGTTGCTCTGACCTGCCAGAAATGGATCGGCGCCCCGGTCGGCACCGGACTGATGTATGTCAGGCGCGCCCGCGTCGATGCCATCGACACCGCGATCGGCAATGGCGGGTTCGCGCCGGACGACATAAGGCGGAAGATTCACACCGGCACGTCCAACTTCGCCGCTTTCCTGGCGCTGGAAGATGCGCTGGATTTTCACGAAAAGATCGGAGCCGCACCCAAGGAAGTGCGATTGCGCGCGCTGCGCGACCGCTGGGCCGAAGAGGTGCGCGGCCGGGTCGAGATTCTCACCCCGTCCGATCCGCGCCTCACCTCCGGCATCGCGTCGTTCCGTTTCAAGGGCCATACCAGCCACGCGCAGAACATCGCCGACGCGGAAGTGCTGTTGAAACGGTTCAAGATTTTCACGGTGGAGCGGTCCGGCGCCGCCAGCGGCTCCTGCATCCGGGTCACCTGCGCCGTCTTCACCAGCGAAGCGGAGGTCGATCAGCTGGCGGCCGCGCTCAAGGCCATGTCCGCTTAAGGCGCCCGCCTACAAGCCCTGGTATCTGGACATTTCTCGGATTTTGTTCTCTGTTTGTTCTATATCGATTCCGGGATCAACAGGGAGGCATTCATGTACACCGTCCGCACCATTCCACCCGACTTTCTCACCGATGCGCGCGGCCTCACCCTGCAAGAGGCTTTCACCCGCATCATGGCGCTGATGGACCGGCATTATGCCTTCGCGCGAACCTGCCGGGTGATGCATCTGATGATGACGGGCGTGGAGGAGGGCGAGCCGGAGTTTCTTTCCGAATTCACCACCGACGAAACCGCGCGCAATGCGATCATGGCCCAGGTCTGCGCCCATGGCTTTGGACGTTTCCGGGTGATCACGGATGACGAATACCGGCGTGAGCTTTTGCACCGCGCCGCCTGAATCACGGCAACCGCGAAGGGCTCAGCCAGCGCACGCAGAGAAGAAGGAACAGTGCAAAGCCCGCCGAAAAAGGCCATAGCGAATTGCCGCTGACGGCCACGGCGCCGGTTCCCGCCCAGGCGATGGAGATCAGGGCTTCCGCCAAAGTGGCGATGCGCGAGGAGGTATGGCGGCGGCGGAACTGGCTGCGCTTGGCCTGGGCGCGGAACCAGAGCTGGATGGCGATGGAGGACAAAGCCGCCGCGGCAATGCCCGCCGCTGCAAAGAAAGCCTGGGACCGCGAAACGAACAAGAGCACGTCAATGAA
>Ga0207695_10011169_pt1 | contig 10897 bp, 8 predicted proteins | sample KBSC54metaG_FD_184354 | JGI IMG/M metagenome (GOLD analysis project Ga0207695, IMG submission 184354) | Corn rhizosphere microbial communities from Kellogg Biological Station, Michigan, USA - KBS C5-4 metaG (SPAdes) (version 2) | ecosystem: Host-associated > Plants > Roots > Rhizosphere > Soil... | reverse complement strand
ACGGGAACTCAAGGTTCAACTGGCCCCACTGGGGCTACTGGTCCAACGGGAGCAACGGGTGCTACCGGTCCAACAGGGGCAACTGGACCTACGGGAACTCGAGGTTCAACTGGCCCCACTGGGGCTACTGGTCCAACGGGAGCAACGGGTGCTACCGGTTCGACAGGTGCGACTGGACCTACGGGAACTCAAGGTTCAACCGGCCCCACTGGGGCTACTGGTCCAACGGGAGCAACGGGAGCTACCGGTCCAACAGGGGCAACTGGACCTACGGGAATTCAAGGTTCAACTGGCCCCACTGGGGCTACTGGTCCAACGGGAGCGACTGGACCTACGGGAACTCGAGGTTCAACTGGCCCCACCGGGGCTACCGGTTCGACAGGGGCAACTGGACCTACGGGTCCTACAGGACCACGTGGCACTCCAATCGCAGATTTCGGGATGGCCTATCTTACGGGTGATGCCCACACAGTAGCAAACACTGCTGTGGTTCCATTAACGGCACTTATCAATACACCCGCCGGGACTAAGCTTTCTTTGGTAACATCAGGTGCAGGAAATGGAGTTCAAATTGCTGATACCGGGTATTATCAGATTACTTATGGAGTTATGCCGATATTTAGCTTTAATTCATTAGGCGTAGTCCAATTACAAATCAATGGTACCTATGCAGGAGCACCTAATACAGTAGAGTTTAACAAAGCTGGTACAAATGTAACAGCGGTATTTAGCGAAACGGTTATTGTCCCAATAACTGTCAACCCGAGCACGCTGACAATGGTGAATCAATCGGGTGCTTCGATGACTCTTCAAAACCCTTCTGCTTCGCTAACCGGTGGACCTGGAGCATATATGACGATTCTAAAGTTGCAATAGGAGGATGGGATGGAAATACTAAGATTTACAAGGTGCTCGGCTAGTACTGGCTTTATCAGCAGATTTAGAGTCATTTGTCTATTGATTATCCTAGCTCTGACGGCTGCTGTGCATGCAAAGCCTATTAGAAATCAGGCTATAGAGAAAAAATACAATCTTTCAATTTGTGCAATTTTTAAAAACGAAGCTTTTTTTTTGAAAGAGTGGATCGAATATCATCGATTGGTTGGAGTGGATCATTTTTACTTATATGACAATGGAAGCAATGACCGCTGCATGGATGCGCTCAGATTCTACATCAAAGAAGGGGTTGTTACACTTATTTCGTGGCCTGATCTTTTAAATGAAAGGGCTGAAAATCATGATGAAATGTGGGCTCTGAGTACACAAACAGCTGCTTATGAAAACGCAGCTAGAATAAGAGCCGTCAACGAAACAAAGTGGCTTGTTTTCGTCGATGTGAATGAGTTTCTAATCCCAGGCAAGGCAAATAAGCTGACAGACATATTGGAAAAATATCAAGAATGCGCTGCAGTCACAATTTCGAGCGACTTTTTTGATGCTTCTTTTGTCGATACAATTCCTAGAAGAAAATTGGTGGTGGAAACTGTGGAGCTCACAGGCCCTGAACTCAACCCTCCCAAGGAAGTTGCAAAAGCGATCTTTAAGCCTGTGCTTTGCAAGGGATTTACCTGGCCGCCTTACCAATGTCATTTTAAAGGCTCTCAAGCAACCGTCAAATTGAAAAAATCTGAACTCTCCATCAACCGGTATATCAATAGGTTCAAAGGTTTTATTAATTTTGCAAAGCGAAAAGAAAAGCTCAATGTTGACAGCCGCATGCTCACAGAAGAAGAAAGGGCTGAGCTATTGAATGAAGGTTATGAAATAGAGGACAAAGAATGTGCGATCCAAAGATTCATCCCATGGCTCTTAAAAAAATTAGGATACGACACATTGGAGTGGTAAAGGTTTTTAGAAATTAGGGGTGACAGTCTCAGCAGCTTTTTCTTGTCAAGATCTATCCCTCCCCAAGCTAGCCGAAAGTCGGCCCGATTTTTTTTCTAGAAAAATAAGTATATCAATAAAAAATTTCTTATGTAAGATGGTTGCTTCTAAAGGGTTAAACCCATTCGCAAGTCAATCTGAGTTTTGGGTTTATCTCGCTTGGAAGCGGGTAAATTTTTAGTTTTGTCAGAGTCCAGCTATTTTTAGAGCTTTGGTCAGTCAATATTTATTGGACGCGTTTCAAGTAAAAACAAATAAGCTCAGATTATCAGGTGAAAATGAAAAAAATTTGGATTTTTTTCTTCACGGTTTTTGCAATTTCACAGGCAGTGTGCCTATCGATTAAATGGTCGGCTCCTGTAACACTTTCGGTTACAGCTACAAACGCGACCGATCCCCAAATTGTCATAGATCCGAATGGAAATGCGACAGCGGCTTGGGTGGAAAATGGAGTAGTCAACACGAGCTCGCATCCTGTCGGCGGAAGCTGGGGACCAGTGACGACTTTATCAGGTTTAGGAGCTTTATCTCCTCGCCTGGTCGTAGACACAGCAGGAAATGTGAACGCGACTTGGGCTGAAGCTAGCGGGATCAAGTCTGCCAGTATGCCGTTTGGTTCTGCTTGGGGTAGTGCCACTTCGATATCGGATGTGGGAGCTTCACAGCCTGCTTTGGGTGTTGATAGTACAACGGGCAATATTGTTGCAGTTTGGACAAGAAGCGGCGTCATAGAAAGCGCAACACAGCTATTTGGTTCTGCATGGGGGCCGGTCAGCCAGCTTTCAACTTCCGGATCAGATTATCCGCAAGTGGGAGTGAATAATAACATAGCTATTGCAGTTTGGCATACGGCAGACTCTGGAACTACGATTGTGGTTTCTGCGACTGCAACAGTGGGCGGGACTTGGAATATGGCACAAACGCTTTCCCCTGAACCCTTTAACCACGCTTACCCTGCAGTTGCTGTTGATAAGAATGGAAACGCCCAGGTTATCTGGTATCAGTATAGTCTCTTAGATGTCGTCAACTATAATAATGTCACTGTGCTGGCCTCAAGTTTAAGTGCCGGCAGTAGCGTATGGACCACTCCTATTGCGTTATCTAGTCCGGGTAATTACAATCCTGCGAATCTGATTGCGCGTGTTGGGTTTGATGGCAACGGAAATGCGATGGCTTTCTGGAGCAATGTCTATACCAACAACCGTTTCAATCTTGAAACGGCCATTCTTCCTTTGGGAGGAACATGGCAGCAGTCGTCCCAGCTAATAGCGGATAATCTCTATTCGTACGAAGGAGATATTACGATCAATTTTTATGGAAACGCTGTTGCAGTCTTTATGATCAATGATGCAAAGCCCTCCGTGAGTATTCAGAATTCTGAAACGAATATTGCCGGTGTATTACAGCCCTTTTGGTCCGGTGCTATCACACTTTCGAACGGAACCATGAACGGGTTCCCGCGCGTTTCATCGATGCTAAAAGACACAACGGTCAATGCAGCAGCAGTTTGGATCAGCAATAATGGGACTAATAATGCGATTCAGGCTTCGACAGGGTCTAAGACTATTTTGCTCCCCCCATCGAATCCAAAGGTTGTTCAAGCGGTGAATGATTTAATGGTTTTCCAAGAGTACTACAACACCGTCAGCTGGGCGGCAAGCCCTGATTCGAATACTGTTGCCTACAAGATTTATCGGAATGGAATATTCTATCTTCAAGTTGATTTGAGGCAGCTGTCAATTGTCGATCGTAATCAAACCCCAAATGGAGCGGTGACTTATGGGATCGCAGCTATCGATGCACAGCGCTCTCAAAGCGAGATCATCAACGTTAGCTTTCCCTAAGAGGAACCTATTTATTGTTTAAGAGGAAATAATCCAGAAAATCGACGAACCCTTAGTTACGCAAGAGGTTTGTTCTACGAGCGGGCTCCCATTGCATAATTTTTTCATTTTGGATAAATTAGACCTCTTGAATTCCCAAAATTGAGGGTATATGTTTCGATGGGTGACTTCTCTTTTAACCGTTGTTGTGCTTTCTCTTGCGTATATCTATTTTAGCAATAAGACACCGATTCCTGAGAAGGATTTGAGCAGTATTGTTCAAGAAAAGCCTCAGCGCACAATTGCTATCAAACAGAAGATCTGCCTGAACATGATTGTCAAAAATGAAAGCAAGGTGATCAAAAGATGCTTAGATTCTATCATGCCGCTGATTGATTATTGGATCATCGTCGATACGGGTTCAGATGACGGGACTCAACAAATCATCAAAAACTATCTGAAAAATATTCCCGGAGAGCTTCATGAGAGGCCATGGAAAAATTTTGCACACAATCGGAATGAAGCGTTAAAGTTAGCTCAGTCTCATGCCCAGGATGAAAACGATTATATTCTTTTCATGGACGCCGATGACATCTTGCAAATCGATCATGATCTTCGCTCTTTGGTTCTAACAAAAGATCTCTATAATATGTGGCGGGGGACCAGAGATTTCACCTATATAAAGCCTCAGCTGGTCAGGGCTAATCTTCCCTGGAAGTGGGTAGGTGTCACGCACGAATATCTCGGATGCGATCAATTCTATCAGGAAGAGACTCTTGAAAAGATCAAATATATTACCATCGGCGACGGAGCGAGCTCTCACGACACCAAGAAATTCTACAAAAATATCGAGTTATTAGAAGCGGGGCTTAAAGAGGAACCTGGTAATCACCGGTATGTTTTCTATCTTGCTGAAAGCTACCGAGATGCAGGAGAAAGAGGAAAATCTCTGGAATGGTATCAGAAGGTCGTCGATATGAAGGGCTGGGATGAAGAGGTTTTCTGGTCGAAGTTGCAGATTGCCCTTCATTTGCGTCATATGGGTCTGCCAGCGAGTGTTGTCATCAAAGCCCATAAAGATGCGCACAGCTTTCGGCCTCATCGCGTAGAACCTGTTTATTATCTTACTGAGATGTATAACGAGCTGGGTCAGCATGAAAAGGCCTATGAAGTCATCAAAGCACGGCAGCAGATACCCAAACCTGCTCAAAAAGACGCGCTGTTTAATGTCGACTGGATGGAAGAATATGGTCTGCTTTTCCAATTCTCGATTTGTGCATTTTATACGGGCCATTATCAAGAGTCCCTGGAAGCTTGCGACAAACTGCTCTCTATTAAATCTCTACCGCCAGGCATACGAGAGCGGACAGAGGCTAACCGCACGTTTCCCCTAGAGACATTAAGGGAGAAACTCAGTAGTCAGGTAGAAGACAAACCCTCGAAAAGATTTTTATTTTTTTAGTGCTATGGGGACCATGCTGTTTTTCAGCATTGCTTTATCAATAGTGGCAATCCAAATCTCTCGATCGTCTTTTCCATAGGCTATGTAGATGAAGGGGTCGGCAACGACAAAGCCGCCGGGGAATATCACCCTTTTAGAACAGTTAGACGGGGTGTAAAAACCTTCTCCAATGATCGGCACAGGCGACATGCCAGTAATTTCGAAAGGAGGTTCTGCTGAGAAAGTATAAGCCCCCATGAAATAATGCCATAAGTCAAGGCCCCAGGAAGAGGGTGAATAAGTGATGATTCCGGAATGGAAAAAAGACAAATATTCTCCATCGACAAGCAAAGCAGGGGAGCTGCCTCTTAGAGTCCCGAAGTCCCATCTGATAGGCGGTGATGTCTCATAACAGGGATAGCACACACCAGTTTTGAGATTTACAAAGAGAACCTCATGAGGATTTATAGAATAGCTTAAAAGAAGCGCTCCATCTTTTTCAAAAGGCACCCAATTTTTTTGCCATAATTGAGAGTTGTATTTTTCTTCATAGACCAATTTTAACGGGGGGGAAAGAGTAAAATGATCATTGGCATATAAAAGTTCTGCAATAAATATATCGCGTCTGTCCGAAAGCCCCGGATAAACAATATCGACATTGTCGTTGTAGATAAGGAATATTCTGTCTTGATAGCGAAAGATCCTCGCGTCTTCTGCTTGGGAAGGGGTTTTGCTATTTTTAAGACGAGTAGCTAATAATTCGGGCTTGGAAATAGGCTGAAATGCGTCATCTAAAAGGACGATCCCGATATAAGAGAGCCATGGTTGATAGTCTTGATCAGGGGAATATCTAAAGCACATGAGAAATCCATCATCCACTTGAATGATCGAGGGATTCCAAGCATCTGGAAAATCCTCCAGATAAATTCTTGTTGCAGCAATAACAAGTTTTTGCTGATTCAGAGGTTTTTCTATCTGATTAGCCGAGACAGATGGGGAATTGAGCAAAATGGCAGAGAATAAAGAGGCAATTGCAAAACTCATTTTTCTGGGGCACTGCAGTTTTGCAATTGCCTCTAAAATCATTTTCTTTAACATAATTTATGAAGTTGGTGGGGGTAAGGGGATTAATAAAGATCTAATGGTTTCAAGCGTGACAGAGTAGAGATAGGCTTGGCTATCCTCGACTCCAACCGCCAGGACAAGATTTTTTCCAGAATGATCGATTGTCATGCTACAGCAAAATTCGATGCCGCGATGGAAAAAAATGAAGGGTTTCGAGGTCTGTTGAACAATGAAATTTTTATCTAGATAGAGGAATCGATGCAGATAGTTGCGGCTTTGATCCTCAAATTGGACTGTTTCATGCACAAGCATCAAATATCCATCCTTGTATTCGATAGGCCCTGCAGAGCCGCGAAATCCTGAAAAATCATGTTCGGGCTCATACATGAGAACCGTTTCACAGTCGCCTGTTTCAAGATTGGGCTTATAGATGGTAAAAGGATGGCAAGAGTAGATAACATGAAGGGAGCTGTCTTTAACGAAAGGAAGCCAGTTTTTTTCGCATCGATTTGGATCAGGTCCCAATAAGGGTATAAGTTTCACAACGGGGATTTTTCCTTCCCAGTTTCTATCAGCCAATTTACAGAGTGATATTTGACGCTGACCTGTAGGATTCGTATCGCTAGTTGTACAAGTAAACCAAGAATTATCGTTGAACGCAACGATGCGGCAATCTTCCATTCCTTGGACCCAATTGAAGATTCGATTGCGGGATAAATTTTCGATAATTTCTTGATGGGATAGCAGTTTAAAATCTTGGTCGTAATTCACAAGAAAATTTCGTGTTCGATAAATACCTTGCGGATCTGATGTGTTGAAATGGGCCGCACCTTTTTGAGTGTAGTTGACGGTCCGGCAAATCACGTTGTAGCCTCGATCTATTTTTTGGATCGAGGGATTCGTAGGACGGAACTGTTCTTCTGATCCTTCTTTGATCAGAGGAAATTCAAAAGTAATCGGCATGACTCGGGAGTATTGTAAAGGCTTTACATAAAAAAGGATGTTTTTATATGTCTGATCCTTAACATTCCAGGGTACGCCCTTCTTCAGTAAAAGACGGCTTGCTGCTGCATAACCATCTTCCTTGAAGTCGGTATAAAAAGCTGTAATAGCTAGTTCCTCATCCATTTGATAATCAAGCAGGGGTGATGCATCAAATAAGATTTGATCCTGCATTCGCTGAATAGATGAGCCCCGTTTTGCAAAGAGGTAGGCAATATCGTTTTCCCCATTCAGGCGGTAATGAGTGGCTAGTTTTAACAGAGGTTCAGCCCGTTTGGAATTGTATTGAAAGGCTTGATAATACCATTCTTTAGCTAGATCCCATTGACTCATTTCATCATAACATTTTCCGATCAGATATTTGGAAAACCAGATTTCTTCTTTCGCGTTTGTCTTAGCGATACAAGCTTTATACTTTTCGATCGCCATATCGTATCGCTTTTGGGATCGGTAGAGATGAGCAAGACGCAAGAGAGCGCAAGTGTTTGTAGGGTTATTCTGAAGAAATTTTTCTATTTGCTTAATATCTCTTTGCCCCGCTGTAAGATCGCTGTCATCGCGTGCATTGATGGTCAAAGTTAAAAGTTTCGCAGCCTGGTGGGGGCCTTTATAGACCCATGATCCACATTGAGATCCACTATTCATCCACTGGATAGAAGAGCGCAAAAGATGAGAGCCGTAGGTATAACAGTCTGTCGCTGAAGAGTGCTGCACCACCAAATAGGAATCGGCTTCTAAGTCACTTTTTTTAAATGCAGCTGTTGAATGAAGGGTCATATCAGGATCTAGAACGAGTAGATAAGTATGTGGCAAAGAAAACTCAAACTCATGGAGTGTCTTGAGCGCTGCCTGTACTGCCAGGGTCCTATTGTGAGCACAATCTTTCCACTGCTGCACATGAATTTCTCCTGGGATGCCGGTTCTTTCCATGAACTGTTCGATCCGGGCAATGGTGGTATCGGTAGATCCGACATCACAGATCGAGATGCAATCCACAATCTCTTTCACACTATTTAAGCACCGCTCAATGACAGCCTCATCATTTCTTACCACCATTATCAGGCAAAGTTTGGTATCACCCTCCTCTCCCTGGATAGGCAAAAAAAAGAGGAGCGCTATGGATAAAAAGGCTATATAGCTTCGCATCACAAAAAATCCAGTGGCTTACTCTAGGAAGTCAGAAGAAGTCAAATAAGCGCGATTGTTGGGATCTTTACGGTGACCCCCATTTGGGCCTTTGCCATAGGTGGGAAAACGATAGAGTTTTTCCACATCGTTCATATCTTTGAATCTTAATTTTTTCTCTTCAAGAATGTCGTCGCGAATAAAGAAAAGGTTGACGCCGGCTTTTTCGGCATAAACGAGCGAATAACCTTTAGATCTTCCCAAATTATATAGAGCAAGAATACTGGCTCCAAAGTAGTTCGTTCCGTCTCCACAAAAGTAGGGAAGGTATTTGACGACTTTATCTTCCAGTGGTAAGTGGGTGGCATTATACTCAATGAGCACCACTGCCGGCTTGAATTTTTCATCAAGAGCTTTCCAAACATGAAAGTCGTTATAATCAATATCGAGGGATAAAAGGTCTAAATCATGAGGGACATTGTATTTGTCAAAGAGGGCGGTAACATTTTCAGCGGTGATAAACTCTTTGTGAAGATTGATATTTGGATCTTCATGCATTCGATCCAATAATAAACAATTCCACCCCTGCTTCCTCAGAAGATATGTATTGCTGTTGATAAATCCTTCATCTGCACCAAATTCAACGCAATACCGAGTCGTTGGCTCAATCAGTTGAAAAAGCTTGCTTAAGATTCCATCTTCTCCATTTTGGCTATAGAGCGATGTTTCATAAGAACTCAAATCTATACACAAACAACTTGAAGAATCGGGTTTTGACTGCGTCGGGTTTACCTCATAATTTTTATTCTCACTCGCGCCTTGCCTCTCGGCAATGGTCGCTCGCTCCGAACAAAAATTCTGAGGACCCTTCTTGTCAAATTCCCGATTCTTCAAGTTGTTTGTGTATATTTCCTCAGCAAAAACAAAACAGAGAGCAGTTAGAAAAACGAACAAAGTTTTCAGCATAAATTTTCTATCTCTTTTTAAATAAAATACAATTTCCGTTGTCAATTAAGTGAATTACATCGCAGCTTTCTTGTAAAAGTTCGATAGAGGATTGAAGTTGCGTCCAGGTAGAATCATTCAACCAGATATAGCCTCCTGAGCGCACTTTAGGTAGATAAAATTTCACATCTTTAACAGACACGACTTCACTATGATTTCCATCTAGATAGAGGATATCAATAACGCCAACATCGGGAGCTGCTTTTTCCGATGTTGCACGGATTGTCTTGCAATATTTCTCTAAGTTGTGCTTATTTAGCAAGTTCAAATATGCGGCGTAGACCGTGTTAAAATGAACTTTGCCCCACCAATCCATATGGGCAGATTCTTCGACAGGATCCATGTATTTAAGGGCTTCAATTTTATCCCAAGGGTCGATCGCAATCACAATACCATGATCTAAAAATTTTAAGGCTGAAGCAACGGGAAAAACAGATCTTCCTCCAAATGTACCGATATCAACACAGACCTCAGGCTTGATTTCCAGCACTAAGTCGATAAAATTCAAAGCTTTTTCCTTAGAGCACCAACCCAATATAGAAGGAAGCTCCTGGCATACTTGGCGTTTGAGTTCTTCAACCGTTTCATTCGCATGCAGCAATTGTGCAAAAAATAAGAGAAATAGAAGTATAGTTTTTTTCATTTTTTTATCCAAATTCCCCAGACAGAGTCGTCTTTAAATTCTGCGAACTTTTTGCAATGCGTGTCTAGCCACTGGGCAGCTCGTGCGGTTGTGAAAACGCCATTTTCATACCAAGTCATATCATCGAGGATGATCCAACCTCCTGATTTCACCAGAGGGGCCCACTTCGTCACATCAAAATACGAAGTGATGTCGGAGTGGTTTCCATCAATATGCAAGATATCGATGTCGTAAATCGGCTCGGCAGCCTCCGAGGTGGTTTCTAGCAGGACGATTTGGTCTTCCAGGTTAAATTGAGGAATTTTCATCATCAATCCTCGCTTGATTGCCTGAAGATCAGTGAAAGCCCAATATCTTAAGTTGTCCTCATTCATCACACCTTGAATAGCGGCATTGTTGTCCCAAGGATCGATGCCGTAAATGATTCCTCCCCCAAGCACTTGCAAGGCGCATGCCATAGGAACAACAGATTTGCCGCCATAGACTCCGATTTCAACGATCTTCTTAGGCCGCGTTTTCAGAACAATATCGATGAGAACTCCAGCTTTACTTTCTGTGCACCAGCCTGTGAGCTGGTTCATGAATCCAAACGCCTGTTGTTTTACTCGAGCAGCATCGTACGTGATGATCTGTTCCATATGAGATGGCGGCTTTGACGCGTGATCGTAGACCATTGATCTTCTCCAGGTTAGAATCGCTTATGGCGCATGATCCTACGCTAAAGAAAAAAAATAGATCAACAAGATTTTTTATCTCTTTGACGCATGAAAACCCAGCACTTTAGGGCTTGTCATTACCCACATTTTTGAAAATCGGCTAGAGCTTCCTGCATTATTAATAATTTTACCCAACCTTTCCAGAGCGTCTGCCATCCTGGATTCCCATCGTTTTTACGCCCTAAAAAACCGC
>Ga0207695_10011167_pt1 | contig 10898 bp, 13 predicted proteins | sample KBSC54metaG_FD_184354 | JGI IMG/M metagenome (GOLD analysis project Ga0207695, IMG submission 184354) | Corn rhizosphere microbial communities from Kellogg Biological Station, Michigan, USA - KBS C5-4 metaG (SPAdes) (version 2) | ecosystem: Host-associated > Plants > Roots > Rhizosphere > Soil... | reverse complement strand
GCCGGTGATCTTCTCGAACGGCACGCCGGCCTTGTCGGGATTCGCATTGAACCCGTCGGCGTAGTCGTTGACGTTCTTGACCAGCGCCTGGCCAATCACCTTGTTCTCCACGCTCTGGCGGAGGAACACGGTGGCCGACGCAATCAGCACCGCAAGGCCGAGGCCCAGCAGCAGGAAGGAGAGGACGATCCGGGTGCGTAGCCTACGTCGGTACAGCATCGGGATCGGCGATCCGGTAGCCGATGCCGTGGCGGGTCTGGATCAGTGGCTTCGGGAACGGTTTGTCGACCGCCGCGCGCAGCCCGTGGATATGTACGCGCAGGCTGTCGGAATCGGGCAGTTCCTCGCCCCAGACGCGGGTTTCAAGCTCCTGCCGGGTGACCACCGACGGCGAGGATTCCATCAGCGACTGCAGGATCTTCAATGCCGTCGGGTTGAGCTGCAGCAACTTGCCTTCACGGCGCACTTCCAGCGTGTCGAGGTTGTATTCGAGATCGGCCACGTTGAGGATGCGCGACTGCGGGCCCTTGCCGCGGCGCAGCAGCACCGCGAGGCGTGCATCCACTTCCTGCAAGGCGAAGGGTTTCACGAGGTAATCGTCGGCGCCTGCATCGAATCCGTCGAGCTTGCTTTCCAGCGCGTCGCGCGCGGTGAGCATCAGCACCGGGGTCTGCTTGCGCGCATCCTGGCGCAGCTTGCGGCAGACCTCGAGTCCATCCATGCCAGGCAGGTTGAGGTCGAGCACGATCGCATCGAAGTCGTTGACCACCGCGAGATGCAAGCCGGTGACGCCGTCGGCCGCGAAATCCACGGTGTGGCCGCGCTCCTCAAGAAAGTCCCCGAGGTTCGCGGCGATGTCGCTGTTGTCTTCGATTACCAGAATACGCATGTCACCTCGGTTTACTCGTTGGATCAATCTGAACCTGTAACGGTGCCGCCACGCAGCGCGTCCTGCGCCGCCTTCATTTCACGCGCGCGTTGGGCGACCGACTTGCACACCCTTTTGGGGAGATTGGTGCCAATCGTGGCAACGCGCTCGCAAACCAAACGGCTATCCTCGGCAGTATGCGTCAGAATGCTTGTCACCACTTCCTGGTCGTTCGCCATCGCCGTTTGTTCGGCCGGAGTTAGCTGGCCGGAAGGATCTGCGTTCTGCCAGCGCCCATCCATCCGGTTCAGCGCATTCATCAGCGTCTTTTGGTCTTCCGGCGTGATTTCCTTGTACTTGTCGTGATCGTTTAGATCCTTGATCACCTGGGTTTTCATCGCAACGAACTGTTGCTGTGTCTGAAGGCCTTGCATTGCACCATCAGCCATCGCGCTGCCAACACCGAGCACAAACGACAATACAATCAGAACAAGAACTCGCATCGATTTGCCCTTTTCACGTTTACGAAAATGAACCGCTATTTTGCCAGAGGCACTCTCGCACCGGTATATGCCATTGGTGCGGGCTTGATGCTCGATCACGATCGCTGAACCGCGAGCCGCATTGCGATTGCCGATTGCACAAAAAAAGTCCAAGGAGACGACCGTAGAACGGCCCATCTCGCTTGGACTCAAGGTAAAGCCCCGATTACCGTAATCTGCGAGTCACTGGACGTAAGACGAGGAGTGTCTGGCAGGGCTACAGTCTGGGCAGGTTACGACCGGCCGGGTTAATCGGCGGTTAAGCCGATCCGGAGATTTCTGAACGCGTTTCAGATCAATGATTTGGCTGCGCCACGAGCCATGTCTCGGCGCCTGCGGGCGACCCTTTGGGCCATGTAATCGACGACCTCCCCGGCCACGTCCACGCCGGTAGTGGTTTCGATTCCTTCCAGCCCCGGCGAGGAATTGACCTCCAGCACCAGCGGTCCGCGCTTCGAGCGCAGCAAATCGACGCCCGCGACATTCAATCCCATCACTTTCGCTGCACGGATCGCGGTATCGATTTCGGCAGCGCTCAACGTCACCCTGCTCGCAGTGCCGCCGCGATGCAGGTTCGAGCGAAACTCACCCGCTCGCGCCTTGCGTCGCATCGCCGCGACGACCTTGCCGCCGACGACGAAACAGCGCACGTCGGTGCCGTTGGATTCGGCGATGAACTCCTGCACGAGGAAGGTTGCATAGAGTCCGCGCAAGGCTTCGATCACGCTGCGCGACGACGACAACCGTTCGGTCAGGATCACGCCCGCGCCCTGCGCGCCTTCATTGAGCTTGATCACGTGCGGATGCTTGCCCAACATCGCCAGCAAATCGCTGGTGTCGTCGGGGTTGTCGCCGAACACCGTCGTCGGCAGGCCGATGCCCTGTTTCGCGAGCAGTTGATGGCAGCGCAGTTTGTCGCGAGCGCGCAAGATCGCGTCCGAGCCGTTCGGCGTGTACATGTTCATCATCTCGAACTGGCGCAGCACCGCGGTACCGTAGCGCGTGATCGAAGCGCCAATGCGCGGCAGCACGGCGTCGTAATCCGTCAACACGCGGCCCTTGTAGTGCATGTCGAAACCGTCCGGCGCGATCTTCATGTAGCAGCGCAACGGATCGAGCACGCGCGCGCTGTGGCCGCGCGCGCGCGCGGCTTCGATCAGGCGTTGGGTCGAATAAAGCTTGCTGTTGCGCGAAAGAATGGCGAGCTTCATGGGCGCGGGCTTCATTGATGGATGACTGGTTCGGGAGGATTGCGACCGGCGCGGAACGAACGCGCCGGATCGACCAGGAAATGCCGCGCCAGCGCAGTGCGCCCGAGCAACATCGGGAACAGCATATTGCGCCGAGAGGTCAGGTTTATTTCAACAGGATAGTCCTGCCCGGCCAGCAGCAGCCGCGTGCGCAGGAAAATGCGCTCGCTGACATGGCCGCCGGAGTCGGTGACCAGCCGCCGGTCGTGCACGGTGGATTCGACGAGGATGGACTTGGCATTGGTCGATCCGGTCGCGATCGTGAAGCGCACCCATTCGCGACCGTTGGACTGGAATGTTTCCAGGCTGTCCACGTGCAGCGCGGACGAACGTGCGCCGGTGTCGAGCTTGGCGCGGATCGCGCGGATGCCGAGATCCGGCAGCGCAAGCCACTCCCGCCAACCCAATACAGGCTTCGACGATTTGCCCAGTTCGACCATGCTGCCTCCGTGCTGCGTGGGTCGTGAGCGGCGAATGTGACCGCCATGGATGGCGGACGCTCTTGCGCTTCCTGCGCACGCGCCATTTGTCCATCCATGGACGTCAGAAATGCCGAAAATGCAGGAGCAGTTTTCGGCTTGCACCAGCGCGAATGGAGCGGGTGAAGGGAATCGAACCCTCGTCAGTTGCTTGGGAAGCAACAGCTCTACCATTGAGCTACACCCGCCTCGTCGGGCGATTATGCCGAGCGGGTGCTGCTGCCGCAACGCGATGATGCAAAATACGCTGGCCAGCATTTCGCAACGACAGGAATCCGGATGCAGATCACCCTCAATGGCGACGCGGTGGAGTTCGACGGCGATCCGACCATCGCCGAATTGCTGCTGCGCACGGGATATGCCGAGCGTCGCGTCGCGGTCGAACTCAATCGCAGCATCGTGCCGCGCAGCGAGCACGTCGTTCGACGCCTTGCCGATGGAGACGTGGTGGAAATCGTGAATGCCATGGGGGGCGGCTGAGCGCTTGAGCGACCAGGAATGACGCGCGCATTTGCAGGAACACTGCGACACAACACAGCCCATTGGGCGATAATCACCCCATGGACACCGCAGAAATCATTTCAGATCCATTGATCATCGCCGGCATCGCGTATCGCTCGCGATTGCTTACCGGCACCGGCAAGTTCGCCGACCTCGAACAAACTCGGCTCGCGACCGAAGCGGCCGGCGCGCAGATCGTGACGGTTGCAATCCGTCGCACCAATATTGGCCAGGACAAGAACGCGCCCAACCTGCTCGACGTGTTGCCACCGGATCGTTACACCATTCTTCCCAACACCGCCGGCTGCTATACCGCCGACGATGCCGTGCGCACCGCGCGGCTCGGGCGCGAATTGCTCGACGGCCATGCGCTGGTGAAACTCGAAGTGCTGGGCGATCAACAAACCCTGCATCCGGATATTCCGGCCACGCTCGAAGCGGCGCGAACACTCATCGCCGAAGGCTTCCAGGTGATGGTCTATACCAGCGATGATCCGATCATGGCCAGGCGCTTCGAGGAAATGGGTTGCGTGGCGGTGATGCCTCTGGCCGCGCCGATCGGCTCGGGCTTGGGCATCCGCAATCCGTACAACATCCTGACCATCGTCGAGAACGCGAAGGTGCCGATCCTCGTCGATGCCGGCGTCGGCACCGCGTCGGACGCAGCGATCGCGATGGAGCTCGGTTGCGACGGCGTGCTGATGAACACCGCCATCGCCGGCGCGCGCGACCCGGTGCGCATGGCGCGCGCGATGCGGCTCGGCGTGGAGGCCGGACGCGATGCGTTTCTTGCGGGCCGCATTCCGAAGAAGCGCAACGCGAACGCGTCGTCGCCGATCGAGGGATTGTTTTTCTGATGGCGCACACGCTCGCCACGCGCGCAGGATGGATCGCATGAGCGACGCGCAGCGCGAGCAACCTTTCACGGTCGATTCCGAACATCGCAAGGTGCGCAGTTTCGTGCTGCGGCAAGGCCGCATCACCCAGTCGCAGGAGCGCGCGATGCGCGACCTGTGGCCGCAATTCGGCGTCGACTACACCGGCAAGCCGCGCGACCTCCGCGCGCTGTTCGGCCGCGATGCGCCGTGCGTGCTCGAAATCGGTTTCGGTAACGGCGACGCGCTGTTGCACGCCGCTTCCGCTGATCCCGCGCGCAACTATATCGGCATCGAAGTGCATGCGCCCGGCGTCGGTCGCGCCCTGACCGGCATCGAGCACGCGCAACTGCGCAATGCGCGCGTCTATCGCCACGATGCGCTGGAAGTGTTGCAGCACGAAATCGCCAGCGGCGCGCTGGATGAAGTGCGCATCTATTTCCCCGATCCATGGCACAAGAAACGCCACCACAAGCGCCGCATGGTCAACGCGGAAACCTGCGCGCTGATCGCCGATCGCCTGCGCGTCGGCGGACTTCTGCACCTGGCGACCGATTGGGAGCCGTACGCCGAACACATGTGGGATGTGCTCGATGCCGAGCCTGCGCTGCGCAATCGCGCCGGCGCGCGCGGCGCGGAGCCGCGCCCCGACTGGCGACCGCAGACGCGCTTCGAGAACCGCGGCATCAAGCTCGGCCACGGTGTCGTCGACATGATCTACGAGCGTCGCTGAGCACGCACCGAGCCAACCACCACACCATGGACGCCACCGCCAACCACGCGCTCACATCCGACATGGTGGTGGTGCTGTGCCTGGTGACGTTCACGATGCTGATGTTCATGCTCGATCGCATCCGCGCCGATCTGGTCGCGCTGACGGTGCTCGTCGCGCTGGGTTTGAGCAAGGTGACGCCGATCGATCGCCTGTTCGACGGCTTCTCCGGCAACGCGGTGATCTGCGTGATGGCGACGATGATCCTCGGCGCCGGGCTCGATCGCACCGGCCTGCTCAATCGCCTTGCGAGCTGGCTGTTGCGCAGATCGCGCGGCCTCGAGGAACGCATGATCATGCTCACCTCGGCGGTCGCCGGCGTGATTTCGCCGACGATGCAGAACCCGGCAGTGATGGCGCTGTTCCTGCCGGTCGCTTCGCGGCTTTCCGCGCGCACCGGCGTGACGCCATCGCGGCTGCTGCTGCCGATCGTGAGCGCGATCATCATGGGCGGCAGCCTGACCATGGTCGGCAACTCGCCGCTGATCCTGCTCAACGACCTGCTGGTCTCGGCGAACCGCAACATTCCGTCCGGCGTCGCCACGCTGACGCCGTTGAAGATGTTCGCGCCGTTCCCGATCGGCCTCGCGCTGCTGTTCGTCTGCCTCGCGTATTACCGGTTGGTCGCGTGGCGCTGGCTCGGGCACGGCGCCGACAAGAACGTCACCCCCGCGCGCACCGAGAGTTATTTCGCGAAGGAGTACGGCATCGATGGCGATGTGTTCGAGCTGACCGTTACCTCGGAAAGCCCGATCGTCGGCATGTCGGTCGGCGAAGCCGAAGCGCAAAAGGGCGCGCCGCTGCTGCTCGCATTGCGCACCGGCGAGGATTCGCGGCTGGCGCCACCGGCCGACCAGATGCTCTGGGTCGGCAGCGTCATCGGCGTGATGGGCGCGCGCCAGCACGTCGAGGATTACGCGCAGGCGAACCTGCTGAAACAGTCATCGCGGCTGCGCCAGTTCCGCGATCTCTTCAATCCCAGCCTCGCGGGCATTTCCGAAGCAGTGATCCCGCCGAATTCAAGTTTCATCGGCAAGAAACTTTCCGAATTGCGCCTGCGCTCCGCGCACGGCATCAGCGTGCTCGCGATCAATCGCGACAACCACATCCTGCGCCAAGACATCCGCGCGACCGCGCTCAAGAGCGGCGACATGCTGGTGTTGCACAGCGTCTGGACCAACCTGACGCAAGCCGCGCGCAGCCGCAACTTCGTTGTCGTCACCGATTACCCGAAGGAAGAACAGCGACCGCACAAGCTGCGGATCGCGCTGGCGATCTTCGCGATCGCGCTCGTGCTTGCGTTGACCGGCGAGATCCCTACCCCGCTCGCATTGATGGCTGGCGCATCCGGAATGTTGCTCACGGGCGTGCTCAACATGGACGAGGCCTACGCGGCGATCAACTGGAAAACGGTGTTCCTGATGGCCTGCCTGATCCCGGTCGGCGCAGCAATGGACAATACCGGCGCTGCCGACTGGCTTGCGCGCGAATTGCTCAACCGCCTGCCGCAGGACGCGTCGATGTATCTATTGCAAACGGTCGTCGCACTCATCACCGTCGCCTTCACCCTGGTCATCAGCCAGGTCGGTGCGACCGTGGTCATGGTGCCGATGGCGATCAACATCGCGATTGCGTCGAACGACAACCCGACCGCATTCGCATTGATCGTCGCGCTCGCGGCGTCGAACAATTTCCTCAGTGCATCCAACCCGGTGATCGGCATGATCGTCGGCCCCGGCGGTTACAAACCCATCGACCTGTTGCGCGTCGGCGGCCCGCTGACCGTGCTGTATCTCGCGGTGATCCTGGTGATGGTCAACTTGCTGTATTGATCGAGCCTGTATTGACCGAAGATGTCTTGACCGAGGCATCGAGCGACAGCACGCCATCGCGTTCGACGACCGCGACCGATCGCAACGCACTGCCGCGACACGGGCCAGCCACGCAGACGCCGGTCATGCGTTCGAAACTCGCGCCGTGCACGGCGCAAACCAGCTTGCCCTGGTCGATCAGGAACTGTCCCGGCGACCAATCCAGCCTGCGGCCGGCGTGCGGGCAGACATTCAGGAATGCAGCCACGCGCGCGCCTTCGCGCACGAAGATCAGCGATTCCTCGACGCCGTCGACCAGCGCTTCGGTTTCGCGCGCGCCGCCGTCCGGTATGTCCGCGACCGCTATCAGCCGCGCACTACGCGCTGAATGTCCTTCCGAATCCCTGCCGTTGGTCACTTGTCCGGCCCCGATGGCGTACCCATACTGCAATCCTGATTGTGCCACGCAAGGTTTCGTCGCATGTTCCGTCCACACAGGTTCCGTTTGCATCCGGTCTGGTCGTCTTTGCAGTCGCGCCGTCCGCGCCATCCGATCGTGCGCGCCATGTTTGGCTTGTTCGCGATCTGTGCATTCATCGTGTTGCTGGTGGTCGGCGCCGCGATCGCCGCCATCGTGATGGTCGCCGGATTGCTGCTGCGCGCGCTGCGACCGCAGGCGCAAAGCCGTCCGTCGCGCCCGGTTGCGTACGCGCCGCACGTGCAGGCCGCGCCTTCGTCGAACGATGGCGATGTCATCGATGGCGAATACAGCGTGTTGCGCAAGTCCGAGCCGCGCGTCGCCGGTCGTTGATCGCCGAACCTATCGTCGTGGATCCCATGCAGGACATGCCGCTTCCCGTTGTCCCAGCTGCCAGCGTTCCGATTCGCGGACGCAGCGAAACATTCGCGGTCCATCGCATCTACTGCATCGGCCGCAACTTCGCCGATCACGTGAAGGAAATGGGCGGCGTCGCACCCGCATCGTCCGCGCCTGAAGACCGTGCGCCTCCGGTGTTCTTCATGAAGCCGGCCGATGCCGTGGTTGCCAACGATGCATTGATCCCGTATCCGCGCGGCACCCATGACTTGCATCACGAAGTCGAACTCGTCGTCGCGCTCGGCGCTGGCAGCGATGGCGTCGTGGATATCGCCGATGCGTTGAAGCTGGTGTTCGGCTACAGCGTCGGACTCGACCTCACCCGCCGCGACCTGCAGGCGAATGCGAAAGCGAAAGGCCTGCCCTGGGATGTCGCCAAGGGTTTCGATCGCTCCGCGCCGATCGCGCCGATCGTGCCGCTCTCGGCATGCGGCCATCCGACCGATGCGCTGCTCTCATTGAAGGTCAACGATCGCGTCGTGCAAAACGCGTCGTTGTCGGAAATGCTTTTCAGCGTTCCCGAAACATTGCACGAGCTGTCGAAACTCTACGACTTGCGTGCCGGCGACCTGGTGTTCATGGGCACGCCCGCAGGTGTCGGCCCGTTGCGACCTGGCGACCGTTATGTCGCGGCAGTCGACGGCCTCGCGACCCTCAACGGCGGCATCGCCGGCTGAACCTGCGTGCATGCTGCATTCCGGGTTGGCCGCATACGCGCCCGCATCGTATCCTTCGGCTGCTGTCCTACCCCCAAGCAGGAAGGAGATGTACATGGGCATGATCTCTGAGTTCAAGGAATTCGCAATGCGTGGCAATGTCGTCGACCTCGCCGTCGGTGTCGTGATTGGCGGTGCGTTCGGCAAGATCGTTTCTTCATTGGTCGACCAGATCATCATGCCGCCAATCGGCATGGTCACCGGCGGCATCGATTTCTCGGCCCTGAAATGGGTACTCAAGCCGGGCGACGACAGCGATCCGAAGCACAAGATTGCGGAAGTCGCGATCCAGTACGGCGCCTTCATCAACACCCTGATCCAGTTCGCGATCGTCGCATTCGCGATCTTCATGGTGGTCAAGGCGATCAACCGGATGACCAGGAAACCGGAAGCAGCTCCTGCCGCTCCGCCACCGCCGCCGGAAGACGTACTGCTGCTGCGCGAGATTCGCGACAGCCTCAAGAACCGCTGATCGATTCGATGCCGATCGATCCAGCGGAGCATCGATCCGGCGGATTCAAGATCGATCGCAACACGGGAACGCTGCGCCACTCCGGCGCGGCGTTCTTTTTTTGTAGCGCGGTATGATCACCTTGACGCACTGATCCGCTGCCGGGAATTGCCATGTCCTGTCGTTCGCTCCTCGCTACTGCCGTCGCGCTGGCCTGCCTCGCGCTCCCGACCATTGCCGCTGCCGCGGATGCACCCTTGTCCGCGCAAGCCATCGCGACGGCGGACAAGCTGCGCGACGCAGGCATCGCCGGCAACGCGACCGACGGCAGTCGTGCCTATGACATCGTCGAATCCCTGACCACCGAAATCGGCGAACGCCTCGCCGGCACGCCGCCGGCGAATCGCGCAGTCGATTGGGCGAAGGCGAAGTTCAGGAAATTCGGCTACGACAAGGTCTATGTCGAGCCGGTGACGTTTCCGCTGTGGACGCGCGGTGTCGAGGAAGCCAGCGTGGTTTCTCCGTATCCGCAACATCTCGAGATCACCGCGCTCGGCCACAGCGTCGGCACCCATGGTGCGATCGAAGCCGATGTCGTCGAGTTCGCAACGCTCGATGCACTGAAAACTGCGGCGCCCGGATCGCTCGCCGGCAAGATCGCTTACATCAGCAATCGCATGCAACGTTTCAAGGACGGTCGCGGCTATCCAGCTGCGGTCGTCGCGCGCGTCGATGGCCCGTCGATCGCGGGCAAGCTTGGCGCAAAAGCGTTGCTGATCCGTTCGATCGGCACCGATCGCGACCGCATGCCGCACACCGGCGTTCTCGATTACAAGAGCGATGCGCCGAAAATTCCCGCAGCCGCACTGTCGAATTCCGACGCGGATCTGCTTTCGAACATGCTCCGTCGCGGCAAGCCCGTGCGCGTACGCCTGAGCCTCGGCGCGGAAGAACACGGCATGGCGACGTCGTACAACGTGATCGGCGAAATCACCGGGCGCAGAAAACCCGACGAAGTCGTCACCATCGGCGGCCATCTGGATTCGTGGGATCTCGGTACCGGCGCGATCGACGACGGCGCCGGCGTTGCGATCACGATGGCGGCCGGCGCGTTGATCGCGCAGGAGCATCCGCATCCTGCGCGCACCGTGCGCGTGATCGCCTACATGGACGAAGAGTCGGGATCTTTCGGCGGCAGGGCCTACGCGAACGCGCACCTCGCGCAACTCAAGCAGCACCAGCTCGGCGCGGAAAGCGATTTCGGCGCGGGTCGAATCTACGCGCTGCGCGCTGGCGTGAAGGATGCCGCATGGCCGGTGATCGAGCAGATCGGCAAGGTGCTTGCGCCGCTCGGCATCGTCACCGAACGCAACGCAGCCGATGCCGATGCTGGCCCCGACACCGGCGAATTCGCCGCGAAAGGCATGGCCTGGGCGCAACTCGCGCAGGACGGCACCGATTATTTCGACTGGCACCACACCGCCAACGACACCCTCGACAAGATCGATCCGAAAGCGCTTGACCAACAAGCGGCTGCGTACGCGGTGCTTGCCTACCTCGCCGCGGAAGCCGAAGGCGGCATGGGTTCGGGCGAGATGCCGTTGCCGAAAGCGGAGAAGTAATTCCGCTTTAGTCGTCGCGACTCACGTACCGATCCCGTACACGCGTGCCCATTCGGCGATCAGCAACGCACTCGCAACAGAGACGTTGAGGCTCTCGACCGCGCCCGTTCCCGGAATGCGCACGCGCACATCGG
>Ga0207695_10011164_pt1 | contig 10900 bp, 6 predicted proteins | sample KBSC54metaG_FD_184354 | JGI IMG/M metagenome (GOLD analysis project Ga0207695, IMG submission 184354) | Corn rhizosphere microbial communities from Kellogg Biological Station, Michigan, USA - KBS C5-4 metaG (SPAdes) (version 2) | ecosystem: Host-associated > Plants > Roots > Rhizosphere > Soil... | reverse complement strand
AACTTCACCACTGGTTTGAACCTATTTACAGACACATTTTTCTTGATGCCATTTGTACCGTCACCGCCTATGCTTAGGATTCTTTCTAATCCCCCACCATAGGCACCTATCACATAATCAAACAAGTCCCAGGTTTTTACACCTAAGGCTTCTTTGGCATAGAAGGTCTCATGTGGATCTGGTGTTTTGTAATTGGTAATATCCAGCAAACCTTCATCTACTATGGCTATGGTGTAGGTCATTTCCTTACCTGATGCTTCTGAAACCGTAATAGATGAAGGCGTTTCAGGCTTTAATTTGGCAGGCAGACCGATAACAGGTTTCAATATCGTTTCCAGGTTATCTACCACCAACGGGATAGCGCCGTACATGCGTATAGGCAAATCGTTCACCGTTTGGGCATGGCGCTGTAACAAGGTCACATTCACAAAAATGTTGGGCGTCATGCTCTCATCCACCTTAAAGCTGTATTGCGTTTGTCCTTTCTTAGTGTCTATCCAAACAGTTTTAAGCACTTTGCTGCCATTTTCAAAGCTGATCAGCGCCCGTCCGTCTGACATGGTAGGTATCGTTAATGTAGCTTGTTCACCTACCTTATAGTTGGTTTTATCAGAGGTAAATGACAACATCGATGCCTCAGTAGGATTGGTTTGCTGTAAACGTTCAGACCAGTTTGGCCAATCGACATAAATTATCTTGCCTGACGAATGCCCTGTCTGTTCATCTGATACCTTGATCAGGTAACGTCCCCAATCTTCAGACGGAATATTTAAATTCCAGCTGCCTTTACCGTTGGTCAGCCGTACAGTTTCTGTTTTGATCAGCTTGTTATACTTATCCTGCGTAAAGTTGCTGATTGCATCGCCTGTTTGATCCCACCACCAGCGCCATTGTATCTTATACAGTTCCACCTTAACCTGGCGCGTACCGCTAATGGCATTGCCTTTGGTGTCCACATCGGCTATGTCTATCTGGTTATCCCTGCCAGTAAACAACATGCCCGAGAGATCGCTTCCTTTCGGCGTTTTTATGCCGACATATCCCGGATAAACATTATAAGGTAACGATAGCGTTTGCAGACTGAAATTCCCGCCCGGCTCAAATACCTTCACTACAAAATTTGCCCTCAGCTGACCCGGAGCTTGTTTTTCTACATTGACATCCGCATTAACCGTAGCCACGCCGTTCTCATTCAGTTTACCATCAAATACCGTTTGCGTTTGGGTATTGAATGCCAGTGTAGGGTCGTCAAATGTATAATCAGGATAGTCTTTAAACGATGTTTTCTGTGCCGACAGAAACGCATCTACCTTAGCTTTCAGGTTCTGCGCTATACCACCGAATAACCAGTGCGCCTCCAGCTTACCATCGGTATTATTGCCTTTTGAAAGTTCAGTTGCTCCGTTAAAGTCCAGTTTCAGCTTTAAGCGGTTTGGCATAATAGTTTCTATCTTGATGCTCTTCTCAAACGTAGCACCACCTACTTTCACTTTCGCCATCCAGTTACCTGTGCGCGATGAGGTCTCCGTAGCAGTATGGAAACTATAAAATCCATCTACCGACTTGGTCTGTGTGATCCGCTTATACAGCTGTCCGTCCGGATTGTAAAGCTCAAACTCTACCGGATGATCGGGAGGTAAGGTTTTAAGCTTATCCTCTAAAATAAACGATAGGAATATCGAATCCCCCGGCCGCCATACACCACGCTCACCATAAATAAAGCCTTTCAGACCGCTTTGTATTTCATCGCCGCCCACATTAAAGCGCGACAATGGGAGAGAGCTGCCATCATCCAATTTCAAATATCCCTTCTCAGCGCCATGAATCGCTACCAATAAATACGGTTTGCGTTTCAGGTCGAAATTAGCCATACCATCACCATCGGATGTTCCTTTATACAGCACCTGCTTTTGGAAATCCAATAACTCCAATGTAACGCCCGACATTGGCTGAGCCGTCAGTATGTTGGTCACCGCAACGGTCATGCTGTTGTTATTACCCCGTTTAGCTATCAGGCCGATGTTTGAGGCAATGATATTGCGTTTGGCCCAACGTTCTTTGGTATAGTACGAACTTTTGCATGGGTCAAAACGCTCGTTCCATACATAGTTTTCAGGATAGTAGCTATCGTATCTTTGCCAAAAATCGTCATCCTCATCTTTAACCTTGTTGCTGTTGCCGCCGCCATCATATTCATAGCTTTCCTCATCGTCCGTTCCGTCATTCTTCTTCAATACCGGCGAGCCCAGGCTACAGTTATACAACGAATATTCCTGCCTGAAACCGATCACCACCCGATAAATAGCGCCCGGCTCTGCACGAAGCAATTGGTCAATATCCAGCATAAAGCGGTTTTTCTTACTCAGGTTAAGGCTCTTATCCGCGTCTAGCCGTATGGTTTTCTGCACCACCGGTCTGCCAACCGCCCGCAACTCCTGACCACCATTAAAATCATTATTCTGGAAAAACTGCGGCACATTATTCTCATAAACCTTAATAATGCTCACATCCACCGCGTTCAGATTCACGGCTTCGAAAGGCATGGTCAGCTTGCCCGAGTCTGGCAGGATAACGCCCTTGCCGGGAATGGTCACCGAAGGCATCCTGTTCTCAAAAAACACACTGGCCGAGTATGGCTGCGTGATCTTCTTGTGAGAAATATTCTCTACGCCCTCATTCACAAAAGCGCTGTAATTGCCCTGCAAACGATCGGGGGCGTATATTTTAACCGTACTACCATCAATGGTATAGGCAGGGTCCTCAATATTCTTTATACCAACCAGGCCCTTCAGTTCCTGGCCCACCAGTATCGCATCTGAAAACTGTACCAGCACATACTGATCCTGATCCTGAACTGCCGTAATCGCCAGCACCTTAAAATCACCAATAGCGGGTATCTCAAACTCCTGGTCACCTTTTTTGTCCACCTTCAGGCTGCTGCCGTCCCAATTCACACCCAACTTATTCACTGCATTATTGCCCCTCGCCACATCGGTAATGGTAAACTTATGCATACGCTGCACGTTGTTGTGTTGCCAGTTGATGCGGGTAGGTGAAGCATAGTTCACGCTGATCAGCTTTTCTATATCGGCATTGTTCTCGTCATCCGCGGTTTGCACTTCACCCTCCAGTTTCATCTTATCCAGCGACGTGCTTGTTGCGGTCTGCAGGCCCTTAAATGATACCGTAAAATCAGGTTTAACGGTCTGGAAAGTAAACTTGAACTCCTTAAACCTATCGGGTACATCCACTATCTTTTTCAGCTCGAACTCGGCCGTATAGCTTTGGTCGGCTACCAGCTTCTTCTCGGGCCTGAACTCGATTGTACGCTCGTCAATCCAATACGCCTTACCGGTAATTGACGGCGAAAAATCAAATACGCCATCAGGCAGCTTATCGTTCTGCACATGCGTGGTAGGCACATCGCCCGCCAGCCGGATACGAATGGTACCTTCTTTTGAAATGATGCCTGACGTGTACGACTCGATGTACTTGCTAAACGCCGGATCAACCGCCGTACTGTGCTTGCGGTGAAAAATAAAATAAACGGCAACCAACAAAATTATAGTAGCCACAAGCGCAATAAAAGGGCGCCTGCGTGCAGGGGAAAGGCTTTCAGTGTCTTCCATGGATAAGGTGAATTATTTACGTAAAATATGAAATTTCCGGAAATAAAACACGATTGTGGGATTTAAAAGATTGGAGGGATTTATGCAGGGCGCGAGGCGATGGGCGTTAAAAGCGCGTCATAGCGATGAACGGCCTGGGAGGTGAAGAAGCAATCGCGAACTGTACAGGGCGAAGACGTCAGACAATATGCAGCGTGGCATATTCGCTCTGTATAGCATGCGATTGCTTCGTCGTTCGGCCCACACAATCCGCCTCACTTCTCGCAATGACATTTGGGATAAAAATGCCCTCTGCTAACTCCTAACAGCCAACCGAATCAGCGTATCATCACCCCAGGTTTATTTAATATCGGGAGCTTAATAAAGTTAGATTCAACAATACTTTCAGGAAGGAAGATGAACTTTTTGTCGAATATTTCGCGGCCTATGTAGTAGCTGAGCCAGTACTCGTTGTTGAGGCCAAAGGTGGATTCGTCTATCGGTTCAATGAGAGCGAAGGCGCTGTTTTCGAGCAGCGGTATCATGTGGCGCAGGGTAGAGGTTTTGACGGGTTCGCCATCCTTTTCGCCATAGCCTTTTGAGGTGATCAGCACATTCTCTATCGGCTCATTCTTCATGTTGATGACGTAGACATACCATGTTTTGCTCTCCACGGTTTCGCCCTCCAGCGCCACTGCGATGGCGATATCCTTTACTATATTTTCCGGGATGTCTTTTATCATGTTTTTTTGTTGGAAGGTTGTAAGGTTGGAAAGTTGAAAAGTTTTGCCAGCCATGCCAACATTACAACCTTTCAACTTTACAACGTTTCAACTCTTATTTCTTCTTCACAAACTTTTTCTTCGGTGCCTTCGCTTCGGCATCGGCCAGGGCCTTGCACTCCTCGTAGGTGAGGTCGTTGGGCTCTTTGCCCTTTGGTATCTTAACGTTCTGTTTGCCAAATTCGATATAAGGCCCCCAGCGACCGTTCAAAATCTTCACGTCCGGGTTTTCGTCGAATGTCTTGATCAGTCGCTCTGAATCACGTTTACGTTTGTCAAGAATGATCTCAACAGCTTGCTCTTCGGATACGTCCAGCGGATCAACACCCTTAGGCAGCGAATAGAACGCACTGTTATGACGGATATACGGACCGAACTTACCAATGGCGACAGTCATTTCCTTATCCTCAAACAAACCTACTTTCTTGGGCAGCTTAAACAGTTCAAGCGCATCCTCTAAAGCAATGGTCTCGATGCTCTGACCTGCACGCAGACTGGCATAAAGCGGTTTTTCTTCGGTATCACTATCACCCACCTGCACAAACGGTCCAAAACGACCGATACGCACAGATACCTTTTTACCATTCTCCGGGTGAATGCCCAGTTCGCGCTCACCAGTAGCTTTATCAGCCGTCTCGATCGTATTCTGCACTTCTTTGTGGAACGGGTTATAGAATTTGCGGATCATATTCGTCCATTCTTCCAGTCCCTGAGCAATTTCGTCGAATTGCTTTTCTACACCCGCTGTAAAGTGATAATCCACGATACCGTTAAAGTATTGCACCAGGAAGTCGTTCACTACCGAGCCAATGTCGGTCGGGAACAGCTTGCCGCGTTCAGCACCTGTATTTTCAGTTTTTTCTTCTTTGGTGATATTAGCGCCCTTCAGCGTCAGCACACGGAAATTACGTTGTTTTCCGTCGCGGTCTTCCTTCACTACATACCCACGGTTTTGTATCGTAGAAATGGTAGGGGCATAAGTAGACGGACGGCCAATACCCAACTCTTCCAATTTCTTTACCAGGCTGGCCTCGGTGTAGCGGGCAGCAGGGCGTGAGAAACGCTCGGTGGCAGTCATTTCCTGCAAATCAAGGCGCTGACCTTTGCTTAATGGAGGAAGTATAGTGTTATCCTCATCCTTTTGTGCATCGTCCTCATCATCCACCGATTCCAGGTAAACTTTCAGGAAACCGTCGAATTTCATTACCTCGCCATTAGCTACTAATTCTTCTTTACGTGTTGATATACTGATTTTTGCAGTGGTTTTCTCAAATAAAGCTTCACTCATCTGGGAGGCGATTGCACGTTTCCAGATAAGCTCATACAGGCGTTTTTCAGAAGCATCACCGTCGATGGTGTGCGCATCGAAATACGTAGGGCGTATTGCCTCATGCGCTTCCTGTGCACCGGCGGCTTTGGTTTTATATTTTCTAAGCTGATGGTATTTTTCGCCATAAGCTGAATTGATCTCCGCTGCTGCTGCATTCAATGCTGTATCCGACAGGTTTACCGAATCGGTACGCATGTAGGTGATCTTACCTGATTCGTATAACTTTTGAGCAACCTGCATGGTACGTGATACCGAGAAGCCCAACTTACGGCTGGCTTCCTGTTGCAAAGTAGAAGTAGTGAACGGTGCGGCAGGCGAACGTTTAGCAGGTTTGGTTTCGAGTGAGTTAACGCTGAAATCGGCCCCGATACAATCTTTCAAGAACTTCTCGGCATCTTCCTGTTTGGCCCAGCGTTCGGGCAGTTCCGCTTTAAAAGCTTCTTTACCTTTACCAAATATGGCTACGATCTTAAACGCAGCTTCAGACTGAAATTTATTGATCTCGCGTTCACGGTCGACGATCAACCTAACTGCAACAGATTGTACACGGCCTGCCGACAGTGATGGCTTTACTTTTTTCCATAAAACAGGAGAAAGTTCAAAGCCTACCAATCTATCCAAAACACGGCGTGCCTGCTGTGCGTTGACCAGGTTGTAATCTATTTTACGCGGATTCTCAATCGCTTTTAAAATAGCCGGTTTGGTGATTTCGTGGAAAACAATACGTTTGGTTGAGGCATCTTTCAAGCCCAAAGTCTCAAATAGATGCCAGGAAATGGCTTCTCCCTCACGGTCCTCATCGGATGCTAGCCAAACCATTTCGGCTTCCTTGGCTAATTTCTTTAATTCGCTTACTACCTGCTTCTTATCTGCAGGTACTTCATATTTTTGTGCGAAGTTATTAGCGATGTCTATCGCATCTTCCGACTTCACCAGATCGCGGATATGCCCGTAGCTCGACTTTACGGTAAAGTCTTTTCCAAGATATCCTTCGATAGTTTTGGCTTTCGCCGGAGATTCAACAATGAGTAGATTTTTAGCCATTAAACCGAGTATTTTTCTGCAAATAAAACATAAAGAAAGGTAAACGCAAATTGTTTGTGGGAATATGGTTGGAAAGTTGCAAAGTTGGAAAGTTGTAAGGTTGGTTGCTTTCAGTAGTATTTCTATCAGTTTTGGATAGATTTTTTAATACTACCAATTCGGCATTTTGATTAGTACCTCTTTTAATTCATTTATTTTTCCATTCAAAAGCAACTGATAAAGGCTTTCTATTTCTATCCAGTCCTGGGCTTTTACTTTAATCTGGGTCCCAGTATCTTCAAAAACAGCGATGGCTGACAAATCTTTATGAGATTCTAAAATATATTCATCCCAACCAACCCAAAATGCACCGTGCTCATCATCCATATATTGAACCTCCATAATGGCTTTTCGTACGTCGGCGATGTAAATTTCTTCCAAAGATTCGCCCCAAGCTTTTTCTAGGAATGTATAGTGAGGACCAGTCATCTATTTAGTGAGAAATTACATTAAAAAGCCACCGCCAAGTAAATCATTCCCTTCGTAAAATACAGCCGATTGACCTGGGGCTATGCCACTTACATTGTGGGTGAAATCCACTTTCATGTGCTCGCCCATTTGTACGATGGTACTTTCGGTACCGGCATCTTTGTAGCGTATCTTGGTCACCGCTTCAATTGGGTCGATGATGCTTTCGTATTTAACCAGGTTAAGGTTACGCACCCATGCTTCTTTGCGTTCCAGTTCTTCCTGCGTACCTAAAACCACAGTATTGGTGTGAGGATCGATACGGGCTACAAACATTGGATGACCCAATGCGATGCCTAATCCCTTACGCTGACCGATAGTATAAAAAGGATATCCCTGGTGCTGACCCACTATGGTGCCATCTGTAAGCACGAAATTACCTTTGCCTACACGTTCATCAAGATCTTCTACTTTATGGCGCAGAAAGGCCCTGTAATCGTTATCAGGCACAAAGCATATTTCGTAGCTTTCGCTTTTACCGGCCAATTCTACCTGACCCATATCTAAAGCCATCTGCCTGATCTCGGCTTTCGTAAAGCTTCCTAACGGGAATTTGGTTCGGGCAAGGTTCTTTTGAGATACACCCCATAGGACATATGATTGATCCTTATTTTCATCCAAACCTTTTGACACCACGTAACGGCCATTGTCGTGCATACGGATATTGGCATAATGCCCCGTAGCTATAAATTCACAATCCAACTTATCGGCACGCTTTAATAAGGCTTCCCATTTAATATGGGTATTGCACAGCACGCATGGGTTAGGGGTACGACCGGCGAGGTATTCATCCACAAAGTTATCGATCACAAAATCGCCGAATTCGCTCCGTATATCAAGAATATAATGAGGAAATCCATAGCCAACAGCTAATGCACGGGCATCATTAATGCTATCGAGGCTGCAACAACCGGTCTCTTTTGAGCTGCCGCCTGATGAGGCATAGTCCCAGGTTTTCATGGTAAGGCCAATCACTTCATAGCCCTGTTCGTGTAGCATGATTGCTGCAACCGAGCTATCAACTCCGCCACTCATCGCCACTAATATCCTGCCGTGCTTACTCATATTGGCCGCAAAGATACGGTTTTTGAATTTGTGGTTAAGTCAGGGGATGGTAATTTGTAATCAGTGGTTTACAGATCAGATTTTACTTACGATAGTGATAAAATATACCCATATCACTCACCGTCCATAAGGCAGCTTTTTGCCCGCATGATTTTAAGGCTTTGTTGGCCCAGGTATTGCAGGTAAAAAACATATTGTATTTGCCCTTAGCTTCATAAAAGGCATCCTCGTCATCATAATTAGCATTTGTTTTTATATTGATGACCTTGCCCTGCACATCTCTTATAAAACTATCATCAATATAGGCTACCAGTTTTTTGTATTGTTCATTGCTAATCAGCATTTTCTTGCAATCATTATCCTCTTTTAGCTCTTTACAAAAAGTAGTGTGAATGGCTGATGTGCTTAATGCAAAAGCCGCTTTAAATGCCACGCTAAACTTTAATTGCGACCAGGTTGGTGTATTTAGGTAAAACCCTTTATCACCCCATCCAATGGCAACATATTTAGCCGTCGTATCCCGGCTTTTTGTATTTTGATAGCTGATCTCTTCATTCCAGTCTTTTACATGGTTTTTCACGGGCACAACTATATCAGTATGATCGCCATTAGTTTGAATATAGATCGCCACATCATTACCACCAACAGGATTAGGGTTTACGGTAAATAACGGCAAAAGCAAAGCAGCTAATATCCAACAAGAAACGAAGGTTACGAAGATGAGAATTGCCCAGGCGATGGCTCTCAGTATTTTTTTAAGCATTGGTTTAGATTGGTTAGTGTAAACTTAATACTTAAATATCATTTTGGTAACCCTTAATTATTATAATTTGTGGTGGGAGTTAATTTGTTGTCAGTTAACCGGTGATCAGTGATTGGTTAATCAGGATTGTTCTGCTGAGGGTACTGCAAAATAAAGAACGGAACAGGTGTTTAGTCGTAGTGGCAGAGCCGTCACTCGCTGTCACAGCAATGAGGCAATGTGACGGACGGCCCCCCTGTATGTCAGTAATGACATAGTTTCAATGCTGATAACTGATCACCGGTTAACTGATTAACTACTCACTGAACAAAAACCGTTTTTATATTCACAAACTCGTGGATACCGAACAAACCTAACTCACGACCGTAACCGGATTGTTTGATACCACCGAAAGGCAGGCGGGGATCGGATTTAACAAGTGAATTAACGAAGCAAGAGCCTGCTTGCAGTTGTGTGGCGGCTATTCTTTCACCTTTTTCCTTGTTTTTAGTGAACACAGCGGAACCTAAGCCAAAGGCGCTGTCATTGGCTTTACGAATAGCATCAGCTTCATCTTTGGCTACAATAATGGATGCCACCGGGCCAAACAGTTCTTCATCGTAAGCGGGCATGCCGGGTTTTACTTTGGTGAGGATGGTAGCAGGATAGAAGGCGTTTTTACCTTTGGGCAATGATCCGCCTAAAATGCATTTGGCGCCTTTCTTTATAGATAGTTTGACTTGTTCGTGCAGTTGGTTTCGCAGATCAATACGCGCTTGCGGACCTATTGCTGTGTTTACATCCAATGGATCGCCCAGCTTTTTGGCCTTCATTTTACTTAGGAACAGCTGCGTAAATTCCTTTTCTACTGATCTAACAACGATAAACCTTTTAGCGGCGATGCAACTCTGGCCACTGTTAATGATGCGGCTGTTTACACAGCTTTCCGCAGCTTGTTCAAGATCGGCATCAGCCAGGATAACGTAGGCATCGCTGCCGCCTAGCTCCAGAACCGTCTTTTTGATAAGTGAGCCTGCTTTTTGTGCTACCATTTTACCGGCATTGGTGCTGCCAGTAAGTGTGACAGCTTGTATCAATGGATTCTCGATGATATGTTCAACCATCGTATTGTTTACCATCAGTGTCTGAAAAGCATAATCCGGAAAGCCTGCCTGGTGAACGACTTCTTCAATTGCCTGGGCGCATCCGGGCACATTAGAAGCATGTTTTAGCACCCCACAGTTACCGGCAGCCAAAGCAGGAGCAAGGAAACGGAATACCTGCCAAAACGGAAAGTTCCAGGGCATAATTGCCAGGACTACACCAATAGACTGAAAGGTTACGAAGCTTTTGGAGGCGTCAGTTTCAATGATATGGTCACTGAGGTATTTGGATGCATTAGCAGCATAATATTCGCATACATCGGCACATTTTTCAATCTCGGCTACGCCCTGGTTTACGGGTTTACCCATTTCGTGAGCCATCAGTATAGCAAACTCCGATTTACGGGTGTGCAATACAGCAGCCATGCTGGTCAAAAGCCTGCTACGCTCTTCGTGAGAAGAGTTTCTCCATTTAAGCCAGGCTTTATGCGTTTGAACAATTTTTTGCTCAACCTGCTTGGCTGTATGCGCGTGGTATTTCTTTAATACTTTTCCGTTAACCGGATTGACTGAAGTTAGGTTCATAACTGTCTACCTCTCAAAGTTAAACAGTTTACCAATAAAATAGTTGCGCTAATTACGGATTGCGTACCTGACCATTGCCTTCAACTATCCATTTATAGCTGGTGAGTTCCTGTAAACCCATGGGGCCGCGGGCA
>Ga0207695_10011163_pt1 | contig 10902 bp, 7 predicted proteins | sample KBSC54metaG_FD_184354 | JGI IMG/M metagenome (GOLD analysis project Ga0207695, IMG submission 184354) | Corn rhizosphere microbial communities from Kellogg Biological Station, Michigan, USA - KBS C5-4 metaG (SPAdes) (version 2) | ecosystem: Host-associated > Plants > Roots > Rhizosphere > Soil... | reverse complement strand
TGGAGAGCGGGGTGTGCTCGGCCGCGACGCTGGACGGCGTGACTCCGGTGCGCCTAACGGCAGCCACCACGTCGTCCACGTACTGGGTTGGCGCGCTCAGGTCCTGGATGTAGTCGCTGGCCCACAGGAACCGCGCCGGCCGGATGAAGGCAGCCAGCGCGACTTCGCTCGCCGCGCCATCGATCGGAAACACGTCGATATCGCCGCCGGCCAACGACATCGAGTCGCTCACCGCGCGAAAGCGGAAGATGGCGTGCGAGCGATGGCGCTCGAGGTCATCGGGCGCGAGGGTCCAACGCCGGTTCACGACCTTTTCGAGAAATGCGCGGGATGCGCGATGCGAGACGATCGTCGCGCCGCGGGCGACCCAGGCGCGCACACCGGCCACGTGCGGCCACGCGAGATCGGTGACCACCACCACGATGGGATGGTGGCCCGGGAACAGCGTCGCGATCCACGTCGAATCCTGCCGCACGCGCTCCTCGCCCTGGGTGGCGTCGAACACGTACACGGTGTCGCGATCCAGCGCCACGACTTCGCCGTAGCCGGCGTTGCGCAGCACGAACACCTTGTCGCTCACACGCGCGGTATCCGGACGCTTCGGCGCCAGGAACGCGGCGATCGCCGGCGTCATCGCCGTTTCGTGCGCCGGCACGGCCAGCGATGGCGCGCTGTCGCGCGGCGCCAGGCGCCTAACGCCAAAAACGCGCGCGATCTCCGTCTCGCCATCTTCCATACGGAAGGCGGCGCCCGGAAGGTGCGCGTCCTGGACGCGATCCCACGTCGACCACACGAGCTCGACGTGTACCTGGCCCCACAGGTAGTGCGGCTCCTCGCGGTCGAGCTTCTCCGGGTAGCCCGACTTGGGATCGAGGTACAACTGCTCTGGTCCCCGCACACCGCGTCGCGTGAGGACGATGCGCGGGTAGTCACGGTACGTGCATCGTCCCGCGACGCGCACGTCCGTCGCCGCCAGCCAGTCCGTTAGGACTGCCCACACATCGAGCGGCCTGGTCTGGTACAACGCGCCGTGCACCGCAGGACTGGGCACGAGCGCCGTGTCGCGCACGAGATACGACGCGTGCTCGTCGCCGATGGTGGTGAGACCAAACTCGTATCCGCCGATGGTCGAGTGCGATGTCGTACGCTGCACGCCCGACGCGGGATCGAACCACTCATCGAGCGACTGGACTTCGGCGAGAAACGGCGGATACGTGCGATCGGATTCGTATGCGTGCTGCACGACATCGTAGCCGTGCACCTGGAGCACGGTGCGCCGGGCGGTGTCGAGACCCGTCGCGGTTGCAGCGCGAACGAGCAGCGCGTGCGCGTCGAGGCCGGATACAGGGCGACATCCGCTCGTGTCGGCGAGCGCTGCCACGAGCGCGGTGATCAGGAGCAAGGGCGTCATGGCGGGCAATTCATGCGCGCCGAGCACCGCGCCGCAAGCGCGCTGTCGCGAGCGGTGCACTTGCCGTTGCGAGCGGTCGCGAGTCCCTTGCACCGCGCGCCGGCCCAACCGATCATGATCGCCATGAGTCCCGAGCGCCCGTCGCATCGCGCGAACGCGGAACATCGCTGGATACCGACGTGGCAGATCGCGGCGATCTGGCTGATCCCGACGCTGCTGTCCACGGCGGAAACAGTCATATTCGCCGCGCAAGCGGGCCGGCCGATCCCCGCCTGGCGCGCGTTCATCGGCGAGGCGCCGCAATGGCTCGGCTGGGCACTCCTAACGCCAGCCATCCTGGCACTGGCCGAACGCTTTCCTCTCCGGTGGCCGCTCGCCGCGGCGTCGGTCGCGGTGCACGTGCTGGCCAGCCTCATCGCCGGCGCGCTGCTGGCCCTGGCCGACGCGCTCGTGAACGCATGGGCGCGCCCGTCGAGCCAGGGACTGTGGGCCGCGGCCCGCGGATGGTTCCTCGGCGGCCTCGCCGCGACGACGCTCGTCTACTTCGCGATCGTCATCGCCGGCTATGCGTGGCGCAACGCGGCGCGCCTCAGAGAACGCGAGCGCGAGGCCGCGGCCCTCGAAGCCGAGCTCCGGCGGGCGCAGTTAGGCGCGCTGCGCATGCAGCTCCAGCCGCATTTCCTGTTCAACAGCCTCAACGCGGTGATGGCGCTGGTGCGCGACCGCGACACGGAGCGCGCGTTAGGCGCGCTGGCCCTGCTCGGCGACGTGCTTCGCGCAACGGTCAACGCCGGCGACGCGAACGAGGCCACGCTGGCCTCGGAGCTCGATTTCGTGCGGCAGTACCTGCGCATCGAGCAGATGCGGTTCGGCGACCGGTTGGCCGTGACGTTCGACACCGACACCGCGCCCGCCGACGCCATGGTGCCGGTCTTCATCCTGCAGCCCTTCGTCGAGAACTCCCTCAAGCACGGCGTGCTGTACGGACGCGAGCGCAACGCCATCGCGATCGGCGCGTCCGTGGATGGCGGATCACTCGTGCTAACGGTGCGCGACGACGGCCGCGGTCTGTCATCGGCAGGCAACGGCTCGGGCGTCGGCATCGCCAATGCGCGGCGCCGCTTGGAGCACCTGTACGGCGCGAGGGCGACGCTGACCGTCGGATCCGGCGCGGACGGCCGCGGCGTGCACGTCACGATCGCGATCCCGTTCACTCGTGCGCAGACGCGCGCCGCGCCGGTCGCGTCCGCGTCATGATTCGCGCGCTCATTGCCGACGATGAGGAGCTCTCGAGGCGCGCGCTGCGACAGCTCCTGTCTCGTCATGCCGATGTCGACATCGTGGCCGAGTGCCGCGATGGCGATGAGGCGCGCACCGCCTTGGCATCGATGCGACCCGACCTCGCGCTGCTCGACGTGCGCATGCCGCTCGGCACCGGACTCGAGGTGGCTCGCGAGCGGTGGAACGCCGATCGGCCGATCATCGTGTTCGTGACGGCGTTCGACCAGTTCGCGCTGCCGGCGTTCGAGGTGGAGGCCGCCGACTACCTGACGAAGCCGCTGAGCGAGGCCCGCTTCGACGCGATGCTCGAGCGGGTGCGCCGCCGGTTATCGGTTAGGCAGCTGCCCGAGCGCGCCGCCGCCCGGGCGGCGGTCCCGCTCGTGGCTCGGGTAGGAACCGCCGATCTCGTGATTCCGCTCGAATCGGTTGATTACATCGAGGCCGACGACGTATACGCGGCCGTCGTCGCCCGCGGCAAACGGCAGTTGGTGCGGACGTCGCTGGATGCGCTCGAGCAGACGCTCGATCCGCAGGCGTTCGTACGCGTGCACCGCTCGTACATCGTGCGGGTGGATCGCGTTGCCGCGCTGCGGCGGCGGGACGGTCGCGTGGAACTGGTCCTGACGAGCGGTGCGGTCGTGCCGGTGAGCCGGCGGCGCCGGGCGGCAGTGGCGCGGCTCTTTGCCGGCCGTTAGGCGTCGCTTATCCCGCCGACGTGGCCGGGCCGCGGTCCAACTCCGCGGCCAGGGTACGAAAGAGCTCGCTCGTGCCGTCGGGTCCGGACACGGTGAGCGTCACGGAGTCCGCGGCCGCCGGGATCTCGAGCACGAAATCGAGAAACGGACAGCAGCGGCGCTCGCGTTCGATGACCGATGCGATCCGCGCGATCGAGCCATCGGTCAGGTCGAACGTTAGGCGCAGCGCCGCGTCGGCGGCCGCTACCGTGCGCGCGCTGCGCAGCAAGCCGGGCAGCAGCTCGCCCGCGGCGCGGCGCAGCTCCTCGGGGGTCAGGCGACAAGCGATCGGCGTGGCGTCCATGTCTCAATGGTAACCGCCTCGATGCGGGACGGGCAAATTGCAGAGGGGCGCGTCGACCGAAGTCCAATCCGTTAGTCGGCCCGCAACGCCTCCGCCGGACTCGTCCGCCCCGCCCGCACCGCGGGCACCAGTGCCGCGACGACGCCCGCCGCCGTCAGGACGCCGGCCGCCGCGCCAAGGCTCACCGGGTCGGTCGCGCCTAACCCGAAGAGGAAGCGGTGCAGCAGGCCGCTCACGGCCACCGCCGCCCCGATCCCGATCGCCACGCCGCCGACGACGGGCACGAGCCCACGCTCGACCACCTCTCCCAGCACCCGCTTCGGCGTTGCGCCGAGCGCCATCCGGATCGCAAACTCGGCGCGCCGGCGGGACGCGGCGTAGGAGACGACGCCATAGACGCCGATCGTGCCTAACACGAGCGCGATGGCCGCGAACACCGTCAGGAAGAACCGCAGCCGGAGCGGCTCGGCCAACGCCGCGGCGACCACCTCATCCATGGTCTCGACGCGCGCCACGGCTACCTGCGGATCGATCTCCGCGATCGCACGCTGCACCGCCGGCATGAGCGACGCGGGCGGAGTCGATGACCGCACGACGAGCACGCCCCCGGAGTTCGTCGCCTGCTGCGCCCGCGGGACGAACATCGTGAACGGTAGGTCGCCGGTCACCGTGGTCATCCGCGTCTCCCGCGCGACGCCGACCACCGTGAGTGCCAACATTTTGCCCGACCAACCGGAATAGATGTGCTTGCCGATGGCGCTCTGTCCCGGCCACATGCGGCGCGCGAACGACTCGCTGATCACCGTCACCGGCATGCTGCCCATGACATCGGTGGAGTCGATGCCGCGGCCGTCGATCACGCGCATCCCCATCGCGGCGAAGAGACCCGGGGTGACCGTGCGATAGAGGCTGTTCGGACGGTTCTTGCCGTCGAGGTCGGGGCGGCCCTCGATCCCCATCGGTCCCTGGTAGCCCTCGTCGCGGAGCGCCAACCTGTTCGTTAGGCCGGCAGCGCGAACGCCGGGCAGCGCCGACACCCGCGCCAGCACCGCGTCGAAGAAACGCGTTTCCGACGCCTGCGTCATGTTGTCGCTGGTGACGAGCGTGAAGGTCGACACGCCGTGCGGATCGAATCCCATGTCGACCGAGCGCAGGTTGTCGACCGAGCGAATGAGCAGCGTCGCGCCGACGACGAGCAGCACGGCGAATGCGACCTGGGAGACGATGAGCGCGCCGTGAATCCGACGCGTCCCTCGGCGCAGGCCTTCCTCGCTTCGCTCGCGGCTCACGGCGGCGCCGCTGCCCACCAGCCGACGAATCGGCGCCGCGGATCCGAGCAACGCGATCAGGAGCGCGAGCACGAACGCGGACGCGAAGGTGGCCCATCCGATGGCGACGGTGCCGGCGAAGCCGTGGGCCAGCGGCAGCACGGCGACCAGCGCCCGGAAGCCGGCGGTCGCGACGGCGACGCCGAGCACTGCCGCTGCCGCGGCGAGCACGAGCGATTCCGCCAGCACCTGCCGCGCCAGCCGCCACTGCCCCGCGCCTAACGCTCGCCGCATGGCCATCTCGCCGCCGCGGTCGCTGGTGCGGGCGAGAATCAGCGACGCCGCGTTGGCGCACGCGATGCCGAGCAGCAGCGTCGCCGCCGCGAGCAGCAGCACGAGCGGGTCGCGGACGTCGCCCAGGAGGTAGGTGCGCACGGGCAGCACGTACGGATTCCTGGTCTTGTCCCACGCCACGGGATACGTGAACCTGGTGCCTAACGCACGCGCGATGCGCCGGACGTCGCTCTCGATGAGCGCCGGCGGCACGCCCGCTCCGGTTCGCCCGATCAGGGTCAGATACCCACTGGTGTACATCGGGCTCTTGGGGTCGAGCGCCAACGGACGCCACGCGCGAATGTCCGGCGTGGGGAAATAGAATCCGCGCGGCATCACGCCGACCACGGTCACCGGTTCGCCGTCGAGCATGATCCGGTGTCCGATCACCCGCCGATCGCCGCCCAGGTCCGTTTTCCACATGCCATAACTGATCACGATCACCGGCGGCGCGCCCGGCCTGTCCTCCGCGGCGTCGAACGGGCGGCCGAGCATCGGCCGGGTGCCGAGGACATCGAACAAGGTGGACGTGGCGACCACGAACGGCAGCAGCCGCGCGCCATCGGCGCCGTTTGTGTTAGGCCGGTACGGCGCACCGTTGGTCGAAAACGCCGCCAGGTGCTGGAAGACGCCCGGGCGCTGGCGCACGAAGTCGTACTCCTCGCCGCGCCAGTCGTAGTCGCTCCAGAACACGTGGATGCGATCCGCCTCGGGATACGGCAGCGGCTTGAGCAGCAGGTCGCTGACCACGCTGAACAGCGCCACCGTGGCGCCGATGCCCAGGCCTAACGTCAGAAGAATGATGGCCGTGTAGCCCGCTCGCCGCCGCATCTGGCGCAGCGCGTGCCGGACGTCGGCGACGAACTCGTTCGCCAGCGACACGCCCCAGGCGTCCCGCACCTGCTCCGCCTCTCGGCGCAGGCTGCCGAATTGCCGCCGCGCCAGCCGCTCGGCATCGGCCGCCGGCATGCCGCGCGCGCGGAGCGTCGCCGCATCCATCTCGAGATGAAACCGCAGCTCGTCATCGAGCTCGCGTTGGGCACGGGTGCCGAACAACGCGCGCATGCGGAACAGCACGTCGGCAATGATCCGTCGCATGGTGTCTCCCTAGCGCGTGGCAAGGATGAGCGCGACGCCGCCGGCCAGGCGATGCCAGGTCTCGGTCTCGACGTCCAGGCGGCGCTTTCCCGATCGCGTGAGCGCGTAGTAGCGCGCGCGCCGCGCGTTCTCGGTGGTTTGCCAGTACGACCGCACCCAGCCTTCGCGCACCAGCCGATGGAGGGCACCGTAGAGGGCGCCGGGCTGGATGCGGAGCGCGGCTCGGGACCGGCGCTCGAGCTCCTGGCCAATGCCCCAGCCGTGCATGGGCTCGACGTCCAGGAGCTTGAGGATCAGCATGTCGGCGGTGCCGCGGATGATGTCGGCGGAGCTGGTGGACATTGTGGCCGTCTCAGGGCTGGCGTGGTGTTCCTCTCACTAAGCGAGTATACGGCCATCGGCGGCGCTCCGCCAGGTGGCGCAGGCCGCCGAATTGCCGGCGCGCCAGCCCTTCGGCATCGGCCGACGCGTGCGCTCGCTCGCCATGCGATTGATCGTGGCCCGGCGAACACAGCGCCTGAGGTCGCGTCACGGCCCTTGCGCCGCCGCGCGCCCGGATGTATCGATAATCGAGAGGTAACCACTCGGCTCTCGATATGTCGGAACCGCAGATGCCCCGCGACAAGACCGGCTTGCTGCACGGCTCGCTCGACCTGATTGTGCTCCGCACGCTCAGCCTGCAGCCCATGCACGGCTACGCCATCACCCAGCACGTGGCGCGCCTCACCGACGGCGTGCTCACGGCCGACCCGGGCTCCCTCTACCCGGCCCTCGAACGCTTGAAGCGCAACGGATGGATCACCGCTAAATGGCAGCAGTCGCCGACCGGCCGCCGCGCTCGATACTACGCGATCACGCGCACGGGCTTGAAGCAGCTCGGACGCGAGACCAGTGAGTTCGAGCGGTTCGTCGACGCGATGCGCCGTGTGCTGCGCGCCACGTAGGAGCGATCGGTGTCGTTCATCGATGGACTGAGGTATCGGTGGCGCGCAGCATTCCACCGCGCCGACCTCGATCGGGAGATCGAGGACGAAATGCGCCACTACGCCGAGCTCGAATTCCGCCAGCGGGCGAGCGAGAGCGCCGGGCGGCGGCACACCGGTCGCCCGCGGCGTGCCGTGAACGTCACGTACCTGCGTGAGGAGCTGCGCGCGATGTCGGTGCTCCGCACGGTGCTCGATCAGGCGGCCCAGGACCTCCGCTACGCCTGGCGGACGCTGCGCACGTCGCCGACCTTCGCCGTCGTCGCGACGCTGACTCTTGCGTTAGGCGTGGGCGCGAACGCGACCATCTTCGGCATCGTCGACGCCGTCGTGCTCAGGCCGCTGCCGTTTCCGCAGCCGGAGCGAATCGTGCGTCTCGTCTCGACGCGCAACGGCGTCGCGGTGGGCAGTCCGTCCGAGTGGGATGTGCAGGAGATCGCGCGAACGGCCCGCTCGTTCGAGCACGTCGTCCCCTACGACGAGTGGCCCAAAACGGTTCGCGTGGGTGGCCGGGGAGCGCGCCCTGAAAACATGCTGGTCGAGCTGGTGTCGACGGACTACTTCAGGACATTGGGCGTGACGCCGCTGATCGGCCGCCTGTTCACGCCCGATGAAGAGCAGCCCGCTCGCAACTACCTGGCCGTGATCAGCCGCGCGTTCTGGCGACAACGCTTCGGCGGAAGCCCAACTGTGTTGGGCGCGACGATGCAGATCAACGACGAGCCGTACACGATCATCGGTGTCGTGCCCGACCTCGATGTGGCGTGGCTGAGTCCCCGTGGGGTGGCGGCGCAAATCTGGACGCCGTGGGCGCTGCCGGCCGTCGCGCCCGCCGGCGCATGGCGCGGCGCCACCGGCAATGGTGCAATTGCGCGCCTCCGCCCCGGAGTCTCACTCGCCCAGGCCCGCGCCGAGGTGGCGCGGTTCGCGGCGCAGTTCAGGCGCACCTACCCGACGGACGCTCCGTACGGCCTCACGGTGACGCCCCTCGCCGACACCCGCGCGGGACCGCTCGATCCTGTGTTAGGCATCCTGGGCGGTGCGGTGACCCTGGTCCTGCTCATCGCCTGCACCAACCTCGCCAGCCTGCTCCACGCCCGGCACGGTGCACGGCAGCGCGAGATGCTCGTGCGCACGGCGCTCGGCGCGAGCCGCGGCCGGCTCGTACGGCAACTGCTGATCGAGACGGTGGTGCTCGGCGGAGGCGGCGGGGCGTTAGGCGCCCTGATCGCGATCGCGGGCTGTGCCGCGGTCTCGCGATGGCATCCGGCAAAATTTCCGCAACTGGCCGGATTGTCGGTGGACGCCACCGTGCTCGGCTTCGCCCTCGCGGTGGCGCTCGCTGCGGCGGCTGTCTTCGGCGTGTGGCCCGCGTGGTCGACCTCGCGCATCGAGATCGCCGAGCAGTTGCGTGGCGGCGGCCGCACAGGAACGGTCTCGCGCGAACAGCGGCGCGCGCGCTCGGCGCTCGTCGTCATCCAGATCGCGCTCGCGCTCATACTCGCCGCGTCGACGGCGCTCCTCACCCAGAGTGTCAGGCACCTCACGCATCAGCAGCTCGGCTTCGACGCAGACCACCTGTTCAAGGCGCAGCTGTACGTTCCGCCCGCTCGCTATCGCAACCCGGCGGCAGTCGCGCGGTTCGCCGACGAACTCGGCAACCAGATTCGGACGCTGCCGGGCGTCGAGGCCGCCACCGTGACCATGGGCTATCCACCGGCGGCGGCGCGGTGGCTGCAGACCGTTTCCATCGAGGGACAAGCGCCCGCCCGCGTCGAGGACCGGCCGACGGCGTTCTTCACCGTTGCCGACGACTATTACCTTCGGGCATACGGCACCCGACTGCTGCGCGGACGCGATTTTCGCAGCGCCGATGTGGCCGGCGGCCGCGCCGTCGCGATCGTCAGCGAGTCGTTCGTGCACCGGAACATGCCTAACCGAAATCCCCTCGGCGCGCGCATCGAGCTGAGCAATCCGATCGTTCCGGTCGCGTCGCCGACGCCGATCACGATCGTCGGCGTGTTCCAGGACGTGAAGAACGATGGATTGAACGACCCCCCGCGCCCGCAAATCGTGGGACTCTACCGCCAGCTGCCCGAGTTCAGCGCGCACTTCAAGATTCTCATCGTGCGCACGCGTGGCGATCCATCCGCGTTAGGCGCGCCCATCCGGCGCATCGTGACGACGATGGATCCGGATCTCGCGCTCAGCGAGGTGGCGACGATGCGCGACGTGGTGGCCGCCGCGGCCGGCGGCACCACCTACGCCGCACTCCTGGTCGGTGCCTTCGCCGCCCTGGGTCTGCTCCTCGCCGCGATCGGAACGTACGGGGTCGTGTCGTACATGGTGGCGCAGCGGTCAGGCGAGATCGGCATTCGGACCGCGCTGGGCGCCGGACCCGCGGGCATCATCCGCATGGTAATGGGAAGCGGTTGCGCGCTGGGGGCGGCCGGTGTGCTGCTCGGACTGCTCGGTTCGGCGGCCGCCGCGCGCGCGCTGGCCGGGCAAGTGTACGGCGTCTCGGCGCTGGATCCGGCCACCCTCGTGGCGTCGGCTTCGGGATTGCTGCTCGTCACGGCGCTCGCGAGTGCCATTCCCACGTGGCGGGCGCTCCGCATCGATGCGGCCGCCGCACTGCACATGGACTAATGCAAGTCGACAGGCTTCGAGAGAGCGTCGACTGTCACGCCGTACGGCGCGGAATGTCTCCGGTTGCAACGCGTCGTCCCGGTTAGTCAGGACCCGCACGCCGGTCTACATCGACTGCGCGATGAGTACGCATCCGATCGCGATCAATCCAACGTACACGACACGAAAGAAGGTGTCGCCCCGCAAACGACGGTTGAACACCCGACCGACCACGACGCCGACACACACGCCGGGGAGTGACAGCAGCAGGTAGCGTCCGAGCGGCGGCTGCAACAGACCGACCGCTGCATAGCCGGCGAGCCCGGCCAAGCTCGCGACGAGGAAGTAGCCCTGCAGCGTCGCGCGAAACCGTTGCGGCGCCCAACGGCGCAGCGATCCGTACACCGCGAGCGGCGGACCGTTCATGCCGTACGCACCGCCAAGGACTCCCGAGACTAACCCGGCGCCAAGCAGGAGGGACAGATGATCGTGCTCGATATGTCGAACGCGTTTTGCCGTCAGCGAATAGGTCGCGAACGCGGCGATGATGACACCGAGTATCGCCTTGACGATGTGATCGCTGACGAGCGTCAGCAGCAACAGGCCAAGCGGGATTCCGACGAGCGATGATCCGACGAGCCAACCGGCGCTGCGCACCTCGATGTCGCGCCAATCCTGCGCGACGATCAATCCGGCGATCAGGATAGAGACGACAACGGCCAGCGGCGCCGCCACCGCGACGGGCACGCGGAGCGCGAGGAGCGGTACGCCGACAAGCGCTTCGCCGAAGCCGACCGTGGATCGGACCAGCGTCGCGAGGAAAATCACGACGACGACGTATACCGCGGTGGCGTCGATCATC